>Ga0180218_1000402_pt1 | contig 44286 bp, 36 predicted proteins | sample eDN3rd37CKraftBY_FD_151334 | JGI IMG/M metagenome (GOLD analysis project Ga0180218, IMG submission 151334) | Enriched backyard soil microbial communities from Emeryville, California, USA - eDNA 3rd pass 37_C Kraft BY (version 2) (version 2) | ecosystem: Environmental > Terrestrial > Soil >... | reverse complement strand
CATGATCGAGACGGCGGCGAGTGCTTGCACGCACGGCTGACAAACGGCGAGAAGATGCGCGCCGGGGCCAATCGCTTCCAGAAACCGGATGATGTAATCGATGTGCTCGTCGACACCGAAGCGGCCGGCTTCGAGCGGCACGTCGCGCGCGTTCGCCCAATCGGTGATGTAGACGTCGTGATCGCGCAGAAGCGTCGCGCAGGTTTTAGCGAGCAACGTCGCGAAATGCCCTGACAGCGGAGCGATGACGAGCACCTTCGGCTGCGGAGTATCGACGTCCTTAGCGAAATGCAGAAGCTGCCCGAATGGGAGATCGAGCGTGATTTCTTCCACGACGGGAACGTCGCGGTTTCCAACGCGAACGGAAGAAATGCCGAAGTCGGGCCGCGTATGCGTAAGCTGGAAGCGCGAGATCATCTCGAATCCAGCCGTCAGATGCTGCCTTACAGTATCGACGGTCGGCGAAACCCGGTGCTCCATGGCGGCCTTGGAATGCCGGGCCACCTCGCGAAACGGCGCCCAAAGATCGTCCTGGAACTGATAGGCCTGATAAAGCATCCGCGCTTGATCCCCCGCGCATCACGCAAAAAAACGATGCGACGTAAAAACTTAGTGCATAATCTTTTGCGCTGCGAGAGGATTGTGGCCGCAGGGTTGAGAGCGCAATTGGAGTAGCGTCACCGATGTCGAAAGCAACGTTGGCGATCTCGTCGAAGAATTACTCTGCCTGGTCGCTCCGCGGCTGGCTGCTTTGCCGCATGGCCGGGCTCGACTTCGATGAGGAGGCCGTTGCGACCGACGATGAGGAAGCCCGCCAGGAGCTGCTGCTCGTCTCGCCGTCGGTCCGCGTGCCACGCCTGACCCACGGCAACGTCACGGTCTGGGATACTTTGGCGATTGCCGAATACCTCGCCGAAATCGCACCCGGAGCGGGGCTGCTTCCCGCCGATCAGGTCGCGCGCGCACACTGCCGGGCCGTCTCGGGAGAGATCCATTCGGGCTTCTACAACCTGCGCTCGGCCCTGCCGATGAATCTCAAGGCGCGGCACGAGTCCTTCAAAATCTTCTCGGGTGCCCGCCCCGACGTCGAGCGCATCAAGACCATCTGGACGGAATGCCTGGAGAAGTACGGCGGCCCTTATCTGTTTGGAGCCCGGCCAACGGTGGCGGATGCCATGTACGCGCCCGTTTGCACGCGCTTCCGCACGTATGCTGTCCCGCTCGAGCCGGCGCTGCAGGCCTACTGCGAAACCATCTTCCATTGGCCGCTGATGCAGGAATGGACGCAAGGCGCACTCATCGAGCCAGACGAGATCGTCGAGCTGGAAGTCGAATTCTAAAAAACCCGTTGCAACCAGCGTTGCGTCAGGATCACGTTTCACAGCTTTCGCGTGTACAGGGGTTCACATTCACACCCTGGTACACGCATAGTGAACGGCGTTCGTCCGGGGGGGGGAACATCGAGCTGCAGGGGGGAATTCCGGAAATGTCGTCCTTTACGGCGCGCTGTGTGAGCGCGCGTGTCTGATCTCGGGTCGAAGCCGGGTCTCGCCTACAGGCGCGATCTGGATGGGCTGAGGGGCGTCGCCGTAGGAGCGGTCGTCGCCTATCACTTGGGCCTGCCGCTCGCGCCGGGCGGGTTCGTGGGCGTCGATGTCTTCTTCGTGCTCTCCGGCTTTCTCATCACCGGCATCATCGCCGCGGAACTGCGGGCGGGCGCCTTCAGCATCATGAGCTTTTACGACCGGCGCATCCGCCGGATCGTGCCCGCACTCGTGTTTGTCTGCGCCTGCACCACGGCCGCCGCGCTCGCCTTTCTCATGCCGGGCGAACTCAAACATTTCGCTTGGAGCCTGCTGGCGACGGCGCTGTCCGTCAGCAATATCTGGTGCCTCACCCATTCCGGCTATTTCGATCCCTCAGCCGAGGTCCAGCCGCTGTTCCACACCTGGAGCCTCGGCGTCGAAGAGCAGTTCTACGTCATCTTCCCGCTCATCTTGATGGCTGCATTCAAGTGGTCGCGAGGCCGGCTTGAAGCGATCATCTGGATTCTACTGGCGGGCTCGTTGGCCTTGAGCGTGGTCCGTCTCGCCGGCCATCCGCAAAGCACGTTCTTCCTGCTGCCGACGCGCGCCTGGGAATTGCTGACCGGAAGCGTCATTGCGCTCGGCCTCGTGCCGACGCCCAACTCCCGCCCGCTGCGCGACGCGGCGTGTGCCTTGGGACTGTTCGCCATCGCGATCGCCGTATTCGGCTACACGTCGAAAACACCATTTCCTGGATTGGCCGCGCTGCTGCCGTGCATTGGCGCCGCGCTCGTCATCTGGGCGGGGCAGGGCGAAAATACGCCGGCGCGGCTGCTGACGGTGGGCCCGATGGTTTTCCTCGGGCTCATCTCCTACAGCCTCTATCTCTGGCATTGGCCGCTCATCGTCTTCGCCAACCTCTTGAACGTCGAGACATTGAGCGCGCCTCAGAAGATCGCCGTCGCAATAGCCTCCATCGTCTTGGCTACGCTGACATGGCGCTTCATCGAGCAGCCATTCAGGCGGCGAGGGGCAGGTGGGTTCACGCGGCCCGTCATCCTTTGGAGCGGCGGCCTCAGTCTCGGCGCGCTCGCTGGCATCGCGCTTCTATTCATGTCTCTGCAAGGCGTCCCCGGCCGTTTCGCTCCGCAGGTGCTGGAGATCGCTGCGGCAGAAGGAGACTCGAGCTCATGGCGGAAGAAATGCCATTTCGACGGCACGGCAGCGGGCAAGTACGGGAATTCATGCGTTTTCGGCGCGCCCGTGCCACCCAAGATCATTGTCTACGGCGACAGCCACGGCGCAGAGCTGAGCGTGGCCTTGGGAGCGCTGGCAGAAACGCGCAACGAAAGCGTTCGCCAGATTACCGCCTCGGGATGTCCGCCTGCCGCCGGCTTCTCCTATCTTCGACGTGGAGGATGCGCGAAATACAATGAGGCGATGCTTGCAAAGCTCGTTTCGATCGCGCCGGCCACGATCGTGATCGCCGCCAATTCGAGCGCTTGGGCAACAGAAGCGTCAGAGCGGTACTGGCAAGGGCTTAGGACATCACTCGCGGCATTGAGTGCTGCAGGACACCGGTTGATCGTCTTGAGTCAAATCCCACATCTGCCGAACCAGATGCCGGCGCCCGCCAGCGTCGCGCGCTGGACGATTCAAGGTAATCATCCGGCGGACTTTGCTTTCGCGCCGGATGAAGAGCTGAGCGAGGTGAATGCGAATTTGCGGACAATAGCGTCCGAAGTGAACGCGACCTACGTGCCGGTCGGCCCCACACTCTGCAAAGACGGGAAGTGCCACGCCTATCTCGACGATGCCGTTCTCTATTTTGACGACAACCACCTCTCGATGCACGGCGCCCGCATGGTCGCGGAGAAACTGCTGGTGCCGCTGCTATGGCCAGAAGGGGAGCCGGTCATGGCAGGTGCGGGGCTCTCGCATTAGGCAGCGCCGCCTCACATCTTTTCTTTGATGCCCGCTCTCAGCAGCCACCAGTTTGCCGGATAGCTGGTCATGAAGCCCGCAATCATCGCCAGCTGCATTGCGAACCAGAATACGGGGCTGTCGGCGGTGGCATGATGGCCGTACGCTTGAGAGAAGATGCGTTGGGCGATGTACATGGCTCCGTACATGCCGATCTGCCAGCAGATGAGCGATAGGCTATCGGCCTTGAGCGCGGCGCGGATGCCTTCGCCAGGCGAGAGATTGCGCATCGGCACGATCGCGAAATACTGAAAGATGATGCCGAAGCCGAAGGCGAAGAGAAAGTCGAGGATCCACACGGCGTAGATCTTCTCGGCAAAGAGCCAGTGCCATCCGAAAACGATCGCGATCGCCGGAAAGAAGAACGCGAGCAATTCGGCCGCGATGTCGCCCAGCGTGCAGCCGGCGCCGCAATGGAGCGTTCCTTTGCCGACCATCACGGGGAAGGGTGTCTGGGATTTGCCGGACATATGCATCTTCATGTCCATATCCATCCCCATGCCCGTGTCCCGGGCTCGGGGAGCGGCGTGCGGAGCCATCGCCCGGCCATAGCGGAAGTACGCCCAGACGACGAGGACCGTGCCGAAGAGCGCCGTTATGGGCCAAACCACATTCATGATGGCCATGTGCTGCGGGTGGCGCACGACGTCTCGTAAGATCACCACAGAGCAAGCGAAGCCTAAAAGCAGCGTGCACCAGGATAGAACAACGAGCCATTCCGGAAAATTCGGGGAAGACGGCATCGCGAGCGGTCCCCTGCAAAGGGCAATCCTCGTGAAAGCGCCGTCTACTGAGGAAGTTCCCCAGGCCCGGAAATCCGGCCGTTAGGCCTCTTTCGCCATCTCGCGCAGCTTGAACTTCTGGATTTTGCCGGTCGATGTCTTCGGCACTTCCGCAAAGACGATGTGCCGGGGCACCTTGTAGCGCGCGAGACCAGCGCGGCACCATTCGATGATCTCATCCGCTGTGGCCGAGCTTCCCGGACGCAGCTCGATGAAGGCGCACGGCGTCTCGCCCCACTTCTCGTCAGGCTTCGCCACGACGGCACAGAAGGCAACGGAGGGATGCTTGTAGAGCACTTCCTCCACCTCGATGGACGAGATGTTCTCGCCGCCCGAGATGATGATGTCTTTCGAGCGGTCCTTCAGCTGAATGTAACCGTCGGGATGAAGCACGCCGAGATCGCCCGAATGGAACCAGCCGCCCGCGAAGGCTTCGTCCGTCGCCTTCGGGTTCTTGAGGTAGCCCTTCATCACGATGTTGCCGCGGAACATGACTTCGCCGAGCGTCTCGCCGTCGGCGGGCACTTCCTTCATCGTCTCCGCATCGCGCACGCTCAGGCCTTCCAGCGCAACGTAGCGAATGCCCTGGCGGATACGCTTGGCGCCCCGCTCCAGCGGCGGCAGGTCGTCCCACGACTCGTCCCACTCGTTGATCGTCGCGGGACCGTAGGTCTCGGTGAGACCGTAAAGATGCGTCAGCTGGAAACCGGCATCCGCCATCGCGGCCATCACCGACGCGGGAGGAGGGGCGGCGGCATGATTGAAGGCGACAACTTGCTCGATCTTCAGCTTCTCATCGTCCGTCGCGTTGAGAAGTGTGGACATGACGATGGGCGCGCCGGACAAGTGCGAGACCTTATGCTCGACGATTGATTCATACATCGCCTTGGCGCGCACCCAGCGAAGGCACACGTGCGTGCCTTGCATCATGGTGATGGTCCACGGGAAGCACCAGCCGTTGCAGTGGAACATCGGCAGCGTCCACAGGTACACGGGCGAGCGCGTCATGCCGGTGGAAATGGTGTTCGCGTAGCACATCAGCGCCGCGCCGCGGTGATGATAGACGACGCCTTTGGGATTGCCCGTCGTCCCCGACGTGTAATTGAGCGAGATCGCTTCCCACTCGTCTTCCGGCCACCGCCACTCGAACTCCGGATCGCCGGTAGCAACGAATGCTTCGTAGTCGTCCGTCGACAGCGCTTCGCCCGTCTGCGGAAATTCGGGATCGTCATAGTCGATGACGATCGGCTTCACCGTCGCGAGTTCAAGCGCGGCCTTGATGACCGGCGAGAATTCCCGGTCGGTAATGAGAAGCTTGGTGCCGGCGTGGTCGAGCTGGAAGGCGATGATCGCCGGATCGAGCCGGGTATTGATCGTGTGCAGAACGGCGCCGGTCATCGGCACGCCGAAATGCGCTTCGAGCATCGGCGGCGTATTGGCGAGCATCACCGAAACCGTATCGCCGACGCCAATGCCGCGCTGGGAGAGAGCGGAGGCAAGCTGACGGCAGCGCGCGTAGAATTCCGCATACGTCAGGCGCGCATTGCCATGAATGATGGCCGTGCGGTTCGGAGCCGCGATCGCCGAGCGCGACAGGAACGACAGCGGCGTTAGCGGCTGAAAGTTCGCCGGATTCTTATCCAGATGCTGCTCAAATGGGTTCGACACGCTTCCGGCCCCCGGTTTTCTGAAATTTTTTGATCCCAAGCTCTCGAATGGAGAATGTGCTCGGAATGTGATGACGCTAGCGAAACCGCAAACAGCCGACAATGCCGGATTTATGACCGCAAGGCGTCTCAGCGGTCAAATGCGACCATGAGGCCGGCGCGGCCCCTTCGCGAAATGAACGTGCGCTCGGAGAGAACATCACTGCCCGGAGCTAGGGCAAAATCAAAATGACCTGAAAAATAGCGGGCTCCCGGTTGAGGCGAGCCACATCGGCCGGACGGTGCCGGCCGATGTCTTAACCAGCTTACGCGTCGTTTTCGTCGTCTTCGTTCTTGGTGGGCGACGTGAGACCCTTGAGCTTGGCGAGGACGCGGGCCTGCTCCTGCTCGGGTGTCTCTTCGGCGGCTTCTTCCGGACCCTTCGGCGCCAGGATCTCAGCGCGCGCCGGTGCGGCGCCGGTCGTCTCGGCTGCAGGGAGGAGCGTGCCTGCCTTCTCCTCGTCGCCGGCGTCCTTGGTCTTGTCCGTACGGCGAGCGGCCTTCTTCACTTCCGCGTCGAGGTCGATCTGCGAGCACAGGCCGAGCGTGACCGGATCCTGCGGCGTCAGCTGCGCCGAGTTCCAGTGCGTCCGGTCGCGGATCTGCGCGATGGTCGGCTTCGTCGTGCCGACGAGGCGCATGATCTGGCTGTCCTTCAGCTCCGGGTGGTTGCGGAGAATCCAGAGCACGGCGTTCGGCCGGTCGTGGCGGCGCGAGACGGGGGTATAGCGAGGACCCTTGCGCGTCTGCGGCAGCGGCGGCAGCTGCACCTTGCTTTCGGCAAGACGCAGTTTGTGCTTACCGTCCTTCTCGCCGCGGGCAATTTCCTCGCGCGTCAGCTGGCCGTTGGTGACCGGGTCCATTCCCTTGATGCCCTGTGCCACCTCGCCATCGGCGATACCCTTGACCTCGAGCGGATGCAGACCGCAGAACTCGGCAATCTGGTCGAATGAGAGCGCCGTGTTTTCCACCAGCCAAACGGCAGTGGCTTTCGGCATCAGGGGGCGGCGATCGCTCATGGGTGTCCTCTTTCGGTCTTTCGCAAGAGGATCGCGAAAGGCCATCTAAAACGGTAAATTAAGGGAATTCCCTTTTATAACGCCTCGCGAGGCCCTGATGCAAGCTCTCAAACCCGCCCTGGTTGCAACAAGGCCGCAGCCATATCTAGGCGACACCCGTTGCGGCCTGCGTTTGTGACGGGTTACTGTCCCGAAAAAAGGCCGGTTCTTAGCCGGCCGACCTAACGTGCAGGGATGTTTGAATGCTCGCAACCGCCGGCCGTACAAAGTATTTCGAGGACTTAGAGGTCGGGCAGGAAGCCTCGATGTCGCGAATTGTGGGCGAGGCAGACATCGTCGCCTACGCTGCGCTGTCGGGCGACTACAACCCTGTTCACCTTGACGCCGAATACGCCGCCAAGACGATTTTCAAGGAGCGGATTGCCCACGGCATCCTCTCGGCCGGCTATATCTCGGCCATCTTCGGGATGAAGCTTCCCGGCCCCGGTGCCATCTACGTCTCGCAGTCGCTGTTCTTCAAAGGCCCTGTGAAGATCGACGACCGGGTGGAAACGCTCGTCAAGCTCGTCGAGCTCATCCCCGACAAGAAGCGCGCCCGGTTCGAGTGCCTGTGCACTGTGGGCGGCAAGCCCGTGCTGACGGGCGAAGCGGTGTTGATGGTCCCCTCCCGTCCGCGCTAAAGCGCCGGGAGACCATCCGCAGTTCTCGAGAGGACCGGGGCGAGCCCGCGCCAAACATGCACGTCGTTCATGGCCACAAGCATGTTCTGCCGGACTATCGGGGCTCCGCCATCGCGATCGGAAACTTCGACGGCGTGCATCGCGGCCATCGCGCGCTGATCGCGGAGGCCGAGGGGCGCGCGCGGGAGACCAACGTCCAATCCGCGGTTCTGCTGTTCGAGCCGCATCCGCGCGAATTTTTCCAGCCTGACGAGACGCACTTCCGCCTGACGCCGCTGAAGCGAAAGATCGCGCTCATCGAGAAGCTGGGCATCGACATCGCTTTCGTCGAGCCCTTCAACGCCGAGCTGGCCGCGCTGACGGCCGAGCAATTCATCGAGCGCGTGCTCGTCGCCGGGCTTGGCGTTAGCCACGTCGTCATCGGCTATGATTTCTATTTCGGCCACAAGCGCGGCGGCAATCCGGAGCTGATGGTCCGCGCGGGAGAAGAACTGGGTTTTGGAGTGACTGTCATGCCGCCGATCGCAGAAGCGGGCGAGCCGTTCTCGTCGTCTGGAATAAGGCTTCACCTCGCCCAGGGCGACGTGAAGGGCGCGGCCCACATGCTGGGGGCGCATTGGCGCGTCTCGGGCAAGGTCGTGGGCGGCGCCAAGCGCGGCACGGGCATGGGCTATCCGACGGCCAACCTGCCGATGCCGAAAGGTACGACCCTGGGTCATGGCATTTACGCAGTGCGAGCCTATGTCGACGGCATTCCGCATGACGCCGCAGCCTACCTCGGCACCCGGCCGACGTTCGATGACGGCATGCCTGTCCTTGAAGTCTTCCTGTTCGACTTCAACGGCGATCTCTACGGCCGCGAGATGGAGGTGGAGTTCATCGACTTCATTCGTGGCGACCGCAAGTTCCACTCCGTCGAGGAACTCGTCGCCCAGATGGACGAAGATATCGCCAAGGTGCGAACGGTGCTGGCTAAGTAGGATTTCCCTCTCCCCACGCCAATGCACTCGGCGTGGGGAGAGGGTTGGGGTGAGGGGCCGCTAAGGCCGGAAACTGCGGCCGCCCCTCACCCTAGCCCTCTCCCCGTTGGAACGGGGAGAGGGGAGGATCCGCGCCACCTTTGCTATCGCGGGGTCCAGTTGCTAGAACCCGCGCTGATTTCCTTTGGAATTGAAAGTTTAACCGATGTCGAAAGACAAAAAGTCTGCTGGTCAAGCTGGCGCCGCAACTGAGGCTCAGGCTGCCGAGGGCGGACGCGACTGGAGCAAGACGCTGTACCTGCCGCAGACCGAATTTCCCATGCGCGCCGGTTTGCCTGAGCTCGAGCCTAAGCTCCTGAAGCGCTGGGACGAGATCGGCCTCTACGAAAAGCTGCGCACGCAGTCGAAAGGGCGCGTGAAGTTCACGCTGCACGACGGCCCGCCATATGCGAACGGCAACATCCACATCGGCCACGCGCTGAACAAGATCCTGAAGGACCTCGTCGTCAAATCGCAGCAGATGCTCGGCCACGATTCCAACTACGTGCCGGGCTGGGACTGCCACGGCCTGCCGATCGAATGGAAGATCGAGGAGCAGTATCGCGCCAAGGGCCGCGAGAAGCCGAACTTCTCCGATCCGGCCGCGATCAACGCCTTCCGCGACGAATGCCGCAAGTTCGCCGCGCACTGGCTCGACATCCAGCGCAACGAGTTCAAGCGCCTCGGCGTCATCGGTGATTGGGAACGTCCCTATTCGACGATGGACTATCGCGCCGAGAGCATCATCGCGCGCGAGCTGATGAAGTTTGCCGCGACCGGCCAGCTCTATCGCGGCTCCAAGCCCGTGATGTGGTCCGTCGTCGAGAAGACGGCGCTCGCCGAGGCCGAGGTCGAGTACCAGGACTATCAGTCGGACATGATCTGGGTGAAGTTCCCGGTGAAGCCCGTCATCGAGAACGAGGAATACGCAGCAGCCGAAACGCCGCCCGAAATTCATCCCGAGGCAACGCCCGAAAATCTGCTCGGCGCGTCGATTGTCATCTGGACGACCACACCGTGGACGATCCCCGGCAACCGCGCGATCAGCTTCTCGTCGCGTATTTCGTACGGCCTTTACGAAGTCACCGCTGCGCCCGAGAACAACTGGGCGAAGGTCGGCGACCGCTATATCCTGGCCGACAAGCTCGCGGCCGACGTGATGAAGGCGGCGAAGGTCGAAGCCTTCGAGCGGCGCTGGGGCGTCAGCGCCTACGAACTCGAGCATCTCGTCTGCGAGCATCCGCTGCGCGATTTGGGTTATGGCTTCGACGTGCCGCTGCTCGACGGCGATCATGTGACGGATGACGCCGGTACGGGCTTCGTACATACCGCGCCCGGCCACGGCGCCGACGACTACATCATCTGGACGAAGAACCAGAAAGCGCTGCGCGATCGCGACATCGACACCACCGTGCCATTCACGGTCGATGCCGACGGCGTGCTGACGAAGGCCGCGCCGGGCTTCGAAGGCAAGCGCGTGCTGAAGGACAACGGCGACAAGGGCGACGCCAACGACGCCGTCATCAAGGCGCTGGCGGAAGCGGGCAACATCATCGCGCGCGGGCGACTGAAGCATCAGTATCCGCACTCGTGGCGTTCCAAGAAGCCGGTCATCTTCCGCAACACGCCGCAGTGGTTCATTGCGATGGATAAGCCGCTCAATATCTCCGAGGCGGGGGCAACCAATTCACCGACGCTGCGCCAGCTCTCGCTCGAAGAGATCAAGCGCGTCGCTTGGATTCCGGCCGCAGGCGAGAACCGCATCACCGGCATGATCGAGAACCGGCCCGACTGGGTCGTGTCGCGCCAGCGCGCCTGGGGTGTGCCGATCACGGTCTTCCGCAACACGGAGACCGACGAGGTCATTCCGGGTCCGGGGTTCGAGAAGTCGGACGAGCTGATCGCGCGCATCGAAAAGGCGTTCGCGGAAAAAGGCGCCGACGTCTGGTTCGAGGAAGGTGCGAAAGAGCGTTTCCTGAAAGGCTTCATCCCCACGAAAGAGAAAGCCAAGTGGGAGCAGGTCAAGGACGTGCTCGACGTGTGGTTCGATTCAGGATCGACGCACGCCTTCACGCTCGAAGATCCGACCGCGTTTCCGGGCTTCAAGGGCCTGAAGCGCAAGCGCGACGGCGGCCAGGACAAGGTGATGTACCTGGAGGGCTCCGATCAGCATCGCGGCTGGTTCCACTCCTCGCTGCTCGAAAGCTGCGGCACGCGCGGAGAAGCGCCCTACGACATCGTGCTGACCCACGGCTTCGTCCTCGACGAGAAGGGGCAGAAGATGTCGAAGTCGCAAGGCAACGTCGTCGCGCCGCAAGACGTGATGGCGAAGTCCGGCGCCGACATTTTGCGGCTCTGGGTGGCGGCGTCCGACTATTCCGACGACCTGCGCATCGGCGGCGAAATCCTGAAGACCTTCTCTGAGACGTATCGCAAGCTCAGAAACACGCTGCGCTGGATGCTGGGCGCGCTCGCGCACTTCACGCCGGATGATGGCGTGAGCCTGAAGGACATGCAGCCCTTCGAACTCGAACGGCTGATGCTGCATCGCTTGGCCGAACTCGATCACGATATCCGCAAGGCTTACGAGCATTACGACTATCGCAAGATCGTCGGCCTTTTGGCGCAGTTCATGAACACCGAGCTGTCGGCGTTCTATTTCGACATCCGCAAGGACACGCTCTACTGCGAAGCGCCCTCCAGCATGAAGCGGAAGGCGGCGCTGACCGTCATCGACAAGCTGTGCGATGCGCTGATCCGCTGGCTGGCGCCGATCCTCTCGTTCACGGCGGAAGAAGCCTGGCTGCTCTACCGCCCGGATGAAGCCGAAAGCGTGCATCTCTTGCCGTTCGCGAAAATTCCGCGCGAGTGGCGCGATGATAATCTCGCAGCGAAGTGGGACCGCGTGAAAGAAGTCAGAAGCGTCGTCACCGGCGCGCTGGAAATCGCGCGCGCGGAAAAGAAGATCGGCTCGTCGCTCGAAGCGGCACCCGAGGTCTTCATCACCGATCCGGACTTGATGGCGGGCATCGCCGGCGTCGACATGGCCGAAGTCTCGATCACGTCGGGCATTTCGATCTCCGACCGGCCGGTGCCGGAAGGCGCCTTCACCCTCCCGAACGAGCCGGGCGTCGGCGTCATCGTCAAACGCGCGGAAGGCAAGAAGTGCGCGCGGTCTTGGCGGATCACCAACGACGTCGGCTCCGATCCCGATTATCCCGATCTCTCGGCGCGCGACGCGGCGGCGATGCGCGAAATCGATGCCGCGGTGACGGCATGAGCGAGGTGGTGCAGTCCCGCAGCCTCGTCTGGAGCAGATGGGCGCCGGTGGCGCTCGCCGTGCTGCTCGCGACGCTCGTCTTCGATCAGGCGCACAAGTTCTGGATGCTGGAAGTCTATGGCATCGAGGGCAAGGGCCGCGTCGAAGTCACGCCGTTCCTCGATCTGGTCTTCGTGAAGAACATCGGCGTCAGCTATTCGCTGTTCAATCAGGAGAGCGCCACCGGGCAATATGCGCTCGCAGCCTTCGCCGTGGTGGCAAGCGCGGCCTTGTGGGTTTGGCTGAACTGGAGCCGGGGAAGCCGCCTGATGGCGATAAGTCTCGGCTTGATCATCGGCGGCGCGATCGGCAACGGCATTGACCGGCTCCGCATCGGCGGCGTCGCCGACTTCTTCTCGCTGCACGCCTACGGGTTTTACTGGTATGTCTTTAATATCGCCGATGTAGCTATCGTTGCTGGCGTCATTGGCCTGTTGTATGAGTCCTGGAGGGGCGAGTCGCATTAGCGCCGTAAAGTGGGCTTATCCGGACTCGGGGGCGTGTCGAGCAAAGACACGGGCAAATGGCATGTCATTGAATTCGCGTCAAAAAATCGCAACTTCGATCGCACTCTCGCTGTTCCTCGCGGGCTGCGGCGGTTTTGACGGCGTCCAGCTCAACGGCAAAGTCTTCGACGTCATGGGCCTGAACGGCGGCGCGCCGCAGGGCGACCCCAAGCTGGCCGCCCGCCAGCCGCTCGTCGTGCCGCCCGGCCTTGAATCGCTGCCGCCTCCCGGCAGCGGCAAAGCGGAAGCGCCGACGCTCGCTGAAATTCAAGACCCCGATAAGAAGCTGAAAGTCTCGCAGGCCGATCTCGAACGGCAGCAGGCTGAATACTGCAAGAAGAACTACGAAGAGCCCAAGATGCGCGGCGATGCGACCGCCGACTCCGCGTCAGGACCGCTCGGCTCTTGCCACGGCTCGATCTTGACCGCGGTTAAGAAGTGGACGACGGGTTCGACCAACTCGGACGAAGACAGCGACCAATAGCGCCAGCCGTTGCCCCTTGCCTGCCTCATAATCAATGTTTTTGTGCTGCATAAAAATGCGGATTGAGCCGAAGGTTTGCGGCTCAGATGAACGTGTTGTCATTTGACTTTAATCACCCGAGCGCCGCTCATTAGCGGAAAATTTTTCGCACTGCCGTTTTCCCCTCTAGGCACAAAGTAATCCCCGCTCATCTCTTTCGGTTTAGGATGGGAAACGTGTCAGGCAGCGCTTCAACGCTTACGGTTCGAAGGATCGTCCTAATGCGTCTTGCGACGTGCTACCGGTTTAATCTCTTAACCTTCTTGGCCATGCTCATGCTCGCAGTATCTCCACAAGCTTACGCCTCCGACGGTACGACCCGCGCCACCGAGTTCAAGCTCGGCAATGGCATGGAAGTGGTCGTCATCCCGGACCATCGCTCGCCGGTCGTGACACACATGGTCTGGTACAGGGTTGGCGCTGCCGATGAAGATCGCGGCACGTCGGGCATCGCCCACTTCCTCGAACACCTGATGTTCAAATCGACCGACAAGATCCCCGTCGGCGAGTTCTCCAAGATCGTCGGCCGCCTGGGCGGCCAGGACAACGCCTTCACCGGCAACGACGCGACGGCCTACTTCCAGCGTGTTTCCAAGGATCGCCTTGGCAAGATGATGGAAATGGAAGCCGACCGCATGGTCCATCTCCGTCTCGACGAGAAGGAAGTGCTGACCGAGCGCGACGTCATCCTCGAGGAGCGTCGCTCGCGCATCGAAAACAATCCGTCCGCCCTGCTCGACGAGCAGATGAACGCGTCGCTCTACCTGAACCATCCCTATGGCAAGCCGGTCATCGGCTGGTACCACGAGATGGCGAAGCTCTCGCGCAAGGACGCGCTTGATTTCTACAAGCGCTATTACGCCCCCAACAACGCCATCCTCGTCGTCTCGGGCGACGTAACGGCCGATGAGGTGCGCCGCCTCGCCGAAGAGACATACGGCAAGATCCCGGCAAACCCGGACGTGCCGGCAACGCGCAACCGGCCGACCGATCCGCCGCAGATCGTGCCGCGCCGCCTGACGCTCAAAGATCCGCGCGCCGGCAACTATTCGTTCCAGCGCTACTATCAGGCGCCGAGCTACGTGACGGCCAAGCCCGGCGAAGCCGAAGCGCTCGACATCCTGATGAAGATCGCAGGCTCCGGCTCGACGAGCCGCCTCTACAAGAAGCTTGTCGTTGAATCGAAGCTCGCCTCCAGCGCTGGCGGCGATTACTCGGGCTACGGCCTCGATGGTGGAACGATCTCGCTCTATGGCGTCGCCGCCGATGGCGTGCCGCTGGAGAAGGTCGAAGCTGCCGCCGACGCGGTTCTGGCCGACATCGCCAAGAACGGTGTCACCGAAGCTGAGTTGACGCGCGCGAAGAACAGCTATCTCGCCGATTACGTCTACGACAGCGACAACCAGGCGACGCTCGCGCGCCGCTACGGCTGGAACCTCGCGGTCGGCCGCACCGTCGCCGACGTCGAAGCCTGGCCCGCCAACATCTCGAAGGTAACGACCGGCGACGTGAAGAAAGTCGCCGCCCAGTATCTCGACCTGAAAGATTCCGTTACCGGCTATCTCATTCCTGATCAGTCCGGTGTCGCGCAAGCCCAAGAAGCCCCCGCCCAATCGGCCGGCGAGTTGAGGTGACATTGATGATAGGTTTTACTCGAGCGGCTGCTGGGCTCATTCGCAAAGCAGTCCGTCCAAGCTTGGGCTTGGCGCTTCCGGCGCTGGCTCTGTTGTTCACTGCATCCTTCAGTCACCAAGCAGCCGCGATGAATATTCAAAAAATCAAAACACCCGGCGGAATTGAAGCTTGGCTCGTCGAAGAGCACAGCGTGCCGCTGATTTCGCTGCGCTACGCCTTCGATGGCGGCAACAGCCAGGATCCCGCCGGCAAGGAAGGTCTCGCGAACTTCCTCACCGCCATGATGGACGAGGGCGCAGGCGACCTCACCTCAGGCGAATATCAGGAACGCATGGAAGATATCTCCATGCGCATGAGCTACGACGACAGCAAGGATTCGCTCTACGGATCCTTCGAAACGCTGTCGGCGAACCGCGACAAGGCCGTCGAACTCTTGAAGCCGTCGGTGCAGAAGCCGCGCTTCGATAATGAGGCCGTGGAGCGCATTCGCCAGCAGCTCATCGCCAACCTGCAGTACGCGGATAAGGATCCTGAAAAAGTCGCCATGCGCGAATGGTACGCGCAGGCTTTCGCCGGTCATCCCTATGCGCGTCCCTCGAACGGCACCATCGACACGGTCTCCAAGATCACGCGCGAGGATCTCGCCGACTATCACAAGCGCACGTTCGCGCGCGATAACCTCAAGGTCGTCGCGGTCGGTGACATCACGCCCGAAGAATTGGGCAAGCTGATCGACGATGTCTTCGGTGCGCTGCCGGAGAAGGCCAAGCTCTTCCCCGTCGCGCAGACGGAACCCACCAAAGGCGGAAGCCAGAAGATCGTCGAGATGGGCGTGCCGCAGTCGGTCGCCGTGTTCGGCCTCGGCGCCATGCCGCGCAAGGACCCCGACTTCATCGCGGCGTTCGTCGTGAACCACATCCTCGGCGGCGGCGGCTTCTCCGCGAAGCTGATGGAAGAGGTGCGCGAGAAGCGCGGCCTTGCCTATTCCGTCTACACGTATCTCCAGCCCTACCAGCAAGCCTCGATCCTGGTCGGCAGCGTGGCGACGAAGAACGCGGCAATGGGCGAAAGCCTCAGCATCATCCGCAACGAGCTGAAGAAGATTGCCGAGAATGGTCCGTCCAAGGAAGATCTCGACGCAGCGAAGTCCTATCTCACGGGCTCCTACGCGCTGCGCTTCGACACGAACTCCAAGATTGCCTCGCAGCTGTTGGGCTTGATGCAGGAAGGCTTCGGGCCGGACTACGTCGAGAACCGTAATAAGCTCATCGACGCCGTAACGGTGGAAGATGCCAAGCGCGTCGCCGCACGGCTGCTGAAGCCGGACGATCTCGTCGTCACCATCGTCGGCAAGCCGACGGGGCTGAAGTCGGCTTCCCCCGCGGCGCTACAACCCGCACTCGCCGCGCCCGATCGCGGTTAAGCTCATCGCTCCAGAAGCGGCCAAGGGCGTGATGCGCACTTGGCCGCACATCTGAAATCGGGTACGCCCGGAACAGATTTGGACGAGGAGCGTTAGGCGGCGATGCAAGATGGGCACCGGCACGACGAAACGACATTTCAACAGAGCATCGATGGATGTCTTGAAGGCGCGATAGGCGAACACGGCCTCGCGCCTTCGAAGCATTCCGAATGGCTCGATCGCATCGCTCCGCACGTTGAAGCGCTGAAAGACGATTACCGCACGGGCAAACTCCCGCTGCTGCGGATCGCCGAAGAAGAGCGCGACATCGCTGAAGCGCAAGCGGCATACGCAAAGCTCAGCGAAGGCGCGAAGACGATCGTGTTCTTCGGCACGGGTGGCTCGAGCCTCGGCGGCGAACTCTACGCCCAGCTCGCAGGCTGGAACATCGCGGGCGTCGCCCCGCCCGGCCAACGCACCAGACCGCGCACAAGATTTTATGCCAACCTCGACGGCGCCACGCTGCAAAGCGTGCTGCAGTCACTCGACCTCGCAACGACGCGCTTCGTCGTGACATCGAAGTCGGGCGGCACCGCCGAGACGCTGTCACAAGCCATTGCATCGCTTACCGCCGTCAAGGATGCAGGCCTCGAAGCCGAGATCCCGAAACTTTTCCTCGGTATCACCGAGCCCGATAAGCCCGGCAAGACGAACGGCCTGAGAACGCTGTTCTCGAAATTCGGCATTCCGCTGCTCGAGCATCACACCGGCATCGGCGGGCGCTTCTCGTGCCTGACGAATGTCGGCCTGATGCCGGCGATTGCGCGTGGGCTCGACCCGCGCGCCATCCGCGCCGGCGCCAAGTCGGTCGTCGACGCGCTCATGCATTCCGGCAAGCCGCAGGATTTCGCGCCCGCCATTGGCGCGGCGACCGCCGTCGCGCTCTCGAAAGAGAAGGGCATCAAGACGCTCGTCATGATGCCCTACAACGACCGTCTCGGGCGCCTCTCCGCGTGGTTCGTACAACTCTGGGCCGAGAGCTTGGGCAAGAACGGCGAGGGCACGACGCCGATGGGCGCGTTGGGTCCGCTCGATCAGCACAGCCAGCTGCAGCTCTTCATGGAAGGCCCGCACGAGCATTATCTGACGATCGTTCGGGTCGCGAGCGAGGGCGTTGGTCCGCGAATCGATCCCGAACTCGCAGCCATTGCGGACGCCGATATGCTCGGCGGCCACACCGTCGGCGATATCGTCTCCGCGCAGTCGCACGCGATGCCCGAGGCGCTGGCCCAGGCCGGCCGCCCGGTGCGAACAATCGACATTGCAAAACTCGACGAAAAGACCATCGGCGCGATCGTGATGCACTTTATGATCGAAACGATTCTCGCAGGCCGTCTGCTGGGCGTCGATCCGTTCGATCAGCCCGGCGTCGAACTTGCGAAAATCCTGACGAAGGAGCGCCTCGCGAAAGGCGCGTGAGAAGCGCTTTCGATGGGAGACGTTCGCGGTGGCGATCCGGCAGCTTTCGCCAGAGACGGTCAACCGCATCGCGGCCGGTGAGGTCGTCGAACGCCCGGCGAGCGTCGTCAAGGAACTCGTCGAAAACGCGATAGACGCCGGCGCGAGCCAAATCGAGATCGTCATCTCAGGTGGCGGTCTCTCGCTCATCCGCGTAACGGACGACGGCGCCGGCATGTCGCCCGACGATTTGCTTCTCTGCGTCGAGCGTCACGCGACGTCCAAACTCGACGAAGAAGATCTCTTCGACATTCGCTGCTTAGGCTTCCGCGGCGAAGCGCTGCCGTCCATCGGTTCGATCGCGCGGCTTGAGATCCGCTCGCGTCAGGCTGATTCAAAGCAGGGCGCGGTCATCGTCGTCACTCGTGGAGCGAAAGCGCCGCTTGCGCCCGCGGCCGTCAATCGCGGCACAGTCGTCGAAGTGCGCGATCTCTTTTCCGCAACGCCCGCGCGTCTCAAGTTTCTGAAATCCGAGCGCGCCGAGGCCATGGCGGTGACCGACGTCGTCCGCCGCATTGCGATGGCGCATCCCGATATCGGCTTCACCCTGCAGACCGGCGAGAAGAAGCCCGCGATGTTCGCGCGCGGGGACCGCTCGTCGGCCGCGTGGCTCGCGCGCATCGGCGCCATCATGGGCCGCGAGTTCATGGACGATGCACTGGAAGTCTCGGGCGCCGGCAACGGAGCCTCAGCGCCGATGCGCGTCTTCGGCTTCGCCGGCCTGCCGACGCTGCACCGGCAGGACAGCACGCAGCAGTTCCTCTTCGTCAACGGCCGCCCGGTGCGGGACAAGCTCTTGATTGGCGCGGTGCGCGCGGCCTACGGCGATCTCATTCCGCGCGGCCGCTCGCCGTTGCTGTCGCTGTTTCTCGACGTGGCGCCCTGCGACGTGGACGTGAACGTGCATCCGGCAAAGGCCGAGGTGCGCTTTCGCGATCCCGGCCGCGTGCGCGCGTTGATGGTGCGGGCGCTCTCCGACGCGCTGGCGAGCGCCGGTCATCGCGCGTCGGCCCAGGGCGGCGTGTTGACGGTCGAAAGCTTCGCCGCGGGCGTCTTGCCGAATGCCGCCCCGCAGACGTCCTACGCACCGCCGCCGTCAGCACCGTCAGGCGCTCAAGGCTATCAGTGGATGGCGCCGAGCCGCGCCACGGGCCTCGCGGAAGCCGAGCAGACGCCGTTCGCCGTTCTGCAAACGCCGAGCGCCGATGCGCGCACATCCGCTGAGCCGGTTGTGGCCGAGACGCTCGACCGTCCGCTCGGCGCGGTGCGCGCTCAGGTGCACGAGAACTACATCGTGGCGCAAACGCGCGACGGCCTCGTCATCGTCGACCAGCACGCCGCGCACGAACGCCTCGTCTACGAGAAGCTCAAAGCTTCGCTCGCAAGCGGCGGCGTGGCAAGGCAAGGGCTTCTTATCCCCGCAATCATCGAACTCGATGACGACGATGCCGATGCGCTCGTCGCCCGTAGTGACGAGCTGGCGGAGCTTGGGCTCGTGATCGAAAGCTTCGGTGGTGGCGCGGTCGCGGTGCGCGAAGTACCCGCGCTGCTGGGCGAAACCGACGTCGAAGGCCTCGTGAAGGATCTCGCCGCCGAGCTTCGCAGCGACGGCACGGCCCGCGCTTTGAAGGACCGGCTCGACAGCGTCGCCTCCCGCATGGCCTGCCACGGCAGCGTCCGCTCCGGACGCCGTCTGACGGTCGAAGAAATGAACGCGCTGCTTCGCCAGATGGAAGCGACGCCCTATTCCGGCCAGTGCAACCACGGCCGCCCCACCTACGTCGCCCTCAAACTCACCGACATCGAACGCCTCTTCGGGCGGCGGTAAGTCGCTGGCGGCCGTTCGCGGAATACGGGTTGCCAGCGGAGTTATGCGCTCGGATTCCCCTCCCCTTGACGGGGAGGCGTTAGGGGTGGGGTGACCGCAGCGCGCGCAATCGCCAATGGCGGCTCGGGCGACGAGCCAACTCTCCCAATCACGTCATCCCCGCAGGAGGGGATCTGTCCAAGGGCCCGTTCATCGCATGTATCCGGCCTGGACGGATCCCGGCCTTCGCCGGGATGACGGAATGGATCAGGCCGCGCAACGGTACCGCCTGCTCGGAACGAGCCCGAGGATGACATGCTGATGGGCCAAAACGAAAACGGCCGCCTTGAGAGGCGGCCGCAATCATATTCCAATGGCACCCGAAATCAGTCGGAGCCGCCTTCGGCCTTGTCGCCGCTGGCCGCGTTGAGCTGGCCGTAGAGCGCGACACCGATGGTGTTCAAAAGCTCAAGCTGCGTCTCGAGGAAGTCGATGTGGCTTTCTTCGTCCTTCAGCAGGTCGTCGAACAGCATCATCGACACGTAGTCGCCGAGGTTGAAGCAGATCTCGCGGGACGCCTTGTAATACTCGCGCGCCACGTGCTCGCCCTTGAGATCGCATTCGAGAACTTCCTTGATGTTCTCGCCGATCATCAGCGGTGCGACATACTGAAGGTTCGGGTGGCCTTCGAGGAAAATGATGCGATCGATCAGGCGATCCGCGTGATGCATTTCCTCGATCGATTCCTCGCGCTCCTTCTTGGCGAGCTTCTTGAAGCCCCAGTTATCGAGCAGCCGGTAGTGCAACCAGTATTGGTTTACGGCACCCAGTTCGAGCTTAAGTGCCTCGTTCAAACGGGTGATGATTTCGTCGTTGCCCTTCATGCGCCGCTCCAAATAACTGCATTTGATGCTCCTGGTCTCGAAGTCCAGAAACATTCTAAAGTAGACAACTAGCGGATTAGCGCAGGCTTAACCAGAGGCTTTCCGCCAATATGGCGGGCCGAAAACGTATAAAGTTTTCCGAAGGTTCCTAAGCGCAGGCGCGCTGGGGCCGGCGAACGCGGCGCTTGGCGATCTCGGCGTCGATGCGCTGCTGCCGCTGTTTACGGCGTTCTTCGATGCGGATGAGCTTGGCGCGGGCTTCGGCGAGGACGTAGGGGCAAACCTGCGTGGTCTTGGCCAGACGGTCCATGGCGCCGTAGATGGCAGCGACCGTCAGCGGCGCGCACGTGCAGCAGTTCATCTTTTTGTTGAGATGCCGGAACACGACGCCGGGGGTCGGCAGAATGCCGGGTCCAGTGCTCATGATTTCAGAGACGGCGACATCGATGTCGCGATCAGATATTACGGCGCACGAGCAAACGATCAATTTCCGGCTCCAATCAAACGGGGTTCAAGGCCCCGGCATCGGATACCCAGTGTAGGGTAACAACGAGTGATACTTGGTCGAAAAAGTATACTTTCGTCAAGCTCCCTTGTGGCTCCTTGTAGATAGGACGTCAAGCCGGAAAAATCAAAAAATCTAAGCAAATAGAGCGATTCTAATGTTGGTCAGTGTGCGGTGGGGCACGCAAGGACACTGTGGAAAATGCGCAATTCGGTGCCTCCCCGGCAGTAATCTGAGTTTGCTTCGCGACGCTGGATGGCAGACCCTTGGCGGGTGCATGGATTGGGCCGCGGGGAGCCAATGCAAATGCCGGTGTTCGGGGCAGGAAAACCTCGTGCGGCGCGGGACGAGGCGAACGGCATTGCCACCATTGCCGTCCTTTTTTTCATTTTCGGCTTCGTCGCCTGGCTCAACGGTCCGCTGATCAGCTTCGTCAAGCTCGCCTTCGACCTCGACGACGTGAATGCCTTCCTCGTGCCGATGGCGTTCTATCTCTCCTATTTTTTCCTCGCACTGCCGTCGTCCGCCATTCTGCGCCGAACGGGCATGAAGCGCGGCATGGCGCTGGGCCTCTTCGTGATGGCCGTGGGCTCGGTGCTGTTCGGCGAATTCACGACCATGCGCTGGTATCCAGGCACGCTCACTGGCCTCTTCATCATGGGAGCCGGGCTCGCGCTGCTGCAGACGGCGTCGAACCCGTACGTCTGCATTTTGGGACCGCATGAGAGCGCCGCGCGCCGCATCGCGGTCATGGGCATCTGTCACAAGTTCGCGGGCGTCGTCGCGCCGTTCGTTTTCGCAGCACTCGTGCTGAAGGGCATCGACAGCTTCGACGCCGATGTCGCGAATGCGGCGAGCCCACAAGTGCGCGAAGCCTTGCTCGATGCCTTCGCCGCGCGCGTGCATGCGCCTTACATGGTCATGGCGGCGCTGCTGGCTTTGCTGGGCGTTTGGATCGCGCGTTCGAGGTTGCCTGATCTCAAAGCTGTGCCAGCCCATGCGGAGGACGCTGCGAGCGCTTCCGGTGCATCCAGCATTTTCGATTTTCCCCACCTATGGCTGGGCGTGCTGTGCCTCTTCCTCTACGTCGGAGTCGAGGTGCTCGCGGGCGATGCTATCGGCCTTTACGGAACGGGCTTCGGCCTCTCGCTGGAAGCGACGCGGCTATTCACGTCCTACACGCTGTTTGCGATGCTGCTGGGCTATGTCGCCGGCCTGTTCTTCGTGCCGCGATTCTTCTCGCAGCAAACTTATCTCGCGCTGTCGGCGGCATTAGGCATCATGCTGACGATTGGCGCCTATGCGACGACGGGATACGCATCGATCGCCTTCATCGCCGCGCTGGGGTTCGCCAACGCCATGATGTGGCCGGCGATCTTCCCGCTCGCGATCCGGGGCTTAGGCAGTCATACGGAGACAGGATCGGCGCTGCTGATCATGGCGATCTCCGGCGGCGCGCTGATGCCCTACGCCTTCGGCCTGCTGAAGGAACATATGGATTTCCAGCTCGCCTATCTGCTGCTGGCGATCCCGAGCTATCTCTACATCCTCTATTTCGGCGTGAGCGGCTGGCGGCAGCGCGCGGCGAAGGCGAGCCTCGTCCGCGCTCAATAGTTCTATGCGTCGAACCGCAGGAAGGTGATCTCGGTATCCCCGTAGGTGCGCGTGTCGAGCACGGTGAAGCCTGCAGGGAACGCCAGCGGCGTGCCCGCGCGCTCTTCCAGAAGGCAGATGGCGCCGGGTTTCAGCCACTTGCCTTGCGCGAGGCCTTCGAGCGCTTTCTCGCCGAGGCCCTTAGCGTAGGGCGGATCGAGAAACGCCAGATCATAGGGCTCCATGTTTCCGGCGGGGCCAAGATCCGTCGCGTCGCGGCGGAAGATGCGCGTTTCGCCCATAAGCCCCATATTTTCGACGTTCGTGCGAATGAGCGCGCGAGCCTCTGGAGCTTCTTCGACGAAGAGACAGTAGGCAGCGCCGCGCGACACGGCTTCGATGCCGAGCGCGCCCGTGCCGGCGAAGAGATCGATCACCCGCGCACCCACGAGCAAGAAGCCCTCGATGCCGTGCGCCAGAATATTGAAAACGCTCTCCCGCACGCGGTCAGAAGTGGGGCGAATTTTCATGTCGGCCGGCGCTTCCAGAGCGCGGCCGCGAAACCGTCCGGCAACGACCCTCATTCTTCGTCCGCCTCGCCCTGAGCCTTACCTCGCGCGTGCCGCGCCTTGCGGTCGGCCTGGCTTTCGGAAAAGCCGAGCGCTTCGGAGGCGCGGGGCCCGAGCTGCGCCACAAGAATTTTCCGCCGCACCGCTTCCACCGCGCCGGGCGCGAGATCGAGAAGCTGGAACGGCCCGAACGACACGCGAATGAGGCGGTTCACCGTCAGGCCGAGGTGCGAGAGCACTTTTCGCACTTCGCGGTTCTTGCCTTCGCGGATCGTGATTGAAAGCCAGGTGTTGGCGCCCTGCACGCTGTCGACGGCAGCCTCGATCGGCCCGTAAACAACGCCCTCGACCGTGATGCCGTCTTTGAGCTTTGCCAGATCGTCCGGCGACACGCGGCCCTTTGCGCGGACACGGTACCGGCGAGCCCAGCCGTTGGCGGGCAGTTCCAGATGCCGGGCGAGCGCGCCGTCATTGGTCAGCAGCAGCAACCCTTCGGTATTGTAGTCGAGACGGCCGACCGAGACCACGCGCGGCATCTCGGGCGGCATCTTCTCGAACACCGTCGGGCGGCCTTCCGGATCGGAATGCGTAGTGACGATGCCTTTCGGCTTATGATAACGCCAGAGCTGCGGCGGCTCGGCGGTCGGCAGCGGCTTGCCGTCCACGAACACCCGATCGGCAGGGCCGACTTCCACGGCAGGCGTTTTAAGCAGCTTGCCGTTGACGCTGACGCGGCCATCGGCGATCCAGCGCTCGGCCTCCCGGCGGGAGCACAGCCCCGCGCGCGCCATGGCTTTGGCGATGCGCATCGGCCCGTCCCGTTTCTCCGGCGCGGGTGCCGCAGCCGGAGAGGGCTTGCGAGCCGGTGCGGGAGTGCGGGCGCGAGTGCCTGCGCGAGCGGCAGGTTCGGCGACTTTGGTTCTTGGTGGTCTGGCCATCGGTAACACTGAGCTTTCGGGAGCGAAGCGAGCTTATGACATCGAAGGACGCCGTAAGCCATATGTCCCTTGCGCTCGAGGAGGCGAAAGCGGCCGCAGATCGCGGCGAGGTGCCGGTCGGCGCCGTCATCCTCGCAGCCGATGGCAGGATCCTGGCGGCGGCCGGAAATCGGACGCGCGAGCTCAACGATCCAACCGCCCACGCCGAGATTCTGGCCATCCGGGCGGCCTGCCGAGAGCTGAAGGACGAGCGCCTCGTCGGCTGCAGCCTCTATGTCACGCTGGAGCCGTGCCCCATGTGCGCCACCGCGATCTCGTTCGCGCGGGTGAAGCGCCTTTACTATGCCGCCAGCGACCCCAAGGGCGGCGGCATCGAGCAGGGTCCCCGCATCTTCAGCCAACCCACATGCCACCACACCCCCGAAATCTACCCCGGCATCGGCGACCTCGAAGCCAGCGCCCTACTCAAAGGCTTCTTCGAACAACGGCGCTCGTAATCAGCCCCTGCGTCATCCTCGAACGGATGAGCCCGCGAGGCCGTTCGGGGATCCAGCGTCAGAAGTGCTGAAGGCTCAATATTGCGTCTTCGACAAGTCTCGCGCTGGATCCCCGGCCTTCGGCGCGGCCGTGCCGCGCTCGGCCGAGGATGACGAAATAAAACTACTTCCGCGGGCGGGGGAGAAGGCGGCGTTTCGGGCGCTTGGGCGGCGGGCGCATGCGTTCGAAAACATCCGCCTCATCGACCACCGGCAGCGTCTCGACCGAGAGCACGCGTGCCAACTGCTGCTTCAAACGTTCCTTCGCAGGCTGGGCGGCGGCGAGAATGTCGTCGTACTTCAAGAAATCGAGCACCTGGAAATTGCTCGTCCCGGCGTTGATGAAAATGTCCGGCTGCTTGGCTTTGAGCTTCTCGCGGACGATGGTGCGTTCGAACAGAAACGCGCTCGAAAACAGCGCGGCGAAAGCGGTGGGTGCAACACGCTTCGAATGCGGAACGGGCGCGCCGGATACGTCGATGGCAACGACGATATCGGTTTCGGGAAGCAGCAGATCGAACGGCAACGGGTTCGTCAAACCGCCGTCGATCAGCACCCGGCCGTCAAGTACGACGGGCTGAAACACAACAGGCAGCGCCATGCTGGACGCAACGGCCGTTCGGAGCGAGCCGTCAGTGAAGATCCGCGGGTCCTGATCGTAGAAATCGGACGCGACGATCTTCAGCGGAATTTTGCATTCCGCGAAAGTGGTCTTCACCTCTTTCGGCAGAATGACTTCGAGTACGACGAACGGATCGAGAATGGCGTTCCGCGCACCCACCGCGCTGAGCAGCCGCTGAAACGGCTGCTGTGTCTTCGAGAAGAGATCGCGGATGAGACCGAAGCGCTGCGAAAGGATGAAGCGCGTGTGTTCGCGCAGATCGCGGCCCGACATGCCTGAGGCATACGCCGCGCCATAAACCGCGCCGATGGACGTGCCGGCGATGACGTCGGGCTTGATGCCGAGTTCGTCGAAAGCCTCGATCATGGCGACGTGAGCGAGCCCACGCGCACCGCCACCGCCGAGCGCGAGCCCGATCGTGGGCCGCCGGACGGGCAGGCTGCCATTCCCGTTCGGCTGTGATGCGTGAGGCTTTGGAACAGTCATGCTATGCCACTATCCCATTGTCCGCCGCCCCTTGGAAGCAGCTCAGCGCGCCTGCGTCTCGTCCCGTTGCAACGCGCGCCAGCCGATGTCCTTGCGATAAAAGCCGCCCGGCCAATCGATTTTGGCAATTGCCGCATAAGCGGCATCGCGCGCCTCCGCAATGGTCCGCCCGCGCCCGGTCACGTTTAGCACCCGGCCGCCATCGGCAATAAGACGGTTCTCCTCGCGGCGCGTTCCGGCATGGAAGATTTCGACGTTGGGAACCGCGCGGGCGAGGTCCAGGCCCTTGATCTCAGTCCCCTTTTGCGGCGTGCCGGGATAGCCGTTGGCAGCCATGACGACGGTCAATGCAGCGTCATCGCTCCAGCGCAGATCGAAGTTCGACAGCACGCCATCGGCAGTCGCCAGAAGCGCGGCGAGCAAGTCCGATTTGAGGCGCATCATCAAAACTTGTGTTTCGGGGTCGCCGAAACGCACGTTGTATTCGATGAGCTTGGGGCCCGTTTCCGTGATCATCAAACCGGCGAAAAGGACGCCCTTGAAAGGCGTGCCGCGTGCCGCCATTTCCTTCACGGTCGGCTCGATGATCTCGCGCATCACGCGCTCGCCCATTTCAGGCGTCACGATGGGAGCGGGCGAATAGGCGCCCATGCCGCCGGTGTTGGGCCCGGTATCGCCATCGCCGACGCGCTTGTGATCCTGCGCGGCGGCAAGCGGTAGCGCGGTGGTGCCGTCGCACAGAGCAAAGAAGCTGGCTTCCTCGCCGTGCAGAAATTCTTCGATGACGACTTCGGCTCCGGCCGCGCCGAAAGTGCCGGAGAAGCAGGCCTCGACAGCGGCTTCGGCTTCCTCGCGCGAGCCCGCGATGATGACGCCTTTGCCGGCGGCCAAGCCGTCCGCCTTGACGACGATGGGAAAGCTCTTGTCCGCGAGATAGGCTCGTGCAGCTTGGGCATCCGAGAAGCGGCCATAGGCGGCGGTCGGGATGCCGGCAACGCGGCAAAGGTCTTTGGTAAAGCCCTTCGAGCCTTCAAGCTGCGCGGCAGCCTTCGTCGGTCCGAAATAGCGAATGCCGGCTTCGCCGAGCGCATCGCCAAGGCCCGCAACGAGCGGCGCTTCGGGGCCGATCATGACGAGGTCGATGCGCTCGTCGCGGCAGAACTCAATCACGCGCGCTTGGTCGGCGGGATCGATCGCGATACATTGCGCTACCTCCGCGATACCCGCATTGCCGGGTGCGCAGAAGAGTTTGGTCAGAAGAGGACTCGCGCTCAGGGCCCACGCAAGCGCATGCTCGCGGCCGCCGGAGCCGAGAAGAAGGACGTTCATCAGGTCGCCTGTTGCAATCCGGGTCTCGGTGTTGCATCGGGTGTAGCATTGAACGTGAAACAAGCAAGACCGCGAAACAGAACGGTAAGCTATTGAATTCCATTTCCAACACGAGCGAAGCGCGCCCTGGCGCCAACGCCCCGGAATTCTCGGTGTCCGAGCTTTCGGGCGCCATCAAGCGCGCCCTGGAAGAGGGCTTCGGTTATGTGCGCCTCAGGGGCGAGATTTCGGGCTACCGCGGGCCGCACGCCTCTGGCCACTGCTATTTCGCGCTGAAGGACGATAAGGCCAAGATCGAGGCCGTGATCTGGAAGGGCGCCTTCGGACGCCTGCGCTTCAAGCCCGAAGAGGGCATGGAAGTAATCGCCCAGGGCAAGATCACGACGTTCCCCGGCTCTTCGAAATATCAAATCGTCATCGAGGCGCTGGAGCCCGCGGGCGCGGGCGCGCTGATGGCGCTGCTCGAAGCAAAGAAGCGCCAGTTCGCCGCCGAAGGCCTTTTCGATGAAGCGCGCAAGAAACCGCGCCCATTCCTGCCGAGGGTGGTGGGCATCGTCACCTCGCCGACGGGAGCCGTCATTCGTGACATGCTGCACGGCTTCAACGAACGCTACCCCGCCTGCGTTCTCGTTTGGCCGGTGCGCGTGCAAGGCGAAGGCAGTGCCGCTGAAGTGGCCGCCGCCATCCGCGGTTTCAACGCGCTCGAAGTGGGCGGCAAAATTCCCCGCCCCGACGTGCTGATCGTCGCGCGCGGCGGCGGCAGCCTCGAAGACCTCTGGAGCTTCAACGAGGAGATCGTGGTACGCGCGGCAGCCGAGAGCCGCATTCCGCTCATCTCCGCCGTTGGCCACGAAACCGACTGGACGCTCATCGATCTCGTCGCGGACGCTCGCGCACCGACGCCGACGAAAGCCGCCGAATGGGTCGTTCCGAAATATTCCGAGCTGATCGACACGCTCGAAAAGCTGATGCTACGCAAGCGCACCGCGGTTCGCCGCTCGCTGGCCGCCGCACAGACGCACCTGAAAGCCTCCGCACGCGGTCTGCCGAAGCTTCAGGACCTCGTCGCCCTGCCGCGGCAGCGGTTCGACGAGGCCGACCGCCGGCTGTCGCGCGCGCTGCTCGCCAATACGCGTGCTCATGCAACGCGCCTCGCTCGCGTCAGCGGACGCCTGTCACCTGCGCCGATACTTCAAAAGCATTCCAGATGCGGCGAGCGGCTCGAAGCTCTCGAACGCCGCGCAGGCCGGGCCTTGCTCAACCGCGTGGCCGTCAGCCGCCGCGTGCTCGAAGGCAAGGCAGCATTGCTCAAGTCATTGGGCTATCACAGCATCCTGTCGCGCGGCTTTGCGCTCGTGAGGAACGAGGCCGGGCAGACGATCCGCCAGTCGACAGCCGTCGTCGCGGGCTCGCTGTTGAACGTGGAGTTCTCCGACGGCAGCATTGCGGCGAGAGCCGAAGGCCCGGTAAAACCCGATCTCCCAAAATCCGACAAAAGCTCGGGTAAAACGCCGCGCCAAAAATCCGGCGGCGGCGGGGGACAGGGCTCACTTTTTTGATAGGCTTGAGGTAAATTCGGAAATTGGCGTGCGGCCGGAAACGCGGCGTTCATATTGTTCGACGACGGATAAATGTCCGGCAGCAAACGAATGGTACGGCTTGGAAGCTGATGAATAGAATTGAGAAATTTTTCGGCCTTCGCAACGAAGCAAAGATCCGGTACCTGGACGGCGAGTTCGAAGTGATCTCGCCGGGCGATTTCGTGCGCTGCGCCGTGACCGGTCAGCCCATCGCGCTTCCCGATCTTCGCTACTGGAGCGTCGACGCCCAGGAAGCGTATGCCTCGCCGGAAATCTCGGTGAAGCGGTATCTCGAGCTTCACGCCAAGGGCGGCTCTAAACCCGCAGCAGGCTGAACAAGCCTTCTCTCGTCAGCGGGCGATGGCGCTCCTGACGAGCTGGCGCAAGACGCCAAGATCATTCTCTTCGATCGTCGTCCGCATGGCGAGCGCCTGCGCCCGGTCTCGCAGCGCGCCGGGCGCGCCAGTGGCTCCGGCAAGCCGCGCGAGATCCTTCTCCGTCGTGACGAGAAGAGCGCCCGTGCGCTCCGCATCATCCAGAAGCCCACGCGCTTCCGCCTCGGTAAACATGTGGTGATCGGCAAATGTCTTTTGCGCAGTAACAAGCGCGCCGATCGCCCGAAGCGTGGAGAAGAACCGTTCCGGATTGGCGATCCCGGCGAACGCGATCACCTTGCGGTTCCGCAACTGCATCGCATTGCCATTGGCGCGGATCCCGGCGGATATGATGGGCGCCCCGGATATTGCTTTGAGACTTTCCAGCAGCGACGGATCGGTAGCACCTTGTCCCGTGAGCACGATCAGCTGCGCGAGCTTACCTTGCACCTCGAGCGGCGCACGCAACGGGCCGGCGGGGATGACACGGCCGTTGCCGAAGCCCCGGCTGCGATCGACGATGGCAATGCTGAGATCCTTCGCCAGTCCCGGATTTTGCAAGCCGTCGTCCATGATGATGACGGCCTTGTCGGAGGCCATTGCCTCGATCGCTTTCGCTCCCAAGCCACGGTCGCGCGAGACGATCGTAGGCGCCGCGCGCGCAAGCAGCAGCGGCTCATCGCCAACATCGGCGGCCGAGTGCCGCGCCGGGGCGACACGGACGGGACCCGCGAGCTTGCCGCCGTAGCCGCGCGAGAGAAACCAGGGCTCGCGATCTTCTTCCGCGACGAGCTGCGCGAGGAGCAGCGCCAGCGGCGTTTTCCCTGAGCCGCCTGCCGTGAAGTTGCCCGCGCAAATGACCGGCAAGGACGATCGATAGGGCTTGGCGTTCAGGATGCGCCGTGCTGCGACCCGGCCCACGAGCGCGGCAACCGGCGAAAGAAGCAACGCCTGCCATCCGCCATCCCGGCCATACCACCAACGCGGTTCGGAGGCGGGCACGCGCTACGCTCGCTGCTTTTCAAGGAGCGGCTGAATGGCGCCGAGCGTTTTTGCCAGCGCGCCGCTCATGGACTGGAGTGCCGCATCCGCTCCCTCCCGCATGCGCTGCGCCGCAGCCTGGTCCGCCAGCAGCAGCGACACCTGACGGGCAATATCGTCGGATGATCTGACGACCGCGGCCCCGCCTTCGCGGAAAAGGGCAGCATACGCATCACGGAAATTGTGCGTGAACGGACCTGTCAACACGCATGAGCCGAGACGCACGGCTTCAATGGGATTTTGCCCGCCCCGCTCGACGAGCGAACCGCCGACAAGCGAGACCGGCGCCAGCGAATAGAACGTTCCAAGCTCGCCGATCGTGTCGGCGACATAGATCTCTGTATCGCTCTCAGGCGTCGAGGAGCGACTGCGCAATTGCGTTCTGAGCCCAAGCCCGCCAAGCGATGCGGCAAGCCCGCCGCCGCGTTCGGGATGACGCGGTACGATGATCGTCAGCAGCCCTTCGATATCGCGGCGCATGAGCGAATGCGCAGCGGCGATCATCGTGTCTTCGCCGGGATGCGTGCTGGCAGCGAGAAAGAGCGGGCGCTGGCCGACGGCATTGCGCAGAGCGGTGACAGCTTCGGCGTTCACCGGCGGCGGCGGTGAATCGATTTTCAAATTGCCCGCCGTGATGACGTTGGGTGCGCCGAGACGCTTCATCGCGCGCGTGATCTGCTGGTTCTGCGACAGCACGGCGGCAAAGCGCGAGAACAGCGGCCGGCCGACAGCTGCATACTTCCGCCAGCGGCTGATACTGCGTGGCGACATGCGCGCGTTGACGAGCACGAGCGGAATGCCCCGTTCGGCCGTGGCGAGCACGAGATTGGGCCAGATGTCGGATTCTGTGAAGATCGAGATCGACGGCTTCCAATGGTCGAGGAACCGGCTGACGTAATGCGGCACATCGAGCGGCACATACTGATGCAGCGCCCGCGGCGGCAAGCGGCGGCTCGCGATTTCAGCCGACGTCTTCGTGCCCGTGGTCAGCAGGATGTGAATGTGCGGATTGGCGGCAAGCAGGCTGTCGATGAGCGGCAGGATCGCGTTCGTCTCGCCGACGCTCGCCGCATGAATCCAAACGACTTGTCCCTCGGGTCGCGGCTGACCGGCAAAGCCTAGGCGCTCGCCGCGGCGGCTCGCGTCTTCCTTGCCCTGCTGGCCGCGCATGTTGAGAAGCAACGGCACCGCGGGCCTGAGCGCTGCCGTACCGGCGCGATAGGCTTTGAGAACGAGGCCCGGCGGCGGCGCGGAGTTGGCGGCAAGAACATCGAGCGGCGTCGCGCGCTTGATGTCGGCGCCCGCGAGATCATAAGCGCGCAGCGTTGCGGCATTGAGCGCGGTCTCGAGTTCGACGCGCTTCTGCTCGATCATGGCGGCGTCCGCCGTGCTCGGAACTTCAATCGGATCGCCGATGACGGCGGCAAGCTTGGAGTAGGGCAGGTTGATCGTCAGCCGGCTCCACGTATCGAACGAAGCAAAGCGCTTCGTCGCAAGCGCGACGGGAACGATGGGGCGGCCGGACATGCGCGCTATGGTGACGATGCCGGCACCCGCAACGCGCGCTGGTCCAGGCGGAACGTCGGCCGTCATCACCAGCGAGTCGCCTTCAGCGAGCGCCTGCAACGACATCCGCAGAGCGGCAGCGCCGCCGCGGTCGCGCTTGCGCCAACCGGCACCCGCGCCGCGAATGAGGCGAACATCGATAGCGTTCAGCGTTTCGCTGATGAGTTCGGCATCGCCGTGCTTGGCGACCATAGCGGAGATCTTCGTATTCTCCGGCCGCAGTGTTGCCACCATCATGAATTGACCATGCCAGCAGGCAACGATGCATGGATGTGCGGCGGCCAGCCGCTCCATGAGATCGGGCGGCTCGTGAATAATCTTGGATGACTTGGCGACGTGGCGAATGAGGCGTGCGAGCGTCTGGCCGCCAAGTCGCACAAGGGTCTTCTTCATCTCTGCCATGCGGCAATGGCTGCCTTATCGTTGGTATGCGAGAATGTGCAAGATGAAGCGAGGATGTGATCAAGCCCCTTGCGGCACGTAGCTATAGCGAATAACTAGCAAGTTCAATCACGATAGACCGCGGCTTCTTGTGAAAAACGAACAGGATCAGAGGCGGGCGCTGCCGGCAAGGCGGCCCGCGAATCGGGAGCATCGAGACAACTCCTGATGGCAAGCCCTCTCAAAGAAGCAAAGCGTGGATTGCGCCGCACGAGCGGTGCATTTTTGCACAATGCTGTGCATGCGCCGCCATCCTGGCTCGGCCCACGCTTCGCGCCGGCGCTCTGTTATCTGGAGATGCTGCTGATCGATTACGGCATCGTGCGGATGGTCTATAACAATCGGCATCGTGTCGGCACGGACGCTTGGCGTTCGGCGCAGCCCGCGCCCCATCACATCGCCTGGGCCGCAAAGCGCGGCGTAAAGACGGTTATCAACCTGCGCGGCGAGCAGTCTTACGGTACGCGCTGGCTCGAACAGCAGGCCTGTGCGCGCCACGGCCTGAAGCTTCTCGACCTGACACTGCGCTCGCGTGCGGCGCCAACGCGCGCCGAATTCCGGGCGATTCGGGACCTGTTGGAAAAGGTCGAATACCCGATCCTCGTTCACTGCAAGTCGGGCGCCGACCGCGCCGGCTTGATGAGCGTAATGATCAGCCATCTTCGCGGTGGGCTGCCCATTCGAAAAGCTCTAAACCAGCTGTCCCTCCGCTACGGACACGTTCGCAGCGCCGATACAGGCGTGCTCGACGCTGTCTTCCATCGCTATCTCGAGGACGAAGCGAAGACCGGCATTGCATTCTGGGACTGGGTCGAGTCAGTTTACGATGCGCGCGAAGTGAGCAAAACCTTCAAAGCCCGCGGCTGGGCGAACCGTCTCGTCAACACCATCCTGAAGCGCGAATAGCGTGACCAGCCAGCCGCCCGGCGTGACGGACGGTCGTCACTCGGCGATCATCGCCTGTGGCCCATGCGCCGACCGGGCAAGCCGTGCATAAGCGCCGTTGCGGGCAAGAAGCTCGGCATGCGTTCCCCGCTCCACGATCTGCCCGTCATCCATCACGCAAATCATATCGGCGTTCTGGATGGTCGAAAGCCTGTGCGCGATGACGAGCGTCGTGCGTGTGCGCGTGAACTTCGCCAGCGCCTCCTGAACGAGCTGCTCGCTCTCGTTGTCGAGTGCGCTCGTCGCCTCGTCGAGCAACAGAATCGGCGCGTCTTTGAGAATGGCCCGCGCCAGTGCCACGCGCTGCCGTTGCCCGCCCGACAATCGGCTGCCGCGGTCGCCGATCATCGTCTGATAACCGTCGGGCATCGCCATGATGAAGTCATGCGCCGCGGCGGCTTTCGCGGCCTCCGCGATGTCCTCGGCGCTGGCGCCGAGGCGGCCGAGCGCAATGTTTGCTGCAATCGTATCGTCGAACAGCGTGATGTCCTGGCTGACGATGGCGATGTGCGCGCGCAGCGAGGCGAGCGTGACATCCCTCACATCCTGGCCATCGATGAGGATCTGTCCCTCGGTCACATCGAAGAGGCGAGGCACGAGGTTGATGATGGTCGATTTGCCGGCGCCTGAGCGGCCAACCAGCGCCACCGTCCATCCGCCGGGCACGTCGAGGTTCACCTCGCGCACGGCACGGACGTCGGAGCCCGCGTCGTAGGCAAAGCCGACGTCGCGGAATAGGATCCGCCCCTCTGAAACGGTGAGGCGTTTGGCGCCCGGCTTGTCGGCGATCTTCGGCTTTTCGTCGATAAGGCCATAGAAGCTTTCCGCGGCCGCCAAGCCCTCTTGCAGCCGGCCGGCAAGATTGCCGAGCGCGCGAATGGGCTGCGCCGCCATCAGCAAAGCCGTGACGAAGCCCATGAAGTCGCCGACAGTCGAGATGCCATTGGAAATGCGCAAGTAGGCGAACGCGACGACGCCCGCGATGGCCAAGCCACCGAGCACCTCGAGGATCGGATCCATCCGCGCCCGCGTTTTGACGGACTTCATCTTCAGAGAATAGATCTGCTCGAAGCTCGCATCCAAGCGGTCGGCAGCGTAGCCTTCGAGCTGGAACGATTTGATGAGCCGCGCGCCCGCGAGCTTCTCCGAAAGCAGCGAAGTCATGTCGCCGAGGCCGCTCTGCGTCTGCTTAGCGACGCGGCGGAGCCGCTGGCTGATAGCGGCGACCGGGAGCGCGGCGAGCGGGTAGACGCTGAGCACGACGAGCGTCATCGCCCAGTCGAGATAGAGCATCGCGGCGACGAGCGCGATGACCGAAAAGGTATCGCGGAATATCGAGTTCAGCGCCGAACTCATCGCGTTCTGAATAAAACTGATGTCGTTCGTCAGCCGCGACATGAGCCGCCCCGGCGTCTCGCGCGAGAGCCGCGCGAAATCGGCGCTGATGAGATGCCGGAAGGCGAGCTTCTGCATGTCCGACGTGATGCGGAAAATGAAGCGGTTCGTCGCCACCGATTGCAGGAAGAGCAGGCAAGCGCGCGCCATCGTGATGCCGACGATGGCCGCAAGCACGAACGGCAGGGCGCCGGTCTGGCCGCCCATCAGCATGTCGAACGACTTTTTGATGATGCCTGGATAGCCGCCAGTTACCGCGGCGAGGCACGCGGTGAGGAAGAGCGTCCAGGCGAGCTGGCCGCGCCGCGGCCATACCCAGTCGCGAACGAACCGGGCGAGCAGCTGCCGTGAAGCTGCGTCGAGACGAAGGCGGGGCCGCTGCTTCTTCTCGGGTTTGAGCAGATTTGCCGTCACGTGGCGGAGGCGGCCGGCTCGGCGGGCTTCAGGCCGTTGGGCTCCAGGAGCCGGTGCAGATGCACGATGAAATACCGCATCATGGCGTTATCGACGGAGCGCTGGGCCGCGTTCTTCCAGGCCGCATAAGCCGACTGGTAGTCCGGAAAGATACCGACAATGTCGAGGCCTTCGATATCGCGAAATTCATGGCCCTCGAGCGTTTCGAGTTCGCCCCCGAAAACGAGATGCAGGAGCTGCGGCTTGGACTGGGAAGATGAGGTCTTGGACATGGACGACAGTTCGTCTCCTGAAGAAGGCTCCGGGCGTATTTCCAGAAACCGCCTCGTCTGGCGGCCGTCAACGGCGCAAAGCGTCCGCGAGGGCAGGGGAATGTGGTTCCAGTGAGCGTAAGCTTTTGTTTAGGCTATTTCTTAAGCCGACCGGAAGAAAATTGTGAGATCATCCCAGACAAAGCCGTTGAAACGGCACGAAAGTTCAACAGTGAGACCGAACAACGCGGCGCGGGTCATCCCGGGCCGCGTTTTTCGTATCGGCGCGCGACCCTTAGCTGAGGCCGGCAAACCACGACAGCGCCATGTCCGCGACAAGCCCGGCGAAAACCGCAAGGCCGACGTCGCGGTTCGACCTGAAGCGCCAGAGGCAATTGGATGGGTTGTTGATGTCGAGCGTCGACACCTGCCAGGACATCTGGAGGAACACGAGAACGACGGCCAGGAAGTAGACGAGGTGCGCGCCGGCGAAAGCGCCCGCCACGAGCCAAAGAATCCCCGCCAGCCCGTACATCACCCCGACGAACGGAACGGTATCTTCGCCCAACTGTAGCGCAGTCGAGCCGAGGCCGAGAAGCGCGTCATCCTCTTTGTCTTGATGCGCGTAGATCGTGTCGTAACCGACGGTCCAGAACACGCAGCCCGCGTAAAGCGCGAGCGCGGGCAGCCCGATCGATCCCTTGATTGCGGCCCAGCCGACGAGAGCGCCCCAATTGAAAGCAAGGCCGAGCACGAGCTGTGGATAGGAGGTGAAGCGCTTGGCGAAGGGGTAGATGGCGACGATCAGCAGCGATGCGATGGCAAGCCAGATCGTGAAGTTATTGAAAGCCACAAGTACGGCGAGCCCGACCAAGGACATGAGCCCGGCGAATACGAGTGCGGCGCCAGGAGAAACTTGTCCGGACGGCAACGGCCGGTTGCGCGTTCGCTCGACACGGCCATCAATGTCGGCATCCACGAAATCGTTATAGGCGCATCCGGCGGCGCGCATCGCGATGGCGCCAATGGCGAAGAGAACGAGGTACCAGAGGTTGGGCAGGTGATCGCTGGAATTGAGCTGTGCCAGCGTCATCGACCACCAGCAGGGAATGAGCAGAAGCCAAGTTCCGATAGGCCGGTCGAGACGCGCAAGCCGAAGGTAGGGTTGCCAGGAGGACGGGGCCCACCGGTCGACCCAGTTCGACGGCGTCGCATCCGCAACACGCAAGTTGGGCTTGGGCGAAATCTCGGCACCCGTAGTCAAGTGATGTTACTCCCGCGACTTTGATGAAGACCTATCCGGCCCGTCGCGCCGGCGCAATACCGGGGGACGGGGCGCGAGATGTTGGGCAGGGATGTTTGCCAGAGGTTTGACTAAGAGCAAGGCTTCGATAAGACCGCACCATGGCTATCCGTGACCTGACCTCAGAGCGACTGTTTCTCGACGGCGATCTTGCCGCCGCCAAGCTCGTGGAGCTGGAGGCGCCACAAGCCCACTATCTGACGGGCGTGCTGCGTCTGAAGCCCGGCGCACAGCTGCTCGTGTTCAACGGCCGCGACGGCGAATGGCTCGCAACGCTGACCGAGACGAAAAAGCGCGGGGCGACGCTCACCATCGGGCATCAGACCCGGGCTCAGGAGGCAAGCCCGGACCTCGATTATCTGTTCGCGCCGCTCAAACGCTCGCGGCTCGACTACATGGTTCAAAAGGCGACTGAGATGGGCGTTGCGCGCCTGAGGCCCGTGATCACGGAAAGAACGATCGCCGAAAGAGTTAATACCGAACGGATGCGCGCCAACGTCATCGAGGCGGCCGAGCAGTGCGGCATCTTGCATATCCCGGCGGTCGAAGCCCCCGTGAAGCTCGACGATGTTCTCGACGGTTGGGATGAAACCCGGAGTCTGATCTACTGCGATGAGCATGACGAGGGGTTGGGCCCCATCGAGACTCTCGCGAAGCTGACCTCCGGTCCGCTGGCGGTGCTGATAGGACCCGAAGGCGGCTTTTCCGATCGCGAACGCAAGCGGCTCGTCGGCAAGCCCTATGTGGTTCCCCTATCGCTTGGTCCGCGAATCATGCGCGCCGACACCGCAGCCGTCGCCTCGCTCGCGATTGTCCAGGCCGTATTGGGTGATTGGCGCCGCCGTTAGCCGCTTTCGAGCAGACGCTTGCCGTTCCGGCCGGTCATCGCCATAAGGCTCAGGCCGCGGGCGTGCTCCGCGCCGGGATCACCAAGGCTAGGCCACTCCGGAATGTCCACACGGGAACAAAGCGCAGCGAGCAACACGATCGAGAGCCGTGAGGATCTCGTGCGTTGGATTGCTGCCGGCGAGAAGCCGAAAGCTGACTGGCGCATCGGCACTGAGCACGAGAAGTTCGTATTCCGCACAGTGACACTGGACCCGGTGCCCTACGGCGGCAACGATGGCATTCGTGCGCTGATGGAAGAGTTGATCCGCCGCTATGGCTGGGTCGCAATCAAAGAGGGCGAAAACGTCATCGCCTTGAAGCGTCCCGACGGCGAGAAGGGCGGCACGATCAGCCTCGAGCCAGGTGGCCAGTTCGAACTCTCGGGCGCCCCGCTCGAAACGCTCCATGAAACTGCAGCGGAAACCGACGAGCACCTGCGCGAGGTGATCGACGTCGGCGAAGACCTGGCAATCGGATTTCTAGGCGTGGGCTTTTCGCCGAAGTGGCGTCTCGACCAGATCCCGCACATGCCGAAGAAGCGCTATCAGGTGATGACGCGCTATATGCCGACGGTGGGCAGCCGCGGCCTCGACATGATGTACCGGACCGCAACCGTCCAGGTGAACCTCGATTTCTCCTCCGAAGCCGACATGGTGAAGAAGCTGCGGGTGTCGCTCGCGCTGCAGCCGATAGCGACCGCGCTCTTCGCCTCATCGCCCTTCACGGAAGGCCGGCCCAACGGCTTCCAGTCGATTCGCAGCGAGGTGTGGCTCGACACCGATAAGCGCCGCACGGGCATGCTGCCATTCGCGTTTGAAGACGGCATGGGCTACGAGCGTTACGTCGATTACGCGCTCGATGTGCCGATGTACTTCGTCTACCGCGACGGCAATTACATCGACGTCGCCGGCGCATCGTTTCGCGACTTCATGGCCGGGCGCCTGCCGGGCTTCGAGGGCGAACTGCCGACCGTGGACGATTGGTCCGACCACCTCACCACGCTCTTTCCGGAAGTCCGCCTCAAGCGGTTCCTCGAAATGCGCGGCGCCGATGGCGGGCGCTGGGGAACGATTACGGCCCTGTCGGCTTTCTGGGCTGGGATCCTCTACGATGAAGCCGCACTGGATCAGGCCTGGAACCTTGTCCGTGATTGGACCGAGGAAGAACGGCAGACATTGCGGGCGGATGTCCCCAAGACGGCGCTCGCGACGGTGTTCCGGAACACCACGGTGGCTAACATCGCCCGCCAAGCGTTGCGCATATCGCGGACGGGTCTCAAGAATCGCGCTCGCATCAACGCCAAGAACCAGGACGAGACGGTATATCTGACCCCGCTGGAGAAGATCGCCGGCAACGGTCAGACGGTCTCGGATGAATTGCTCCGGCGTTATTCCGGGGAGTGGCACGGGAACATTGATCGTATTTTTGAAGAATTCGCTTTCTGAAGCGGCCATCGGGCGGCAATACTTGCACCCTGCGGTTCAGGCCATGTTCATGGGCCCGGCACTAGCGTCCGCCGCTTGCCTAGGCTCAGCCGCCCAGTATGGCCCGGGGATGAGGAGGAGGCGGTACGTGTTTCAGGCTGCACGGCAGTCCATGAAATGGATCGGGAGAGCCGCACTGGCTGTCCTGGCGATCGGGGGTTTTGCTGCCCGCGACGCCAATGCCGACCCGTGCGCCGCTGCCTGCCGCTCCCAGCACAATTCCTGCCGTATGTCGGCCAAGCTGCTTTTTGCATCGCACTGCGACGCTCAGTTGCAGTCGTGCATCACCCAATGCTTTGCTGGCGCTCGCGGTAGCCGCAGCCGTGAGGGCCGCCCAGACGTACGCGAGCGCGAGCTGCGAAGCCCGGGCGAACCGCGCGAAATGCGAGGCCCACCCCGCGAGCGGCCTTGATGCGCTGTCTCGCCTCTCCAGCTCCCATGTGCGGCTGACGCCCATATTGCCGGTCAAACGCGCACGTGCGAGGATGATTAACGCCGGTGGCGGCGTGTCGTATCTGCCGTGGGCGATCAATTCGGCAGCCTCTTTTGAGTGCAGGCGTGCGCCCTGAACACGAAACAGCTGACATGACAAAATTGGAGACTGAGGACGATGCCGCATATCGAGCTGCCTGAGCCCGATGTTGGCGTCTTGCGGCGGCTGCCCATTCTGATCGAGGGCTTGAAAAGCCGGGTCGGACAAGACCTCCTGATCGTCGACGAGGAAGGCCGCCGCGCCTACGAGACGGACGCGTTCACGGCCTATCGCCGCGTGCCGATGCTCGTCGTGCTGCCGCGCACGACCGAGGAAGTCTCCAAGATCTTGAAGTACTGCCACGAGAACGGCGTGAAGGTCATTCCGCGCGGCGCAGGAACGTCCCTGTGCGGTGGTTCGCTGCCGACCGAAGACGCCATCGTGCTCTGCATTTCCAAGATGAACCGCGTCATCGAGATCGACTACACCAATCGCCTGGCGCGCCTCGAAGCCGGCATCACGAATCTTCAGATCACGGCGCAGGTTGCCGCCGAAGGCTTCTTCTACGCGCCTGATCCCTCATCGCAGCTCGCCTGCACGCTGGCAGGCAACCTCGCAATGAACTCGGGCGGCGCGCATTGCCTGAAATACGGAGTGACCACGCACAACATTCTCGGTGTGAAGATGGTGCTGATCGACGGTACCGTCGTCGAGATCGGCGGCTCGGCGCTGGAGCGCAACGGCTATGATCTCTTGAGCCTCGTGATCGGGTCCGAAGGCCAGCTCGGCGTCATCACGGAAGCCACCGTGAAGCTCGTGCCCGCGCCCGAAGGCGCACGCCCGATGATGATCGGCTTTCGCTCGCCGGAAGCGGCCGGCAGCTGCGTCTCCGCGATCATTGCAGCGGGCATCATCCCCGTTGCGATCGAATACATGGACCACGCGGCCATCGAAGTTTGCGAAGCCTTCGCCGGCGCCGGTTATCCGCTCGACGTGGAAGCTCTGCTCATCGTCGAGGTCGAAGGCTCGGAATCCGAAATCGGCATTCTTCTCGGCCGCATCGCCGAAATCGCCGCGCGTTTCGATCCGAAGACCGTGCAAATCAGCGCCGATGCCGACCAGAGCGCGCGCATCTGGGCAGGCCGCAAGGCGGCGTTCGGCGCGATCGGACGTATCTCCGATTACTTCTGCATGGACGGCACGATCCCGCTCGCGCAGCTGCCGCACGCGCTGACGCGCATCAGCCAGATCTGCGCCGAGTACGGCTTGAAGGTCGCCAACATTTTCCATGCGGGAGACGGCAATCTGCATCCGCTCATTCTCTACGATGCCAATAGTCCCGAGCAGGCCGACAACGCCGAGCAGGCCGGCGAAGCGATCCTGAAACTCTGCGTCGAGCTGGGCGGCTGCCTGACAGGCGAGCACGGCGTCGGAATCGAAAAGCGCGAGCTGATGACGAGCCAGTTCTCCCCCACCGATCTCGCGGTGCAGACGCGGATCAAAACCGTATTCGATCCGACGTGGCGGCTGAACCCGGCTAAGGTTTTCCCGCTCGCGATGACCGATGTCATGCGCGCAGGCAACGCCGCCAGCACGCCGGAGGCCGCCTGACTTGACCGAACTTTTCCGCCCCGCCGCCGAGTGGGAACTGCAGTCCATGGTCGCAAGGCTCGCGCGCGAAAAACGCGCCATTGAGGTTGTGGGCCACGGCGCGCTGCGCAATACCGGCCGCGTCGCCAATGCCGATGTCGTGCTGACGACGGTAGGCCTTAAAGGCGTGACGCTTTACGAGCCGACCGAACTCGTGATGTCGGCGCGCTCGGGCACGCCCGTCTTCGAAATCGAATCCGTCCTCGCCGCACGCGGACAGATGCTGGCGTTCGAGCCGGTCGATCTCGGCCCCACGACCGGCGCTCCGGGCGGCGCGCTGACCATCGGCGGCGTCTTCGCGACAAACTTCTCCGGCTCCCGCCGCATCTCGGCGGGAAGCGCTCGCGATAACCTGCTTGGCGTTCGCGCCGTCAATGGCCGCGGTGAACTCTTCAAATCCGGCGGCCGCGTCATGAAGAACGTCGCCGGGCTCGACGTCGCGCGCGGATTGACGGGCAGTTGGGGAACGCTCGCCATCATGACCGAGGTGACGTTCAAGGTCGCGCCGCTTCCGCAAACGATGCAGACGTTGGCCTATGTGGGTCTGCCCGATGATCTAGCGATCGAAGCTTTGAACGTCGCGATGGCGACGCCGCTCGAGGTTTCAGGCGCGGTCCATTTGCCGAAGAATTGCGCCGAACGGCTGCGGGTCCCGAAGCTCAAGGACGCCCGCAAGTCGCTGACGCTTCTGCGTCTCGAAACGTTTTCGACGTCGATCGATGAGCGCCGCGAAAAGCTGAAAGCTGCGCTCAAGGTCTATGGCACCCCGATCGAACTCGATCAGGAAGAGACGTTCAGTTTGTGGAGCGAATTCCGCACGCTCTCCGTCATGCCATTCTCGACCGGGACGAGCCTGTGGCGGATCGCAACGCTGCCGACGAAGGCGCCGGAGATCGTCGCCGCGATCCACAAGTTCATGGACGCCGTTGCGTTCTACGATTGGGCGGGAGGGCTCGTCTGGCTGGAAGTGCCAGCCGCCGCGGACGCCGGTGCGGCCGACGTCCGGCGCGCCGTCGCTGTCAGCGGCGGGCACGCGACGCTCATCCGCGCCGAGCCCGAAATACGTTCATCGGTCGACGTTTTTGAACCCCTGAAACCTGAGATCGAACGATTGACACGGGGCATCAAGCAGGCGTTCGATCCCAACGGATTGCTCAACCGCGGCCGGATGTACGCCGATTTCTAGACAAGAGCTTTTGGCAATAAGGCGCAATGCAAACCAATTTTACCAACGAGCAGCTTGAAGATCCCGATGTCCGGGAAGCGAACCGCATCCTGCGGCGCTGCGTGCACTGCGGTTTCTGCACCGCGACGTGCCCGACCTATGTTGTGCTGGGCGATGAACGCGACAGCCCGCGCGGCCGCATCTATGCCATCAAGGACATGCTGGAGAATGGACGGGACGCCAAGCCCGAGGTGTCCGTTCACATCGACCGTTGCCTCTCCTGCTTCTCGTGCATGACGACTTGCCCTTCGGGCGTCGATTACATGCATCTCGTGGAGATCGCCCGCAAACACATCGAGAAGACCGGCAGCCGCAGCTTCAAGGATCGGCTGATACGGCGTGTGCTGACGGAACTCGTTCCCTACCCAAATCGCTTCCGCTGGGCGATGCGCGTTGCGCCGCTCGGTCGCCGCTTCTCGCGCGTGTTCAAGGCTCTTAACCTTCCGCAACTCGCGGCCATGGCTGATCTCGCCCCGCCGCAAGCGCCGCGATCTGGCCGGTTCCGTGGGCCGGGAAGAGCGTCACCCACCGGCGTCAGGACCGGCCGCGTGATCATGCTTGCGGGCTGCGCGCAGCAAGTTTTGAGACCTGAGATCAACGACGCGACGATCAGGCTTTTCGCACGCGGCGGCATCGACGTCGTCGTGTCGGCAGGCGCGGGCTGCTGCGGCGCCTTAAGCCAGCACATAGGGCATGAAGACAAGGCGATCGCAGCCGCCAAGGTGAACGTCGATGCCTGGAGCAAGGAAATCAAAAAGGGCGGCGTCGATGCGATCATCATCAACACGTCGGGCTGCGGCACGACGGTGAAGGATTACGGCCACCTGCTGAAGAACGAGCCGGACTATGCCGAGCGGGCCAAGACCATTTCCGCGATGGCCAAGGATATCACTGAATTCCTCGATGCCTACGATATCGGCGCGCCGAAACGCTGGTCGAGCCTCAAAGTCGCTTATCATTCTGCCTGCTCGCTGCAGCACGGCCAGCGGGTGACGAGCCAGCCGAAGGCGCTGCTGAAGAAGGCGGGCTTCACTGTGATGGATGTGCCCGAAAGTCATCTCTGCTGCGGCTCGGCCGGCGTCTACAACATTCTCCAGCCCGAGATTTCCGGCGCGCTGCGTGATCGCAAAGTGGGCAACATCAAATCGTTGCGGCCCGACGTTGTCGCCGCCGGCAACATCGGCTGCATGAACCAGCTCGCGCCCGGGCTCGACGTGCCGGTCGTCCATACGGTCGAGTTGCTCGATTGGGCGCACGGTGGGCCTGTGCCGCCGGGCCTTGAGCATCTCGCCAGATATTCAACCGACGTGCCGCAACCCAAACGCAGCGTTGAGGACTACATACGCGCATGACACTGAAAGCCGACGTGAAGCAATCCCGCACGCTGCTGGCCGACGAGCTCCGCGCCCGCTTGCGAGGCAAAGCAAAGCCCGTCGGCTCGCTCGGCCGGCTCGAAGATTTGGCCGTTCAGGTCGGCCTGATCGCAGGGTCGGCCAACCCGGTTCTGGGTGCCGCGAAAATTCTGGTCTTCGCCGGGGATCATGGCATCACCGCCGAAGGCGTAACCGCCTATCCCTCGGTCGTGACGCGCGAGATTGCGAAGTTCGTGCTGGCGGGAACCGCAGGCGTCAACGTGCTGGCGCGCGCGGCGGGCGTCGGCGTCGAACTCGTCGATGCGGGCATGCTCGAACCGCTGCCGGCGCACGATCTTTTGATTGACCGGCGCATCGGGAAGGGCGCGCGCAACGCCCGGCGCGAACCCGCAATGTCGCCGGAAGACTGCACAGCCGCTCTCGAAGCGGGCCGCGCGCTCGATGCCGATGTCGGCGCTGAGAACGTCGGCATCGTCGGCTTCGGCGAAATCGGCATCGGCAATACGTCGTCTGCCGCACTGATCGCACACGCGTTGACGGGCCTTGATCTCAAATCCCTCGTCGGCCCAGGTGCAGGCGCACCCGCACTGGGCCTCGACCACAAATATCAGATTCTGGCAGAAACGATTGCGCGCGCCGCGATCGAACCGTCCACCTCTGCCGAGCGCACCTTCGAAGTGCTGCGCCAGTTCGGCGGTTTCGAAATCGTGATGATGGCGGGAGCAATGACAGCAGCGGCTGCCTCAGGCCGCGTGATCGTCGTCGATGGTTTCATTTCCACCGCGGGAGCGATCGCCGCCGAAGCTTTGAGCCCCGGAACGATCGACAACTGCGTCTTCGCTCATTGCTCCGCCGAGCCGGGCCATGCCGCGCTTCTGAAGCACCTGAGCGTGCGCCCGCTACTCGAACTAGAGATGCGGCTGGGCGAAGGCACGGGTGCGGCGCTCGCCGTGCCCATCATCAGGGCCGCCGAACTGCTGCTCCGCGAAATGGCCGA
>Ga0180218_1000399_pt1 | contig 44598 bp, 44 predicted proteins | sample eDN3rd37CKraftBY_FD_151334 | JGI IMG/M metagenome (GOLD analysis project Ga0180218, IMG submission 151334) | Enriched backyard soil microbial communities from Emeryville, California, USA - eDNA 3rd pass 37_C Kraft BY (version 2) (version 2) | ecosystem: Environmental > Terrestrial > Soil >... | reverse complement strand
CGCCCTCAAGTACCAGCTCAGCATAGGCGGCCGCATGGTCGTCGTGGTCGGCACTCAGCCCGTCATGACCGCATGCCGCATCACCCGGACAAGCGCAGCCAGTTTCGACACTGAAGGCCTGTTCGATACCGTCATCAAGCCACTGCGCGGTACGGCGGTGTCTCAATTCAAGTTCTGAATGCGCCGCCGCCCACTGCTTGCCCTGGCCGCAGCGGCAATGTCGCTGGGCGTGTGTTTTCCTGCGCTGGGCCAGGACTTGCTTTCGGTGTGGTCCGCGGCGCTGCAGCGCGACCCCGCCTACGCCGCGGCGCGTGCCGGCCGCAACGCCGACCAAGAGAAAATCCCGCAGGCCCGGGCCCGGCTGCTGCCCTACATCACGCTTGATTCCAGCGGTGAAATCGAAGACGTCCGCCGCACGCACAACCTTCAGCACTACGAGACCCGCCGCGTCGGGCTATGGGCCCTGACGCTTACCCAGCCCATCATCGACATCGGCAAGTGGGACCAGCTGCGCCAGTCCGAATACATCGCCGACTCGGCCAACCTGGCCTTGCAGCAGGCCTACCAGGACCTGATCCTGCGCGTCGCCCAGGCGTATTTCGAAGTACTCGCCAGCCAGGACACCCTCGAAACCATCAAGGCCCAGAAGCAGGCGGTCGAAACCCAGCTACATGCGGCCGAGCGGGGTTTCCAGGTGGGGGCCACCACGGTTACCGACATCTACGAGGCGCGTTCGCGCCTCGACCTGCTCAACGCGTCCGAAATCGAGGCGCACAACGCCCTGCAGGTCAGCGAGGACATGCTCGCCAAGATCATCGGCGAGCGTCCCGGCAAGCTGCTGGGGCTCGATCCCGACACCTCGCTGCCGCCTCCCGCTCCGGCGCGCCTTGACGAATGGACCACGCAATCGTCGCAGGCCAGCCTCGATGTCGCGCGGGCGCGGCTCGACGCCCTGATCATCGAGAAACAGATCGACATCGCCCGCAGCGGCCATTACCCCACGCTAAGCCTTTACGCGCAAACGGGCAGTGCCAGCGACCAGGGCATCTACGGCCAGCGCAACGGCCCGCGCTCGGTGGATTCGGCAGTGGGGCTGCAGCTTTCCATCCCGATCTTCAGCGGCGGCGAGATTTCCTCGCAGGTGCGCGAACAGACTTCCCGCCTGCAGCAGGCGCGCTACGTCCACGAGGCGGCCAAGCGCCAGGCGGTGCAATCCACGCAGCAGTATTTCTCTGGCGTCACCTCGGGCCTGGCCCGCATCCAGGCGCTGCGGGCGGCCGAAGAATCAAGCCAGGCATCGCTCGAGGCCAATCGCACCGGCTATGAACTAGGAGTGCGGGTGAACATCGATGTGCTCAACGCCCAGCAGCAGCTGTTCGAAACACGGCGCGCGCTATCGCGGGCCCGCTACGATACGCTGATGAACAGCCTGCGCCTGAAGGCCGCCAGCGGCATACTCACCGACGAGGACATCGTCGCCATCAACGCGCTGCTCGAAGAAAGGCGCGGCCCGACCACGACCCAACGCTAGGTACTACTCTCTCGCCGCTAATACTTGATCAGAGGGCGAGGGGCGGTAAACTCTTTGCAGGCCGTCCAGCGGGCGCCGAATTTCTCTGCTTTGGTCGGGGGCTTTCGGCGACAGCCTGTTTGAATCCCGAGCTCCGTAGGAGCGAGGTTGAGTTCTGCCGCCGCCCGGCCAAAGCAGAGAAATTCGGGAAGCCCGAAGGGCCGCATGATGCGGCCTGCAAAGAGTTTACCGCCCCTCGCCTGGCTCAAGAACCCAAAGAATGGCTACGACGCTAAAAAGCGCCTCGGCAGAGCATTAAGCTTCGACTCCCAGGCTCAAGAACGAATCTTCCGCACAAGCGAAGTCGTCGAACGCTGAAACTCGAACGGTATCGCCACCGCGCGCCCGCCCCAGGATTCGACCAGGGCCGTCTCGGGCAACACGCTCATGTCGTAGTCGCCCCCCTTCACGATGACGTCGGGGCGCAACTGCCCGATGAGCTCGAGCGGGGTGTCTTCATGGAAGAAGGTGACATGCGAAACGCTGGCCAGCGCCGCCAGCAGCGCCGCCCGGTCGGCCTGGGCATTGAGCGGCCGATCGGCGCCCTTTCCCAGGCGGCGCACCGAAGCGTCGGTGTTCACGGCCACGATAAGCGTGGCGCCCAGCTGTGCCGCCTCGTCAAGATAGCTGACGTGGCCGCGATGCAGAATATCGAATACGCCGTTGGTAAATACCAGCGGACGCGCAAAATCGCCCGCTTGCGCGCGGGCGACGCATTCTTCGCGCGAAAGTACCTTGGCCTCGAAACGGGCGCTCATGCACCCGCCGTCGCAGGCTGGTTCTTGATCAGTCCCTTGCGATAGCGATTGAGGTCTTGCACCGTATTGAAGGTGGTGTCCATCAGCAGCGACAGGTTGTGCAGGATGCGGGCGCTGACCTTGCCCTCCCATTCCTTGTCGAAGCAGATCTGGTTGTCGAGCCAGTTCTCGAGCCAGCCCGGGCTGGGAAGCTGGGACTGCACCGTGTCGTTGGGGAACATGTCTTTGTTGACATGCAGATTGGTGGGGTGCAGCGCCTGGGGCGTGCGGTGGGCCGAAGCCATGAGCACGCCTATCTTCGAGAAAGCCAGCCTGGCATGCTGGCCGAACTCCATGCCCTGATGCACCAGGGCGCGCTTCATGTAGCGCAGATAGGCGCCCGCGTGGCGCGCCTCGTCTTGTGCAATGATTTTGTAGATGGCCTTGATGACGGGCTCGGTATGCCAGTCGGCCGCGCGGCGATACCAATGGTTCAGGCGCACCTCCCCGCAAAAATGCAGCATCAGGGTTTCGAGCGCTGGGGCCGGATCGAACTCGAAGCGCACTTTGTGCAGCTCTTGTTCGGTGGGCATGAGCTCGGGACGGAAACGGCGCAGGTATTCGATCAGCGCCAGCGAGTGCTTTTGCTCTTCGTAGAACCAGATCGACATGAAGGCGCAAAAGTCGCTGTCGTCGCGGTTGTCGCGCAAGAACATCTCGGTCGCCGGCAAGGCTGCCCACTCGGTGATGGCGTTCATCTTGATCGTGTAGGCTTGTTCGTCCGAGAGTTTACTTGCCTCGAACTGGTCCCAGGGGATGTCAGAGGCCATGTTCCAGCGCACTGCTTCCATCGATTTGAACAATTCAGGATAAAGCATAAGAATCTCTCTTGGTTTTCATGGTTTTCGTGGGCATGCTGCACACGTGTCGTCGACAAGCCTATGCCCCGCTTAGCGTAGACCTGGAGCCCGCTGTCGCAAGAACGACAATAGACCCTTTACTTGACAAATTCATTCAAATAAGCGTAATACCCAATTCAATGGGCTGCAAGTGCCCAAATTGCAACACCGATCGCCACCGCCACCGTGGCGGCAAACACGATCAGCAGCCTGTTGGAGTGTTCTTGGGCCTTGCGCAGCCGGGTCAGCTCGGCATGCACATGGGGCTGCATATTGGGGCGCGACAGCGCCGCGTAGGTAAGGCGCGGTAGCTGGGGCAGCATCTGCCCCCACTGGGCCGCTTCTTGTTCCATGCGCTTGCGCAAGCCGGCAAGGCCCACCCGCTCGCGCATCCAGCGCTCGAGATAAGGCTTGGCCGTCTTCCAGAGATCGAGGTTGGGATCCAGCTCGCGTCCCATGCCCTCGACGTTCAACAGTGTCTTTTGCAACAGCACCAGTTGCGGCTGGATCTCGACATTGAAGCGCCTTGACGTCTGGAACAGGCGCATCAGCACCTGGCCCAGCGAGATCTCGGCCAGGGGGCGGTCGAAATAGGGCTCGCATACCGCACGCACCGCGCCCTCGAGTTCTTCTTCGCGCGTATCGGGCGGCACCCAGCCCGATTCGATGTGCAACTGGGCCACCCGCCGGTAGTCGCGCCGGAAAAAGGCCAGGAAGTTCTGGGCCAGATAGTTCTTGTCGTGCTCGGACAAAGAGCCCACTATGCCGAAGTCGAGCGCAATGTAGCGCCCCAGCGTCTCGGGCGCGTCAGAAACGTAGATATTGCCCGGATGCATGTCGGCATGAAAGAAGCCGTCGGTAAAGACCTGCATGAAGAAGATCTCGACCCCCGTGCGGGCCAGCAGTTCGATGTCGACGCCCGCGTCGCGCAGCCTGTCGAGCTGGCTGACAGGTATGCCCCGCATGCGCTCCATGGTGAATACGGTGCTGGCGGTGTACTGCCAGACCACTTCGGGCACTATCAGCAGATGGTTGCGTCCGGTTTCAGGGCCGAAGTTGCGCCGCAGCTGGCTGCAATTGGCCGCCTCGCGCATGAGGTCCAGCTCGTCATGCAGGTATTTGTCGAATTCGGCCACCACCTCGCGCGGCTTGAGGCGCCGGCCGTCGGGAAGCAGGCGCTCGACCATGCCCGCCAGTATGCGCATCAGGGCCAGGTCTTTGTCGATGACCTTGAGCATGCCCGGCCGCAGCACCTTGACCGCCACTTCCCGCCCGTCGTGCAGCACCGCGAAATGCACCTGGGCCACAGAGGCCGAGGCCACGGGCTTGGTCTCGAAATGCTGGAACAGCTTGTGGGGCGAGGCGCCCAGCGCCGCCTCGATGCAAGCAACCGCCTGCTCGGAGGGGAAGGGCGGGACGCGGTCTTGCAGCAGGGCCAGCTCGGTGGCCACATCGTGGGGAATGAGGTCTCGTCTTGTAGAGAGAACCTGGCCGAACTTGACGAAGATGGGCCCCAGCGCCTCGAGCGCCAGGCGCAGACGCACGCCCCGCGCCATGCGCGGCGGCCGCCCAAAGCGCACGACCTTCAGCAGGCCATGGGCCACAGGATGCTTGATGCTCGACAGCACGAGCTCGTCGAGCCGGTAGCGCAGGCATACGAGGACGATGCGAATAAGGCGGCACAGCGTCAGCATGGTCAGGCGCGCCCCGCGTGATGCGCGCCGCGGCGTTCGATGCGCAGGACCTGCTGCTCGAGGCGGCCAAGCCGCTGCTGCATGGCCTGCAGGCGGTCGCGCCAGTCTTCGAATGCCGGCCGCCCCAGCACCTGGGGACTTTCTTCGACAAGGTACTCGGCCGCGTTCTCGGCCAACCGGGCCGTGGAGCGCCGGGCGGCGCCGGCTAGGTTGCGTCCCGCGCCTGTAATGCGGACGGCGGCCACGTCGCCGACCAGGCGCGACAGGTCGTCTTCGATATCCCAGCGCAGCCCCTGCGCAAGCTCGGAAACCACCTGCGCCAGGCCCGCATCGCCCTGTATGTGCAGCAAGGCGGTGATTTCGTCGGTATTGCCGCGACGCAATATAGCGGGCAGCTGCGCGAGCTTTTCGCCGGGCAAGGTAAGCGTTACATCGGGAACGATGGCGGAATCGCTGGCTTCGACCTGGCCGTCGGACCTTATGGCCAGGCCCACCCGCCACGGCTCGGCCACGAACCGCAGCGACTTGCCGGCGTGGCGGGCAAGCCGCTCTTTGGCCCAGTCTTCGCGACGCAACAAGCTATTGAGCAAGCGGGCAAACAAAGAAGCCGGGGCGGGGAATGGCAAGAAAGAAAACATGATGAGGCGGGACTGCGGCGCGGCGGCCGCCCTTTGCAAAAGGTATCAGGCCCTAAGTTTAACGGTTTTGGAAGGGCCGGAGGTCCAGTCATGAAAACACTCCAAAAGCGGGCAAGGCCGCTTTTGGAGTGTTTGGCAGGCAGGGTAAAGGCGGCCGGCTGGCGCCGGCCCGCTATAGGTCAGTCAGCCCGCTGTCCGGAGATCTGCTGGATGCCGGCCAGCAGCCAGCCGGCGCTCTCGCCCTTGTAGAGATTCCAGACTTCTTCGAAACGGAAGGCCTCGGCGCCCGGCGCCTCGCGCAGCATGCCCGAATAGCGCACGCTGGCCAGGTGGCCGCCGGCAACCGCCTCGATGCCCAGAAGCTCGGCATTGAGCAGCACCACCTCGGTGTGCTCGGGCTGGCCCTCGCGCGCCTGGATCTGCGGCCGGAACTCGGCGATGAGGTCGTCGGTAAGGTATTCGCCCAGTTGCTCGACGTCGCCGCGGTCCCAGATGCCCTGGATCGCGATGAACTGCTTCTTGGCGTTGGCCAGGAACGAGGCCGTATCGAACCCCTCTGGAATGAACCAGCCGTCTTGCGGGGTTTGCTGCGCCACGGGCTCGAGCTCGGCCGCCGCGGCGCCCGAGAGCGCGCCCCCGGCGGGCGCCGACGGACGGGCCCAGTCGGAAGCCCCCATGCCTTCGCGCCGCATTGCACCGCCCGCCGCCTGGGTGGCTGTGGCCGGGCCGCCGCCGCGCAGACGGCGCACGATGAACATGATGGCAAATATGACCAGCGCGATGAGGATGAGGCTGGACATCATTTCAAGGAAGGCGCCACCCAGGCCCAGATGGGAAAGCAGCGCGGCAATGCCCAGGCCGGCGGCGATGCCGGCGATGGGGCCCAGAAAGCGCGACATGCCGCTACGGGCGGCCGTGCCTGCCGCAGCGCCCGTGGCCGCCGACGGCGACGTGGCATTGCGCTGGGTGGTATTGGCAGCCGGCGCCTTGGCGGCGGGCTGGTTTTGCGTGACGCGCGACGACTGCGAGCCGAAGCTCTTGCCGCCGCCAAAGCGGCGCGCCTCGGCGTCGAACGAAACGGACACCATGCCCACGGCACAGACCGCCAGCAGGGCCGAGGCAAAAAAACGGGACAAGCGTTGGCTCATCGAGTGCTCCTGTGTTGCCCGGCCGGCGCCCCGCGGCGCCGGCCAAGGAAATGGAATCGGGTTAGAAAAACTTACGCTAACCTGAATATTAGCTTAATTACGACCCATACCCAATATAAAAGTTCATTTATTCACGGCATGGTCGAGCGCCGGCGAAAGGTGTCCGCAAACCGGGCATGGGCATAGCCGGCGCTGCCCGGCAGGCCGGGGCCGGAAATGCCCGCGCAGCCACAGCGGCTGCGCCGGCTTGCTACCAATGGGAAAGCGACTCAGGGCCTGTTGACGCTGAAAGGACAGCCTTACTGGCCGGCAGAGGCCGGCAGCCTAGCCCAGGTTCACGCCTTCGTGCAGGGCCACCAGGCCGGCGCTGAGGTTGAAGAAGCGCACGCGCGACAGGCCCGCCTCGCGCATCATGCCGGCCAGGGTTTCCTGGTCGGGATGCATGCGTATGGATTCGGCCAGGTAGCGATAGCTTTGCTCGTCGCCAGCCACTTTTTTACCGAGCCACGGCAGCACGTTGAAGGAATACCAGTCGTATGCCGGAGCGAGCGGCTTGGCGATGTGCGAGAACTCGAGCACCAGCAGCTTGCCGCCCGGCTTGAGCACCCGGCGCATCTCGGCCAGGGCCTGGTCTTTGTGTGTCATGTTGCGCAGGCCGAAGGCGACGCTGACCCGGTCGAAATAGGCGTTGGGGAAAGGCAGCTTCTCGGCGTCGCAAACGGCTGTGGGCAGCAGCAGGCCGGCATCGACCATGCGATCGCGCCCCACCCGCAGCATGGAGTCGTTGATGTCGGTGAGCCAGACCTGGCCGTCGGGGCCGGCCTTACGGGCGAAGGCCTTGGACAGGTCGCCCGTGCCGCCGGCGATATCAAGCACCTTCATGCCCGGGCGCACGTCGGCCCGCCCGATGGTAAAGGCCTTCCAGACCCGGTGCAGGCCCGCCGACATCAGGTCGTTCATGACATCGTACTTGGCCGCCACCGAGTGGAAGACCTCGGCCACCTTGCGCGCCTTGTCGGCTTCGTCCACCGTCTGGTAGCCGAAATGCGTGGTGGATGCGCCGGGCGCGGCGTCGCGGGGGGAGTCTTGCATGGCAATGGTCGCTTTGGAATGCTTGAAGCCCCATTTTAGATGAAACCCCGGCCACAAAGCCGGGCCGCCGCCGGCGATGCAACAGGATTCATCCGCTTCCGGGCCGCCCGCCTTCACAAACCTGTAATAATCAAGCCATAAGATGTCAGGGTGAACTATTCTCGAACCATTCATTCAAGCCATCGCCACACGCCATGAGTACAACCATTCTAGTCATCGAAGACGAGCCCGCCATCCAGGAACTGATCTCCGTCAACCTGAGCTTCGCCGGCCATAAAGTGCTGCGGGCCTTCGATGCCGAACAGGCCCAGACGCTGATCCGCGCAGAATTGCCCGACCTCATCCTGCTCGACTGGATGCTTCCGGGCGCCTCGGGCATTACCCTGGCCAAGAAGCTGCGCAGCGACGAACGCACCCGCCAGGTGCCCGTCATCATGCTCACGGCCAAGGGCTCGGAACACGACAAGATCGAAGGCCTCGAGGCCGGCGCCGACGACTACATCACCAAGCCCTTCTCTCCCAAAGAGCTCATGGCGCGCATCAAGGCCGTGCTGCGCCGGCGCGCGCCCCAGCTCACCGACGACATCATTAAAATAGGTACACTGACACTCGATCCGGCCACCCACCGCGTCAGCGGCGACAACCAAAGCCTTACCGTCGGGCCCACTGAATTCCGCCTGCTGCATTTTTTCATGACCCACACCGAACGCGTTTTTTCCAGGGCACAGCTGCTGGACCAGGTCTGGGGCGACCACGTGTTCGTCGAAGAGCGCACCGTCGACGTGCACATCCGCCGCCTGCGCAAAGCGCTCGAGCCCACCGGTCACGACAGCCATATTGAAACGGTGCGCGGTGCCGGCTACCGGTTCGCAGTGCAGCGCCCGGTGCCCGCCGCCGCCCACTGACACAGTCACCAGCCAACCACCGCAAACGCCACAGCGACCGAAGCATGACAAAAACCTTATTCACGATCTGTCTCTGGGCGCTCGTGGCCTGGCTGTGCGGCATCTGGATCAACCCTGTCACCGGCTGGGTGATACTTACCGTGGGCCTCGTCGCCATGATCCTGGTCAGCGGCGTGCAACTGTCCCAGATATCCAGGTGGGTGAAGAACATCGACGAGCCTCCTCCGCCGTCGGTCGGGCCCTGGGACGAAGTGCTGGCCCCCATATACCGCAAGCTGCGCGCCAACCGGCTGGAAATCGACGAGCTCAACCGGAACGTCGAAAGCATCATGCTTGCCGCCGGGGCGCTGCCCGACGGGGCCATCACCCTGGACGAAGAAATGGCGGTCACCTGGTGCAACCCGGTGGCTTCCGAGCATATCGGCCTGGACATGAGCAAAGACCGGGGCTTCAGCATATTCAACATCCTGCGCGCGCCCGAGTTCGCCACCTACGCCCGCAGCGAGAAGTGGAAGGACCCGGTGCTGCTGCACATCTCCCGCGAGGGCCAGGAGCGCTCTTTGCTGGTGCAGCTTACCCGCTATGGGGTCAAGCAGTTCCTCATCGTCACGCGCGACGTCACCCAGCTTGAAAAGCTGGAAACCACCCGTAAGGATTTCGTCGCCAACGTCTCGCACGAGCTGCGCACCCCGCTGACCGTGCTGGCCGGCTTCCTGGAAACCGTGCACGACATGCCCGCGCCCTCGATCAGCGACGAACAGCGCGAACACTACTATTTATTGATGATGGAGCAGGCCCGCCGCATGCAGGCCATCGTTGACGACCTGCTGACGCTTTCCACGCTCGAGTCGTCGCCTTCGGGCATGGGCGAGCCGGTGCGGGTCGGCGACCTGATCGAGACCGCCCTGCAGCAGGCCCGCAGCCTGTCGAAAGACCAGCACGTCTTCGTGGTGAACGTCAACGACGACCTGTACGTGGCCGGCATCGAATCCGAGCTTGCCTCGGGAATCAGCAACCTGCTTACCAACGCCGTGCGCTACACCCCGAAAGACGGCACCATTACGGTCAGCTGGTACCTGACCGAAGCCGGCACCGCCTGCTACTCGGTGCAGGACACGGGCATAGGCATCGCGTCGCAAGATATCCCCCGCCTGACCGAGCGCTTCTACCGCGTCGACCGCGGACGCTCGCGCGCCACCGGCGGCACGGGGCTGGGGCTGGCCATTACCAAGCACGTCGCCATGCGCCACAATGCCGAGCTGAACATCCGCAGCCGCTTCGGCGCCGGCAGCATATTTTCGCTCGAGTTTCCCGCTTCGCGGGTGGTCACCCCCGACGACTCGGTGGCCTGAACCAAGACGGCGCGCGGCAGGCCCGGCCCGCCGAACATCGCCGCGCGGCGGGCATCAGGCACCGGCCAGGCCGGCGCCCCCCCCGGTATCAGACCAGCACGCGCTCTATGCCGCCCGCATTGGCCTGTTTCACGTAGTCTTCCATCCACCCCTCGCCCAATATGTGGCGGGCCATCTCGACCACGATGTAGTCGGCGTCCATGCCCGTATCGCCCTGGTAGCGCGACAAGCCCTGCAGGCAGGAGGGACAGGACGTCAGCATCTTGACCTCGCCCGAATAGCCGTCCGCGCGCAGCGTGGCGTCGTTCTTGGCCAGTTCCTCGCGTTTGCGGAAGCGCACCTGGGTCGAAATGTCGGGCCGGCTGACGGCCAGCGTGCCCGATTCGCCGCAGCAGCGGTCGGTGCGGATGGCGCCGTCGCCCACCAGGGACTTGACCGTCTTCATGGGGTCCTGCAGCTTCATGGGCGTGTGGCAGGGGTCGTGATACATGTAGCGCACCCCGGTCGCCCCCTCGAGCCGTATGCCCTTTTCGAGCAGGTACTCGTGGATGTCGATCAGGCGGCAGCCGGGAAAGATCTTGTCGAATTCGTAGCCGGCCAGTTGATCGTAGCAAGTGCCGCAGCTGACCACCACGGTTTTGATGTCCAGGTAGTTGAGCGTGGTGGCCATGCGATGGAACAGCACCCGGTTGTCGGTGATGATCTTCTCGGCCTTGTCGTTCATGCCATTGCCGCGCTGGGGGTAGCCGCAGCACAGGTAGCCGGGGGGCAGCACGGTCTGCACGCCCGCATGCCACAGCATGGCCTGGGTGGCCAGCCCCACCTGCGAGAACAGGCGCTCGGAACCGCAGCCCGGAAAATAAAACACCGCCTCGGTGTCGTGCGAGGTGGCCGCCGGGTTGCGGATGATGGGCACGTAGTCGGGGTCTTCGATGTCGAGCAGCTTGCGGGCCGTCTGCTTGGGCAGGCCGCCCGGCATCTTTTTATTGACGAAGTGGATGACCTGCTCGCGGATGGGCGCCTTGCCCACCGTGGCCGGTGGGTGCTCGACCTGCTTGCGCGAGGGGGCGGCCAGCAGGTCGTGCGCCAGGCGCTGCGCCTTGTAGCCCACGTCGATCATCGCCGTGCGCGTGGCCTTGATCACGCGCGGGTCTTTGGCGTTAAGGAAGAACATGGCCGCGGTGGTGCCCGGATTGAACGACTTCTTGCCCATGCGGCGCAGCAGGGCCCGCATCTCCATCGAGACGTCGCCGAAGTCGATGTCGACCGGACAGGGGTTGTAGCACTTGTGGCAAATGGTGCAATGGTCGGCCACGTCTTCGAATTCGCCCCAATGCTTCAGGCTCACGCCGCGCCGCGTCTGCTCTTCGTACAAAAAGGCCTCGATCAGCAGCGAGGTGGCCAGGATCTTGTTGCGGGGCGAATAAAGCAGGTTGGCCCGCGGCACGTGGGTGGCGCACACCGGCTTGCATTTGCCGCAGCGCAGGCAATCTTTGATGGCCGATGAAATGGCGCCGATCTCGCTTTGCTGCATGATCAGCGACTCATGCCCCAGCAGGTTGAAGCTGGGCGTCCAGGCGTGGCGCAGGTCGGCGCCGGGCATCAGCTTGCCTGCATTGAAGCGCCCCTCGGGGTCGATGCGCTGCTTGTAGTCCTGGAAGGGCTGCAGCTCTTCCTGGGTAAGGAACTCGTACTTGGTCAGCCCTATGCCGTGCTCGCCCGATATGACGCCGTCGAGGTCGCGTGCGATCTGCATGATGCGTGCCACGGCCTCGTTGGCCTCGCGCAGCATCTCGTAGTCGTCGGAATTGACGGGGATGTTGGTGTGCACATTGCCGTCGCCCGCGTGCATGTGCAGCGCCACGAACACCCGGCCGCGCAGCACGCGGTCGTGGATGGCCTGGATCTCGGCCAGCACGGCGGCGCAGTCGGCGCCGGCGAAATAACGCTCCATCAGCGCCCGCACCTCGGTCTTCCAGGAAACGCGCAAGGTATGGTCCTGCACCACGTTGAACACGCAGGCATCCGGCTGGACGGCCAGGCGCGACGCCAGCGGCCGTTGAGCGGGGTCTTCCAGGCCCAGGTCCTGCATGCGCCCCAGGCCTTCGGCCAAGGGCAGGTCGAGGTTCAGCAGCAGCCAGTTCCAGCGCTCGCGCACCGCCTGCAGCGTGGCGACGGCGTCGCGCACGCGCTCTTGCAAAATGTCTTCGCGCGTGTGCTCGGCATCTTCGTGGTCTTCGGTCTTGCCCACGGGCAGCTCGCCCGAGGTCAGGAAGAGTTCGATCTGGTCGAGCAGGCGCAGCTTGTTGCGGGTGGACAGCTCGATGTTGATGCGCTCGATCGCATCGGTATATTCGCCCATGCGATCGAGCGGAATGACGACGTCTTCGTTGATCTTGAAGGCGTTGGTGTGGCGCGCGATGGCGGCCGTGCGGGCCCGGTCGAGCCAGAAGCGCTTGCGGGCCTCGGCGCTGACGGCCACGAAGCCCTCGCCGTGGCGCGTGTTGGCCAGGCGCACCACCTCGCTGGCCGCGGCGGCGACGGCGTCGGGGTCGTCGCCCACGATGTCGCCGAACAGCGCCATCTTGGGCAGGCCGCCCCGCTTGCTTTTGGTGGCGTAGTCGACCGCGCGCAGGTAGCGTTCATCGAGGTGCTCCAGGCCGGCCAGAATGGCGCCCATGCGGCGGCCCTCGCCGTCGAGGTAGTTCTTGATCTCGACAATGGACGGGATGGCGTCGCGCGCCTGGCCGAAGAATTCCAGGCACACCGTGCGGGTGTGGGCGGGCATGCGGTGCAGCACCCAGCGCGCCGAGGTGATCAGGCCGTCGCAGCCTTCTTTCTGGATGCCGGGCAGCCCGGCCAGGAACTTGTCGGTGACGTCCTTGCCCAGGCCGGCCTTGCGGAAGCGGGCGCCTTCGATGGCCAGGGTTTCGCTGCGCAGCAGCCGGGCGCCCGGCGCGGCCGAGCCGTCGAACCAGTCGAGCTTGAAGGTGGCCTGCGCGGCGTCGTGGATCTTGCTCAGGTTGTGGTCGAGGCGAGTGACTTCCAGCCAGTTGCCTTCGGGGTCGACCATGCGCCACCAGGCCAGGTTGTCGAGCGCCGTGCCCCATAGCACGGCCTTCTTGCCGCCGGCGTTCATGGCGATGTTGCCGCCGATACAGGAGGCGTCGGCCGAAGTCGGATCGACGGCGAAGACGAAGCCCGCCGCCTCGGCCGCCTCGGCCACGCGCCGTGTTACCACGCCGGCGCCCGACCATATCGTCGTGACCGGCTGTTCGTGCCCCGCCAGCGGCGTGGCTTCGACCTTGCCCAGAGAGTCCAGCTTTTCAGTGTTGATGACGACCGAACGCCAGGTGAGCGGAATGGCGCCGCCGGTATAGCCCGTGCCGCCGCCGCGCGGAATGATGGTGAGATCGAGCGAGATACAGGCCCGCACCAGCGCGGCGATCTCGTCTTCGGTGTCGGGGGTGAGCACGACGAAGGGATACTCCACCCGCCAGTCGGTGGCGTCGGTAACGTGCGAAACGCGCGACAGGCCGTCGAACTTGATGTTGTCTTTGGCGGTAACTCCCGACAGGCGGCGCAGCACCTTCTTGCGCAGCACCGTCGTCAGCTCGAATTCGGATTCGAAGTCGGCCACCGCCTTGTGGGCGGCCTGCAAAAGCCGCACTACCCTGCCGTCGCGCTCGGGGTCGTCGGCGTCGCGCCGCTTGTCGATCTCGCCCAGGCGGTGGCGCAGCGCCTCGATGAGCGCATGCAGGCGCTTGGGGCTGTGCAGCAGGTCGTCCTGAAGATAGGGATTGCGCCGTACCACCCAGATGTCGCCCAATACTTCGAACAGCATGCGCGCCGAGCGGCCGGTGCGGCGCTCGGTGCGCAGGTCGGTCAGCCACTGCCAGGCCTGCTCGCCCAACAGGCGGCAGACGATCTCGCGGTCGGAATACGACGTGTAGTTGTAGGGGATTTCGCGCAAGCGGGGCGCATCCGCCGGTTGAGCCTGGGCGGCAAGCAATTGACTGGCGAGAGGGGCGTTCATGGCAATGGAAGAGTAAACGTGGGGCCAATCAACACTAAAAGGCCCGTGGCAAGGCCTAAGTTTACTTCATCGCCACCCCCGGCCGCCCCGGGATCAGCCATGGACGGCCTCGGGAAAGAACCACAGCAGTGCGGCCGTCATGATCAGGTAGCGCAGGAACTTGCCCAGCGCCATGAAGAACACCGATGGCCAGAAAGGCAATTTGAGCCAGCCCGCCACGACGCACAATGGGTCGCCCACCACCGGCAGCCAGGAAAAAAACAGGGCCGCCGGGCCGAAGCGATGCACCCAGTCGCTGATCTGGCGGTGCCAGCGCCCGGCCGACTTGCGCCTTTGCGCCTCGACGTCGGCATGGCCGTGGCCGTGCTTTTCGCGCCAGCGCTCGTAGCCTTTCTCGGCCCCCAGGCCCATGGCATAGCTGACGGCCCCGCCCAATGTATTGCCCAGGGTGGCCACCAGCACCGCCGGCCAGAACATATCGGGCGAGAGCTTGACGTAGCCGAAGACCGCCGGTTCGGATCCCAGCGGCAGTATGGTGGCTGAAACCAGGCTGACGATGAAGATGGCGCTGAGCCCGACCCGTGGCAAGGCCAGGGCCGCCAGCAACCAATGTATCGACGAACGCAGCCAGGCTTCCATAGCGCGTAAGTGTAGCCGTGTTTCGCTGCCGCAAAGGGCGCTGTGATATTCTTTCAGACAACTTTTTCCTGCTCTTTCCTGCCCCTCCCCCATGTCCAACGACTATCTCAAGCGCATCCTCAACTCCAAGGTCTACGACGTCGCAGTCGAATCCCCCCTCGAACCCGCCACCCTTACCTCGGCGCGTATTCAGAACAAGGTCTTGCTCAAACGGGAGGACACCCAGGAGGTCTTCAGCTTCAAGCTGCGGGGCGCCTATAACAAGATGGCCAACCTCAGCCCTGGGGAGCTCAAGCGCGGCGTCATCGCGGCCTCGGCCGGCAACCATGCCCAGGGCGTGGCACTGTCGGCCCGACGGCTGGGCTGCCGGGCCGTCATCGTCATGCCCACCACCACGCCCCGCCTCAAGGTGGACGCGGTCCAGGCGCTGGGCGGCGAGGCCGTGCTGGCCGGCGACAGCTATTCCGACGCCTACGAGCACGCCATGCAGCTCGAGAAAAAAGAAAAGCTCACCTTCGTCCACCCCTTCGACGACCCCGATGTCATCGCCGGCCAGGGCACGGTGGGCATGGAGATTCTGCGCCAGCACTCCGGCCCCATCGATGCCGTCTTCGTACCCATCGGCGGCGGCGGCCTGATCGCCGGCGTGGCCGCCTACATCAAGCAGCTGCGCCCGGAAACCCGCATCATCGGCGTACAGACCGAAGATTCCAACGCCATGATGCGCAGCGTCAAGGCGGGCCGCCGCCTTGAACTGAGCGACGTGGGCCTGTTTTCGGACGGCACGGCCGTCAAGCTCGTGGGTGCCGAAACTTTCAAGCTGGTGCGCCAGTACGTGGACGACTTCATCGCGGTCGACACCGACGCCATCTGCGCAGCCATCAAGGACGTCTTCCAGGATACGCGCAGCGTGCTCGAGCCCGCCGGCGCCCTGTCGTTGGCCGGGGCCAAGGCCTATGCGGCCCAGAACAAATGGAAGAACAAGACCCTGGTGGCCATCACCAGCGGCGCCAACATGAACTTCGACCGCCTGCGCTTCGTGGCCGATCGGGCCGACGTCGGCGAAGCGCGCGAAGCCCTGTTCGCCCTGACCATCCCGGAAGAGCGCGGCAGCTTCCGCAAGCTGTGCGAAGCCCTGGGCAAACGCAGCGTCACCGAGTTCAACTACCGCATTTCCGATTCCGCCCAGGCCCATGTCTTTGTCGGCGTGCAGATAAGCTCGGCCAGCGAGCCCGAGAAGCTGGCCGCCATGTTCCGCAAGAAGGGGCTCGACACCCTCGACCTGACCGGCAACGAGCTGGCCAAGACCCACCTGCGCTACATGGTGGGCGGCCGGTCGTCGCTGGCCAAGCACGAAATGCTGTTCCGCTTCGAGTTTCCAGAGCGGCCCGGCGCCCTGGCCCGCTTCCTGCAGGCGATGAACCCCGACTGGAACATCAGCCTGTTCCACTATCGCAACCAGGGCGACGACTACGGGCGAGTGCTGGTGGGCATGCAGTTGCCGCCCGAAAGCGACAAGAAGGCCGTCAAGGAATTCCTGGAATCGCTGGGCTATCCGTACTGGAACGAAACCAGCAACCCGGCATATCGGCTGTTTTTGTAGGCAGGCGTCGCGCCGTGGCCGGCCGGCCACGGGCTCCGAGAACCGTCACGCGGTCAGGCGTCGCTTTCAGAAAAACTGCATACGGAGAATACCGGCAGGCCCGTTGCCTTGAGGCTGGTCGAACCGCCCAACTCGGGCAGGTCGATGATGGCAGCCGCCTCGACCACATTGGCGCCCAGGCGCTGCAGCAGCTTGGCCGCCGCCAGCATGGTGCCCCCCGTTGCGATCAGGTCGTCGATCAGCAGCACGCGCTGCCCCGGCTTGACCGCGTCGGCGTGCATCTCGACCGTGGCGTTGCCGTATTCCAGCGTATAGTCTTCGGCCAGGGTTTGGTAGGGCAGCTTGCCCTTTTTGCGCACCGGAACAAAGCCCAGGTTCAACTCGTAGGCCAGCACCGACCCCAGGATGAAGCCGCGGGCGTCGATGCCCACGACCAGGTCCAGCCGCTGGCGCATGTACCGGTAGACGAACAGGTCGACCAGCACCCTGAACGACTGCGGATCTTGCAGCACGGGGGTGATGTCGCGGAAGGTAACGCCGGGCTTGGGCCAGCCGGGGACACTACGTATCGCGTTGCGAACGTAAGAGACGGGATCAGTATGCATGAAGAGAGCCAAATTGACCTGGGGAGCTAAGCAGCATAACTATAACTCCAATCATTCGGTTACAGTGTCCTGCCCCGGGGCGAGGCCCGCCCCAAGACCAAATTGCCACCAGCGTTTAAAATCGCGAAATGAATAGCACGCCCTCCCCGATAGCGTCGGAATCCATCGCATCGGCGCGCCGCACCTTGTCCATCGAAGGCAACGCCCTGCGGGCCCTGCACGATCGTCTCGACGACAGCTTCGCGCGCGCGGTCGGCATGGTGTTGGCCTGCGAAGGCCGGGTGGTCGTCAGCGGCCTCGGCAAGTCGGGCCACATCGCGCGCAAGATCGCGGCCACCCTGGCCTCCACCGGCACGCCCTCCTTCTTCATGCACGGGGTCGAGGCGCTGCACGGCGACCTGGGCATGCTCACCGCCCGCGACATCGTGCTGGCCATTTCGTACTCGGGCGCGGCCAGCGAGCTGCTCACCGTCCTGACCGTCGCCAAGCGCATGGGCATACCGCTTATCGCCATAACTGGCAATCCTCAATCGCAACTGGCCGTCAACGCCGACCTGCACCTCGACGTCCATGTCGAACAAGAGGCCTGCCCGCTCAACCTGGCTCCAACGGCCAGCACCACCGCCACGCTCGCCCTGGGCGATGCCATCGCCGTGGCCTGTCTCGAGGCCCGGGGCTTCAGCTCTGAAGACTTCGCGCGCTCGCACCCCGGCGGTGCGCTGGGCCGCCGCCTGCTCACCCTGGTGCGCGACGTCATGCGCTCGGGCGACGCGCTGCCCGTCGTCCGCGCCGAAACAGCCATTCCCCAGGCACTTGAAGAAATGTCGCGCAAGGGCATGGGCATGACCATCGTCGTCGACGAACACAGGCGCCCCGTAGGCATCTTCACCGACGGCGACCTGCGCCGGCTCATCTCGGCCCGGGGCGACATCCGCCCCCTGGCCGTGGCCGACGGCATGTCGCCCAACCCCAAAACCGTTCCGCCCGGTTCGCTGGCCGTCGAGGCGGCCACCCTCATGAACGACAACCGCCTTACCCAGGTCCTGGTCGTGGATGACAACGGGCTACTATTGGGCGCCCTGCACATGCACGACCTGCTGGCCGCCAAGGTAATTTAATATGACCCCCGACATGGCTCCCCCCCACCCCGCCGAAGCATTGATTCTGGCCAAGGCTCCCGCCGCAGCGGTCGAGCGGGCCCGCCAGGTGCGCCTCATGGCCTTCGACGTCGACGGCGTACTGACCGACGGCAGCCTCTGGTATGGCGAAAACGGCGAAACCATCAAGCGCTTCAACGCCCTCGACGGCCACGGCCTGCGCCTGATGCGCGAGGGCGGCATCTCGGTGGCGCTGGTTACCGGGCGCGAAGGCCCCATCGTGGCGCGGCGGGCCGCCGAACTGGGCATCTCGCTGGTTCTGCAAGGCGTGCGCGACAAGTCGCAGGCCCTGGCGGGGCTGGCACAAGAACGGGGCCATACGCTCGACCAGGTCGGCTTCATGGGCGACGACATCCTCGACCTGGCCGCCCTGCAGCGCGCGGGCTTCGCAGCCAGCGTTCCCGGCGCGCCGCCCTACATTACCCAGGCCGCACACTGGGTATCCTCGCGCGAAGGCGGCTACGGCGCCGCGCGCGAATGTTGCGACCTCATCCTGGCGGCACAGGGCCGCCTGAAGCATTTCTTCTCGCCCAATGCCGTGATCCTGGGCGGCGTCACCCAGTAGGGCCTGTTGAAGCTAAGCCATGAAAGAACGCCTGCCGGCCCTTATCGCCATCGCCCTGTTGTTCGTTCTGGTTGCCGGCACGTGGTGGGCGGCCGACTATACCCAGCGCGCGGTACACATCGAACCGCCCCGCCGCATCACGCACGAACCCGACGCCTGGTCCAGCAACTTCGTCATGGTGCGCGCCGACGCCAACGGCATGGCCATCAACCGCATGGAAGGCGACTACCTGCGGCATTTTCCCGACGACGACTCCTATGAGGTCACCCAGGCCAGGGCCATAGGCCAGCGCGCCGACTCGCCCATTACCGTCGCCACGTCGAACATGGCCATCATGGACCGGGACGGCACGCGGATCACCATGCGCGGCAACGCTCACCTGCACCGCCAGCCCTATGACGACCGCCCCGCACTGGACGTCAAGAGCGAAGAGCTGATCCTGCTGCCCGACGAAGACGTGGCCTACACCAACTTGCGCGCCGTGGTCGTCAATGGCAAATCCACCATGGTCGGCACCGGCATGCGGTACGATAACGCGAACCGCATCCTTAAGGTTTTCTCGTCCACCGACGTCCGGATATCAGCCGAAGACTCCCAGGCCGCCCGTTCAAAAAACCAAGGCTCCCAAGACAACAACCATGAATCCACGACACCCTGACCTGACCCTCTGGCTGTCCGCCGCCCTACTTGCCCTGTCGTCCATGGGCGCGGCGGCCCAGCAGCCGGCGGCCACCGAGCCTGCCGCCTCCCAAGAGCAGCCCGCCAGCGCCGCGCCGGCACAGCCGGCGGCCGGCCAGCAGGAAGAACCCGACACGCTGATTCTCTCCGACACCCTCAATTACAACGACGCCACCAAAGAAAGCACCTTTACGGGCAATGTCATCATGACCCGGGGGCTTCTTACCCTGCACGCCGACACCCTGGTCATGAGCGAAGACGCCCAGGGCTTCCAGCACGGCGTGGCCACGGTGGCCGACTCCGGCGGCCGGGTCCGGGTCCGCCAGGAAACCCCCGAAAAATTCGAGGTCATCAAGGCCGAGGGGCTGCGCGGCGTGTACAACGGCAAGACCGACGAAATCGAGATGATCGGCCAGGCCGTCGTCACCAAGTACGTTTGCGGCAAGCCGCTGGACACCATCCGGGGCGAACGCGTCAAGTACAACCAGACCACCAACGTCTACCAGGCCTTTGGCGGGCCCCAGTCGTCGGCCCAGGGCGGACGGGTGCGTTCGCTCGCCACCCCCAGCGCCAAGGCGGATGCGGCGGCGGAAGCCTGCCGGAAAAAATCCGCCAACGGCTGACACCCGCGCCCGACCCGGCCCCCGACACCTGTTATCACCGCAAGCCCATTTATGTTTTCTTCCGCATCGACGCGCTCCAGCTCGACCCGCCCGCCCAGCGACCAGCCGGGCAGCCTCAAGGCCACCGGCCTGCGCAAGACCTACGGCAAGCGCACGGTCGTGCACGACGTGTCCTTGTCGGTGGACAGCGGCGAGGTGGTCGGCCTGCTCGGCCCCAACGGGGCCGGAAAAACCACCAGTTTCTACATGATCGTGGGCATCGTCCCGACCGATTCGGGGCGCATCGAGATCGATGACGTCGAGATCACCGCCATGCCCATGCACAAGCGGGCACGCCTGGGGCTTTCGTACCTGCCGCAAGACGCCTCGGTGTTCCGCCGCCTGACCGTCGAAGAGAACATCCGCGCCGTGCTCGAACTGCAGCAAGACCCTGAGGGCCGCTCGCTTTCGTCGGCCCGCATAGGCGAAAGCCTGGAAACCCTGCTCGACGAGCTGCAGATAGGGCATATCCGCCGCAATACCGCCATTTCGCTGTCGGGCGGCGAACGCCGCCGGGTTGAAATCGCGCGCGCACTGGCCACCAACCCCCGTTTCATCCTGCTGGACGAGCCCTTTGCGGGCGTGGACCCCATTGCCGTGATTGAAATTCAGCGCATCGTGCACTTTTTAAAGGGCCGCAACATCGGCGTGCTTATCACCGACCACAACGTACGCGAAACCCTGGGCATCTGCGACCGGGCCTACATCATCAGCGAAGGCAAGGTGCTGACCAACGGCCACCCCAACGAAATCATCGCCAACGAAGCCGTGCGCAAGGTTTATCTGGGCAAGAATTTCCGGATGTAGCCGGCCCCCCGGGCCGCTGCATCAAGGCGTCGACCCCTATTATGGAGATACCTTGATCTTTCGCAAACCGGGGATTCATACCACTTGATTTAGTTTTTCCAGGCGATACACTAAAACTGTTGCAACTTCATAACAAGGAGAACCCTTTATCCCCTACAACGCGCATTCTGCGCACACCGTCCTTACAGGAGAGCAGTACATGAACCTGAACATCACTGGTCGTCATCTTGAAATCACCCCCGCCATCCGTGCCTACGTCAAGAACAAGATGTCACGGGTTGCACGACACTTCGACAATGTCATCGACACCCAGGTCATGCTTTCAATAGAGCGTCTGAAACACACGGCCGAGGTCACCATGCGCCTGCGCGGCAAAGACATCCACTGCGAGGCCACCGACGAAAACCTCTACGCCGCCATCGACCTGCTGTCCGACAAAATCGATCGCCAGGTCATCAAATACAAAACCAAAATACAGGATCATGCGCACGAGCCCGTAAAAAGGCAGCAAGTAAGCGCTTAATCAGCGCTCCAGAGTCACGGGCAGTACCGCGCGCCTTCATTGGCTGAAGCGAACTCCCGTAAATGCCTCCACGCCGCACTCAAGTCTGCGGCACTACGGCAAAAAAGGCCCCTCTCATCCGACTGGGGCCTTTGACTTTCCGGGCTGGCGACTTTCTCTATAGGCTCATATACTCATATAATGCCCGTATGAATCTCATGTCGCGTATCCTGCCGCTGGAGAACATCGCGCTCGATGTCGAAGCCACCAGCAAAAAACGGGCGTTCGAGCAAGCCGGCCTGCTCTTCGAGAACCACCACGGCATAGCCCGCACGGCCGTTTTTCAAAGCCTGATCGCTCGCGAGCGCCTGGGCTCCACAGCGCTGGGGCATCATATTGCCGTGCCGCATGGCCGCATCAAGGGCCTTAAAGAGCCGTGCGCCGCCTTCATGCGCCTGGCCGATCCGGTGCGCTTCGACTCCAGTGACGGGCGGCTTGCCAACCTGCTGTTCTTCGTTCTGGTGCCCGAAACCGCCACACAGCTGCACCTCGACCTTCTGGCCGAGATCGCGCGCCTGGTGTCCAACCCGTCTCTGCGCCAGATGCTGTCCACCGAAACCGATCCTGCAGTCATCCACCGCCTGCTTACCGCCGACGTCGCCACGACGGAATAAGACAGGAAGGCCCCCATGCTGACCGTTCAGGAACTCATCAACGAAAACACCGACAAGATTTCGTTCACCTGGGTGGCCGGCACAGAAGCCGGCAAGCGCGTCATCGCCAACGAAGGCCTGTCGGGCGCCGACCTGGTCGGCCACCTGAACCTCATCCATCCGGCGCGAATACAGGTCTTCGGCAAAGAAGAACTCGCCTACTATAACCGCATGGATCCGCGGCGGCGCCAGCACCATCTCGAAGACCTGGTCGCGGGCGGCGTACCGGCCATCATGCTGGCCGGCAACCAGGGAGTTCCCGACGATCTGCGGCTGTTCTGCCAGGAACAGGGCATTCCCCTGCTTTCCACCTCGGTCGAGGCGGCCGAACTCATCGAACTGCTGCGCTACTATCTGGGCAAGCGGCTGGCTCCCAGCACCACCGTGCACGGCGTGTTCATGGACGTACTGGGCCTGGGCGTGCTGATCATGGGCGATTCGGGGCTGGGCAAAAGCGAACTGGCGCTCGAGCTCATCTCGCGGGGCCACGGCCTGGTCGCCGACGACGCCGTCGAGCTCTCGCGCATTGCACCCAACATGATCGAAGGGCACTGCCCGCCCCTGCTTCAGAACCTGCTCGAAGTGCGCGGGCTGGGCCTGCTCGACATCCGCACCATTTTCGGCGAAACCTCGGTGCGCCGCAAAATGAAGCTCAAGCTCATCGTCCAGCTGGTGCGCCTGAACGCCGACGCGTTCGAACGCCTGCCGGTGCAAGACCTTACACAGGAAATCCTGGGCATACCCATACGCCGCGTCATGCTGCAGGTGGCTCCCGGCCGCAACCTGGCGGTGCTGGTCGAGGCGGCGGTGCGCAACACCATTCTTACCCTGCGGGGCATAGACACCATGGGCGAGTTCATCGAGCGCCAGGCCCTGGCCATCATGGAAAGCAGCCGCCCCGACTAGGGCATTGACACTGAAAGGACAGGCGCATGAGCACGCAAATCACTGACCATCAAGGCGCAAGGCGCAGTCAGGGCGGGCTCCCAGGGCGCCAGCCCATGCAATTATGTTGAAAATAGTATTGATCACAGGTATTTCGGGCTCGGGCAAATCCGTGGCCCTGCGCCTTCTCGAAGATTCCGGCTATCTGTGCGTCGACAACCTGCCGGTGCGCTTTCTGCACGACTTCATCGCCACCACGCGCGAAGACGGCCTTGAACGCGTGGCGGTCGCCATCGACGTGCGCTCGCCCGGCGAACTCGAAGACCTTCCCGCCGTCATTACCGCGCTGCGCGCGAGCGGAACCGAGTTCCGCGTGGTCTTTCTTGACTCCAACGACCATACCCTGCTGCAGCGTTATTCTGAATCCCGCCGTCGGCATCCCCTTACCGACCGGCTGGCCACGGGCGGCAAATCGCCTTCCCTGCAAGAATGCATCGACACCGAACGTGAACTGCTTGCCCCCTTGCGCGAACAGGAACACGTCATCGACACCTCTGACCTTACTCCTGGCCAGCTGCGTGCCTGGATGCGCGAGCTGGTCCAGGCCGACCGCTCATCGGTCGTGCTTACCTTCGAGTCTTTCGCCTACAAGCGCGGGGTTCCGGGCGACGCCGACCTGGTGTTCGACGTGCGCTGCCTGCCCAATCCGCACTACGACCGCGAACTGCGTCCGCTTACAGGCCGCGACGACGCGGTGGCCAAGTGGCTGGCACAGTTCGGCAGCGTCGAAACCATGATCGACGACATCGCCGGCTTCATACGCCGCTGGCTGCCCCTGTACATGCAGGATACGCGCAACTACCTGACCGTGGCCGTGGGCTGCACCGGCGGGCAGCACCGCTCGGTCTATGTCACCGAGCAGTTGGCGCGCCGCTTTGCCGACCACTCGCCCCTGCTTGTGCGCCATCGCAACCAGGCGCCCGTGGAGGTCCCATGAAACAGGTCCGCGCCTTCATTGTCCTGGCGTCCGCGGCCCTGATTCTGGCCGGCTGCGGCTCCACCGGCCACAAGGGCGGCGGCTACTACAAAGACGACGGCCCCGGCTCCGACATACCCGCAAACGTCCGCAACACCCCCGACGCCGTACCCCGCATCGAATCGTACTCGCCGGCCAATATGCGGCCCTACCGCGTGCTGGGCAAGACCTATGTTCCCCTTGCCGGCGACACCCCGTACCGTGAATCCGGCGTGGCCTCGTGGTACGGCAAGAAATTCCACGGCCGCAAGACAGCCAACGGCGAGACCTACGACATGTACTCGATGACGGCCGCCCATCCCACCCTGCCGCTGCCCAGCTATGCTCGCGTCTCGCGCCCCGCCACGGGCGCCTCGGTGGTGGTGCGCATCAACGACCGCGGGCCTTTCCATAGCTCGCGGATCATCGATCTTTCGTATGCCGCCGCCGCCCGCCTGGGCCTCATCGGCAACGGAAGCGGCAAGGTCGTGGTCGAGGCCATAACCAATGCCGACATCGCGCGGGCCCAATCGGGCCAGGCGCCCGCAAGCGCAAGCGCGGAGCCTACTTTGGCCGCCAAGCTGAACCAGGCCTCGGCCCAGGAACTTGATGAGGCAAGCGCCAGCATGCCGGACGCCCTGGCGGTGCTCGACACCCAAGCCGCACTGATGCCGCCTGGCGACCGGGGGAAAGAAGGCGCCCTGCTGCCCATACCCACGCTCGAGAACTCCGGCGGCTCAAGGGTGTATCTGCAGTTCGGCGCGTTCAGCGGGCAAGACAACGCCGAGTCGCTGGCCAGGCAGATCAATCGACAGATCACCATGGTGGAAAGCCGGCAGGCCAAGGTCAAGGCCTCCGACGATCTGTACCGCGTGCAGATCGGCCCCTACCCCAGCCGCACCGAAGCAGTCAACGCGGCGCTGCGTATCCAGCAGCAGACGGGCGCCCAGGCGACGGTTGCCACCCGGGACTAGGCAACAGCATTTCTACGGTCAGGCCATGCCCTTGCCCGGAAGAAGCATGCAGGCTTCCGCCATGCGCCTGCGCGATGCGCTGCGTAAAGTGATACCCCAGGCCGCTTCCCTTCTTGCCCAATGAAGTCCCGGCCCTGAAATAAGGTGTTCCCAGCTGGGCCAGCGCCGCCTCGTCAAGCCCCGGGCCCTGGTCGGCAACGCGTATCCGCAGCCCGGCCTCGTCGCACAGCGCATGGACCTCGACCTTGCTGCCCCCAGGCGAATAGCGCAGGGCATTGGAAACCAGGTTGCCGACCGCGGCCCCGACCAGGGTCTCGTCGACGTCAAAGGAAAGATCTTCCGGGCTGACCCGAAGCTGGACGCGCGCCTCTTCGGCCTCGCCCTGCTGACGAATGACGTTCTCCAGCAAAGGCCGTATGGGGCAAGGCTTGCGTGACGCGGCAACCCCCCGGTGCTCAAGCATCTCTACCAGCAGGAAGTTGTCGACGAAATTCGTCAGCGTGGCCACATTGCCTCGAATACGGCCCAGGCGCTGCGCTTCCGCTGACGCCAGGCCGGGCTCCTTGATCTGTATCATTTGCGCTGCCCGGTCGATGGCGGCCAGGGGATTGCGGAATTCATGCGACAGCATGGCCACGAAGCGCCGCTGCTCTTCGGTTCGCCGCGTTGCAATGGCCGCCTCTTGCTCCGCTGCCGCCTTGTCCCGCTGCAGCTGGCGCAGGCGCAGCGCCATGCCGTAGCTCATTACCAGCACGTGGACCAGCGACCCGATCTGATACAGGTTTGTAGTGAAGAGGTTCTGGGCCAGGAGGCCCTGGTTCCCGACCGTATTGACCAGGGTAGCCAGCGCCGGGATGATGAAGGCGATGAAATACACCATGAGCTCGACCTGGCGGCTGCGCCTCCAGAGGATCAGCACCACGGCCATGCCCAGAAGAAAGTTCAGGCTGTTGAGCACGTTCGCCAGCTTGACGACAACCAGCAGCCACGGCGCCACCAGCGAAGGCATCAGGGCAAACGGAAGCAGCCCCAGGTTCAGAGAAAGGGTAAACCAATACAAGCGGTGGATTCTGGGATAGTGCTGTTTCAGATCGAGCAGCCTGTCCCACATCAATACGATCGATACGGCGCCGCCCAGCCAGCCGACACGCGACAGCGCGTCGACAAGCCATGCGCTCTGGCCGCCCAGCAGCACCGGCAGATAGCCGTTTGTGCCAAGATGGAAAAGAATGAGCGAAGCCACATAGCCGGCGTAGGCCGCCATGGGCACGTCGCGCAGCCGCAGCCCAAGAATCACATACAGAATGACTGTAAGCAGCAGCACGCCGAAATACAGGCCCCGATAGAAATTGTCGCGGGTCTGGTGGGCACTGAAGGCTGCCGGCTGCCAGATCTCGGCTTGCACATTGATCGCGTTGTTGGTGCGCACCCGAAAGTAAACGTAGGCGCTTTCGGGCACCTCGAACGGCACGGCGAACAGGCGGGTTTGCAAGGGCCGGTTTTCATAAGGCCTGTAGTAACCCATGGCGTGCTGTTCAAAGCTTCCATCCGGCTTTTCCACCCAGACGTCCACGTCTTCAAGCTCGGGCATGCCGATGGCGATGATCCAGCGCAGCGGTGCGCCCACCATGCGGCTTGCCTCGACCCGGAACCAATGGGCGGCGTCGTCGTAACCCAGGCTGCGGAAATCAGGCAGGCGCTTGAAGCGCTGCCCTCGCACGGCTTCGAAGGTCAAATCCCCGGCCGGATCCTTGAAATGCTCCAGTTGCCCCTCGAGCGAGACCCGGGGAGTTTGCGCCTGCAAGGAGACGGCGGCCAGAGCCGCCGGCGCCGCCAGCATCGACACCACCAGCATCCAGGCAAGGGCCCAACGCTTCATGCGGCGAGCCCGCAGCGCCCGCTGAACGTATAGCCCTTGCCATAGCTTGGCCGCAGCGGAAGCTCGATGCCGCAGGCGGCAAACACCTTGCGCCGCAAGCGGCTGGTCGTGTTGTCCAGGTTGCGCAGGTTGGAAAGCGTGTCTTGTTTTTCCAGGCGCAGCAAGAGGGCCTCGCGTGCCACCGCCTGCCCCGGGTGCGCAAACAGCATCGAGAGCACCACCACCTCGGCGTGGGTCAATTGCAGCCTGCGGCCATTGGGCGCCGTGACGAACCAGTCGCGCACGTGCAGTATCCAATGTTCCGCCGCCTCTTCGCCCGCCTTGCCGTCATCGGCTGCGCTTCGTTCCAGCCGGCGTCGAACACTGTGGCAGCTTGCCTCGATCACTTCGAGTGAACTGCGTTTGGAAAGATAGGTGTCGGCACCGGCCTCGAGCCCAAGTACGTGGTCGCCGCTTGAATCAAGTGCCGTCAGCATGATGATCTCGAGCGGCCTGCCTAGGCCGTGCTCGGCACGTATCTGCTGGGCGATCTCTAGCCCGCTCATTCCCGGCAAGGCCACATCGAGCAGCAGCAAATGAAAAGGCGTGGAGGGCCACGCCTTGAAAAACGCCTCCCCGCTTTCGAAGCCCTGTGCGACAAAGCCCTTGAGGTTCAGGAACTCGACGAGGTCGGCGAGCAATTCGGGGCTGTCTTCCACCACCGCGACAAGAAGGGAGAAGGGTCTTGACATGATGAAACGTCTGGTAAAGAGGAAAGAAGAATACTCCCAATCCTCGCGTGTTGACAGATTTTTCCAGGATTTGACAGAAATTAGTCCAACAGGTCGGCAACGAGGCTTTTTATAATTCGTTACCGAGCTGGAGAAGCCCGGCTTGTGCGCGCCGCAGGAACCCTTCGAATTCATACGTAACCACATTTCACTATTTGTGTCATTCCTATCTAAAAGGATGATTTAATGAACTCCCCCGCCCAAGGGCCGGCCCGAAGGCCCGCGCCCGCCGCAGCCTTGCACCTCTCCGGCGCATTGCTTTTCACTCTCTTGCTGGCCGCCTGCGGCAGTTCAGACAGTTCTGACCCGGCCGACCCCGGACCCGTGGTCGGCGTGCCGCCCGCCTCGTCCAGCCTGGTCACGTGCAAAGACTACGAAAACAACGAAGTCAGCGTCGCCCCCAAGACCATCACCGTCTATAACAACTCCACGGACACCATTTACCCTGTCATATCCACCAGCAAGAACGCCAAGAACGAGTGGATCCAGGGGTGCTTTCGCACCACCGAGCTCTATCCGACCGACTATGTGTACAAGCTGTATGTGAACGAAGGCGAAGGCATACCGCCCAATTCGTCCGTGTCGATCACGCTTCCGCTGTACAGCAAGCTTGACGAAACCCGCTACATCACGTGGTGGAACGGCGGGCGTGTCGTACTGGCGGACCGCAGCGAGAGGCTGCTCGGCAAAGAAGACACCGCCATGGAAACGCCCAACACGGTCAGCTGCGAGGGGCACAACACGGCGTGCGCGCTCAGCACGTATTCCAGCAGCGTGCAGTTTCCGGAAAACATCTACGCACAGCTGTCGGAATACACCTTCGGCGATTCCATTATTCCGAACGGCCAATCGGTGCGCCTGCTCAAGCCCGAGAACGTCGGCTACAACATTTCCTATGTGGACCATGTATACATGCCGGTCGCCATCGGGCCGAAGAACAACCCCTACATCGGCTACAGCGGCTCTGCCCAGCCCCTGGCCAATTTCAGGAATGCACTCACCGCCTTCCTGGCAAGCACCTCTGTGGGCGAGGGCTGGCCGGTGTACAACCTGGAGCAGCTGAAACTGCCCGGCGGCTACAACATCTTCGCCCAGCGCTCGGGCACCCTGCCGCCCAGCGACAATGTGCCGGTGAAGCCGACCAACGGCTACCCCCCGGTGCTGACCGTGCTGAAGTGCATCAACGGCGACTGCACCGATCAGCAGAAGAAATCACTGCATTATGGCGAGGCGGTGCAGCGCATGCAGAACCTGTGGGGCTCTTGCGTCGACTGGAACGAAGACCTCAGCCCCTACGTGACCGAAAACGTGGCGTGCCCGACCGATCTCAAGGACCAGATGGCGGTGGTCAAGCAGTTCTTCGTGCAGAACCACCAGAACTACCTGGCCATGTACTCCGAGGGCAAATGCGAGGGCCCCACGCCGCAGAAACCCACCTTCAACTACTGGGAAGCCATGATGCACATCTATGGCTGGGTGCCCTTCAACGAGGGTTGCGGCGCCGATGCCAACGCCCTGGCCGACACAAAGATTCCCGGCTGGGACCATGCCAAGGTGCAGTCCATGTACATCCACGAGCTGCAATACAACCACCAGCAGACTGCGGTTCAGATCAATCCCAAGCTGTTGTTCAACCCCTATGTGCAGCTGATCCACGACGACCTCAAGATGAACGCCTATGGGTTCTCGGTGGACGACGCGGTGGGCTTCATGAGCGAGCTGGGCGACGGCCTGATCTTTGCCGTGGGCGGCACCGAAGGGCTTGAAAACAACGAGCAGTTCAGCTACGAGGACGGCTTCACGCTGAAGGTGGGCGTGCCGCACGTCAAGGATGGCCACCCGAACGAGCCCTTGATCAAGAAGTATGGCGTCTGCGTGCTGAACCACGATGCGAAGAACCTGAAGTGCGAGGCCGACAAGCAAGATGTAGATATGCCCGACAACAGCCAGATCGCGGGCTTCAGGGTGGGTACGGTGGCGTCGTATCCGATCCAGGTGCGCTTTACTGATCTGGACGACAATGTGTATTCGCTGCGTGTGAATACGAAGTTCGCGCCCTGCCCCGAGGACATGGCCGAATCGCAGTGCCCGATCAACAGGACGGGGCTCGTCGACAAGACGAATTGCGTGGTCACCGACAGCTCGGGGGCCAAGCACCCGAAGTCGGACAACTGGTGCGGGGGTGCTGATCCGAACCAGAAGCGGGAAAAGCAGCTTACCAAGAACTACCTGAGCTTCCCCGATCCGGTCAACTTCCTTCCGTAGGCAAAGTTGGGCAAGCCGGCAATGCAAGCCGGTGGTGGCGGGGAAGTCTTCAGGCGGGCGTCGGAGGGCGCCGCGGGCTACCGAAGGCAGCGTGGGGGCAGTCGGCGAAAGCTGTCTGAGCTCCGAAGCGCGTAGCGCTGAGGGCGAGTTCTTTCGACGCCCACGCGTACGAGGTAGACGCGGGAAGTTCGGCCGCAGGCCGAACCGCCCGACCGCCCGCCTGAAGACTTCCCCGCCACCGCCGGCGCTCAAGAACACAAACAAATGCCCAAAAACCTCCAACCAACAATAACTATCAATCGCGAGCGCGCTTTCGCTCCAGCGCCGCGGCGTACAGCATGTCGCGGGGCAGGCCGCTTATTTTGGCCGCGACACGCGCCGCGTCGCGGACGCTGAGCTCTTCCAGCAAGGCGTCGAGCAGTTGCAGGGCGGAAGCGTCGATCTCGCCCTGGTTATCGACCGCGGCCGCCTCGTGGACGATCAGCACGAACTCGCCCTGGGAGCGATGGCCGTCCTCGGCCAGCCATTGCGCCGCGCCGCCTAGCGGCAGGGTGGCCACCTGCTCGAAACGCTTGGTGAGCTCGCGGGCAATCGTCAGCATGCGGTCGGGGCCGCAGACCTCGAGCAGGTCTTTCAGCGCCGCGGCCAGGCGGTGCGGCGATTCGAACATCAGTACCGGGGCTGGCAGGGCCGTCCATTGCCGCAGCCACTTCTGGCGCGCCGCCGACTTGGCCGGCGTAAAGCCGGCAAACACGAATGCGGGGTTTTCGTCGGAGGTGGCCCCACTGGCCATCAAGGCGGTGACGACCGCGCTGGCCCCGGGAATGGCCACCACCGGATGGCCCGCCTCGCGCACCACGCGAACGATGCGCGCGCCCGGGTCGCTGACCGCGGGGGCACCCGCATCTGAAACCAGGGCCACCCGCTCGCCCTGCTCGAGCCTTTGCAAGATCGCCTGGGCCGCCCCGGCCTCATTGTGCCGGTGCGCCGCCATCAAGGGCGTGGAAATGCCCCAGGCGTCGAGCAGTGTGCGGCTGGCGCGGGTGTCTTCGGCCGCGATGACGTCGCATTGAGCCAGCGCCTGCCAGGCGCGCAGGCTCAGGTCGCCCAGGTTGCCGATGGGCGTGGCCACCACATACAGGGCCGAAGCGGGCCAGTGCTGGTCCGCCACCTTTTGGGCGAGACGATTCCATGTCGCGGTGAAGTCGGAAGTGGGGCTTTGGCTCATACTGGCTGTCGATGCACATTGGGAGAGTTCAATGCTCGATGATACGTCAGACCCTTTCATGCTGGCTCGCGCCGCCCAGCGCCGGGCCATTCGCCGGCGCAGGCGCGCCGCGCGGAAAAATCCCTTCGCCGGGGCTCCGGGGGCGGACGAAACACCGTATCTGTCCCCCACCCAGCGCCAAGGCCGACGGGCCGAAGACCGCGCCAGGCGGCACCTCGAGGCCGCCGGCGCGCAAGTGCTGCAACACAACCTGCGCTGTCAGGCCGGCGAAATCGACCTTGTCTGCCTTGACGGCGGCGTGCTGGTCTTCGTCGAGGTACGCCACCGGCACAGCCCGCGCTTCGGGGGCGCGGCGGCCAGCGTCGACCATGCCAAGCAGCAACGCCTGGCCCGCGCCGCGGCCTGGTTCCTGCCGCAGCTTGCCCGCCGCTACTTCGCGGGTCGTACACCGCCCTGCCGTTTCGACGTCATCGCCATCGACGGCGCCGAACTGGCCTGGCTGCGAGGCGTATTCCAGGCGCCTCCCTGAAGCGCCTATATTTATTGCACAGCGTGAGATAATAGCGGTCATGGACATGACCTCACGCATGACATCGCACTTCGACGACGCGATCGACACCTTCAAGGCCAGTTCGCAGGCCCTGGCTCAGCCGCTTTCCAATGCGGTCGACCTCCTGTTCGGCGCCCTGGCCAACAACAACAAGATCCTCGCCTGCGGCAATGGCGGCTCGGCCGCCGACGCGCAGCACTTCATCGCCGAGCTGGTGGGCCGCTTCGAGCGCGACCGCCTTCCACTGGCGGGTGTCGCGCTCAATACCGACACCTCCATCCTTACGGCCGTGGGCAACGATTATGGCTTCGACGCCATATTCGAACGCCAGGTGGCCGCCCTGGGCCAGCCCGGCGACGTGCTGGTCGCCATTTCCACCAGCGGGAACTCCCCCAACGTCCTGCGGTCCATAGAAGCAGCCCACGAACGCGAAATGTCCGTCATTGCCCTCAGCGGCAAGGGCGGTGGCAAGCTCAACGAACTGCTCTACGAAACCGACATCCACCTGTGTGTGCCCCACGATCGCACCATGCGCATCCAAGAGGTCCATATCCTGCTTCTGCATGCCCTGTGCGACGGCATAGACGCCCTGCTTCTCGGAGATACGCTCTAATGGCCATGAACCACCGCCTTTCGAAACTGCTGCTCGTCACCTGCATTCCCGTGGTGTCGCTGGTCGCCTTGTCCGGCTGCGCACCGCTGGTGGTGGGCGGCGCCGCGGCTACCACCGCCGTCGTGGCCACCGACCGCCGCACCGCGGGCGAACAGGTCGAAGACCAGGCCATCGAAATGAAGGTCGGCGCCGAAATGCGCAAGCTGGTCGGCGACAAGGGGCGTGTCAATACGATTGCATACGCCGGCAATGTGCTGTTGACGGGCGATGTCCCCACCGAGCAAGACAAGCAGCAGGCCGAGCAGCTGGCTTCCAAGGTCGAAAAGGTCAAGCGGGTGTACAACCAGCTGCGGGTGGGCGACATCACCTCCATCAACGTGCGCACCAACGACAGCTGGCTCAGCACCAAGGTCACCACCACGCTCATCAATACCAAAGACGTCCCCACCCGCACCATCGTGGTCTCCACCGAGCGGGGCGTCGTCTACCTCATGGGCCGGGTCACCGAAGCCGAAAGCGAAAGGGCCGGCAAGGCCGCCGCCGGGGTGTCCGGCATCAATAAAGTAGTAAAATTGTTCGAGATCGTCTCGCCTGAAAGCCTGGCCACCGACACGTCCGCCGCGCCTGTCCAAGAGTCCTCCGCTCCCGCCGCAGGCACCCAGCCCGACTCCGGTTCGGCCGAAGTACAAACCATGCCTGTCCAATGAAAAAACTACTTCTGGGCCTGGCGGCCCTGATTGTCGTGGCCGGTATCGGCCTGTGGCAATTCCAGGGTTCGGCCAAGGCCGCCCCGCAAGTCACCTATACGTCGCTCGACGGCCGCCAGTTCACCACCAACGACCTGCGCGGCAAAGTGTATCTGGTCAAGTTCTGGGCCACCAGCTGCGTCACCTGCGTGCAGCAGATGCCCGACACCGTGCAGGCCTACAACGACTACTCGCCGCAAGGCTACGAAGTCATTGCCGTGGCCATGGATTACGATCCGCCCGACTACGTCCGCAATTTCACCCAGTCGCGCCAGTTGCCCTTTACCGTTGCCATGGATGCAACGGGCGAGATCGCCAAGGCGTTCGGCGACGTAAAGCTCACGCCCACCGCATTTCTCGTCGACAAGCAGGGACGCATCATCAAGCGCTATCTGGGCAACTACGATAAATTGGCCTTTCGCCAAACGGTAGAACGGGCCCTGGCAGGCTGATCCTTCGCCAGGTCCGCATGTCGAACCCGAAAGCCCCGCTTTCGGGTTTTTCACAGTCATCCACTTCTCCGCCCGCCATGACCACACCCGCCCCCAACGATTCTTCCTCGCACTCTTCAACGGTCAAGGCCGACGTCCTGTCCGAAGCCCTTCCCTACATCCGCCGCTTCCATGGCAAGACCGTCGTCGTCAAGTACGGCGGCAACGCCATGATCGAAGAAGAACTGCAGCGCAGCTTTGCGCACGACGTCGTGCTGCTCAAGCTGGTCGGGCTGAATCCGGTGGTGGTGCATGGCGGCGGCCCGCAGATCAACGACGCGCTCAAGCGCATCGGCAAAGAAGGCACCTTTGTCCAGGGCATGCGGGTCACCGACGCCGAAACCATGGAAGTCGTGGAATGGGTGCTGGGCGGCCAGGTGCAACAAGACATCGTCATGATGATCAACGAGGCCGGCGGCAAGGCGGTGGGCCTCACGGGCAAGGACGGCTGCCTGATCCAGGCCCGCAAGAAGATGCTACCCGACAATGAAAAGCCCGGCGAGTGGCTCGACATCGGCTATGTGGGCGATATCACCCGGATCGAGCCCGCCGTGGTCAAGGCGCTGCAAGACGACCAGTTCATACCGGTCATCTCCTCCATCGGATACGGCGAGGACGGCCGCGCCTACAACATCAATGCCGACCTCGTGGCCGGCAAGATCGCCGAGGTGCTGGGCGCCGAGAAACTCATCATGATGACCAACACCCCCGGCGTGCTCGACAAGAACGGCCAGTTGCTGCGCAGCCTGTCGGCGCAGACCATAGACGAACTCTTCAAGGACGGCACCATCTCGGGAGGCATGCTGCCCAAGATCTCGTCCGCGCTCGAGGCCGCGCGCAACGGCGTCACCTCGGTGCATGTCGTCGACGGCCGCGTCCCGCATTGCCTGCTGCTCGAGATCCTGACCGATCGTGGCGTAGGCACCATGATCAGCTCCCACTAGGCTCGCCGGTGCCGGCGGCTTCCAGGCCCGAAAACGAGCCGGCACAACGCCGGCTGCTCGTTCCCCCGGCGCCGCACCGCCCGCGCCGCCGCAGCATCGGCTCGCGCTGGGCGGCGGGCGATGGCGGCGAGCGTGTCTGGCTCTTTGATCTGGACAACACGCTGCACGACTGCTCGGTCGCCATCTTCAAGGCCATCGACCAGAACATGACCGAGGCAGTGATCGAGGCGCTGGGCGTCGACCTGGGCGAAGCCCATCGGCTACGCGTCATGTACTGGAAGCGCTACGGCGCCACGGTAATAGGCATGTCGCGCCATCACGGCATCGATACCCGTTCGTTCCTTGAGCGCAGCCACCGTTTCGACCCGGCGCCGCTAGTGCATTGCGAGGCGGGCCTGGCGCGCAAGCTGCGCGGCCTGAAGGGGCGTAAAATCCTGCTTACCAACGCTCCGCTGGCATATGCGCGCGGCGTGCTCGGCACCCTTGGCATATTGCAGCAGTTCGAAAGCCTCTGGACCATCGACCACATGACGCTGCAAGGACGTATCAGGCCCAAGCCGACAATGGCCCTGATGAAGCAGGTGCTGGCACGCGTGGGCCAGCCGCCGTCCAACGTGGTGCTGGTCGAAGACACCCTCCGCAACCTCAAGTCCGCACGGGCGCTCGGCATGAAAACCGTCCACATATTCCATCCCGGCACACCTTTTTCGGGCTTGCACGCCGGCCGCAGCCCCTACGTCGACCTGCGGGTCAACTCCATCGGCCAGCTGCTCACCAGCCGCCACGCCCTGCGCGGCTGAGCCTCCGGCCTTCATACGAGCCATGGCCACGCACTTTTCCGCCAAGCAGGCCGCCATTCTCAAGACCCTGTCCGCCATGCTCGAACGGCCGGACGCCGGGCGCATCACCACAGCCGCCCTGGCCCATGAAATGGGCCAGTCCGAGGCGGCGCTGTATCGTCACTACTCCAGCAAGGCCGCCATATTCGCCGGCCTTATCGCGCTGGTCGGCGATCAGATCCTCGAAGACCTCACCCACATTGCGATCACCGAGGCTCAGGGCCGGCCCAGGTTGCGCAAGCAGGTTCACGCCCTGCTGCTGTTCGTCGAGCGGCATCGGGGCGCCGCCCGCGTCCTGACCGGCGGCGCGCTGGCCGGCGAAGCGCCGGCGCTGCAAGAGCAGGCCAACGCCTTGCTGCGCGAGGTGGAGCGCATGCTGGCTGAAAGCGCCCGGCTGGGCATGGAACAAGGGGAGCTGCCGGGGGGCGATGCCGGCCCCCGAGCCGAAGTACTGCTGCTGTATGTATTGGGCCGTTGGCTGCGTTATGCGCAAAGCGGCTGGCAGGCGGCCCCCACCGGCAATTTCAGGCAGCAGCTGGAACTGCTGGGCCTGTAGATCAGCGGTGGCCGCATACCGGACAGGCCGGGTCGCGCTGCAGGCCTATGCTGCTCCATTGCATGGTAAGGGCGTCCAGGCAAAGCAGGCGCCCTGTCAGGCTTTTACCCATGCCCGTGATGAGCTTGATGGCTTCGGCCGCCTGCGTGCTGCCGATGATGCCCACCAGCGGGCCCAGCACCCCTGTTGTGGCGCAACTGACTTCGTCGGCTTCGTCGGCCTCGGGAAACAGGCAGTGATAGCAGGGCGATGCATCGTCGCGCATGTCATAGACGCTGACTTGCCCCGCAAACCGTATGGCCGCCCCCGACACCAGCGGCTTGCGATGCAGCACACAGGCCCGGTTGACCGCATGGCGGGTGGCGAAATTATCGCAGCAATCAAGCACCACGTCGGCCTGGGCCACGGCGTCTTCAAGCTCGCTTCCCAGCAGGCGCCGCACAACGGCATCGACCTGCACCGAAGGGTTCAGCGCATGCAGGGCCAGCTTGCCCGATTCGGCCTTGGCCTGATCGAGCCTGTCGGTAGTGTGGATGATTTGACGCTGGAGGTTGCTGAGCTCGACCACGTCGTCGTCGGCCAGCGTGATGCGGCCGACCCCGGCGCCGGCCAGGTACAGCGAGGCCGGTGCCCCCAAACCGCCCGCGCCTATGATCAGCACGCGCGCCTGAAGCAGTTTCTCCTGCCCTTCGATACCAAGCTCGTTGAGCAGGATGTGCCGCGCATACCGCAGCAGATCCTGGTCATTCATGGATGGGGGCCAGACCGTCCGGAGTGATGCGGAAACGCTCTATTCTGTCGGGCGGGACGGTTTGCGCGGGCTGCTCAGTTTTTTTTTGAGCCTCGTCCTTGGAAGCGGCGGCCTGCGAAGCGCCGGCGGGTTCTTTCTTGGCCGCGGCGGGACGCGGCCCGCTCTTGCTGACAGACCTGCCCTCGAGCAGATTGATGGCCTGTTGCAGCTGGAAGTCGTCGGCTCCGCCGAATTCGAACATCTTGGGCTCGGGGCGATCGCCTTCTTCGTCTTCGACCGGAGTAACGACTTCGGGCGTGGCCATTGCATTTTCAAGGTGATGCGCCAGGTCGGCCTCGCGCGGCAGGCGGAACAGATTGCCCTGCGCCGTATCGTCGACCGTGATGTCGGGCTCGACGCCCGTTACCTGTATGGAGCGGCCCTTGGGCGTGTAGTAGCGGGCCGTGGTGAGCTTGATGCCGGTGTCTTCGCCCAGCGGCAGGACGCTTTGTACCGACCCCTTGCCGAAGGTGCGGTTGCCCAGCACCTTGGCGCGGCCATGGTCCTGCAGGGCGCCCGCGACAATTTCAGAGGCGGAAGCCGAGCCGACATTGACCAGCACCACCATAGGCACGGTGCGTGTCCATTCGGGCGCGCCGCGCAGGGGATCGCCGCCCGCGAACGAGCGCATGTAGTCGCTGGGCTTGGCGAAGTACTCGCGATTTGCCGATGCAATGCGGCCCTTGGTGGAGACGACCGCCACGTTGGGCTGCAGGAAGGTGGAGGAAACACCAATGGCCGCGTCGAGCAGGCCGCCCGGATCGTTGCGCAGGTCGAGGATGAGGCCCTTGGGCGGCTTGGATTCGCCCAGCTTGCTCAGCTGATTGACCAGATCGGCCGCGGTGCGTTCCTGGAACTGGGCCACCCGTACGTAGGCAATGCCGTTGTCGAGCATCTTGCTGCGCACGCTGCGCACCTTGATGAGGTCGCGCACGATCTTCACGACAAGGGGCTTTTCTTGTTCGGCGCGCTTGATGGTAAGCACGATGGAGGTCTTGGGCTCGCCACGCATGAGCTTGATGGCTTCATTGAGGGTCATGCCCTTGGTGGGCTTGCCGTCGATATGGGTGATGAGGTCGCCTGCCAGGATGCCGGCGCGTGCGGCCGGCGTGTCTTCGATGGGCGCAATGACCTTGGGCATGCCGTCTTCGCTGCCGATCTCGATGCCCAGGCCGCCGAAGCCGCCCTGCGTGATGGCTTCCATTTCCTTGAATGCCTCGGCGTCGAGATAGGCCGAGTGGGGATCGAGGTCGTCGAACATGCCCTTGATGGCATCGTTGATGAGCTTTTCGTCTGTCAGGGGCTCGACGTAGCTGGCCTTGATCGCCGAAAACACGTTGGCGAACTGCTGCAGCTCTTTCAGGGGCAAAGGTTCCGCACGCTGCGCCAGGGCCGATATGCCCAGGCTGACCAGGATGCCGCCCACGGCGCCCAGAACCACCAAACCGAAACTGCCTACCCTGCGAGTGCCCATGCACACATTCCTGAAATGATATTTTGGTATCGGCACCGCCGCCGGCGGTGCCGCCAGACAAATAGTACCGAAATTAACGCGCCAGCCAAAGAAGCGGATTGACGGGTTTGCCCTGATGGCGAATCTCAAAGTATAGACCGGACTCGACCTGGCCGCCTGTTGCGCCCACCGTAGCGATCGCCTCGCCGGCCGCCACCGCCTGGCCGACCTGCTTGAGCAGGCTCTGGTTGTAGGCGTAGACGCTGAGGTATTGCGCACCATGGTCAATGATGAGAATGTTGCCGAAACCCTTGAGCCAGTCGGCGTAGACGACCCTGCCGGCAGCGATGGCCTTGACCGGCGTGCCCTCGCTTGCCCTGAGCACGATTCCGCGCCACAGGCCGCCATCGGGTCGTTCTGCGCCGAAGCGGCCCTGCACCTCGCCGCGCACGGGGTAAGGCAGGCCCTGGCGCAGGCCATGCAGGGCGGCGGGCTCGGGCGCCGACGCCGGGGCTTCCTGCGCTTGTTGCCGGGCGGCCTGTTCCTGCTCGCGTTCGCGGGCGCGAGCCCGCTCTACCTGCTCGCGGGCCTGGCGCGCGGCCTCTTGGTCGCGGTGCGACTGCCGCTGTGCTTCTTCCTGGCGCTGGCGCTCTTGCTCGGCGCGTTGCGCCTGCAGGCGCCGCGCTTCTTCCTGGCGGCGAAGTTCCGCCTGGCGCGCCGCTTCCCGGCGCCGCTCTTCGGCCAGCCGTGCCTCTTCGGCCTGCTTGGCAATGGCCTCTTCGAGCCCGGTGATGAGCCGGCCCAGGCGACGCTCGTCGCGCTGCATGGTGTCGGCCTGGGCCCGCTGGGCCTTCAGCTGTTCGCTGATCTTGTCCAGGACGCGCTTGCGCTCTTGTTTCTGTTCTTCGAGCTCTGCCTTGCGCTGCCCCGTTTCTTCCGCCACGCGCTCGAGTTCGCCCTTGCGCTGCCGGGACCTGTCCTGCAAGGCATTCAGGCGCTCGAGCGCCTGGGCAACCGCCTGCAACGCAGCCGCCTGCGCCTGCGAGACATAGCTAAGATAGCCCAGCTCGCGGCCTATGGCCTGCGGGTCATCGCCCGACAGCAAGGCGGCCCACGGCGACAGGCCGCTGGCGTACTGGGCCCGCAGTTGATCGGCCAGTTCTTGCTGGCGCTGCTTGAGCTCCTGGCGCGAGTCGGCGATCTGGCCTTCGAGGCGCTTGAGATCATCTTCGGCCTGCTGCTTCTGGCGGGCCAGTTCGGCCAGCCGCCGGTCAATGTCCGAGATCGCTGTTTCCGAAGCTTCGAGCGCCTGGGCCGCATCGTTGCGCGAGGCCTCGTGCTTGTTGATGTCTTTCTGCAGCGTCTCGATGCGGTCGCGCAGGCGGGCCTGCTGCGCCTGCGCGTCGGCCTGCCGGCTTTGCAGGGACGCGGCTGGATCGGCTGCAAGCGCCGATCCGAGCCATACGGCCAATAGCGCCGCCAAACCGATACGCTGCATCAAGGAATCAACCCTTGGCCTTGCCCTGGGCGGCCACAGCCGCCATGGCTGCCTGGATTTCGTCGGCATTGCCCAGATAGTAATGGCGCAGCGGCTTGAGATCGTCGTCGAGTTCGTAGACCAGGGGCTGGCCGGTGGGGATGTTGACGCCCACGATATCGTTGTCTGAAATGGAATCGAGATGCTTGATGAGGGCACGCAGGCTGTTGCCGTGGGCCGCGATCAGCACACGGCGGCCGGCGCGCAGCGCCGGAGCGATAGAGTCGTTCCAGAAAGGCACGACGCGCTCGACAGTGTCTTTCAGGCATTCGGTGGCGGGCAGGTTTTCGGACGCAACCTTTGCATAGCGCTTGTCGAAACGCGGGTGGCGCGGATCGTCATGGTCGAGGGGGTCGGGGGCGATGGCATAGGCGCGCCGCCACACCAGTACTTGCTCTTCGCCGAACTTGGCCGCGGTCTCGGCCTTGTTCAGGCCTTGCAGGGCGCCGTAGTGCCGCTCGTTCAGGCGCCAGTTCAGGCCTATGGGCGTATGCATGGCGTCCATGGCGTCAAGGGCGATCCACAAGGTGCGGATGGCCCGCTTGAGCACCGACGAGAAAGCCAGGTCGAACTCGTAGCCTTCGCGCTTGAGCAGCTCGCCGGCCTGGCGGGCCTGCTCGCGGCCGGTTTCGGTAAGATCGACATCGGTCCAGCCGGTAAAGCGGTTCTCGAGGTTCCACTGGCTTTCGCCGTGACGCATCAGTACGAGTTTATGCATAGTAAGTCCAGGTTTTCCTAGTGTCGCGCCCCGCGATCATGGCGACAAAACCGCGGGACATGAGGCTGGTTAGTTGAATATTGCCGTCCATTTTATAATCGACCGATGCCCCCTTACTTAAAGAGATAAATCGAGATACATATCGTGGACTTCATCCTTAGTCAGAATAATCTGTACATTGTACTTATTGCCGTGGTGTCGGGCGCGTTGCTGCTGTGGCCTTCCCTAGGCAAGCGCCGCGGTTCCAACCCGGTCAGCGCCACCGAAGCCGTGCAGTTGGCAAACCGCCAGCAGGGCGTCTTTATCGACGTGCGCAGCCCCGAGCAATACAAGGCGGGCACCATCGCCCAGGCACGCAATGTGCCGGCAGCCGAAATCGAGGCCAAGCTCGACACGCTGCCCAAGAACAAGCCGCTCATCGTGTTTTGCGACCAGGGCCGCGAAGCCATTCGGGCGGCGGCCGCCTTGCGCAAGCACGGGCTCGAGGCGGTCAGCCTCGAGGGCGGCCTGCGCGCCTGGAGCCAGGCGGGCCTGCCCCTGTCGAAAAAAGCCTGAACCACTTTCATCCCTGCGAGGCAATTCATGGCATCCGTTACGATGTACTGCACGGCAGTATGCCCTTACTGCATACGCGCCGAAATGCTGCTCAAGCAGCGGGGCGTCACCCAAATCGACAAGATCCGCGTCGACACGCACCCCGAGCGGCGGGTTGAAATGATGCAACGCACGGGGCGACGCACCGTGCCGCAAATCTACATCGGCGACACCCACGTCGGCGGCTACGACGACCTGGCGGCGCTTGACCGCGCCGACGGCCTGATGCCGCTGCTCAACAACTGACTCAACCCGAACGCAAGCGTTCACACTTAGGAAGACAAATGGCCGATCAGGACCAAAACCAAGCCAATCAGAACAATAACCAGGAACCCAGCTTCGGGCTGCAGCGCACCTACATCAAGGATGTTTCGCTCGAAATGCCCAATGCGCCCCAGATCTTCCTCGAGCAGGAAGGCCCCACGGTCGAGGTGTCGATCAATGTGGGCGGACAGCGCCTGGCCGAGACCATCTTCGAATCCACCGTCACGGCCACCGTCACGACACGCGTCGAAGACAAAGTGCTGTATCTCATCGAAGCCACCCAGGCCGGCATCTTCGAGGCCGCCAACATTCCCGCCGAACAGCTCGACCCCCTTCTGGGCATCGTCTGCCCTACCATGCTGTACCCCTACCTGCGGGCCAACGTGGCCGACCTGATCAACCGCACCTCGCTGCCGCCGCTGCATCTTACCGAGGTCAACTTCCAGAACCTGTACGAACAGCGCCTGCAGCAGCTGGCCGAGCAGCAGGGCCAGCCCGCGCAGCAAGACTCGGGCATCGTCCTGCCTCCCGGCGTCACGCGCCAATAAGCGCTTCATATGGCCGTGCCACGCCTGCGTACGACGGTGCTCGGAGCCGGTAGCTGGGGCACTGCCCTGGCCGCCCTGGCCAGTCACCATTCCGACACCCTGCTCTGGGCGCGCGACGCCGCCCAGGCGCAGGCCATAGGCAAGCAGCACGTCAACACACGCTATCTGCCCGATATACAGCTGCCTTCGGCGCTTCAATGCACCAGCGACTTCGATGAAGCGGTGGGGCACGCCTGCCGGGGCGGCGTCTCGTCCGCCCTCATCATCCTGGGCGTGCCGGTCGCGGGCATGGCCGAAACCTGTTCCCGCCTGGCCCAGGCACTGGCGCAATGGCCCAGCAGCAAGCCGCCCGTCATATGGACATGCAAGGGCTTTGACCAGGCCAGCGGCCAGCTGCCGCACGAAATCGCCGCGGCCGCCCTGCGGGGGCTCGCCCTGCCGGGCGTGCTGTCGGGCCCCTCGTTCGCCAAAGAAGTGGCACAGGGCCTGCCGGTGGCGCTGACCATCGCCAGCGAACACGAAGCAACCCGCCAAGCGGCTACCGCCGCCCTGCACGGGCGCACGGCACGCATCTACGGCAGCACCGACGTCGTCGGGGTCGAGGTGGGCGGCGCCCTGAAAAACGTCATTGCCATCGCCTGCGGCATTTCCGACGGCCTGGCACTGGGCGCCAATGCGCGCGCCGCCCTCATCACGCGCGGGCTGGCCGAAATCCAGCGCATGGGCGTGGCCCTGGGCGGCATGCCCGAAACCTTTTCCGGCCTGACGGGCCTGGGCGACCTTGTGCTGACCGCCACCGGCGACCTGTCGCGCAATCGCCGGGTGGGCCTGGCAATAGGCACCGGCCAAACGCTGGAAGCCGTGCTGGCGGGCGGCATGACGGCCGAAGGAGTGCGCTGCGCGCGCGCCGCCCTGGCCCTGGGTCAGAAGCATGGCGTCGACCTTCCCATCACCGAAGCCGTATGCAGCGTGCTGTTCGACGGCCTGGCACCCCGCCAGGCCGTTTCAGAATTGCTGTCGCGCGAAGCCAAGCCCGAATAAGCGCCACCACCAAAACCTCGGCGCCGCCCGTGTATCCCGGCTGGCGCCAAGCTTTGAAAGCCGCTGCGAGCGAGGCATTGGGAGCCCCGGTTGCGCAAAGCGAGCCGGCCAGCATCTGCCCGCCCCCTACACGCCGCCTTTGTACCCTTGCTGACGCCAGGCCTCGAACACCGTCACGGCCACCGCATTGGAAAGATTCAGACTGCGTTGGTCGGGAAGCATGGGCAGGCGCAAGCGCTGCGCAGGTGCAAAGCGCTGCAGGTCGTGCGCTGAAAGGCCCGCGGTTTCACGCCCGAATACAAAGGCGTCGCCCGGCTCGAAGCGCTGAGCGCCCAGAAGGCTGCTGGCCCGGGTCGTCATGGCAAAGCAGCGCCCGGCAGGTGCCCCGATTGCCTCGAGGGCGGCGGCCAGGTCGTCATGGACACGCACTGTCGCCCACTCGTGGTAATCAAGGCCGGCGCGCCTGAGCTTGCTGTCTTCAAGCTCGAAGCCCAGCGGCCGCACCAGATGCAGGGATGCGCCCGTATTGGCCGCCAGGCGGATGACATTGCCCGTGTTGGGAGGGATCTCGGGAGAGACCAGCACGATGTGAAACATGGTTATTCCGTCAGTCTTGTCTATAGGGGGTGCGTGCCGCCACCAGGCCCACCACCCTTGCCGCACCGGCCTTTTTTAGCGCCACGGCAACGGCATGCAAGGTGGCGCCGGTAGTCAGTACGTCGTCGACCACCGCCACCGCCGCCCCTTCCACCGGGCCGACGCATTGGTATCTGCCTGCCTGTGGGCCGGTGCGGGCGGCCCGGCCAAGCTGCTTCTGGCTGGCTCCTTCGCCGCTGCGAAGCAGCAGGCCGGGCCGATAGGCCAGCCCCAGCCTGGCGGCCAGTTGCCGTGCGATTTCGCCGGCCGGATTGAACCCCCGCCTGCGCAGCGCCTGGCGGCTGGAAGGCATGGGCAGCACGATTGTAATCCTCTCGACCTGTGGGCTGGCATGCCGCACGGCTTGCGCCAGTAGTTCGGCCATGAAGCGGGCGTGGTGGAACTTTCCCGCATTCTTGAACTGCAGGATCAATTGATCGACCGGCGGCACGTAGTCGAGCGCCGCCACCACGCGATCGAATGCGGGCGCAAGCACCGCGCAATCCGGGCATTGTGCGCCAGGCCGGAGCGCGAGCGCACAAACGGGACAGCGGTGGCCGGTCGCCGCGCGCATGTCGACCAGGCAGCCGGAACAAGGCCTACCGCCCCGCGACGCCGCCAGACATAGCGGACAATGGGTTGGCACGTGATCGAGCCAACGCAGCAGATACCGCTGCGGGACAGACAGCCGATACCCGTGAAAAGCTGCCCGCCCGAGCCAGTTGCCCGCCCGGCGCGGCACAGGCGCTGCCGCCTGCGCCGCATGACGGCCCGAAGGCGCGGCGGCGTCGGAGAACCCTTGCGATTCGCGTCGAGAAGGCAGATCGGCCATAATGAAAGACCAGCCACTTGGTCCTCGCATGAAAGGTGCCTTCATCACAGCATGCCTTGCCGGCGCCTGCCAGACCCTTACCGCACAAATGTCACAGCCTCCTACCCTGCCGCTGGAACCCGCGCATGTCATCCGCCAGTTCGCGCGCCGAGCGCCCCTGGACAAGGCCCAGTTTCTGTATGGGGAAATCGCCCAGCGCATGCTGCAGCGCCTCAGCTATATCAAGGTGCAGCCGCATGCGGTCATGGACGCCGGCTGCGGGGCGGGCCATGCGCTCGAGCCGCTGCGCGCGCGCTATGCAAACATAGACTACACGGGCATCGACGCCTGCCCGCCCCAGATCCGGGCCGCAATCGACCGCTACGCCACACGGCCCAGCCTATGGCAAAAGCTGCGCAACAAGCCGACCCAGGCAGCGCGCTTCCTGG
>Ga0180218_1000397_pt1 | contig 44741 bp, 39 predicted proteins | sample eDN3rd37CKraftBY_FD_151334 | JGI IMG/M metagenome (GOLD analysis project Ga0180218, IMG submission 151334) | Enriched backyard soil microbial communities from Emeryville, California, USA - eDNA 3rd pass 37_C Kraft BY (version 2) (version 2) | ecosystem: Environmental > Terrestrial > Soil >... | reverse complement strand
TAGGTCATCGTCAGGCTTTTATTGCTCAAAACCCCGCAGCCTCACGGCTCGCGGGGTTTTGTTTTTGGGGGGACGCCCAGGCGCCCGCATCCGCCGCACCTCGCCGGGTGCCTGTCCCCGCAGGGGGACTGGCACCTGCATGCCTCCCCAGCTTCTGACGAACTGCCTGCAGCGTGTGTCAGTCCCCGTGCGGGGACAGACACCCGCCGTGGAGTCCTGCCTCGGCAGCACATCCGCCTATCGTAGTGACAAGCAGGCGCCCATGCGCCCGCATCCGCCGCACGCCGCCGGGTGCCTGTGCCAGCATGGGAACTGACCTCTGCGGCAGGATGTGCCTGTCCTCACTGGGACAGGCACACCGTCGCAGGCCATGAACGGTTGACGGCCAGGAGGGTATCCGTCCCAGCACGGGGACCGGCACGCCGCCACGCCACCACAGAATCCGCGCTCGTCTCAGCGCGACGCGTACCGTCCCTGCGAAGGGATTGCGCGGGGGGATGTCCATGCGCGTCCTCCCTCAGACCGAGGATGGCCATGGCCGCACACGGGGTGTCAGTCCCCTGCGGGGGCAGACACCCCTGGGAGCCGGCCCTGCTTCGACGCGCGGGCGCCCGTCCCGGCATGGAACTGACCTCTGCGGCAACGTGTGCCTGTCCCTACTGGGACAGGCACACCGTCGCACGCCATAAACGATAGACGGGCAGGACGGTATCTTGTACGCCGACTACGAGTATGCCAAGGGCGCGCGGTTCGAGGCGCCCTGGACCTTGTGGGGTATCGCTACAGCTGGTGACCGCGCCGCCGGCGTCGCTCAGGGCACGGCGATGCCGGCGCTGCGCAGCAGGTTGGCGGTTTCGTAGATGGGCAGGCCCATTACGCCGGTGTAGCTGCCGGCGATATGCGAGACGAAGGCGCCGGCCAGGCCTTGTATGCCGTAGGCGCCGGCCTTGCCGTCCGGTTCGCCGCTGTCGCAGTAGCGTTGCAGTTCGGCTTGTTCGAGGACGCGCATGCGCACGCGCGTGATGGAGACGTCTTCGTACAGCCGGCCATGGTGGCAGAGGGCGACGGCGGTATGGACTTCATGTTCGCGGCCGGACAGGGCCGCGAGCATGCGCAGTGCGTCGGCGCGGTCGGCCGGCTTGCCCAGCACGATGCCGTCGAGAATGACGGTGGTGTCGGCGGCCAGCAGCGGCAGGTCGGGAAGCCGCTGGCTGTGCAGCCACGCCTGGCCGCGCTCGGCCTTGTCGCGGGCAGTGCGCCGGACGTAGTCGCACGCGGCTTCGCCCGGATGTTGCGGTTCGTCCTCGCCCGGCGGCGCGGGAACGCGCAGCACGGTGTGCGCCAGGCCGATCTGCAGCAGCAGTTCGCGGCGTCGCGGGCTGGCCGAAGCCAGGTAGAGGCGGGGCGGGTTGGCGGCTCGGGTGGCGTCGGACATCGGCGGACCGCTCAGGCGCGGTGATAGGGGTGGTTGGTCATGATGGCCCAGGCGCGGTAGAGCTGTTCGGCCAGCAGGACGCGCACCATGGGGTGCGGCAGCGTCAGCGAGGACAGGCGCAGCAGGCCTTCGCACGAAGCCTTGAGGCCGGCGTCCAGGCCGTCGGGGCCGCCGACCAGGAAGGCGACGTCGCGCCCGCCGGCGCGCCATTTTTCGAGTTGCCGCGACAGCGCCACGGTGGTGAGGTCGCGGCCGCGCTCATCGAGCGCGATGCGCAGCACGCCGGAGGGCAGCGCCGTTTCGATGCGGCGCGCTTCGGCGGCCATCATCTGCGCCGGCGTCTTGCCGCTGGTGCGCGGTTCGGGCTTGATTTCGCGCAGTTCAAGCGCGCAGTCGGCGGGCAGGCGTTTGGCGTAATCATCCCAGGCGGTTTCGACCCAGCCCGGCATGCGGGTGCCGACCGCGGCGACGATGAGCTTCATCGCCCCGCCGGCTACAGGGCGCCGGCGCCGGGGATGGCGGGGCGCGTCGATTCGGGCAGCAGTTTCACGCGTACCGGCTTGCCGCCCCAGATTTCTTCGAGGTTGTAGTACTGGCGGATGGCGGGTTGCATGACGTGCACGACGATGTAGCCCAGGTCGACGACGACCCATTCGCCGGTGTCTTCGCCTTCGACGGTGATGCCGGTCAGCTTGAGCGCGCGGCCGCGATCGGCCACGCTGGATGCCAGTGCCCGGGTCTGGCGGTTGGAGGTGGCGCTGGCGATGATGACGCGGTCGAACAGACTGGTCAGCTCGCTGGTGTTGAACACCTTGATGTCTTGCGCCTTGACGTCCTCGAGGGCGTCGATGACGGCGCGTTGCAGTTTTTGTATATCCATAACGATAAATATAACCCGCGGCGCGGGTGTCAATGTGGCGGACTGGGCCCGTTGGGCGGGTTCAGCGGTACAGGTGATGCGTGGCGATATAGGCCGCGACCGGCTCGGGCAGCAGGCCGTCGGTGGCGGCGCCGGTGGCCAGGCGCTGGCGAATGTCGGAAGCCGAGACAGCCATGGGCGCGAAGGGCAGTTCGTGCAGCTGGCGCTGGTGCGAGGCCAGCCACGCGGCCAGTTCGGCCGGCGGAGCCAGCGAGGCGCCGGGCCGGGTGGCGACGGCCAGCTCGACGCGGGCGGCGATATCCTGCCAGTTGCGCCAGGTGCAGAAATTCTGCAGCTGGTCGGTGCCCAGCAGCCAGAAGTACCGCGGGCCGACGGGCAGGGCGCGCACGGTGTCCGCGGTGTAGGTGGCGCCGCCGCGGTCGATTTCCACCGGGTTGATGGCCAGGGCGGGGTGGCCGGCAATGGCCAGTTCCAGCATCCGCAGGCGGTGTTGCGCCGTGGCTTTCAGGGGTTGGCGTTGCCAGGGGTTGGCGGCGGGTATCAGTTGCACCTGGTCCAGCCCGAGGAACTGCCGCGCGGTGTCGGCCAGCGCGATGTGCGCGACGTGCACCGGGTCGAAGCTGCCGCCGAGCAGGCCGATGCGTGTCACACCCATTCCCGGGGTCGCAGGAAGTCGGCCAGGGCGGCCTCGGGCGTGCCGGGCTGCGGCTGCCAATCGTAGCGCCATTGCGCCAGCGGCGGCATGGACAGCAGGATGGATTCGGTGCGACCGCCCGACTGCAGGCCGAACAGGGTGCCGCGGTCGAACACCAGGTTGAATTCGACGTAGCGGCCGCGCCGGTAGGCCTGGAAGTCGCGTTCGCGCTCGCCATAGGGCGTGTCGCGGCGGGCCTGGACGATGGGCAGGTAGGCGGGCAGGAAGCTGTCGCCGACCGAGCGCGTGAGCGCGAACGAGGCGTCGAAGCCGGGTTCGTTCAGGTCGTCGAAGAAGACGCCGCCGATGCCGCGCGTTTCGTTGCGGTGCTTGAGGAAGAAGTATTCGTCGCACCACTGCTTGTAGCGCGGGTAGTAGGCGGCGCCGTGCGCGGCCAGCGCGTCGCGGCAGGCGCGGTGGAAGTGGCGCGCGTCGTCCTCGAACGGGTAGTACGGGGTGAGGTCGAGCCCGCCGCCGAACCAGAAGACGTCGGACTCGGCGTGCCCGGGGCGCGCGGCGGCCACGAACATGCGCACATTCATGTGCGTGGTGGGCACATAGGGGTTGCGCGGATGCAGGACCATGGAGACGCCCATGGCTTCCCAGGCGCGGCCGGCCAGTTCGGGGCGGTGGGCGCTGGCCGACGGCGGCAGGCGCGTGCCCTTGACATGGCTGAACAGCACGCCGGCGCGTTCGAACAGCTGGCCGCCCTCGAGCAGGCGCGACACGCCGCCGCCGCCTTCGGCGCGCTGCCAGGCATCGGTGCGAAACGCCTCGCCGCCGGCCTGTTCGAGCGCCGCGACGATGCGGCCCTGCAGGTCGGTGAGGTAGTCGCGTACGGCGGGAATGGCTACGGCGGTCATGGCGCTAAACGGCGATCAGGCGTTGGACTTGGGGGCTTTCTGCTGCGAGGGCTTGAGCGCGCGCCAGCCGATGTCGGTGCGGTACTGGCGGCCGTCGAAATGAATCGCGTCGACGGCCTCGTAGGCGCGGTCGCGCGCGATGCGCACGGAGTCGCCCAGGGCGGTGACGCACAGCACGCGTCCGCCGGTGGTCTTGGTGGCGTCGCCGTCCAGGGCGGTTGCCGCGTGGAACACCATGCAGTCTTCCGTCTCGGCGGGCAGGCCGGCGATCACGTCGCCGGTGCGCGGCGTGGCAGGGTAGTTGTGGGCGGCCAGCACCACGCCCAGCGCGGTGCGGCGGTCCCAGGCGATGTCGGCCTGGTCGAGCGTGCCGTCCACGGCATGCTCGAACGCATCGAGCAGGTCGCTCTTGACGCGCATCATGATGGGTTGCGTTTCCGGGTCGCCCATGCGGCAGTTGTATTCCAGCGTCTTGATGGGCCGGTCGGGATCGTCGCCGGCGGCGATCATCAGGCCGGCATACAGGAAGCCGGTGTAGGGGATGCCGTCGCGCGCCATGCCCTGCACGGTCGGCAGGATGATTTCGCGCATGATGCGGTGGTGCAGCTCGGGGGTGACGACCGGCGCGGGCGAATAGGCGCCCATGCCGCCGGTGTTGGGGCCGGCGTCGCCGTCCTTCAGGCGCTTGTGGTCCTGGCTGGTGGCCAGGGCGAGCACATGGCGGCCGTCGCACATGACGATGAAGCTGGCTTCTTCGCCGGTGAGGAATTCTTCGATCACCACGCGCGCGCCGGCCTCGCCCAGCGAGCCGTCGCCCAGCATGGCGTCGATGGCGCCGTGCGCTTCGTCCAGCGTCATGGCGACCACCACGCCCTTGCCGGCGGCCAGGCCGTCGGCCTTGATCACGATGGGCGCGCCGTGCTGGTCGACGTAGGCGTGCGCCTGGGCCGGGTCGGTGAAGGTTTCGTAGCGCGCCGTCGGGATGGCGTGGCGCACCATGAAGGCCTTGGCGTAATCCTTCGAGCTTTCCAACTGCGCGGCCGCCTTGGTGGGGCCGAAGATCTTCAGGCCGCGGGCGCGGAACACGTCGACCACGCCGGCCGCCAGCGGCGCCTCGGGGCCGACCACGGTCAGCGACACGCCTTCGCGCTGGACGAAGTCGGCCAGTTCTTCGGCGTCGGTCAGCGGTACGTTCTCGAGCTGCTCGCCCTGCGCGGTGCCGCCGTTGCCGGGCGCCACGTAGACCTTGTGGACGCGCGGGGAACGGGCCAGACGCCATGCGAGGGCGTGTTCGCGGCCGCCCGAGCCGATTACCAGGAGTTTCATGTTGCGGGGTTTCTGAAGGTTGCCACTCATGCCCGTGGAGAAGGCGCGGCGCTTGCAGGGCAAGGCCGGAAAACGGGCGGCACGCCGCCCGGACGGTTATTGCGCTTCGTCGAACACGACGTTGGTGTAGACCTCCTGCACGTCGTCCAGGCCTTCCAGGACGTCGAGCAGCTTCTGCATCCTGACGGCGTCGTCGCCGGTGAGCTCGGTTTCGTTGAGCGCCTTCATGACCACGCCGTCGACTTCCGCCTTCAGGCCGGCGGCCTCGAAAGCCTGGCGCACGGCGGCGAAATCGGCCGGCGCACAGATGACTTCGATGACGCCTTCCTCGTCGGTGGCGACGTCCTCGGCGCCGGCCTCCAGGGCGGCCTCCATGACGGCATCCTCGGAGGTGCCGGGCGCGAACACGAACTGGCCGCAGTGCTTGAACATGAAGGCCACCGAGCCTTCCTGGCCCAGGTTGCCGCCATGCTTGGCGAAGGCGTGGCGCACTTCGGCGACGGTACGGGTGCGGTTGTCGGTCATGCAGTCGACGATGACCGCCGCGCCGCCGATGCCGTAGCCCTCGTAGCGGACTTCCTCGTAGCTGTCGCCGTCGGCGCCGCCGGCGCCGCGCTGGATGGCCCGCTGGATGTTGTCCTTGGGCATGTTGGCGTCGGTCGCCTTGTCCCAGGCCATGCGCAGGCGCGGGTTGCTGTCCGGGTCGGCGCCGCCGGCACGCGCGGCGACGGTGATTTCACGGATGATCTTGGTCCAGAGCTTGCCCCGCTTGGCGTCCTGGCGGCCCTTGCGGTGCTGGATATTGGCCCATTTACTGTGTCCGGCCATGGCTTCTCGAAGAGTTTATCGGCAAAGACGCTTATTTTAGCCTGCCTGGGGCCCCGCCGCCCCGCGGGCGGGATGTCCTGCGCGCCACGGCCCACAAGCGGCGGCCCAGGCTCTACACTTGGGCGTCCGATTTTGCCCCCTTCCGGAGAGCCGTTATGCCTGATCCCATTGTTATCGCCAAGAACGCCCAGGCCGAGCTGGCGCTGCTGCCCGCGTTGGCCAACCGGCATGGCTGCATTACCGGCGCCACCGGTACGGGTAAAACGGTGACGCTTCAGGTGCTTGCCGAGGCATTCTCCCGCATCGGCACGCCGGTTTTCATGGCTGATGTAAAGGGAGATCTGACCGGGATTTCGCAGGCGGGTACGCCGTCGCCGAAGTTGCAGGAGCGCCTGAAGAACCTGGGCCTGCCCGAGCCGGCCTGGGGGGCCAGCCCGGTATCGCTGTGGGACGTGTTCGGCGAGCAGGGCGTGCCGATCCGCGCCACGGTGTCGGACATGGGGCCCTTGCTGCTGTCGCGGATGCTGGAGCTCAACGATACCCAGGAAGGGGTGCTGACGCTGGTGTTCCGCGTGGCCGACGACGAAGGGCAGTTGCTGCTGGATCTGAAGGACTTGCGCGCCATGCTGCAGAACGTGGCCGATCGCTCGGCCGAGCTGAAGACGCGCTATGGCAACGTGTCGGCCGCCACGGTGGGCGCCATCCAGCGCGGCCTGCTGCGGCTGGAGTCGCAGGGCGCCGAGCAGTTCTTCGGCGAGCCCATGCTGGACGTGCACGATCTGCTGCGCACCGACGCGCAGGGGCGCGGGATGGTCAACATCCTGGCGGCCGACAAGCTGATGCAGGCGCCGCGCCTGTACGGGGTGTTTCTGCTCTGGCTGCTGGCCGATCTGTACGAGAAGCTGCCCGAGATCGGCGACCCGGAGCAACCCAGGCTGGTGTTCTTCTTCGACGAGGCGCACCTGCTGTTCAACGATGCGCCGTCGGCCCTGCTGGACAAGATCGAGCAGGTGGTGAGGCTGGTACGTTCCAAGGGCGTGGGGGTGTACTTCGTGACGCAGAATCCGCTGGACATCCCGGACACCGTGCTGGGCCAGCTTGGCAATCGTATCCAGCACGCCTTGCGCGCCTTCACGCCGCGCGACCAGAAGGCGGTCAGGACGGCGGCGCAGACGATGCGTCCGAATTCCGGGCTGGATATCGAGGCCGCCATCACGGAGCTCGGGGTGGGCGAGGCCCTGGTCTCGCTGCTGGACGCCAAGGGGCGGCCCGCTCCGACCGAACGCGCCTGGATCCTGCCGCCCGGCAGCCGTATCGGCCCGGCCACCGACGCCGAGCGCCAGGCCTTGCGGCAGGCCATGCCGCTGGCGCCCAAGTACGAGCAGGCCATCGACCGCGAGTCGGCCTACGAGGTGCTGACCGCGCGCGCCGCGGCCGATGCGCCGGCCGCGGGCGGCGCCGGCGCGCCGGCCGGCCGGAATGGCGCGCCGGCCGCGCCCGCCGAGGAAGGCGGCCTGATGCAAGGCATCAACGAAGTGCTGTTCGGCTCGACCGGCCCGCGCGGCGGCAAGCGCGACGGCGTGGTCCAGAGCGTGGCCAAGAGCACCGCGCGCCAGATGGCGCGCGAACTGGTGCGGGGCGTGCTGGGGTCGCTGCTGGGATCGCGGCGGCGCTGAATTGCCGGCGGCGCGCGACAGCCGCCGCAAGTTGTGCATACACTGTCAGCCATCATCCCATGGAGACCGTGATGCAATTCCTGGATTCGATTGTCGACAGCGTCAATGGCCTGGTCTGGGGGCCGTTGATGCTGGTGCTGATTCTTGGCACCGGCCTGTTTCTCATGTTGCGCCTGCGCTTCATGCCGCTGGCCAGGATCGCCGCGGGGTTCCGGCTCGCCTGGGGCAACCGCGCCAAGGGCGACGCCGACACCGGAGAGATCAGCCCGTTCCAGGCGCTGATGACCAGCCTGGCGGCGACCGTGGGCACCGGCAACATCGCCGGCGTGGCCACGGCCATTTTCCTGGGCGGGCCGGGCGCCCTGTTCTGGATGTGGGTGACCGCGCTGGTCGGCATGGCGACCAAGTACAGCGAGGTGCTGCTGGCGGTGCATTTCCGCGAAAAGGATACGCGCGGCGAGTTCACCGGCGGGCCGATGTACGCCATCCGCAATGGCCTGGGCCCCCGGTGGGCGTGGCTGGGCACCTTGTTCGCGCTGTTCGGCGGCCTGGCCGGGTTCGGCATCGGCAACATGGTGCAGGTCAACAGCATGGCCGACGCGCTGGGCACGTCCTTCGGCATTCCCGACTGGGCCACGGGCGTGGCGACCATGGTGTTGATCGGCATGGTGGTGCTGGGCGGGATCCGGCGCATCGGCGCGGTGGCGTCGGCCCTGGTGCCGTTCATGTGCGTGGCCTACATCGTGGCGGCCGTGATCTCGCTGATCCTGATGGCCGACGCCGTTCCGGCCGCCCTGGGCCTGATTTTCACGCATGCCTTCTCGCCGGCGGCGGCCACCGGCGGCTTTGCCGGCGCGGCCGTGATGGCCGCCATGCGCTACGGCGTGGCGCGCGGTATTTTCTCCAACGAGGCCGGCCTGGGCACCGCCGGGATCGTGCAGGCGGCGGGCACCAGCAACAGCGCGGTGCAATCGGGCCTGATAGGCATGATAGGCACGTTCATCGACACCATCGTGATCTGCTCGATGACGGGGCTGGTGATCGTGTGCTCGGGCATGTGGACCGGCGGTGAAAGCGGCGCCGCGCTGTCGGCCGCGGCGTTCGACGCCGCCATGCCGGGCATCGGCCACTACGTGATCGCCGTGGCGCTGACGATTTTCGCCTTTACCACCATCCTGGGCTGGAGCTACCTGAGCGAGCGCTGCTGGGAATACCTGACGGGCGTGCGGGCGATCCTGCCGTTTCGCATCGTGTGGGTCGTGGCCGTGCCGTTCGGCGCGGTCGCCAAGCTGGATTTCGCCTGGCTGCTGGCCGACACCCTGAACGGATTGATGGCGATTCCCAACCTGGTGGCGCTGGTGCTGCTGTCGCCGGTGGTGGTCAAGCTGACGCGCGCGCATTTTTCCCGCGGCTGATGCCGCGGCGCCGGCATGCGCGCGCGCCCGGCGATCAGCCTTGCGCGACGTGGGCGGCGACGTCGTCCAGGGTGCGGGCAAAGCGTGCGACCATGTCGCGCACCTGCTCGGCGGTGATGATCAGGGGCGGGCAGAAGGCGACGGTGTCCTGGATGCCGCGCACGATCAGGCCATGGTCGTGCGCGCGCTCGTAGGCGTAGCCGCCGGCCTTGCCGAGCGGATCGAAGGGCTGGCGCGTGGCCTTGTCGGCCACCAGCTCCACGCCGGCGATCAGGCCGACGCCGCGCACCTCGCCCACCAGCGGATGGCTGGCCAGGGCCTGCAGCTCCTGGTGCAGCAGCGCGCCCATTTCGGCGGCGTGCTCGATCAGGCCGCGCTCGTCGATCAGGCGCAGGTTCTCCAGCGCCACCGCGGTGGCGACCGGGTGGCCGCTGGCCGTGTAGCCGTGCCCGAAGGTGCCCAGGCGGCCGCTGTGCTCGGCCACTACGTCGGCCACGCGGGCATTGAGCAGCACCGCGCCCAGCGGCTGGTACGAGGAGGTGATCTGCTTGGACAGCACCATGATGTCCGGCTCGATGTCGAAGACCTGCGAGCCGAAGCGCTGGCCCAGGCGCCCGAAGCCGGTGATGACTTCGTCGGCGATGACCAGGATGTCGTACTTGCGGCACACCGCCTGGATTTTCTGCCAGTAGGTGCGCGGGGGCACGATGACGCCGCCGGCGCCCATGACCGGTTCGCCGATGAAGGCGGCCACCGTGTCCGGGCCTTCGCGCAGGATCATGGCCTCGAGTTCGCCGGCCATGCGCGTTGCGAAATCTTCCTCGGTTTCGCCCGGCAGGCCGTAGCGGTAGTAGTGCGGGCAGGCGGTGTGGCGGATCTGCGGCAGCGGCAGGTCGAAGTCCTTGTGGTTGCCGGGCAGGCCGGTGAGGCTGGCCGAGGCGACCGTGACGCCGTGGTAGCCGCGCTGGCGCGCGATGATCTTCTTCTTGTCGCGGCGGCCCAGCGCATTGTTGTAGTACCACACCAGCTTGACGACGGTGTCGTTGGCCTCGGAGCCGGAGTTGGTGAAGAACGCCTGGGCCATGCGCCCGTCGGTGTAGCCGATCAGGCGCTCGGCCAGCGCGATGACGCTGGGGTGCGACTTGTGCGTGAACGTATGGTAGTAGGGCAGTTCCTGGAACTGGCGCGCCGCGGCTTCGACCAGGCGCTGTTCGCCGAAACCCACCGCGACGCTCCACAGGCCGGCCATCCCCTCGAGGTAGCGGTTGCCCTGGTCGTCGAACACGTACACGCCTTCACCATGGGTGATGATGCGCGGGCCCACGTCGCGGTGCTTGACCGCGTTGGTGTAGGAGTGCAGCTGGTACTGGATGTCCTGCTGCTGGGCGGAGCTGAGAGTGGTCATGGTTGCGTTTCCGTTGCGGTGATGCCGGATTCCTGGACGAGGCTGTTATATCATCGTCATTATCCGCCAAGACGGCGCCGCGCAGGCGCCGCGCCGTCTATGGTCCCTATCGCCTGCCTGCCGCCATGGAACCGCCGTGAAAATCATCTACGCCTCCTGCAATGACATCGATCCGCGCGAATGGACGGAGCCCTTGCAGGCGGCCTTGCCGGAGGCCGAGGTCGTCGCGTGGCGGGCGGAGCAACCGGTCCAGGACGCCGAACTGGCGGTGGTCTGGAACCCGCCTGCCGAATTGTTCGAGCGCGAGCGCGGCCTGCGCGCGGCGTTCAACCTGGGCGCCGGCGTGGACGCGCTGTTCAGGCTGGAGACCTTGCCGCCGGATTTTCCCGTGGTGCGCCTGGAAGACGCGGGCATGGCGGTGCAGATGGCCGAATACGCGGCGCATGCGCTGGTGCGCGCCAGCCGCCAGTTCGACGTGTATGACGCGCAGCAGCGCGCCGGACAATGGAACCCGCTGCCCGAGCTCGATCGCACGCAATGGCCGGTGGGCGTGCTGGGCATGGGCGTGATGGGTACGCGCGTGGCACAAACCCTGGCCGGCATGGATTATCCGGTGGCCGGCTGGTCGCGCAGCGGCAATGCGCCGCAGGGCGTGCAGGCCTTTGGCGGCGCCGATGCGCTGCCGGCCTTCCTGGCGCGCACCCGGGTGCTGGTCAACACGCTGCCGCTGACCGACGAGACGCGCGACCTGTTGCGCCGCGACACCCTGTCGCAACTGCTGCCGGGCGCCCATCTGATCAACATGGGTCGCGGCGAGCATCTGGTCGAGGAGGACCTGCTGGCGCTGCTCGACAGCGGCCACATGGCGGGTGCGGCGCTCGACGTGTTTCGCGAAGAGCCGTTGCCGGCCGGCCACCCGTTCTGGTCGCACCCGCGCGTGGCGATCACCCCGCACATCGCCGCCATCAGCCTGCGCCGCGAAACGGTGGCGCAACTGGCGGCCAAGATCCGCGCCTTCCTGCGCGGCGAGCCGGTCACCGGCATGGTGACGCGCCGCCGCGGCTACTGAGCGGCTCCGGCTACAGGCGGATCCAGGTCGTCTTCAGCGCGGTGTACTTGTCCAGCGCGTGCAGCGACTTGTCGCGCCCGAAGCCGGATTGCTTGACGCCGCCGAACGGCACCGTCACGTCGCCGTCGAAGTAGCAGTTCACCCATACCAGGCCGGCGCGCAGCCTGCGCGAGACGCGGTGGGCGCGCGACAGGTCGGCCGTCCACAGGCCCGACCCAAGCCCATAGGCGGAGGCGTTGGCCTGCGCCACCACCTCGTCTTCGCCGTCGAACCGGGTGACCGCCAGCACGGGGCCGAAGATCTCCTCGCGCACGATGGTCAGGTCGGGCCGCGCGCATTCGAAGATGGTGGGCTCGATGTAGTAGCCGCCGCTGTCGGCGCGTACGCGTTCGCCTCCCATGCGCAGCCGCGCGCCTTCGCGCCGGCCGCTTTCGACATATTCCAGCACGCGCGCCATCTGCCTTTCATCGACCATGGCGCCCATCGGCGAGGCGGGGTCGAGCGGATTGCCCGGCTGCATCGCGCGCGCGCACGCCTCCACCTTGCTCACGAAGGTGTCGTAGATGCCGGCCTGCACGTACAGGCGCGAGCCCGCGATGCAGACTTCTCCCTGGTTGTTGAAGATGCCGATGGCCGCCGCCAGGGCGGCGCGGTCCAGGTCGGGGCAGTCGTCGAAAATGATGTGCGGCGACTTGCCGCCGCATTCCAGCCAGACCTGCTTGAGGTTGGATTGCCCGGAATACTCCATGAAGCGCTTGCCGGTGGCCGTCGAGCCGGTGAACGCCAGGCAATCCACGTCCATGTGCAATCCCAGCGCCCGTCCGGCCACCGGGCCGGCGCCGGGCACCACGTTGAGCACGCCGGCGGGGATGCCGGCCTCGAGCGCCAGTTCGGCCAGCCGCAGGGCCGACAGCGAGGACTGCTCGGCCGGCTTGAGGATCACGCTGTTGCCGGCAGCCAGCGCCGGCGCCACCTTCCACGAGGCCATCAACAGCGGGTAGTTCCATGGCACCACGGCGGCCACCACGCCCAGCGGCTCGCGCGTGATGGTGGCCAGCGCGTCGGCGTCGGTGGGGGCGATTTCGTCGTACTGCTTGTCGATGGTCTCGGCGTACCACGCGTAGGTATGCGCGGTTTCCGGGATGTCGAAGGCCATGGTGTCGCCGATGGGCTTGCCCATGTCCAGCGTTTCGATCAGGGCCAGTTCTTCGGCGTGTTCGCGGATCAGCGCGGCCAGCCGCAGCATGCATTGCTTGCGCTCGCGGCGCGGCATGCGCGACCACACGCCGGCCTCGAAGGCGCGTCGCGCGGCCGCCACGGCCAGGTCGACATCGGCTTGCGAGCAGGCGGTCACTTCGGCGAGCAACTGGCCGGTGGCGGGGTTGACGGCGGCCAGCGGCCCGGCCTGGCCGTCGTGCCAGCGTCCGTCGATGAAGGCCTGCTTGCGCAGCTTCAGGCCGGCGGCGAGGGATTCCCAATGGGACAGGGGGGGCAGGGTGCTCATGCGGTGGACTCCTTGTCGCGGACGGGCTGGTGCGGCGTGCCCGGGGCGCGCCGCGTGACGAGGAAAATGCCGGCGGCCACGATCAGCGCCATGCCGGTGGCGGCCGGCGCGTCGGGCGGCATGCCGAACCAGAAGGTGCTGAAGGCGACGGCCAGCAGCAACTGGCAGTAATTCAGCGGCGCCAGCGTCGAGGCTTCGACGCGCTGGAAGGCGCCGATCAACAGGATCTGCGCCAGGCCGTTGCACAGGCCCAGGGCGACGATCACCAGGCTGTCGGCCAGGCCGGGCCAGGGCTGCGGCAGGAAGAACGGCGCGGGCAGCGCCGTCATCAGCAGGCAGATGAAGGCGGTGTAGGCGTACTGCACGTGGCCCGGCACCTGGCCGGCCAGCTTGCGCGTGATCAGCTGGAAAATGGCGTAGCTGACGGCGGCCACCGCCATCAGCGCGGTGCCCAGCGCGGGCAGGTCGGAGCCCGGCCGCACGATCAGCATCATGCCGCCGAACCCGACCGCCACCGCCAGCCACTGGGCGCGCCCGACCGATTCGCCCAGCAGCCAGGGCGACAAGGCCACCATGATCAACGGCGAGGTGAAGTAGATGGCGGTGGCTTCGGACAGCGGCATCCAGATCAGCGCCGTCATGAAGCAGGTGCCCACCGTGCCCAGCATCAGGCCGCGCAACACCAGCAGGCCACGGCGCGGCGTGGCCGACAGGCGCGGCAGCCCATGGCGCAGCAGCAGGAACGCGGCGATGGTGGCCACCGCCGTGTAGCGCATCACGTTCAGGAACGGCGCCGGATAGAACTGCAGCATGTACTTGCAGGCCGCGTCGAAGGTGGCAAAGGCCACCAGCGCGCCGAAGAACAGCGCGATGCCGAGGCGCCGCTGGCGGACCGCGGCCGACGCCGGGGCATGGGTCATGTCAGCGCTCCGCCAGGCCCGCGTGCTGCAGCATGGCGCCCAGCAGAACGTTGGCGCCGGCTTCCAGGTGGGCAGGGTCGGCGTCTTCCACTTCGTTGTGGCTGATGCCGTCCTTGCAGGGCACGAAGATCATCGCCGTCGGGCTGACGGTGGCGACATAGACGGCGTCGTGGCCGGCGCCGGTGACGATGTCCATGTGGCTGTAGCCGCGCGCCTCGGCCTGCTCGCGCACCGCGCCGATCAGGGCGGGCTCGAAGGGTGTGGGCGGGAAGTGCTGTACGTCGCGCAGATCGACGCCGACCGGGTAGCCGGTGGTGTCGCCCGCTCCCAGCGCCTGGCAGGCCTGGCGCAGGCGGGCGTCCATCTCGGCCAGCCGCGCCGCGTCCGGATGGCGCAGGTCGACCGTGAAGGACACCTTGCCGGGGATGACGTTGCGCGAGGACGGATAGACGTTGGCCACGCCCACGGTGCCGCGGCCCTGGGGCGCGTAGTCCAGCGCGATGCGCACGACCTCCTGCATCAGGTGCGTGGCGGCGTACAGGGCGTCGCGGCGCATGGGCATGGGCGTGGGGCCGGCGTGCGCCTCCATGCCGGTCACGGTGACGTCGTACCAGCGCAGGCCGAGCGAGCCGGTGACCACGCCGATGACCTTGTCTTCGGCTTCCAGGATGGGGCCTTGCTCGATATGGGCCTCGAAGTACTTGCCCAGCTTGCGCTGGCCCACCGGCGCGTCGCCGGCGTAGCCGATGCGCGCCAGTTCGTCGCGCACCGACTTGCCGTCCACGTCGGTGGCCGACAGGGCCGTCTCGAGCGGGAAGATATTGCAGAAGACGCCGGAGCCCATCATGACGGGCACGAAGCGCGTGCCTTCCTCGTTGGTCCAGATCGCCAGTTCCAGCGGCGCCTCGGTGCGCACATCGTGGTCCTGCAGCGTGCGCATGACCTCCAGTCCGGCCAGGACGCCGAAACATCCGTCGAACTTGCCGCCGGTGGGCTGGGTGTCGATGTGGCTGCCGGTGGCCACGCTGGGGAGTTCCGGGCGAGCGCCGGGCCGGCGGCCGAAGATGTTGCCGACCTGGTCGACGGTGATTTCCAGGCCCGCTTCGCGCATCCAGCGCACCAGCAGGTCGCGGCCCTGGCCGTCCAGTTCGGTCAGCGCCAGGCGGCAGTTGCCGCCCTTGGGCGTGGCGCCGATTTTCGCCAGCTCCATGAGCGAGTCCCAGAGGCGCTGGCCGTTGATCGAAAGTGTGGTGGCAGTAGTCATGATGAGGCTCCGTTTCGGGTCAGACTGTGGCGGGCGCCATGCCCTGCAGGAAGGCTTCCAGCGCCGGACCGATGGCCGGCACCATATAGCCGCCTTCCTGGACGACCACGGTGGGCAGGCCCAGGCCGTTGACGCGCTCCCCGATCTGACGGTAGGCATCCATGTCCAGCTTGAGCACGCTGATGGGGTCGTCCTTGTAGGTGTCGAACCCCAGCGCCAGCACCAGCGCGCGCGGCCGGTAGTCGCGCAGCGCGGTCAGGGCGCTGTCCAGGGTTTCCAGGAAGATGGCGTTGCGCGCACCGTGGGGCAGCGGGAAATTCAGGTTGTAGCCGTGGCCGCTGCCGTAGCCGCGCTCGTGCGCATAGCCAGTGTAGAACGGGTAGTACCCGGACGGGTCGGCATGCAGCGAGATGGTCATCACGTCCGAGCGCTGGTAGAAGATGTTCTGCGTGCCGTCGCCATGATGGGCGTCGACGTCCAGCACCACGACGCGCTCGCAGCGCTGCGCCAGGCGCTGCGCGGCCGCCGCGCTGCTGTTGAGGTAGCAGAAGCCGCCGGCGCGGTCGCGGTGCGCATGGTGTCCGGACGGACGGCACAGCGCGTAGGCCAGGGCCTGGTTCTGCAGCGCCCAGTCGGCGGCGGCCACGGCGCAATGGGTCGAGCGCAGGGCCGAGCGCCAGGTGTGCGGCCCGACCGGGCACGACAGGTCGCTCAGGTAGTAGCCGGTTTCGGCCACGATGGAGGTCGAGGGGCAGGGGCCGCGGGCGGCGTGTTCGACCCGGCCGTTGTAGTACGGCGACAGGTTGGGCAGCACTTCGGGGCCCGGGTCGGCGCCGTTGGCGCGCAGCGCCTGCCAGCGGGTATAGGCGTGCTCGAGATAGTCCAGGTACTCGTGGCTGTGTATGCCCTCGAGCGGCTCGCGGCCGTAGTCGGGCGGGCTGTCCACCGTCACGCCGCGCGAGGCCAGCATGGCGCGCAGCGTCTCGGCGCGGGCCGGCACGTCGGTGGGCGCGCTGATGCGGCCCAGCCGCATGAATTGCTCGGGCACATGCAACAGCTGTTCTTCGGAAAAAAACGCCTTCATGGCTGTCCTCGCTGATTGGGGGCTACGCTGCTTTGATCTCGATTTCCACGAAGACGAATTCCGTGTCGCTGGGGTTGATCACGTTGTGTTCCACGCCTTCCGGGCGGGTGTAGGAAATGCCGCGGGTGAGCTGGCTGGTGACCGACCCTTCGGGGGTTTCCAGCAGCAGCGGGCCGGTGGTCATGGGCACGACCACGTAGTCCATGCCATGGCGATGCCAGCCGGTTTCGCCGCCGGGCGGGAAGCGCCACTCGGTCACCTTGACCCGCTCGTTGTCGATCTGCACCGTGGGGATGGCGCCTGGGCGTTTCATGGTCTATCTCCTTGGTCGTGTGTTGGCATTCAAGCGTTCTGGCCGCGCAGCGCCCGGGCCAGGATGTCCAGCGCTTCGCGCATGACCGCTTCCGGGATCGTCAGCGGGAAAAGAAAACGGATGACGTTGCCGTCGCTGCCGCAGGTCAGGAGCAGCAACCCCTGCTCGAGCGCGCGGGCCTGGACCTGGCGCGCGAATCCGGGGCTGGGCGCATCGCTGCCGGGCTGGCGGAACTCCACCGCCACCATGGCGCCCAGCGCCCGCACCTCGGAGATCTCGGGGACGTCGTGGCGCTGCGCTTCCAGGTGGTCGCGCAACTGGTGGCCCAGGCGCGTACCGCGCGCCAGCAGGTCCTCGGCCTCGATGATGCGGATCACCTCCAGCGCGGCGGCGACCGCCAGCGGATTGCCCGCATAGGTGCCGCCCAGGCCGCCAGGCGGCGGCGCGTCCATGATCTCGGCGCGACCGCACACCGCCGACAGCGGCATGCCGCCGGCCAGGCTCTTGGCCATGGCGGTCAGGTCGGCCGCCACGCCGTAGTGTTCCATCGCGAACAGCTTGCCGGTGCGGCCGAAGCCGGTCTGGACCTCGTCGGCGATCAACAGGATGCCGCGGTCGTCGCACAGGGCACGCAATGCCTGCATGAAGGCCGGCGGGCAGATGTTGAAACCGCCTTCGCCCTGCACCGGCTCGATGATGATGGCCGCCACGCGGCGCGGATCCACGTCGGTCTTGAACAGGGAGGCCAGGGCCGCCAGCGCGTCATCGGTGGACACCCCGTGCAGCGCGTTCGGAAACGGCACATGGTAGATGTCGGCAGGAAACGGACCGAAGCCCACCTTGTACGGCACGACCTTGCCGGTCAGGGCCATGCCCAGCAGCGTGCGGCCGTGGAATGCGGCGCCGAAGGCGACGACGGCGGGCCGGCCGGTGGCCGCGCGGGCGATCTTGACGGCGTTCTCCACCGCCTCGGCTCCCGTGGTGAAGAGCGCGGTCTTCTTGGCGAAGTCGCCCGGCGCCAGCTGGTTGATGCGCTCGGCCAGCTGGATATAGCTGGCGTACGGGACGATCTGGTAGGCCGTGTGGGTGAAGCGGCTCATCTGCGCCTGGAGCGCCTGCATCAGCTGCGGATGGCGGTGGCCGGTGTTGAGCACGGCGATGCCGCCGGCGAAGTCGATGTAGCGGCGGCCTTCGGTGTCCCACAGTTCGGCGTTCTCGGCGCGGTCCGCGTAGAAGTTGCACATCACGCCCACGCCGCGCGGCGTGGCGGCCTCCCTGCGGCGGGTCAGTTCTGCGTTGTCCATGTCGGCTCTCCTGTGCGGCGCGGTCGAGGGCGCTGCCGCCCTAGGTGGTCTGCGCCTTGGTCGGGTCCCAGTGCTGGCCGGGAACGGCGGCGATCAACTGCTGCGTATAAGGGTTCTGCGGCTGGTCGAAAATCTGCGCGGGGGTGCCGTACTCCACCACCTTGCCGCGGTGCATGACCAGCACGGCATTGCAGATCTGCGCCGCCACGCGCAGATCGTGGGTGATGAAAATCAGCGCGATGCGCAGGCGCTGCTGCAATTCGTGCAGCAGCTGCAGCACCTGCGCCTGCACCGACACGTCCAGCGCCGAAACCGACTCGTCGGCCACCAGCACCTGCGGCTCCAGCGCCAGGGCGCGCGCGATGCCGATGCGCTGGCGCTGGCCGCCGGAGAACTGGTTGGGGTAGCGGTCGAAGGCCGAGGGATCGAGTCCCACCAGGGTCAGCAGTTCGCGCGCGCGGGCCTCGGCCTGGGCGCGCGTCTTGCCGTTGGCGACGGGGCCGTCGCTGATGATGCGGCCCACGGTCTGGCGCGGGTTGAGCGAGGCGAACGGATCCTGGAAGATCATCTGGATGTCCTTGCGCAGCGGCCGGAACTGGCTTTCGGACAGCCCGGCGATATCGCGCCCGTTGAACACCAGCTTGCCGCCGTCGATGCCGATCAGCTTGAGCAGGCATTTGCCTATGGTGGACTTGCCCGAGCCGGACTCGCCGACGATGCCCAGCGTTTCTCCGCGGCGCACCTCGAAGCTGACCTCGTCGACCGCGCGCACCACCCGCTTCTTGCCGAACCAGCCATGGCCGGTGACATAGGTCTTGCACAGCCTGTCGACCGCCAGCACTGGCGCGTCCTGTGTCACCGGCGGGCGCGCGTCGGCGCGCCGGTGCGGGACGGCGGCGATCAGGCGGCGCGTATACGGGTGCTGCGGCCGGTTGAGGACTTCCTCGGCCGGGCCCTGTTCGACCAGGATGCCTTGCTCCATCACCGCCACCCGATGGGCGATCTCGGCCACCACGCCGAAATCGTGCGTGACGAACATCACGCCCATGCCCTTTTCCTTCTGGATCCGGGCGATCAGGGCGAGGATCTGCGCCTGGGTGGTGACGTCCAGGGCGGTGGTCGGCTCATCGGCGATCAGCAGGGCCGGTTCGAGCGCCAGGGCCATGGCGATCATCACGCGCTGGCGCTGGCCGCCGGACAGGCGGAAAGGGTACACGTCGCACAGGACGGCCGGGTCGGGCAGGCCGACGAACTCCAGCAGTTCGAGCACGCGGCGCTGGCGTTGCGGGCCGGGGTAGGCGTCGTGCACGCGCATGACTTCGCCGATCTGCTCGCCCACGGTCATCAGCGGGTTGAGGGCCGACAGCGGCTCCTGGAAGATCATGGCCATGTCCTTGCCGCGCATGGACAGCAGGGTGGCCTCGTCCTGCCGCAGCAGGTCCTTGCCGCGGAACAGGATCTGGCCGCCCTGCGGCTTGAGGTAGTCGGGCAGCAGGCCCATGATGGCGTTGGCGCTCATCGACTTGCCCGAGCCGGATTCCCCGACGATGCACAGGATCTCGCCGGCACGGATGTCATAGGACACATCGCGCACGGCGTATTCGCGGTCGCCGCCGCGCGGCAGGGCAATGGTCAGGTCGCGTACCGAAAGCAGGGTTTCATGGTCGTTCATGTTCATACCCCTATTCGCCGCGCTTGCGCAGTTGAGGATTGAGGGCGTCGTTCAGGCCTTCGCCGATCAGGTTGATGGCCAGCACGGTCAGCAGGATGGCCACCCCGGGCCACACGCTCATCCACCAGGCCTCGCGGATCATGGTGCGCGCCGCGCCGATCATGAAGCCCCAGCTCATCAGGTTGCGATCACCCAGGCCCAGGAACGACAGCGACGATTCGGTCAGGATCGCGGTGGCGACCATGAACGAGGCCGAGACGATGATGGGCGACATGGCGTTGGGCAGGATCTGGGTGCACACGATGCGCCCGGGCGTCTGCCCGATCACGATGGCGGCCTGCACGAACTCGCGCTGCTTGAGCGTCATGAACTCGGAGCGCACCAGGCGCGCGGCCGGCGGCCACGACACCAGCGCGATGGCGCCCATGATGGAATACACGGAGGGGCCCACCACGGCCACCAGCACGACCGCCATGGCCAGTTGCGGGATGGTCTGGAAGAACTCGGTAAAGCGCATCAGGGCATCGTCGATGCGCCCGCCGCAATAGCCGGCGATGGCGCCGATGGCGATGCCGAACAGCAGCGCCACGCCCGCCGACAGCAGCCCCACCATGAGCGAGACGCGCGCGCCCCATACCAGGCCCGCGGTGATGTCGCGGCCGAGCATGTCGGTGCCGAACGGATAGGCCGAGTCGGTGAAGGGCGGAATCAGCGGGCTGGCCACCATCATCCACGGCGATTCTTCATACAGCAGGGGCGCGCACAGGGCCACCAGCACGACCAGCGCCACGATCACCAGGCCGGCGACCGCGCCGTAGTTGCGCATATAGCGTTTCATGAATCCATTCATGCGGCGGCTCCTTGCGTGCCGCCGGCGGCGATGCGCGGATCGATCAGGCGGTAGATCACGTCGGTGATCAGGTTGAAAACCACGACCATGATGGAGGTCACCAGGAAGATGCCCAGCAGCAGCTGGTAGTCGCGCTGCAGGAGCGCGTCGAACATGAGCCGGCCGATTCCGGGCCAGGCGAACACGGTCTCGGTCAGGACCGCCCCGCCGGCCATCTGGCCGAGCTGGATGCCGGCGAAGGTGATGACCGGCAACAGGGCGTTGCGCAGCACGTGGGCGCGGATGACGCGGTTGGCGCTGACGCCCTTGGCGCGCGCGGTCTTGACGAAGTCCATGCCGATCACTTCCAGCATCGACGCGCGCGTCAGGCGCACGTAGACCGCCATGAAGAAGCAACCCAGCGTCACGGTGGGCAGGATCAGGTGCAATGCGATGTCCTGTACGCGGGCCCAGCCCGTCAGGTTGCTGCCCACGGTCTCCATGCCGAAGGCCGGCAGCCAGCCCAGCATCACGGAAAACAGCAGGATGCCCATCAGCGACAGCCAGAACAGCGGCGTGGCGTACAGCAGCAGCGCGCCGGTCATGACGCTGCTGTCGATCCAGCGGCGCTTGTTGGCGTAGCGCGCGCGCGCGGCGACCACGCCCAGCAGCACGCCCAGGATGACCGAGAACAGGAACGCCGCGGACATCAGCAGGAAGGTGGCGGGCAGGCGCTCGACGATCAGGTCCAGCACCGGCACGTGATTGCGGTAGGAAAACCCCAGGTCGAACTGCAGTACGCCCTTCAGGTAGATGCCCAGCTGCGTCAGCACGGGCTTGTCCAGGCCGAACTGGGTACGCAGTTGTTCGACATAGGCGGCGTCGCCGGCGCCGGCCTGGCCGGCCAGCACGGCGGCGGGATCGCCCGGCGCCATGCGGATGAGGAAGAAGTTGATGATTACCACGCCCAGCACGACCACCAGGGCCTTGCCGAGGCGCGAGGCGAAGAAAGACAGGAATTTCATGCGATGCATCCCCCGGAGGGCGCGCTGCGCGCCGCTCCTGCTAGTTCACCGCCCGCGGCGGCGGGCGGCCGCGCGGGCCGGGCGGCGGGCCGTCCCTCGGCCCGCCGCATGCCGCGTCATTTCTCGATGTACACGTCGTCGAAGGTCTCGTTCATGCCGATGGCGGTCTTGACCATGTTCTTGACCTTGCCGCGATACAGCGTCGGGAACTCCATGTCGACCAGGAAGCCGTTGGCCACCTCGGCGACCAGGATGGCCTGGATCTTGTTGTAGAGTTCCTGCCGCTTGGCCGGATCCACCTCGGCCGCGGCCTGCTCCCACAGCTTGTCGGACTCGGGGTTGCTGTAGCCCTGCACGTTGGCGAAGGGCGAGCCCTTGACGATGTTGGACGTCACGTACAGACGCTGCACGCCCAGCGCCGGATCGCCGTACTGGTAGCTGTAGGTGGTGGTCAGGTCGAAGTCCCAGTTGCCGGTGCGGCTGGCCCAGCCGCCGGCGTCGGTCGATTCGACATTGACCTTGAAGCCCAGCTGTTCCAGCGCCTGCTTGGTGTATTCGCCCAGGCGGTCCCAGGTCGCGCCGTAGGGGAAGCTGAGCTGGCGGATGGTGTAGTCGCCCGGGTTGACGCCGGACTCCTTGATCAGCGCGCGCGCCTTCTTCATGTCGAACGGGATGGCCGGGATGCTCTTGTCGAAGAACATCTCGGTGGGCACGAACGGGCTGGTCGAGACCTTGCCCAGGCCGAAGAAGATGTTGTCGACCACCAGCTTGCGGTTGAACGCGTGCATCACCGCCTGGCGCACCTTGACGTTGTCGAAGGGCGGCTTGCGCATGTTGAAGATGAGGTAGGCCTGCGGCGAGAACATCTCCCAGCCCTGGGTGGTGTATTGCACGTCGGGCAGCCCGCGCAGGCGCTTGACGTCGACGTTGTCCACGTCGCCGCCGCGCAGGGCGTCGATGCTGCCGCGCTCGAACGCCACCGCGCGCGAGGCCGAGTCCGGGATCACGTTGAAGACCAGCTCGTCCAGATAGGGCTTGCCCTCTTTCCAGTAGTCGGGGTTGCGTTCCAGCTTGACGTATTCGCCGCGCTTCCATTCCTTGAATTTGAAGGGGCCGGTGCCGATGGGCTTCTGGTTGGCCGGGTTGGTGGCGTAGTCGGTGCCCGCGTAGATGTGCTTGGGCATCATGGGCGCGAAGCCCGGCTCGAACATCAGCATGAAGGCGGGAAAGGCCGACTTCAGGCGCACCACGACCGTGTGGTCGTCGACCTTCTCGACCTTGTCGAGGAATTTGCCCAGGATCACGCGCGCCCGGGCGTGGGTCTTGGGCAGCAGGTCGGACAGCGAGAAGACGACGTCGTCGGCCGTGAACGGCTTGCCGTCATGCCACTTGACGCCTTCCTGCAGATGGAAGGTGTAGCTCAGGCCGTCGGGCGCGGCCTCCCAGGATTTGGCCAGGCCCGGCTGCGGCTTGAGATCGAATGAATAGGTCAGCAGGCTTTCATAGATCTTGCCGGTGATGAACTGGGTCGGTCCTTGCTGGTTGAGCGCGGGGATCAGGATCGGCGGCTCGGGCTGCACGATCAGGTTGAGCGTGCCGCCCCGGGTCTGGGCGTGCGCGTTCGTCAGCGGAAGGGCCGCCGCCAGGGTAAAGGCGGCTGCGGACAGTTTGAAGAGTTGTGTGAGTTTCACTGCTGGCCTCCGGGCTAGTTCAAGAACGGCGGCGGGGATCGGCTCCTGTGCCAAAGTCGATCGCCTGCCGCCTGGTACTTTCGGGTTACCGCAAGGTGATGAAACAAACGTGCTGCTGCGCGGTGCGCGCACCGCTTGCCGCGCCGGGGCGCGGCGTACTGCGCCGGCCTCAGCCGGGAGTCGTGACGACGACAGCGTCGAATCGGGGGGATCGGGGAGAGCGGCGGCCGGGGGCCGCGCGGCCGGTCACGGCGCGGGCCGCGGCGGGTGCCGTGATGGCGGGAACAACGCAGTCAGTGTCCGATCGCAAGATTTTCCCCTTGGCATTCTGTTGGACCAGCTTGAGTACGTGAAAGGCAGCGTATCGAATATTTGGTACTCTCAATAGGTCCAAATCGTTTTTTGTTTGTGGTGCCACTTTGAAAGAACTCATTCTGTCGGAGTGTCTGCTGCAGCGGCTGGAACGCCGCGGCGCCACGCCGCTGTCCAGGCAGATCTACGCTTTGCTGCGCGATCTGATCCTGGCCGGCGACCTGCCCGCGGGCACCAAGCTGCCCGCGACCCGGGCGCTGGCGCTCGACACAGGGTTATCCCGCAATACCGTGCTGCACGCCTACGACCAGTTGCTGGCCGAGGGGTACCTCGTGTCGGCCTTCGGAAGTGGTACCTTCGTCTCCGATACCGTGCCGGCCACGCCGGAGCCGCCGGCGCCGCCCGAGATCGAGGCCGCCGCGCAGCACTTCGCGCTGTCGCGCCGCGGCACCAAGCTGGTGCGCGAAGCCTCGGCGTCCGACCGGCAATGGGGCGCGTTCGTGGCCGGCGTGCCCGACGTTTCGCTGTTTCCGCGCGCGGTGTGGCAGCGCCTGCAGAGCCGGCGCTGGCGCCAGGCTCCGCCCGAACTGCTGACCTATGCGCACGGGGCCGGCCATATGCCGCTGCGCCGCGCGCTGGCCGAGCATCTGCGCCTGTCGCGTTCGGTCAAGTGCGATGCCGACCAGATCGTCGTGACCAGCGGCATCCATCAGGCCGTCAGCGTGCTGGCGCGCCTGCTGGGCGACAACGGCAACACCGCCTGGATGGAGAACCCCGGCTATTGGGGCGCGCGTTCGACGCTGATGGCCTGCGGCATCACGCCGGTGGCGGTCGCGGTGGACGACGAGGGCATGGCGCCCAGCGCGCAGCAATTGCAGGATCCGCCGCGCTTCATCTTCGTGACGCCGTCGCACCAGTATCCGCTGGGCATGGTGATGAGCCTGGCGCGGCGCCGCATGCTGCTGGACTACGCCCACAAGCGCGGCGCCTGGATCGTCGAGGACGACTACGACAGCGAGTTCCGCTTCGACGGACGTCCCATCGCCTCGCTGCAGGGGCTGGACCAGCACGACCGGGTGCTGTATCTGGGCACCTTCTCCAAGACGCTGTTTCCCGGCATCCGCCTGGCCTACATGGTGCTGCCCAAGCCGCTGGCCGGCCATGTCGCGACCGGACTGTCGGAGCTGTACCGCGAAGGGCGCCTGATGGACCAGGCCGTGCTGGCCGATTTCATCGAAGGCGGCCATTACGCCACCCATATCCGCCGCGTCAAGCAACGCTATGCGGCGCGGCAGGCGCTGTTGCGCGAAGCGATCACGCGGGCCTTCGGCGCCGACTGGCCGATTTCCACCCACGAGGCGGGCCTGCACCTGGTGATGCACCTGCCCGACGGCACCGACGACCTGGGCATTTCCATCGCCGCACGCACGCTGGGGCTGCATGCGCGGCCGCTGTCGCGCTACTACGCCAGCGAGCAGGAGGCCCGTCCCGGCCTGCTGCTTGGCTATGCCTGCGTGCCCGAGGAAGAGATAGAGCCGGCCTTCGAGCGCCTGGTGCAGGTCATCACGCCGGCGCTGGAACACGTCGAGCGCCAGCAGCGCCGGCCGGTCTACAGCGACAAGCTGAATGCCGAGGCCTGGAGCGGCGCCTGATGCCGGCCTGGCGCGCGCTTGGCCGCGCGCGCCGTTTGGATCGATAATGCCAGCCGGCTTCGCGCCCGCGCGGCGCGCGGGCGATCGCATACAAGGAGACTGAGGTGGCAGCAAAACACAGGATCGCCGTCATCGCCGGCGACGGCATCGGCAAGGAAGTCATGCCCGAGGGGCTGCGCGTGCTGGAGGCGGCCGCCACGCGTTTCGGCATCGACTTCCAGTGGGACCATTTCGACTGGAGCTGCGATTACTACGCGCGCCACGGCAAGATGATGCCCGATGACTGGGCCGCGCAGATCGGCGGCCACGAGGCGATCTTCTTCGGCGCCATCGGCTGGCCCGACGCCGTGCCCGACCACGAGGCGCTGTGGGGATCGCTGTTTCGCTTTCGCCGCGATTTCGACCAGTACATCAACCTGCGTCCGGTCAGGCTGATGCCGGGCGTGCCCACGCCGCTGGCCAACCGCAAGCCGGGCGACATCGATTTCTTCATCGTGCGCGAGAATACCGAGGGCGAGTATTCCAACAGCGGCGGGCGGCTGTTCGCCGGCACCGAGCGCGAGGTCGTGATCCAGGAAAGCGTGTTCACGCGCGTGGGCGCCGACCGCGTGTTGAAGTTCGCGTTCGAACTGGCGCGCAAGCGCGGCAAGCACCTGACCGCCGCCACCAAGTCCAACGGCATTTCGATCTCCATGCCGTGGTGGGACGAACGGGTGGCCGAGATGGCCGCGTCCTATCCGGACGTGCGCTGGGACAAGTACCACATCGACATCCTGTGCGCGCACTTCGTGCAGCACCCGGACTGGTTCGATGTGGTGGTGGCGTCCAATCTGTTCGGCGACATTCTTTCCGACCTGGGGCCGGCCTGCACCGGCACCATCGGCATCGCCCCGTCGGCCAACCTCAACCCCGAGCGCAAGTTCCCCTCGCTGTTCGAGCCGGTGCACGGCTCGGCGCCCGACATCTACGGCAAGGGCATCGCCAACCCGATCGGGCAGATCTGGAGCGGCGCGCTGATGCTGGATTTCCTCGGTTATCCGCAAGCCTCGGCGGCGGTGGTCGCGGCCATCGAGCAGGCGCTGGTCGACGGGCCGCGCACGCCGGACATGCAGGGCAAGGCCACCACGGCCGAAGTGGGTTCGGCCATCGCCGCGCTGGTGGCCGCCGGCTGAGGCCGCGCGGCCTGGCGCTCAGTGCGCGCCGGCCGCCGCCTCGGCCGCGCCGCCGCCCGCGCTCTTGGCGGACTTGGGCCGGGCCAGCCATACCAGGCCGGTCAGCAGCAGGAAGATCGCCGCCGACGCATAGAAGACGTCCAGCGCCGACAGCGTATAGGCCTGTGTGTCGATCATGCCGTTGATCACGGTCAGCGCCTGCTGGTGCGACATGCCGGCGCCGTTCTGCAGCGCGCCCAGCGTGTGGTCGAAGGCCTGCTGGCCCGGCGTGGCGATCTCGGTCAGCTGCGCGTGGTGCAGGTTGGCGCGGTTGTCCCACATGGTGGTGGCGATGGAGGTGCCGAACGCGCCCGCCGTCAGGCGCGCGAAGTTCGACAGGCCCGAGGCCGCCGGAATGCGCGAGGCGTCGAGACTGGACAGCGTGATCGACGTCAACGGCACGAAGAACATCGCCATGGCGGCGCCCTGGATGATGGTCGGGACCATCAGCGTGCGCACGTCGGTCTGCGTGTTGAAGCCCGCGCGCATGAAGCACACCAGCGCGAACACCATGAAGGCCACGGTGACGATCTGGCGCGGGTCGCGGGTGGCGAGCATCTTGCCCACGATGGGGGTGAGCAGGATGGCCAGCAGCCCGACCGGCGCGGTCACCATGCCGGCGTAGGTCGCGGTGTAGCCCATATTGCTCTGCAGCCACAGCGGCAGCAGCACCACGTTGCCGAAGAAGACGCCGTAGGCCACGGCCAGCGTCAGCGCGCCCACCGTGAAATTGCGCTCCTTGAACAGGCGCAGGTCGACCACGGGATGGGCGTCGGTGAGCTCCCAGATCAGGAAGAACACGAAGGCCACGAAGGCGGTGGCGGCCAGCGCGATGATCACGGGGCTGGCGAACCAGTCCAGCTCCTTGCCCTTGTCCAGCATGATCTGCAGCGCGCCCACCCACACCACCAGCAACAGCAGGCCCACCTTGTCGATGGGCAGCTTGCGGGTCTGCGAATCGCGGTCGCGGTAGACGCGCCAGCTGATCCAGGCCGCCAGCAGGCCCACCGGCACGTTGATGTAGAAGATCCACGGCCAGGTGTAGTTGTCCGAGATCCAGCCGCCCAGCAGCGGCCCGGCCACCGGCGCGACCAGGGTGGTCATGGACCAGACCGCCAGCGCCATGCCGGCCTTGTGCTTGGGAAAGCTGGCCAGCATCAGCGCCTGCGACAGTGGAATCATCGGGCCCGCCACGGCGCCCTGCAGCACGCGAAAACCGATCAGCGCCTCGAGCGTGGGCGAGAAGCCGCACAGCCACGAGGCCAGCACGAACAGCAGGGTGGAGGTGAGGAACAGCCGGACCTGGCCGAAGCGCTGCGTCAGCCAGCCGGTCAGCGGCACCGTGATGGCATTGGCCACGGCGAACGAGGTGATGACCCAGGTGCCCTGGCTGCTGCTCACGCCCAGGTCGCCCGAGATGGTCGGGATCGACACGTTGGCGATCGAGGTGTCCAGCACGTTCATGAACACCGCGGTCGACAGCGCGATCGAGCCGATGATGCGGGTGGCGCCCTCCAGCGGCGGATAGGGCGCGCCGCCGGCGGACGACTTGGGCTTGTCGCTCATGATGCGAGATTGGCCTGGATGATGCGCGCGATCAGGGCGTCGGCCTCATCGTGCGCCGGCTCGAACACCTGGGTCGAGAGGGCCGGTTCGGCGCGCGGCGCGGCGGTCATCGGCTGGCCTTCCTCGGCGCCGACATCGACCTCGACGTCCATGGACAGGCCTACGCGCAGCGGATGGGTCTTGAGCTGCTCCGGGTCCAGCGCGATGCGCACCGGCACCCGCTGCACCACCTTGATCCAGTTGCCCGAGGCGTTCTGCGCCGGCAGCAGCGCGAAGGCGCTGCCGGTGCCGGCGTCCAGGCCGGTGACCTTGCCGTCGTAGACCACCGAACCGCCGTACAGGTCGGCCGTGATCCTGGCGGGTTGGCCGATGCGCATGTGACGCAGCTGTCCTTCCTTGAAATTGGCCTCGACCCAGATCTGGTCCAGCGGCACCACGTTCATCAGCATGGCGCCGGGGGCGACGCGCTGGCCGACCTGCGCGGCGCGGCGCGCCACGATGCCGTCGACCGGCGCCGGCAGCACGGTGCGCGAGCGGTTCAGCCAGGCATTGCGCACCTGGGCGGCGGCATTGCGCACGTCCGGATGCTCGGCCACCGTCGTGCCTTCGGTCAGCGCCTGGTTGGTGGCCAGCTTGGCCTGGGCGGCGGCCAGGTTGGCGCGCGCCTGCGCCACGGCCGACTGGGCGGACTTGAGCGCGGTTTCGGCGTGCAGGATCTCCTCGCCGCTGACGCCGCCCGACTTGGCCAGCGTCTGGCGCCGTTGCAGGTCGCTCTGGGCGCGCTTCAGGTCGGCCTGGGCGCGTGCGATCTCGGCCTGCCGCACGTCGATGTCGGCGGCCAGGGCGTCGTTCTGGACGTAGAGCGTGCGGACCTGGCGCACCGTCTGGGCCAGGCGCGCTTCGGCCTGCTGCAGCGCCACGTCGGTGTCGGCGGGATCCAGCCGCACCAGCGCCTGGCCCGCCGTCACGGCCTCGGTGTCGTCGGCCTCGATGGCGACGACGGTGCCGGGCACCTGCGGGGTGATCTGCACCAGGTTGCCGTGGACGTAGGCGTCGTCGGTGCTCTCGAAGTGCGAGCCGAACAGCGCCCACCAGACGGCATAGGCGATGGCCAGCACGGCGAACACACCGGTTGCCAGCCACAGCAGGCGTTTGCGGGCGGGGTGGGTGGTCGGGGAGGGGCTCATGAGGTGTGAATCCGGTTCATTCAATGAGAGAAGGAGGCCGCCGTCGTGGCCGGGGGCGCATAGCCGCCGCCCAGGGCGTAGGCCAGGTCGGCGTCGAGTTGGTAGGCGCGGATGCGCAGGTCGGTATCCAGCCGCGCCTGGGTCAGCACGCCCGTCTGCGCGATCAGCACCGACAGATAGTTGCCCAGCCCCGCCCGGTAGCGTTTGACCGCCAGGTCGTAGGCCGCGTCGATGGCCTCGCGGGCCTGGCGCTGCTCGGCCTGTTCGCGGCCGAGCAGGCGCAGCGCATCGATGGCATCGGCGGTCTGCTGCACGGCGTCGAGCACCGTCTGGTTGTAGTCCGAGACCGCCAGGTCGGCGTCGGCGCGGCGGCCCGCCAGGTTGGCGTTGAGCTCGCCGCCATGGAAGATGGGCAGCGTGATGGCCGGGCCAATGCCGGCGGCGCGGCTGCCGGCGTCGAGCAGCCGGCCGGTGCCCAGCGCCTCGAAGCCGGCGAAGGCCACCAGGTTGATGTTGGGATAGAACTCGGCCTTGGCGGCCTCGATGCCGTGGCGCGCGGCGATGGCCCGCCAGCGCGCCGCCGTGACGTCGGGCCGATGGCCCAGCAACTCGAGCGGCACGCTGGCGGGGATCACGCCGCCGGGGGCGGTCAGCGCGACCGGGGCCAGTTCCTGGCCGCGCACGGGGCCGGCGCCAGCCAGGGCCGCGACCTGGTTGCGCAGTTGGGCGATGGTGGTTTCGTTCTGGGTCAGCTCGACCCGGCCGGCCGCCAGCGACGATTCGGCCTGCTTGACCTCTACCTCGGTATCCAGCCCGGCGGCCTTGCGGCCGCGTGTCAGGTCCACCACTTCGGCGCGCTGGCTCAGTACGCGCTGCAGCACCTCGCGCTGCGCGAAGGCGTTCTGCAGGTTGAGGTAGCTGCGCACGATGGCGCGCGCCAGCAGGTTGCGGGCGGCCTGCGCGTCGGCCTCGGCCGCGTCGCGCTGCGAAACCGCGGCCTGCAGGCGGGCGCGGTTCTTGCCCCAGAAGTCCAGCTCGTAGCTGAAGTCCAGCGCCAGCCGGTTGTCGCTGACCACCGAGCCGCCGGTGGGCGGTGGATAGATGTAGTTCTTCGGCAGGTGTTCGCGCGTGAGCGTGTAGTTGGCGTCCACGCGCGGCAGCAGCGGCGCGCGCGCGCCGGCGACGGCGGCGTTGGCTTGCGCCAGCCGGGCCCGGGCGGCGGCCAGCGACGGATGGCTGGCCAGCGCCTCGGACACCAGGGCGTCGAGCTGCGGATCGGCATAGCGCTGCCACCACTGCTGGGCCGGCCATTGCACGCCGGCGGCGCTCAGGCCCAGGCGGGCGGCGTCCAGCTCGGCCACCGGGGGCGGCGCCGGGTCCATCAGGGCGCAACCGCCCAGGGCCAGCGCCAGGGCTGCGGATAGGAGGCGGAACCGTTTCATCCTGACTGTTCGCTTAAAGTCATTGATTAATCTGTATCTGACTAGGCAGCTATTATGACGCAATTTCGTACATCTGCCACGCCAAGATGACTGATCGGGAGTGGGTTTTCCGGTGAGCGGCGGGCTAGCCGCCGACCGAGCCGTTGGCGATAATCCGGCGCAGCATGTGCTGCAGCTGCGCCACTTCCTCGGTGGAGAAGCCACGCAAATGGTGGTTGAGCACCTTGGCGATGTAGGCCGGTATCTCGCGCGCCTTGGCCAGGCCTTCGGGGGTCAGTTCGATCTTGATGACGCGCCGGTCTTCCTGGCTGCGCACGCGGCGCAGCAGGCCCTTGGCCTCCAGGCGGTCCAGCGTGCGGGTCATGGCGCCGGTGTCGACGTTGATCAGGCGGGCCAGTTCGGCCGGGGTGTCGGCCCGTCCGGTGGCGATCATGGCCAGCGGGCGCCACTGCATGGCCGTCAGGCCCAGCGGCGCCATTTCCAGGTCCAGCATCCGGTTGAGCGAGTTGGATACCAGCTTGATGAGAAAGCCGGCGTTGTCGTCGCGGGTGCAGACGCTGTCGGCGCGGTAGTGCGCAAACGGTTCGGACGAGGTGGAACGGGGCGGATTCATGCCGGAATTTTACTGCCTAGGCAACTATTGTCAAGGCAATTCATGGGCCGGCACGACGGTCAATGCGCGCTTTTGCGCAGCCCCGACCAGACGATGGCGGTGACGATCAGCGCCGCGCCGGCCAGCATGCGCAGGGTCGGCACCTGGGTGAACAGGACCCAGGCAAAGCCGATGGCGTAGACCGGTTCCAGCGCGATGACCAGGCCGGCGCTGCGCGCGTTCAGGCGGGTCAGGCTGGAGACGAACAGGTAGTGCGACAGCCCGGTGCAGAAGATGCCCAGCAGCGCCACCCAGAGCCAGTCCAGCGCGTGCAGCGCGGGCAGGTGGACCACCGCGAAGGGCAGCATGACCAGCGCCACCACCGCGTTCTGCCAGCAGGCGACCTGCATGGGGTCCATGCCCGCGGCGGCGCGCCGGTTGGTCAGCGCCAGCATGGCGAAGGAAAAGCCGGATACCAGCCCCCAGACCAGCCCCACGGTGCCCTGGTCGGCCAGGTCGAACGAGGGCGTCACCAGCACCAGCCCGGCGGTGACCAGGCCCAGCAGCAGCCACTCGGCCAGGCGCACCCGTTCGCGGAACACCAACCCCTCGAACAAGGTGATGAAGGCGGGAAAGCTGGCAAAGCCCAGGGTGGCGATGGCGATGCCGCCCACCTTCACCGAGATGAAGAAAGTCACCCAGTGCGCGGCCAGCAGGCAGCCGGCGATGACCAGCACGAACAGCTGGGCCGGCGTCAGCACCCCCAGCAGCGAGCGGCGCTGCATGCGCGCGAACACGGCCAGCGCGCCGACGGCGAACAGCGCCCGCCCCAGGGTGATCACGGCCGCCCCGGCCTGGATCAGTTCGCCGAAGACCCCGGTCAGGCCGAACAGGACGGCGGCGATATGGATGTAGACGAGGGCGCGTTGGCGGGTCATGAAGGCGGACTGCGAAAAGGGGCGGGTGCGCGCGGGCGCGCGACGAAACTAAAATGATCGCATGAATCGCACCACGCAGCTTTCCCACCCCTCCCGCTTTTCCGGCATGGCAGCGGGCTTTTTTATGGCCACGCTCGGGGCGGTGTTGTTTTCCGGCAAGGCCATCGTGGTCAAGTTCACCTACCGCTATGGCATCGACGCGGTGACGCTGATTGCGTTCCGCATGCTGTTTGCCATGCCGTTCTTTGCCGCGGTGGCCTGGTGGCAGGCGCGCCGCGCGGCGCGCGGCGAATTGCCGGTGCTGAGCTGGCGCGAGCGCGGCCAGCTGTGCGCGCTGGGCCTGCTGGGGTATTACCTGTCCAGCTTCCTGGATTTCCTGGGGCTGCGCCACATCACGGCGGGGCTGGAGCGCCTGATCCTGTTCCTGTCGCCGTCACTGGTGGTGCTGCTGTCGGCGTGGTGGCTGAAGCGGCCGGTGACGCGCCGCCAATGGGGCGCCATGCTGCTGTCCTACGTGGGCGTGGCGCTGGTCCTGTCGCACGACCTGAGCCAGAGCGGCGCGGGCGCCGACGTGCTGACAGGGTCTTTCTTCGTTTTTTGCTCCGCGCTCAGCTATTCTGTGTACCTGATCTGTTCGGGAGAACTGGTCGAGCGGGTCGGGGCAACCCGGCTGGTGGCCTATGCCATGCTGGTTTCGTGCGTGGCCAGCCTGATCCAGTTCTTCCTGATCCACCCGGCTTCGGTGCTGGTCCAGCCCGCCGCCGTCTATGGCTATTCGGTGATCCACGCCACCGTCAACACGGTACTGCCGGTGTTCATGCTGATGTGGGCGGTTGCCCTGGTCGGCGCGCCCACCGCGTCGCTGCTGGGCATGGTGGGGCCGGTGTCGGTCCTGTTCCTGGCGGCGTGGTTCCTGGACGAGCCTATTACGGTGTGGCAGCTGGCCGGTACCGCGCTGGTGCTGGCGGGCGTGTTCGTCCTGGCCGGGCGCCGCCGCCCGGGCAGGCCATAGCGCCGGCCGCAACCCGATTCGCCTGATCCCTCATTACCTGATCCGTTCCCAAGGAGGCCCGCATGGCCAGCAATATCGTCAAGGCAGTCCGCATCGAACAGCACGGCGGCCCCGAAGTCCTGCAAGTCGTCGACGTCGAGGTGCCGCCGCCGGCGGCCAATGAAGTCACCATCCGCCAGCATGCCGCCGGCCTGAACTTCATCGACATCTACTTCCGCACCGGCCTGTATCCGCATCCGCTGCCGCATGGCCTGGGCTTCGAGGGCGCCGGGGTGGTCGAGGCCGTGGGCGCCGACGTGCGCCACCTCAGGAAGGGCGATCGCGTGGCCTATGGCCAGAGTCCGCTGGGCGCCTATGCCCAGGCGCGCAACGTGCCGGCCGCCCAGGTCGTCAAGCTGCCCAAGGGCATCGGCTTCGACGAGGCGGCCGCGCTGATGCTCAAGGGGCTGACGGTGCAGTACCTGTTCCGCCAGACCTACCGCCTGCAGGGCAACGAGACCATCCTGTTCCACGCCGCCGCCGGCGGGGTGGGGCTGATCGCCTGCCAATGGGCCAAGGCGCTGGGCGTCAAGCTGATCGGCACGGTTTCCAGCCCCGAGAAGGCCGAGCTGGCCCGCGCCCATGGCGCCTGGGCCACCATCGACTACTCGCGCGAGAACGTGGTCGAACGCCTGCTGGAGCTGACCGGCGGCAGGAAGGTGCCGGTGGTCTATGACGGCGTGGGCAAGGACACCTGGGAAACCTCGCTGGACTGCATCGAGCCGCGCGGCCTGATGGTCAGTTTCGGCAACGCCTCGGGGCCGGTGGCCGGCGTCAACCTGGGCATCCTGAACCAGAAGGGCAGCCTGTACGTGACGCGGCCGTCGCTGGGCGTGCACGTCAATACCCACGAGAAGCTGGCTGCCGCCGCCGACGAGCTGTTCGGCCTGGTGCTGAAGAAGAAGATCAAGGTGCGCATCGACCAGCGCTACAGCCTGGCGCAGGCCGGAGACGCGCAGACGGCGCTGGCCGGCCGCAAGACCACCGGCGCGACCGTCCTGACCCTGGACTGATCCGCCGCGCGCGTCGGCCCATGTAGAACGCGCCCCGTGTACGGGGCGCGTTTGCGCTGGCGGACAGTATGCCGGCCGCTCAGGCCAGGCGGGCGTGCTGCAGGGCGGCGATGCGAGCCTGGATCGGCGGGTGCGAGGCGAACATGGCCGAGATGCCGTTCTTGCCCGAGATGCCCGACGCTTCGAACGACTTGGGCAGTTCGCCGGGCTCCAGGCCGCCCAGCCGCGCCAGGGCGCGGATCATGGGTTCGCGCGAGCCCATCAGGTGGGCCGAGCCCGCGTCGGCGCGGTATTCGCGCTGGCGCGAGAACCAGGCCACGATGATGGAGGCCAGGATGCCGAAGACGATCTCACAGACGATCACGGTGGCGTAGTAGCCCAGGCCCACGCCGCGTTCGTTCTTGAGAATGGCGCGGTCGACGAAATACCCGACCACCCGCGCCAGGAACACGACAAAGGTGTTGACCACGCCCTGGATCAGGGTGAGGGTGATCATGTCGCCGTTGGCCACGTGCGCCACCTCGTGGCCCAGCACGGCGGCCACTTCCTCTTCGGTCATGCTGTCGAGCAGGCCGGTCGAGACGGCCACCAGCGAGTCGTTGCGGAACGCGCCGGTGGCGAATGCATTGGGTTCGCCCTGGTAGATGGCCACCTCGGGCCGGCCGATGCCGGCGCGGTCGGCCAACTGGTGCACGGTGTCGAGCAGCCAGGCTTCGCGCTGGTTGGCCGGCGCGTTGGGGTCGATGACGCGTGCGCCGGTGCTCCACTTGGCCATGGGCTTGCTCATCAGCAGCGAAATGATCGCGCCGGTGAAGCCGATCACGGCCGAGAAGATCAGCAGGCTGGTGAGGTTCAGCCCCTGCGCGGTCAGGAAGCGGTCCACGCCGAGGATGCGCACCGTGGCCGACAGCACAACCATGACGGCCAGGTTGGTGATCAGGAACAGGAAAATGCGTTTCATGCTTGTTATGGTCCTTTGCGAGCGAAAGTCGTACCCCGCTTGGACTGGCGGGCGGGGCGCGGGTTCCCGGCGCCGGCGGGGCCGGCAGCGATGGGGAGTATAGTATCGCTTTCCCTGATTCCCCCTGGCCCTTTTTTCGTAGCGGTAAGCCCCATGCAGGCTCTTTGGATGTTGTTGGCGTCAGCCATGTTCGCCACCATGGGGTCGTTCGTGAAGCTGGCGAGCGAGCACGGGGCTTCGCTGCCGCAGGTGGTGCTTTTCCGGGGCCTGCCCTCGGTGGTGCTGCTGCTGATCTGGGCCCGCGCCGGGCGCCAGTCCATCATCCCGACCAGCTGGCGCCTGCATGTCTGGCGCAACCTGTCCGGCGTGACCTCGATGTGGCTGGGCTTTTTCGCCCTGGCGCACCTGCCGCTGGCCACCGCCACCAGTCTGAACTACACCGCGCCGCTGTTCATCGCCTGTTGGATGCTGGGCTGGGGCGGCGCGCAGCGCGACCCGGTGCGCATCGCCGCCGTGGCGCTGGGTTTCCTGGGCGTGATCGCGGTATTGCGCCCCAGCGTCAACGACGACCAGTGGCTGGCCGCGCTGCTGGGCCTGACCGCCGGCGGCATGTCGGCCATCGCCATGCTGCAGATCCGCCAGCTGGGCCGCGTCGGCGAGCCCGAGTGGCGCACGGTGCTGTTCTTCTCGGTGGCGGTGTGCGTCAGCAGCGGGGTCGGCCTGCTGCTGGAGGGGTGGGGGCGGGCAGACCTGTACGGCTATCTGGCGCTGTTCGGCGTGGGCGCCTCGGGCCTGGTGGGGCAACTGACCATGACGCGCGCCTTCGGGCACGGCTCGGCCCTGTTGACGGCGGCGCTGCAGTACACGACCATCATTTTCGCCGCCTTCATAGGCATGGGGCTCTGGGGCGATACCCTGGACAACCTGGCCTGGATGGGCATGGGCCTGATCATTTTCGCGGGATTGCTGTCGGTCTGGCGCACCATGCGCCGGCCTGGCGGCGCCTGATCATCCGCGTCCGGCCGGCCGCGGCCGCCGGCGCCTACAGGGGAGCAAACCGATGACCATGACGCTGATTTCCGCCGCCGACCTGGCCGCCCGGCTCGATGCCGGCGGCGTGCGGGTGTTCGACGTGCGCCATGACCTGGCCGACCATGCGGCCGGCCGCCGCGCCTACGAGCAAGGCCATATCGCGGGGGCGCGCTACCTGGACCACGAGGCCGAACTGGCCGCGCCGCGCTCCGGCGGCAACGGCCGCCACCCCTTGCCCGAGCGCGACGCCTTCGCCGGCCTGATGGCCGCCCATGGCGTGACGCCCGAGACGCTGGTGGTGGCCTATGACGCCAGCGGCGGCATGTTCGCCGCGCACCTGTGGTGGATGCTGCGCTGGATGGGGCACGAGCGGGTCGCGGTGCTCGACGGCGGCTGGCAGGGCTGGACTGCCGCCGGCCTGCCGACCGAGGCCGGCGCCACGCCGGTCGTCTCGCCGCAGCCTGGCGCGCGTGCCGGCCAGAGCCTGGCCGGCACCGTCGATGCGGCCGAAGTGCTGGCCAACATCGCCCAGCCTGCCTTTACCGTGATCGATGCCCGCGCGGCCAACCGCTACCGCGGCGAAGTCGAGCCCATGGATCCGGTGGCCGGCCACATCCCGGGCGCGCTGAACCGGCCCAATACCGAGAACCTGCAGGCGGACGGGCGCTTCAAGACGCCGGCCCAGCTGCGCCAGGAATTCGAAGCCCTGCTGGGCGGGCGCGCGGCCGAGGGCATCGTGCACCAATGCGGCTCGGGCATCACCGCCTGCCACAACCTGCTGGCCATGGAAATCGCCGGCCTGGCCGGCTCGCGCCTGTATCCCGGCTCGTGGAGCGAGTGGTGCAGCGACGCGGCGCGGCCGGTCGCCAAGGGCGCCTGAGCCGCCGCGGCCGCCGTCACCAGATGGCGGCCGCCTTGGCGTGGCCGGCCACGCCCTCGGCAATCTCCAGGAAGTGCGTCAGCGAGCCGGTCCGCATGCCGGGCTGCTTGGCCTGGTCGTCCCAGCGGCGCAGCCGGATCGCGTCCGGGGCGCCTGGCATGCTGGCGAAATCGACCGCCTGGCCGGCGTCGAAGCTGCCGCCCTGCAGCGTCAGGCTGCGGCGCGAGTCGGCCGACAGGCGCGTCGCGTAGGCGGGCTCGACGAAGCACAGGTAGCGCTTGGCCTCGACATGCAGGCGGATCGGATCCAGCACGGCATTGCCGAACAATCCGCGCAGGAAGGGCAGCACGAAGTACTGGTGCTTGTCGTCCAGGCCGCGCAGGCTGGGGGTGCCCGGGTGCGCGGCGATCAGGTGGCCCAGGTCGTGCAGCAGGCTGGCGGTGATCAGGTGCGGGCCGGCGCCGCCCTGTTCGGCCAGCGTCGCGGCCTGCAGGGCGTGCTTGAGGTGGCTGACGGGCTCGCCGTCATAGGCGCGGTGACCGCGCTCCAGGAATATCTGTTCGATGTCTTGCAGGGTCAGGGCCATGGTTGTCTCCCGGCATCGCCGGCGGCGCGCTCACGCCGCGCTCGGCGCCAGTTCCAGAAATCGTGCAATCAGCTGCACGGGCTGTCGTTCTCGCAGGCAGTACAGGTACTCATGCATCAGGACCTCGGTATCGGCGATCGCCACCGTGGCCAGTTCGGCATGGGCGGGCACTTCGCGCGACGGAATCAGGCTGACCCCCAGGTCGCACAGGATCGCCTGGCGGATCGATTCGCGGCTGCCGATCTCCAGGACGCGGGCCGGCGTCACGCCGGCCTGCCGCAGCGCTTCTTCGGTGAGCTGGCGCGTCATCGAGCCGGGCTCGCGCACCAGCAGCGCGTACGGCGCCAGGTCGGCCAGGCTGGCCGAGGCGCGCGCGGCCAGCGGGTGGCCGCCGTGGACCACGATGCGCAGCGGGTCGGCGGCGATGGCGCGCCGGTACAGGTTCGGGTTGTTCATCGCCACCGAGGACGTCGCCACGTCGATCCGGTAGTCGTGCAGGGCCTGCAGCATGCTTTGCGAGTTGCCGATGGCGACGCTGAGTTCGATGGCCGGGTAGCGCTGGTTGTAGCGCCGCACCGTGTCCATGATGTAGAAGGGGCCGGTGGCGCCGACGCGCAGGCAACCCTCGCGCAGGTCGCTGGCGTCGCGCAGGCGGAATTCGATCTCGGATTCCTGCTGCACCAGTTTCTCGACCAGCGGCATCAGGCGGTGGCCGGCATCCGAGAGCCGCAGGCCGCGTCCCTGGCGGTGGAACAGCTCCACGCCGTAGCGCGATTCGAGCTGGCGCAGCTGGCCCGTCACCGTGGGCTGGCTGACCCCCAGCTGGGCGGCCGCCTTGGTAACGGTGCCGCAGCGCGCCACGGCATGGAAAGATTTGAGTTCGGCGACCAGCACAGGAAATCACGCGCGCGGCGTGTCAGAAAGAGCAGGATCGCCAGTACACCAAAATTATTTGATGTTTTTATTACTGCATTTGCGCGAACTGTCATAAACGCACAATAAGCCCTGCCCATACTGCCCTGACATTGGTCATCACCGAGTCATTCTGGAGGGCATATGTCCCGGGGCAGCGACGCATTCCTGTCGATCCGCAATCTGGTCAAGCACTATGGCGCCCATCGGGCGCTGGCCGACGTGTCGCTGGACATCGGGGCGGGCGAGCTGGTGTGCCTGCTCGGCCCCTCGGGCTGCGGCAAGACTACCCTGCTGCGCGCCATCGCCGGGCTGGAGCGCCAGGACGGCGGCGCCATCGTGCTGGGCGGGCGCGATATCTCGAACGAGCCGCCGCAGGCGCGCGACTACGGCATCCTGTTCCAGTCGTATGCGCTGTTTCCCAACCTGACGGTGGCGCAGAACGTGGCCTACGGGCTGAGCGGCCGGCGCGGCGATCGCGGGCGCGTCGCCGCCCGCGTCGATGAAATGCTGGCCCTGGTCGGGTTGAGCGGCGCGGCCGGCAAGTACCCGGGGCAGATCTCCGGCGGCCAGCAGCAGCGCGTGGCGCTGGCGCGCGCCCTGGCGCCGGCGCCGTCGCTGCTTTTGCTCGACGAGCCCATGTCGGCGCTGGATGCGCGCGTGCGCGACCGCCTGCGCGGCGAACTGCGCGCCTTGCAGCGGCGCCTTTCCATCACCACGCTGATGGTGACCCACGACCAGGAAGAGGCCATGGTCATGGCCGACCGGATCGCGGTGATGAACGGCGGCGTCATCGAGCAGTACGGCACGCCGCGCGAACTCTACCGCGATCCCCGTTCGGCCTTCATCGCCGACTTCGTGGGCGAGGCCAACTGGCTGCAGTACCAGCGCATCGATGCCCACCGCGCGCGCGTCGGCCAGCTGGAACTGGACGTCGAGCAGCCGCTGCAGGCCGACAGCGGCCGCCTGTTCGTGCGCCCGGAGGCGGTGCGCCTGAGCGCATCGGGTACGCCGGCCTCGGCCAACACCGTGCTGGCCGATGTGCTCGACGGCGTATTCCTGGGGCGCGGTTACCGCATCTCGCTGCGGCTGGAAGGCATGCCTGGCGCTACCGTGCAGTCCGTGGTTTCCGCTGAAACCGGTGATGCCCTGCTGGGCGCCCATGCTGCCGGCCGTTGCTGGGTGGAGCTGCCGCGTCATGCGCTACGTGCCTACGCTTGAGTCCGCCGGCGCCGAGGCGTCGCCGCCGCGCGCCGCCATCGCGCGGCCGGCCGCCGCGGCCGCGCCCGTGCGCCGGGCGCTGCCGGCCTGGACCGGAACACTGGGCCGCTGGGGCGGGCAGGGCCTGTTCGTCGCCGCGCTGCTGCTGTTCCTGGCATTGCCGCTGCTGGCCATCCTGGCCAAGGCGGTGGCGCCGGGCGCCGATGGCGCCGCCGGCCTGGGCATGCTGGCCGGCATCATCGCCGACAGCGCATTCCTGGGGCTCGTATGGCGCAGCCTGGCGGTGGGGGCGGCCACGGTGGCGCTGGTGGTGCCCTGCGCCTATGCCTACGCATATTGCCTGACCCGCACCCGCGTGCCGGGCAAGGGCGTGCTGCGGCTGGTGGCCTTGCTGCCGCTGCTGGCGCCTTCGCTGTTGCCGGGCATCGCGCTGATCTACCTGCTGGGCAACCAGGGCCTGCTCAAGCCGCTGGCCGGCGGCGCCACCATCTACGGCTTCTGGGGCATCGTGATCGGCGAGGCCTTCTATACCTTCCCGCACGCGCTGATGATTCTGCTGACCGGCCTGGCGTTGGCCGACGGCCGTCTGTACGACGCGGCGCGCGCGATGGGCGCCGGCCCCTGGCGCACCTTCGCCACCGTGACGCTGCCCGGCACCCGCTATGCCGTGTTCTCGGCCTGCTGCCTGGTGTTCACGCTGACGGTCACCGATTTCGGCGTGCCCAAGGTGGTGGGCGGCGACTACAACGTGCTGGCCATGGAGGCCTACAAGGCGGTGGTGGGGCAGCAGAACTTCTCCAAGGGCGCGGCCATCGGCCTGCTGCTGCTGGTGCCGGCCGTGCTGACCTTCCTGTTCGACCGGCACCTGCGGGCGCGCCATGGCGCCGGCCTGAGCGGGCGCGCGCAGGTCTACACGCCGGGCTCGCACCGCTTGCGCGATGCCTGCTTCCTGGCCGTCGCCGCGCTGATCGGCCTGGCGCTGCTGACGGTCGTCGGCGTGGCGGTGTGGGCCTCGTTCATCAAGATGTGGCCGTACAACCTGTCGCTGTCGCTGCGCTCGTACGACTTCGACAACATGGACGGCGGCGGCTGGCTGGCTTGGCGCAACAGCATCCAGCTGGCCGCGTGGACGGCCCTGGCCGGCACCGCGCTGGTATACGGCGGCGCCTGGATGATGGAAAAACTGCCGACGCGCGGCGCGCCGGCGGCGGCGCTGCGCGGCACCGCGCGGATGCTGGCGCTCACGCCCATGGCCGTGCCCGGCCTGGTGCTGGGGCTGGGGTACATCTTCTTCTTCAACAGCCCCGGCAACCCGCTGGGCGGGCTGTACGGCACCATGACGCTGCTGGTGGTGTGCACCGTGGTGCACTTCTACACCAGCGCGCACCTGACCGCGGTCACCGCGCTGGGCGCGCTCGATACGGAGTTCGAGGCGGCCTCGGCCTCGCTCAAGGTGCCGGCCGTGCTGACCTTCCTGCGCGTCACGCTGCCGATGTGCCTGCCGGCGGTGCTGGACACCGCGCGCTACCTGTTCGTCTCGGCGATGACGACCGTCTCCGCCGTGGTGTTTCTCTACAGCCCGCAGACCGTGCTGGCCGCGGTGGCGGTGCTGAACATGGACGACGCCGGCTTCATCGGCCCGGCGGCCGCCATGTGCACCGTGATCATGGCGACCTCGGCGCTTGCCTCGCTGCTTCTTCACCTGGCCAGCCGCGCGCTGGTGGCGCGCACCCAGGCGTGGCGCCGCGCGCCGGCGGCCTGACCGATTCTCTACAGGAATGAATGCCATGACGCTTGCAACACTTCCCGTGCGCCTGGAGGCGCTGGTCTTCGACTGGGCCGGCACGCTGGTCGATTTCGGCTCCTTCGCGCCGACCAAAGTCTTCGTCGATGCCTTCGCGCGCTTCGGGGTGCAGATCTCGCTGGAACAGGCGCGCGGCCCCATGGGCATGGGCAAGTGGGATCACATCCGCGCGCTGTGCGACGACGCGGCGATCGCGCGACAGTACCAGGAGCAGTTCGGCCGGCTGCCCACCGACGAGGACGTCACCGCCATCTACGAGCGCTTCCTGCCCATGCAGCTGGAGAAGGTGGCCGAATATTCGCAGCCCATACCGGGCGCCATTGAACTGCTGCACGGCCTGCGCCAGCGCGGGCTGAAGCTGGGCTCGTGCTCCGGCTACCCGGCTGCCGTGATGCAGCGCGTGCTCGAGCGCGCCGAGCGCGAAGGGCTGGCGCTGGACTACGTGGTCGCCAGCGACGATGTGCCGCGTTCGCGGCCGGCGCCGGCCATGGCGCTGCGCAACGCGGTCGAACTGGGCATCGCCGACGTGGCGGGCTGCGTCAAGGTCGACGACACCGCGCCCGGCGTGGAGGAGGGCCGCCGCGCCGGCATGTGGTCGGTCGGGCTGCTGCTGTCGGGCAACGCCGCCGGCCTGTCGCTGGAACAGTTCCTCAGCCTGGACGAGGCCGGCCGCGAGGCCGCGCGCGACCGCGCCCGCGCCGAACTGCAGGCCGGCGCTCCCCATTACCTCATCGATACCGTGGCGGACCTGCCGCCGGTATTGGCCGATATCGAAACGCGCCTGGCCGCCGGCCAGCGTCCCTGAACCCCGCTTTCCCCACCGGAGCTCCCGCATGAAGCGCATTCCCTCGATCCTGTTGGCCGCCGTCCTGGCCGCCGCGGCCGGCACCGCTGTCGCCGACACCACGCTGACGGTCTACACCGCCCTGGAGGCCGACCAGATCAAGGCCTACCAGGCCGCCTTCGAGAAAGCCCACCCCGACATCAGGATCCAATGGGTTCGCGATTCGACCGGCATCGTGGCCGCCAAGCTGCTGGCCGAGAAGAACAACCCCAAGGCCGACGTGATCTGGGGCCTGGCCGGCACGGCGCTGGGCCTGATGGACAAGGAAGGCATGCTGCTGCCGTACGCGCCCAAGGGCCTGGACCAGATCGCGGCCAACATGCGCGACGGCAAGGACGTGCCGGCCTGGGTCGGCATGGATGCCTACGCCGCCGCGGTGTGCGTCAACACCATCGAGGCCAGGAAGCAGAACCTGCCCATGCCCGCCTCGTGGCAGGACCTGACCAGGCCCGAATATGCCGGCAAGATCGTGATGCCCAACCCGGCGTCCTCGGGCACGGGCTTCCTGGACGTGAGCGCGTGGCTGCAGATGTTCGGCGAGGAAAAGGGCTGGGCGTTCATGGACGCCTTGCACAAGAACATGGGCTCGTACACGCACTCGGGCTCCAAGCCCTGCAACATGGCCGCCGCCGGCGAATACCCGATCGGCATCTCGTTCGACTACCGCGCCGCCAAGCTGAAGGCCGACGGCGCGCCGGTCGAAGCCGTGTTCCCGTCCGAAGGCCTGGGCTGGGAAGTGGAGGCCACCGCCATCGTCAAGGGCACCAAGCACCTCGAAGCGGCCCGCAAGCTGGCCGACTTCTCGGCCAGCCGGGAAGCCAACGAGCTGTACAAGAGCAACTTCGCCGTGTTGGCGATCCCGTCGGTGGCCACGGTCAATCCCCATCTGCCGGCCAATCTGTCCGAGCGCATGATCAAGAACGACTTCGTGTGGGCCGCGACCAACCGCGATCGCATCATCGCCGAATGGTCCAGGCGCTACGACGGCAAGTCCGAGCCGAAGAAGAAGTAATCCCGCATCGGCGGCGGGCTCCGCACGGCGGCTGCCCGCCCATTTTCCGGAAGCAGCAAAATCATGAAGACGTATGACGTGGTCGTCGTGGGCGCCGGCATGCTGGGCATCGCCCACGCCTGGGCGGCCGCCCGGCGCGGCCTGTCGGTGGCGGTGGTCGAGCGCGCCCGGCGCGCGCACGGCGCCACCATCCGCAATTTCGGCCAGGTGCTGGTCACCGGCCAGGCCCCGGGCGTGATGGCCAGCCACGCCCGCCAGTCCCGCGAACTTTGGCTCGAGCTGGCGGCCGGCGCCGGGTTCCATGTGCGCGCCAACGGCAGCCTGGTGCTGGCGCGCAGCGCCCAGGAGCAGGACGTGCTGGAGGAGTTCGCCGCCACGCGCCTGCGGGCCGAGGGGTACCGCGCCGAACTGTTGTCGGGGCGCGAGCTGGCGCGGCTGTTCGATGGCCGCCTGGGCCATCATTGCGCGGCGTTGCGCGGCCATGACGACCTGCAGATCTACTCGCGCGAGGCCCTGCCCGCCATCACCGCCTACCTGGCGGCCCAGTTCGGCGTCGAATTCCTGACCGCGACCCTGGCAAGCGCGGTGCGCGAGGGCGTGGTGCAGACTTCGGCCGGCGCGCTGCGCGGCCGCCACGTGTTCGTTTGCCCGGGGCACGATTACCTGACCCTGGCGCCGGAACTGTTCGCGCCGCTCGGTCTGGAGGTCAGTTGCCTGCAGATGCTGCGGGTCGCTTTCGAGACGCGCCCGTTCGCGCTGGACCGGCCGTTGCTCACGGGGCTGTCCTGCGTGCACTACGGCGCCTTCTCCGACCTGCCGACGGCCCGGGTGCTGCGCGACAGCCTGCGACGGCAGGAGCCCCATCTGCTGGACAACGGCATCCACCTGCTGGTCAGCCCGACTCCGTATGGTGAGCTGATCATCGGCGACTCGCATCGCTATGGCGTGGATGCCCTGCCGTTCAACGACGAGCGGGTCGACTGCGCCATGCTGGACCTGGCGCAGCAGGCCCTGGGTTGCCGCCTGCGCGTGATCGAACGCTGGCAGGGCGTGTACGGGGCCCACGGCCCGGCGCCGTTCTCGGTGCTGCAGGTCGACGACCAGACCACGGTGGCGGTGATGCATTCCGGGGTGGGCATGACCGTGGGCCTGGCCGTGGGCGAGAACACCGTGCGGGCCCGCCTGGGCTGAGCCGCCTAGCTGTGATGTCTCAATAGGTTGTTCATCCAGGCCGGACCTGGGATGCTGTGGTTACCACGCCATCGCAACTCAGGGCAGGACACTGGATGAACAACCATAAGCATGCGCGATTGACCCGCTTAGGTCGA
>Ga0180218_1000396_pt1 | contig 44748 bp, 40 predicted proteins | sample eDN3rd37CKraftBY_FD_151334 | JGI IMG/M metagenome (GOLD analysis project Ga0180218, IMG submission 151334) | Enriched backyard soil microbial communities from Emeryville, California, USA - eDNA 3rd pass 37_C Kraft BY (version 2) (version 2) | ecosystem: Environmental > Terrestrial > Soil >... | reverse complement strand
TCATCAGAAAGCGCTTCTTCCCTGGCGATGACGTGGACGATGACCGCCGACGCGCTGCGGTGGGCGGCGTCGCAGTCCTCGCGATCGCACAGACACCCCAGGCGGTCGCCGCCGGCGGCGATCACCCCGACCGCGTCGGCGCGGCGCTGATCAAGTGTGCGCGGATCATGCTCACACACCGTGGCGGCGAGCGCGTCGAGCCGTTGGTCGAGGGCATCGCCGTCGGTGGCCAAGACCTGGGCTTCGATATAGGCCACCCCCGAGCCGTCGGGGGCGATGGTGACCTCGACATGGCGACCCCGGGACTTGGACTGGGTACGGCGCAGTGCGAACGGTTCGTAGCGGTCGACCCAGTAGTCGATCTCGGTCTGCAACCGCTGCAGCGACCAGTCGCTCCAGCCCCGGATGCGCGCGGCGATCTCGGCGTCGACCTTGGCCCGGCCCTGCTCGCTCATCATCAACCGGGTGCGGTTGACCAACACCTCAACCATCCGCCGCGAGATCCAGCCCTGCCCGGCCACCTCGGCGATCCTCGGGAACCACTCATGCAAAGTCTTGGCAGTGGCCAACTGCGCTGACGCCATCCCCAGCGAGATGGACTGGGCGGCGGCGATTTCCGCGCACACCGCCGACCAGTTATCAGCAACCCAGTCGTCGCGCTGCGCCGAATCCATACCCGCGGTGTAGGTCAGCAACAACCGATAGCAGGCCGCCAACCGATGCGCGTACGCGGCGTTCTCCAACCGCGCCAACGCCGCCACCGCACCAGCACCCCGACCGGTCTCGACTGCGGCCACCAACTCTGCGAACACACATTCGACGCTACCCACCCGCCAGCAGGATAACCGCTGGTCACACCCTACCTGTGGAGGAAAAAGCCATTGGGGATAACCACCCCGACATGTCACACCCCCGGCGTATTGTGCGGACCCTCAGCCCGGACATGCCAGGTTTGCGACATCGACCTCGGGTCGCGCATCGCAAACCTCCAGGTACGGTCCCACCACGGAGAGCATGACTTTCAGCGTATTTTCATTGAGCCGCAAGGCCTTTGCCGCTGGATATGTCGTCGCCACGCCAGACCCACCGCGATAAACTCGATACCGAGTCGATACGAAATTGGTTGCTGCAGTAGGGGTTTTGACGTGAACGTAAAGAAGGTCGGATGCGCAGCGGCCCTGGTGGGCGCACTATCGGTGCCCGCCCTCCTCACCGGAGCAGGTGTGGCCGCTGCCGATGAATCTCTGCCCGCTTCGCCCGGGATTGCCTGGAAGCTCGGTCCGCATGATCACTGGTGGGGCGGCCCACCCGGTCCGCCCGGACCGCACTGGCGAGGCGGTCCGCCGCCCCCGCCACCGCCGCCGGCGTACTACCGCGGCGCGTGCGCGTGGGTTCCGCCCGCGGTGTCCATCTGGGTTCCGCCGGCGGTCTGCTGATCGAGCGAGTGACGGGATTCGAACCCGGGTAGACGGCTTTGCAGGCCGCTGCCTAGCCACTCAGCCACACCCGCGTGGTGACCTGAATTCTGCAGGGGCAGCGGCCGGCAGCCGAGGGTTCAAATCGCCGTGAGTGTTACCGCGGCTGGCCGTATCGCGGTCCGAACGCCTCGGGCGGGAACAGTTTCGCCGCCGAGATGGCGTCACGGATCGCGTCGGCCACCGCGGTGAGCTCGCTGCGCTCGTCTTCGGAGAGCACGGCCCACGGCGCATAACCGAGCTCGTCGGTGAGGTCCTCGATCCGCTCCCGCAGGGCCACCCCCGCCTCGGTCAGTGTCCCGTCGCTTCCCACCAGCCCACGCTCACGCAGCCGTTCCAGCCCGGCGGCCCACTGCTCGTCGCTCCAGCCGCGCAGGTACTGCGCGAAGGACACCGAGAACCCGATGCCCGCGACGGTGTGGCTGATCAACGCCTCCAGGCCGCTGAGTCCGTTGGCGATCAGTGCCGCGATGTGCCCGTCTCCGCGGTACTCCCGCAGCAGGGTGATCGCGTGCCACATCTGGCTGTGCGGGGATTCCGGCCACGGCAGCGACGCATGCGCGGCGTAGAGCGCACGTCCGTCACCGTTGGGTATGGACTCGGCGACGCGGCGCAGAATCGCTGCGGCACGGGCGAACTCGGGCGAGCGGGTCAGCTCCTCGCCGAGGACCCGCGGCAGCACCTCCTCGATCATCGCCGCGCGGGTCTCCAGAACCTTCTGGGGCGAGGCCAGTGTCCACGCGTGCGGGATCGACTTGGCGACGAGGTCGGGGTTGAAGTTGTAGAACACCGCCGCGACCACTTCGGCGGGCACCTCGCCCATCGGCGCCGACCGCACCGCGAAATACGGTGTTCGGTCGGTCATTCCGAGGGCGCCGAAACGCTCGAAGAAGTCCGGGACGAAGTAACTGATCGAGTGCAGGGGGTCGATGCTGCGGCACAGCCGGCCCGCGGTGTAGGCATCCACGAAATCAACCTTACGCACGTCCGCTGCGAATCGACCCGACAAGTCCGACCGCCGCCAGCACCGCGAACACGGCGAACAGCCACCGCGCCGGGGTTGCGCCTCCCGAGTCGGTCACGTTGACCACCACCCCGGCCAGCCCCGCGCCGAACGCCCCGCAGATCAGCTGCACGGTGTTGATCGCGGCGGCCGCCGTCGGTCCCTCGGCCGGATCGTCGACGCGGCCCATCGCCCACGCGGACAGGTGCGGCCACGCGACGCCGATCCCGATGCCGGTCACGACCAGCGCGGCCGCCCACACCGCCGTCAGCCCCAGCGACGCGTCCGCGCGCATCGTGACCGCACCGAGCGTCAACCCGCAGGCCATCACAGCCGGGGCGATCGCGACCGTCCGGCGGATCAGCCGCTCACTGGCCACCGAGGCGCTGCAGAGCTCACCGACGGTCCAGCCGACCGCGAGACCGGCGCCGAGGAAACCGGCGGCCACCGGGGTCAGGCCGGCCAGCCGCTGCCCGAACAGCGGCACGTACATGTCCACCATCGTCGCCGCCATCAGCACGCCCAGAGTCAGGTAGATCCACTTCAACGGGCCCGCGCCGAAGGCGCTGGGCGGCAGCACGGCCGCCGTGGTGCGCCGGTCCACGACGACGAACACCACCACGAGCACGGCGCCGACGGCGAGCAACGCCGCCGTCGCCCGCACATCATGCGGCACCCCGGCCACACTCACCGCCAGCGCCGCCGTGCCCAGCAACAGCAGCGACCACACCGGGATCGGTGTGCGCGCGACATCGACGGCGGCGGCCCGCCGGGCCGGGAGTCCGACCGGGACCAGCACCGCGATCGCGGCGGTGAAAATCGCCAGGGTGCCGAACGCCCAGCGCCACGAGCTGTACTGGGAGAACAGTCCGCCCGCCGCTGGCCCGAGGAGCGTGCCTATCCCCCACATCGCCGACACCAGCGCCGACGCCCTGGTCCACAGAGACTCCGGCAGCGCCGTGTTGATCACCGCATAGCCCAGTCCAGCTAGCAGTCCGCCTGCCAGACCCTGCACGGTCCGGCCGACCAGCAGCAGCTCCATCGTCGGCGCCGCCGCGCAGGCGACGCTGCCCGCGCCGAACACACTGAGCGCCAACAGATACGAGACCCGCGGCCCGAACCGCAACAGCGTCGAGTGCACGGTCGTCGCGGCCACCACCGAGGCGACGAGGTACACCGTCGTCACCCACGCGTACAGGCGCTGCCCGCCGATATCGGCCACCGCACTGGGCATCAGGCTGATGGTGAGGAACTCGTTGGTGGCGTACAGCGCCACCCCACCCGCGAGAACCGTACTGGCACCGAGGTATCGGGGCCCCAACAGTTCCCGCCATGTGCCCGTCGCGGGCGTCGCGGTCTTGATCACCGGGTCAGGCTAGGACCTTAACCGCCGTTGAGGTCAAGGACGGCTCACCACCCGGTCGGGTAGGCCGCCGGCAGACCCTGGCTAGAAGTCACAGACGCGGCCGGCGCAGCCGCCGCTGAAGTCGGTATCGGCCTGCGCCAGTGGCGGTTCGGGTGCGGCGTAGGTCAGCACCTGGCCCTCCCGGCTGCCGTAGCGGTAGATCGTGATGCCCTTGACCCGCGCCTTCCACGCCGCCAGGTAGATGTCGCGGACGTCGTCGACGCGGGCCGACGCCGGCAGGTTGATCGTCTTGGACACCGCGGCGTCGACGTGCCGCTGGACGGCGGCCTGCATGCGCAGATGCCACTCCGGGGCGATCTCGGCGGCGGTCGGGAACGCGGCCCGCACCTCGGCTGGTAGCCGCTCGTAGCCGCGCACCCCGCCGCGCTGGGCGATCTCGGTGACCAGCTCGTCGCAGTAGAACCCGCGGTCGCGGGCCAGCCGGTCGAAGCAGGGATTGACCTCCAGCAGGTGCCGACCGACGATCGCGCGGGTGAACGCGATCGCGAACATCGGCTCGATCCCGGCCGTGGTGCCCGCGATCAGCGAGATGGTCCCGGTCGGCGCCACCGACGTCACCTGCGCGTTGCGTCGCGGCTCTGCCAACCTGCTGGCGGAGAACGCCGGAAACGCGCCGCGCTCGGCGGCCAGCCTCACCGACTCCGCGTGAGCCTCGCGCTGGATGCTGCGCATCACCCGGCCTGCCAGCCGGACGCCCTCCTCGCTGTCGTACGGAATCCCCAGGGTCGCAAGCATTTCGGCCAGACCCATCACCCCCAGCCCGATCTTTCGGGTGGCGCGGGTGGCCTCCCCCAGTTCGGGGATCGGATAGCGGCTGACATCAATGACGTCGTCGAGGAAACGCACCCCGACGCGGGTGGTCTCGGCGAGCCGGTCCCAGTCCACACCGCCGCCGGAGATCATCCTGGCCAGGTTGATCGAGCCGAGATTGCAGGACTCGTAGGGCAGCAGCGGCACCTCGCCGCAGGGGTTGGTCGCCTCGATGCGGCCCAGGTCGGGTACCGGGTTGGCGCGGTTGACCGTGTCCAGAAACACCAGTCCCGGGTCGCCGCAGGCGTGGGCCGCCCGGCAGATCTCGTCGAACAGCTCGGTGGCCGATACCTCCGCGACGACTCTGCCGGTGCGCGGATTGACGAGACGATGGGTGCCGCCGCGGGTCACCGCCCGCAGGAACGCGTCGGTGACGCCCACCGACAGGTTGAAATTGGTGAGCGCACTGGATGATCCGGCTTTCGCGGTGACGAAGTCGAAGATGTCGGGATGCGTCACCGGCATCACCGCCATGCAGGCGCCGCGGCGGCGGCCGCCCATCGACAGGACCCGCGCGGCGGTGTCGTACAGCGCAAGGAAGGACATCGGGCCGCTGGCGGTACCGCCGGTGGTCTGCACCGGATCGCCCGCCGGGCGCAGCCGGCCGAAGCTGAATCCCGTTCCGCCGCCGGAGCGCTGGATCTCGGCGGCATGTCCGAGTGTGGTGAAGATCGACGAGATCGAATCCTCGATCGGCAGCACGAAACAGCCTGCGAGCAACCCGATTTCGGTGCCCGCGTTCATTAGCGTGGGCGAGTTCGGCAGGAACGCCAGACTGCGCAGCACCGACGAGAAGCGCTCGGCCCACTCGCGCGCGGCTCCCGGACGGTAGGCGTCTTCGGCCGCCGCGACGCAGCGGGCCGCGCGGTCCATCATCTCGCCGGTCGACTCCGTCGGCCGTCCGCGTTCGTCGCGCAGCAGGTAACGCTCCCGCAGCACCGTCACGGCGGCGAGGCTGAGCTTGAGCTCGTCGCGCACACCGAGCAGCGCCTTCTCCGCGCGCAGCTCGGCACGCCGCCTGCGGTAGACGATGTAGGCGCGGGCGACGTCGTCCAGACCCCGCTCGCCGAGGCAGGCCTCGACCCGGTCCTGGATCTCCTCGACGGACGGCGTCCCGGGCCCCAGCGAGTCGGCCACGGCGTGCGCCACCGCGGTGGGCATGTCGCGGTCGTCGTGGCCCACTTCGCGGGCCGCGCGGGCGATCGCGTCGGCTATCCGCGTCACGTCGAAGGGAGCCGGTGAGCCGTCGCGACCGCGCACCCTGGTCGGCCACTCGACGCGGGGCGCAGACACGGGACCGCTCCTCTACTTCAGGCCCGCGGCGTCCATGCCGCGCAGCTCCTTCTTCAGATCGGCGATCTCGTCACGGATCCGGGCGGCCAGCTCGAACTGCAGGTCTCGCGCGGCGGCCATCATCTGCTCGGTCAGGTTCTTGATCAGATCGGCCAGCTCGGCGCGCGGCATGTTCGAGGTGTCGCGGTCCTCGATGATGCCGGCGCTCACCGCGCGGCCCGGCTCACCCTGCGCCCGGCGACCCCGCGAGGCGTTGCGGCCCGAACCGCCGACCTCGACCTCCTCGGCCTCTCGGTACACCTGGTCGAGGATGTCGGCGATCTTCTTGCGCAACGGCTTCGGGTCGATGCCGTGCTCCTCGTTGTAGGCGATCTGCTTGGCGCGGCGCCGCTCGGTCTCGTCGATGGCCTCGCGCATCGACTCGGTGATGTTGTCGGCGTACATGTGCACCTCACCCGACACGTTGCGGGCGGCGCGGCCGATCGTCTGGATCAGGCTGCGGGTGGACCGCAGGAAGCCCTCCTTGTCGGCGTCGAGGATCGACACCAGCGACACCTCGGGCAGGTCGAGACCCTCACGCAGCAGGTTGATGCCGACCAGCACGTCGTACTCCCCCAGCCGCAGCTGGCGCAGCAGTTCGACGCGGCGCAGCGTGTCCACCTCGGAGTGCAGGTAGCGCACCCGGATGCCCATCTCGAGCAGGTAGTCGGTGAGGTCCTCGGCCATCTTCTTGGTCAGCGTGGTGACCAGGACCCGCTCGTCACGCTCGGCACGGATGCGGATCTCGTTGATCAGGTCGTCGATCTGGCCCTTGGTCGGTTTGACGACGACCTTCGGGTCGACCAGGCCGGTCGGGCGGATCACCTGCTCGACGAACTCGCCGCCGGACTGGCTGAGCTCGTAGGGTCCCGGCGTGGCCGACAGGTACACCGTCTGCCCGATCCGGTCGGCGAACTCCTCCCAGGTCAGCGGGCGGTTGTCGACGGCCGACGGCAGCCGGAAGCCGTAGTCGACCAGATTGCGCTTGCGGGAGATGTCGCCCTCGTACATGCCGCCGATCTGCGGCACCGTCACATGCGACTCGTCGATGACCAGCAGGAAGTCGTCCGGGAAGTAGTCCAGCAGCGTCGCCGGCGCCGAGCCCGGCGGGCGGCCGTCGATGTGCCGCGAGTAGTTCTCGATGCCCGAGCAGAAGCCGACCTGGCGCATCATCTCGATGTCGTAGTTGGTGCGCATCCGCAGCCGCTGCGCCTCCAGCAGCTTGCCCTGGCCCTCGAGTTCGGCGAGCCGCTCCTCGAGCTCCTTCTCGATCGACTCGATGGCCTGCGCCATACGCTCCGGGCCCGCGACGTAGTGGGTGGCCGGGAAGATGCGCAGCGAGTCCACCTTGCGCACCACGTCACCGGTCAGCGGGTGCAGGTAGTACAGCGCCTCCACCTCGTCGCCGAAGAACTCGATGCGCACCGCCAGCTCCTCGTAGGAGGGGATGATCTCGACGGTGTCGCCGCGCACCCGGAACGATCCCCGGGTGAACGCCGTGTCGTTGCGGCTGTACTGGACGTCGACCAGCAGCCGCAGCAGCGAGTCGCGGGGCACCTCGTCGCCGACCTTCAGCTCGACGCTGCGGTCCAGGTAGGACTGCGGGGTGCCCAGGCCGTAGATACACGACACCGACGCCACCACCACCACGTCGCGCCGCGACAGCAGGCTCGACGTCGCCGAGTGCCGCAACCGCTCGACGTCGTCGTTGATCGAGCTGTCCTTCTCGATGTAGGTGTCGGTCTGGGCGATGTAGGCCTCGGGCTGGTAGTAGTCGTAGTACGAGACGAAGTATTCAACGGCGTTGTGCGGCAACATCTCCCGCAACTCGTTGGCCATCTGCGCGGCCAGCGTCTTGTTGGGCTCCATCACCAGCGTGGGCCGCTGCAACCGCTCGATGAGCCACGCCGTGGTCGCCGACTTGCCGGTGCCGGTGGCACCCAGCAGGACGACGTCCTTCTCCCCCGCCCGGATCCGGCGTTCCAGCTCGTCGATGGCGGCGGGCTGGTCACCCGCGGGCTGGTAGGGGCTGACCACCTCGAAGCGGCCGCCGGTGCGCACCACGGAGTCGACGGGCCGGTACTCCGACTGGGCGAGCACGGGGTGTTCGGTAGCGAAAGCCATAATCACCCAGGGTAAGCGCGCCCACCGACAAGTTCATTCCCCGCGCGTTAGCGTGACCCCGTGCCCGATCCGCTTCGCATCACGTTGCGCCTGCTCGGACTCGTCCTGCTCGTCGCGGCCGTGGTCTGCCTGGTGCTGATCGTCAAGCCCGGACCGTACGCGGTGGCCGAGGCCCTCGACGTCTCCTGCCGCCACCAGCGCATCGGGCCGGGCGACCCGTGCACCGTCATCGACGCGGTGACACTGCTGTGGACGGCGTTCTGGGTGTCGCTGGTCCTGGGCGGGGTGCTGCGGCTGGCCACCCGGCCGGCGGGCAAGGGTCCCCTGGTGCTGGATCTGAGGCGTCGCAGGCCGTGAACCGCCCTATCCTGGATGCCATCCACGCACCCAAGCACGAGACGTTCGACCTGGCCGCACGCACCAACACCGATCCCAAGGGCATCGTGCGGGACGTCGACGTGTACACCGTCGAGCCGTGGGGCCTCTACATGGCACGCCCCACCCCCGGGCGGGCGCAGTTCCACTACCTGGAGTCCTGGCTGCTGCCGTCGCTGCGGCTGCGCGCCACAGTGTTCCACTTCAACCCCGGCCACGAGAAGGACCAGGACTACTACCTCGACGTCGGGGAGTACACCCCCGGCCCGACCGTGTGGCACTCCGAGGACCACTACCTGGACCTGGTGGTGCGCACCGGTCGCGGTGTCGATCTCTGCGACGTCGACGAGCTGCTCACCGCGGTGCGGCACAACCTGCTCACCCCCGAGACCGGCGAACAGGCGATGCAGACCGCGGTGGCGGCCGTCGACGGCCTGGCCCGGCACGGCTACGACCTCAACCGCTGGCTGGACGCCCTGGGCATGCCGGTGACATGGCGCGCACCGCAGGTGTAACACCGTCGGGCCGCGGGCCGATCTTGATTGCGATGACGGTACTCTCTGGTCATATGAGCCTCGGCGCATACATCCGGCTCGCCGCGACCGCTGCGGCGGCCGCGGCGCTGGCGGGCTCGCTGCTGGCGCCCGCGACCGCGGCGGCACAGCCCATCGACCCCGCCGAACCCGCCGATCCGACCCTGACCGACGTGGCGCCCCCGCCCGCCGGCCCCCAGGCCGGCCAGCCCGGCGACAACATCCTGCACAACGTCGTCTACCGGGCGCGGTTCGACGGCACCTCGCGCCGCGCCGTCGTCGCCTACAAGATGGACGACCAGAACGTCAACAGCGCGACCCCGAACCTGCTGCTGCCCGGGCAGACGTTCGAGGTCAACGCGGTGCTCGACGACCCGAAGCTGGCCGGCATGGAGATCTCCATCGACTGGCCGTACGGGTCGAACCTGCACTGCGAGATCCTCGTCGACGACCAGGTGGTGGCCCAGGCCGACCAGTTCATCGCACCGCGGCTGTTCCGGCCGAAGGACGACCCGCTGTACGGCACGCTGCAGTGCGGCGCCCCGCTGGACATCCCGGTCCCGGGCCTGGCCCCGCTGCCGGACACCGCGACCGACGCCGCACCCGCCGAGCCGGCGCCGACGACCTGAGTCAGGGCTTCCAGCCGGTGGTGTCGGCCCACTCCCACGCCCGCCGGTAGGCGTCGAGGAACCACGGTTCCTTCGCCTCGGCGTACGCACCCGTGGTCGCGTGGCCCTGCGCGGCGACCCGCCTCTTGAGCTCCAGGTAGTCGGACTGCACCCCCGGGTTGGCGCGCAGCCAGTCCACGAACAGCAGCGCGAACTGCTGGCCCGGCCAGCCGTCCACCCGGATGTGCACGTGGGTGGGCCGGCCCGGATCCGCCGAGCAGTGAAGCCGCTTGTGCCACAACGACTCGTCGTTGCTGTGGTCGAACTCGGCGACCGTGCTGCGGGCGTCGGGTTTGCCGGTGTCGGCGGTGACCGGAACCCGTACATAGCCCACCGCGGTCAGCGCGTCGCTGAGCTCGTCGGCCACCTCCAGCGACGGCACCGTCACCTGGACGTCGATCACGTCCTTGGCGTCCATTCCCGGCACCGCCGTCGACCCGATGTGGTCGATGCGCACCGCGCGGTGCCCGCACGCGGTGTTGAGCCGGGCGAGGATGCGCCGGGCCTGGTCCGGCCAGGTCGGGTCGTAGGGCACCAGCGCCGGCGTCGGCCGGGCGGGCCGGTTCTCGTGCAGGTTGTGGGCGAACGGCAGGATCCGGCTGTGCCACAGCTCGCGCGCCGCCTCCACCAGCTGCCCGGCGCTGCCCGAGTTGTCCAGCCACACGTCGGCCACGGCGCGGCGCTGCTCCTCGGTGGCCTGCGCGGCGATGCGGGCGCGGGCGTCGGCCTCGGTGAAGCCCCGGTACTCGATCAGCCGTTTGACCCGCAGCTCCTCGTCGGCGTGCACGATCACCACCAGCGGGAACATCGGCGCCATCCCGGACTCGACGAGCAGCGGGATGTCCTCCACGATGACGGCGTCCTCGGCGGCGGCCGCGATCAGTTCGGAGCGCCGGTGCGCCACCAGCGGGTGCACGATGCCGTTGAGCGTCTGGCGCTTCTCCGCGTCGCTGAACGCGATCGCCGCCAGCGCGGGCCGGTTCAGCGCGCCGTCGGGATGCAGGATCTCCCGGCCGAACGCGTCCACGAGCTTGGCCAGCCCCTCGGTGCCCGGTTCGACGACCTCGCGGGCGATCACGTCACCGTCGACGATGATCCCGCCCAACTCATGAAACGTCGAGGACACAGTCGATTTCCCGGCGCCGATCCCGCCGGACAGCCCAATGCGCAGCACCGCAACAGTGTGTCAAAACGAAAACCCCCCGGCTCCACAGGGAGCCGGGGAGTTCTCTCAGGCGTTGCTAGGCGTTGCCCGCCAGCTTCTCACGCAGCGCAGCGAGCTGCGCGTCGCTGGCCAGCGAGCCGCCGGTGGGCTCGTCGCCCCGCGAGCTGGTGGCCGGACGGGAGGCCGCCTCCGCCTCGGCGGCGGCGAACTTCTCCATCTGCGCGGTGTGCATCTTGTGCCGGCGCTCGGCCTCGGCGTAGCGGGCCTCCCACTCCTCACGCTGCTTCTCGAAGCCCTCGAGCCACTCGTTGGTCTCGGGATCGAAGCCCTCGGGGAAGATGTAGTTGCCCTGCTCGTCGTAGCTGTCGGCCATGCCGTACTTCGACGGGTCGAACTCCTCGGTGTAGTCCTCGTTGGCCTGCTTGAGGCTCAGCGAGATCCGACGACGCTCCAGATCGATGTCGATGACCTTGACCATCGCGTCGTCGCCGACCTGGACCACCTGGTCCGGAACCTCGACGTGGCGCTCGGACAGCTCCGAGATGTGCACCAGGCCCTCGATGCCCTCCTCGACGCGGACGAACGCACCGAACGGCACCAGCTTGGTAACCTTGCCCGGCACGATCTGGCCGATCGCGTGGGTGCGGGCGAAGTGGCGCCACGGATCTTCCTGAGTGGCCTTCAGCGACAGCGAGACCCGCTCGCGGTCCATGTCGACGTCGAGCACCTCGACGGTGACCTCGTCGCCCACCTGAACCACCTCGGACGGGTGATCGATGTGCTTCCAGGACAGCTCGGAAACGTGCACCAGGCCGTCGACACCGCCGAGATCGACGAATGCGCCGAAGTTGACGATGCTGCTGACGACACCCTTGCGGATGGCGCCCTTCTGCAGCTGGTTGAGGAACTCGCTGCGCACCTCGGACTGGGTCTGCTCCAGCCAGGCGCGGCGCGACAGCACCACGTTGTTGCGGTTCTTGTCGAGCTCGATGATCTTGGCCTCGATCTCCTTGCCGATGTACGGCTGCAGATCGCGGACGCGACGCATCTCGACGAGCGAGGCGGGCAGGAAGCCGCGCAGGCCGATGTCGAGGATCAGGCCGCCCTTGACGACCTCGATGACGGTGCCCTTGACGGCCTCGTCCTTCTCCTTGAGCTCCTCGATCGTGCCCCAGGCGCGCTCGTACTGGGCGCGCTTCTTGGACAGGATCAGGCGGCCTTCCTTGTCCTCCTTGGTGAGGACCAGAGCTTCGACCTCATCGCCCACGGAAACGACCTCATTGGGGTCGACGTCGTGTTTGATGGACAGCTCCCGTGACGGGATCACACCTTCGGTCTTGTAACCGATGTCGAGCAGGACCTCGTCACGGTCAACCTTGACGATGGTTCCCTCGACGATGTCGCCATCGTTGAAGTATTTGATGGTCTTGTCGATGGCGGCGAGAAAGTCCTCGCTCGAGCCGATGTCGTTGACGGCTACTTGCGGCGAGGTGACGGAGGGACTTGGCATGTGGTGGGTTGCTCCGGACAGGTTTGATCGTAGGGACAGTTGTTATGTGGTGATACCTGCCGCAGAAAACCAAAAACCACAGACAGGTACACGTTGAGGTTACTCGACGGGGCTCATGCAGGACAAACTCGGGTCCCCTTCAGCGGAGCCGGCGCCGGCTCAGCTGCCACACCACGAACCCGGCCTGCAGCCCGAGAACGACGGAGATCATCGAGATGAAGGTGACGCCGAGGGCGGAGTCGCCGTCCGCGCCGAACAGCTCCGCGACCCCGATCAGCCCGATGGAACCGGGCACGAGCAGCCAGAACCCGGGCAGGATCAGCGAGACCGCCGGGGGCGCCCCCGGCCTGCGGGTCAGCGCCAGCGCGCAGATCGTCAGCACCAGCCCGCCGCACACCCCGCTGGCGTATCCGCCGAGAAACTGGTCTCCGACGAACTGGGCGCCGTAGGCGCAGTACGCGATCAGCAGCAGCCACGGCAGGAACGACAGCGGCGGACCGAAGAACAGCATGACGCCGACCGCGTAGACCGCCACCCCCAGCCACGGCGCCCACGCCCCGAGCTTGTTCACCGGCTCGCCGCTGAGGTGCGACTCCTCGAGTCCGAGCAGTTCGGCGGCGATGACGATGCCGAACGCCAACTGGGCGAGAGCCACGAATCCGGCGATCAGACGGCTCGCCCCGGAGATGGTGTCGCGTGAGGTGAGCTCGACGACGGCGAGGGTGATCGCCGCACCGGGCAGAAACATGGCCAGCGGCGGGATGAGCGCCCGCAGTCCGACGTGATCGAGCCCCAGGTGCTCGGCCACCCCGATGCTGACCCCGGCGACCAGGAACGCACTGAGCGCCGGCAGCAGTTGAGTGAGGGCGGTGAAGCGCCGCGCGACGGCCGCCAGCAGGCCGACCAGCAGGCCCAGCACCGTCGCGCCGAGCAGGTTCAGCGGCGACGGTTCGAGCACCAGCGCCAGACCCGCGCTCCAGATGCCGTAGCCGAGCACCGGCAGCCACGGCGGGACGGGCGGCGGGGCGTCGAGGATGCGGTCGAGCCGGGCTTCGCCGTCGACGGGGTCCACCGCTCCGCGCATCGTCGACGACACCAGCCGGGCCAGCGGGAAGGTCTGGTCGAACCGCAGGTCCGCGTTCACCTGCACGGACTGCACCGCGGTACCCGCTCCGTCGGTGGCGGCGAACACCTGCACGGTGTTGGGCAGCACGACGTGGTCGGTGGAGATCCCGTACGCCGCCGAGGCGCGGGTCAGCATCTGCCGGATCAGCGTCACGGGATAGTTCGCGGCCCCCATCGCGGCACCCAGGCGGGCGAGGAAGCGGATCTGTTGAGCGATGTCATCCATAGGCAACGATCAAGGTAACGATCGCCGACCGTAGCCGAGATGCATCTGATTAGCTACCACGTGATGACCATGTCCCCGCATTACGCCGCATCCGTGCCGACGCCGTTTGCCCGGAAAGCGCGCAAGGTCGGCGCGCCATTGGCGGCGATCATCGTCATGGCCACGTTCGCCGGCGTCATCGTCGTCGGGCTCACCGCGCTCAACCCGGTCGGCGCCACCATCGGGTTCGTGCTGTCCAGCGTGGCGATGCTGGTCGTGGTGCTGGCCTACATCTGGCTGGACCGCTGGGAGCCGGAACCGCCGCGGCTGCTGTTGTTCGCGTTCCTGTGGGGCGCCTCGGTCGCCGTCGTGCTGTCGGTGGTGCTCACCCTGTTCCTGGAGTCGCTGATCGTCGCCGGCAGCACCGCGGGCGGGAACGGCGCCGGGATCAGCTGGGTCTCGCTGGTGCTCACCGCCCCGATCGTCGAGGAGGCGGCCAAGGGCGCGTTCCTGCTGCTGATGATGACCGGTGTCCGGCGCAACGAGCTCAACTCGCTGACCGACTGCCTGGTCTACGCCGGCCTGGTGGGCGCCGGGTTCGCATGGCTGGAGGACATCCTCTACATCGGGGGCGGGGACTCACTCGGGCAGTCGCTGCTGACGGCGGCGCTGCGGCTGATCATGGCGCCGTTCGCGCACTCGCTGTTCACCACGTTCATCGGGATCGGCGTCTACTTCGCGCTGCAGAAGCGCGACGCGCTGTCCAAGTGGTCGTGCATCCTGCTCGGCTACGGCGCCGCGGTCGGCATGCACGGGCTGTGGAACGGCTCGTCGTTCCTCGGTGCCGAGTGGTACTTCGCCATCTACGTGCTGTGGATGGTGCCGATCTTCCTGGCCGCGATCGTGCTGGCGGTACAGAGCCGCCGCCGCGAGCAGCGGGTGGTCGCCGAGAAGCTGCCCGGCATGGTGGCGGCGTCGCTGATCACCCCGAACGAGGCCACCTGGCTGGGGTCGCTGCGCGACCGCAAGGCCGCCATCCACTACGTGTCGCACTATGCGGGCAAGGCCGCGGGTAAGGCGGTGGCCCGGTTCGCCGCGCAGGTCGTCGAGCTGGCGTTCGTGCGCGACCGCATCGACCGGGGCTTCGGCGACCAGCGGGCCCACGCACTGCTGGTCGAGGAGTCCTACGGGGTGCACGCGGCCCGCGCGGCCGCGCCCGCACTGCAGGCGCTGGCCGCGTACCGGGCGCCCGGCGCCTGACGCGTGCGCGGATAATCGCTGCGTGCTCACCCATCTGTGGAATGTCATGCCGGCGTTCCTGCTGGCCTGCGTGGTGCTCGCGGCGCTGCCCGGGCCGGCGACCGCGCTGTTCCTGCACCGCTCGGTGCGGGACGGCCGAGCGGCCGGGCTGGCCGCGGTGGTCGGCAACGAGATCGGCATCTTCGGGTGGACCATCGCCGGCGGCGCCGGACTGTCGATGTTGCTGCTGGCCAACCGCGCGCTGTCGATCGCGCTGCACGTCGTCGGCGGCGCGGTGCTGCTCTGGCTGGGCATCAGTGCGTGGCGCAACGCCAACAACCCCGGCGGGTTCGAGGTGAGCGCCCCGCCGCGGGACCGCTCCCCCGCCGCCGCGTTCCGCGCCGCGCTGCTGTCGATCGCCGCCAACCCGAAGGCGGCGGCGTTCGGGATCGTGGTGATCCCGCAGTTCCTGCCGACCAGCGGTCCGGTGCTGCCGACGCTGTTCGTGCTCGCGGTGATCCAATTGGTCGTCGACACCGCGTGGTGCGCGGGTGTGGTGCTGCTGGCCGCGCGGGCGCGGGAGATCCTGGGGCAGGCCCACATTCGGCGCCGCATGGAGCGGGTGATGGGCGCCATCCTGATGGCGCTCGGCGCGGGGCTGGCGGCCGACGCGCGCTAGTGGGCAGCCGCGTCCCAGCTGCGGCCGTACCCGACCGACACCTCCAGCGGCACGTCCAGCGGATAGGCGCTGCCCATCTGCTCGCGGACCAGTGCCTCCAGCGTCTCGCGTTCGCCCTCGGCGACCTCGAAGAGCAGCTCGTCGTGCACCTGCAGCAGCATCCGCGATCTCAGGCCGGCGTCCTTGATCGCCTTGTCGACGTTGATCATCGCGACCTTGATGATGTCGGCGGCGCTGCCCTGGATCGGCGCGTTGAGCGCGGCGCGTTCGGCGGCCTCGCGGACGTTGCGGTTGCTGCTGTCCAGTTCGGGCAGGTAGCGGCGGCGGCCGAACACCGTGGAGGTGTAGCCGTCCTTGCGGGCCTGGTCGACCACGTCGCGCAGGTAGTCGCGGATACCGCCGAACCGGTCGAAGTACTGCTCCATCTGCACCTTGGCTTCCTCGGTGGAGATCTTGAGCTGCGAGGCCAGCCCGTAGGCGCTCAACCCGTAGGCCAGGCCGTACGACATGGCCTTGACCCGGCGCCGCAGTTCGGGGGTGACCTCGTCGATCGGCACGTCGAATGCGCGGGACGCGACGAACGAGTGCAGGTCCTCGCCGGTGCGGAACGCCTCGATCAGTCCCTCGTCCTTGGACAGGTGCGCCATGATGCGCATCTCGATCTGGCTGTAGTCGGCGGTCATCAGCTCGGCGTAGTCGCCGTGCGGGCCCCTGCCGACGACGAACGCGTCGCGGATGCGCCGGCCCGCCTCGGTGCGGATCGGGATGTTCTGCAGGTTCGGCTCTGTCGACGACAGCCGGCCGGTGGCCGCGATCGTCTGGTTGAACGTGGTGTGGATGCGGCCGTCGGAGGCCACCGAGGCCAGCAGCCCGTCGACGGTGACCTTCAGCCGGGTGGCGTCGCGGTGCGCGAGCAGATGGGCCAGGAACGGGTGGCCGGTCTTCTCGTAGAGGCCCTGCAGTGCGTCGGCGTCGGTGGTGTAGCCGGTCTTGGTGCGCTTGGTCTTGGGCATGCCGAGCTCGTCGAACAGCACGACCTGCAACTGTTTGGGTGATCCCAGGTTGATCTGCTTGCCGATCACCGCGTACGCGGCCTCGGCGGCGTCGCGGATCTGGTCGGCGAACTCGCTCTGCAGCCGGCCCAGCTGGTCGAGGTCGACGGCGATGCCTGCGGTCTCCATCTCGGCCAGCACCCGCTGCACCGGCAGCTCGATGTCGCTGAGCAGCTCGAGCGAGTCGATGCGGGTCAGCTCCTTGTCGAGCGCGTCGGCCAGATCCTTGACCGCGCTGGCGCGCAGCAGCGTGGCCTGCACGGCCTGGTCGTCGCCGCCGTCGTCGAGCAGGGAAAGCTGTTGCTGCTCAGGGTTGTCCGCGCGCAGCTCGCGTTTGAGGTAGCGCAGCGACAGGTCGTCGAGCGCGAAGCTGCGCTGCCCGGGCCGAACCAGGTAGGCCGCCAGCGCGGTGTCGGAGGTGACCCCGGCCAGCGTCCAGCCGCGGCCCTCCAGTTCGTGCATCGCCAGCTTGGCCTCGTGCAGCGCCTTGGGCACCGCGGGATCGGCCAGCCATGTCGCCAGCGCGGCCTCGTCGTCGGTGCTCAGCGTCGCGGTGTCGATGTAGCGGCCGTCGCCGCCGGGGGCGACGATGGCCAGTGCGGTCGCGTCGGCGTCGAAGGCGACGTGGGTGCCGACGACCGCGAGCCCGAACCGCTCGCCGGTGCTGTGCTGGGCCAGCCACCCGCTCAGCTCGCCGGGCTCCAGCGCACCGCCGCGCACGTCGAAGCCCTGGTCGACCTCGGGGTCGGCCGACGCCAGCGTCTCGAACAGCCGCTCGCGCAGCACCCGGAACTCCAGGTCGTCGAAGAGCCGGTGGATGTGGTCGCGGTCCCACGGCTGCATGCGCAGCGTGTCGGGGGTGTGCGGCAGCGGCACGTCGCGGATCAGGTTGGTGAGCTCGCGGTTGAGCACCACCGAGGACAGGTTGGCGCGCAGTGCGTCGCCGACCTTGCCCTTGATCTTGTCGACGTTGTCGACGAGCGCCTGCAGCGAGCCGTATTCGACGATCCACTTGGTGGCGGTCTTCTCGCCGACGCCGGGGATGCCGGGCAGGTTGTCGCTGGGGTCGCCGCGCAGCGCGGCGAAGTCCGGGTACTGCTGGGGGGTCAGCCCGTACTTCTCCAGCACCGCCTCCGGGGTGAACCGGGTCAGGTCGCTGACGCCCTTGCGGGGGTAGAGCACGGTGACGTTGTCGCTGACCAGTTGCAGCGAGTCACGGTCGCCGGTGACCACCAGCACGCGGTAGCCGGCCTGCTCGGCCTGGGTGGCCAGCGTGGCGATGATGTCGTCGGCCTCGAAGCCCGGCTCGGCGAGCACCGTGATGCCCAGCGCGCCCAGCACCTCCTTGGTGATGTCGATCTGGCCGCGGAACTCGTCGGGGGTGGCGGACCGGCCGGCCTTGTACTCGGGGTACTTCTCGGCGCGAAAGGTCTGGCGCGACACGTCAAACGCGGCGGCGATGTGGGTGGGCTGCTCGTCGCGCAGCAGGTTGATCAGCATCGCGGTGAACCCGTACACCGCGTTGGTGGTGAGCCCGTTGCGGGTCTTGAAGTTCTCGGCGGGCAGCGCGAAGAACGCCCGGTACGCCAGCGAATTGCCGTCGAGCAGCATCAGAGTCGGCTTCTCGTCGGTGGGCGCCGTCTTGTTCTCGGGGGACTTCGTCTCGGGCGCGGTCTTGGCGGGGCTCACGGCCCTCACTCTATTCGCGCCCACCGACGCGCCAACACGACCAGTTCCCGGGCCGCCGGGCTCATCGGGCCGGCGGCACGCCAGGCGAACACCAGCCGGCCGCGCAGTTCGGGGGTGATCGGCAGCCGGTGCAGCCCCGGGCGGGTGACCGCTTCGGGCAGCACGGCCACGCCGAGGCCGCGCACGGCGAGGTCGGCCGTCGCGCCCGGCGTGCTGGCCTCGAACGCCACCCTCACATCCACCCCGGCCGTCCGGCACGCGCGATCCAACTGCCGCCTGATCCCGGTGCCGCGGGGCAGCGTGATCAGCGGTTCTCCGGCGAGGTCGGCGAGCGCGACGTGACGGCGCCGCCGCCACCGATGCTCCGCGCCGACGGCGGCGACGATGCGCTGATCGGTCACCGGCTCGCCGTCGAGGCCGTCGGGCAGGTCGGCGCCGACGGAGATGATCGCGGCGTCCAGCCGGCCGGTGCGCAGTCCGTCGATCAGGGTGTCGGACTCGTCGGTGCCCAGCGTGATGTCGACCAGCGGATGTGCGGCGTGGAACTCCGCGAGCAACCCGGCCATGTCGAAATCGTGCGCCGTGACGGTGCCGACGGCGACGGACCCGCGCACCAGGCCGGTCACCTCCGCGACGGCGTCGCGCGCGGCGGCGACGGACGCCAGCGCGGCGCGGGCATGCGGCAGCACCGCCTCCCCGGCCGCGGTCAGCCGGACGGCGCGCCGGCTGCGGTCGAACAGCGGCTGGCCGAGTTCGCGTTCCAGCGCGCGGATCGAGGCGCTGACGGCGGGCTGCGCGACGTGGACCCGTTGGGCCGCCCTGGTGAAGTTGGCCTCCTCGGCGACGGCGACGAGGTACTCCAGCTGCCGCAGTTCCATAAACAAGAACGATAGTTTCCGTACTGACTACGTATTGGACTTATGGTTGCGACGGTCCGAGGCTGGAGGCATGCCCTCCATCGCGCACTGGCGCCTCGACTGGCTCGACGTGCAGACGCTGATCGCGAACACCGAGCGGATCTTCACCTATCCGATGGCCGACACGGGCGTGTGTGGCCTGCGCAGCTACGAGGCCGAGCGGTGCGGGGAGAAGGCCGCGGTGGTCGTCGCCAACCGCGAGATGCACGCCGCCGGTCACACCCGCTCGGGCGCCGAACTCGACCGCATCACCCGCAAGTACCGCACCGACACCGCAAGGAGCACCCGAGCATGACCACTTTCGTCCTGGTTCCCGGAATGTGCCACGGGGGATGGTGTTTCGACCCCGTCGCGGCGCCGCTGCGGGCGGCCGGGCACACGGTGCTCGCCGTGACGCCGACGGGTGTGGCCGAACGCGCCCACCTGCTGCACGCCGGGGTCAACCTCGACACCCACATCGACGACGTGGTGTCGGTGCTCTCCGCCTACACCGACGAACCGGTGATCCTGGTCGGGCACAGCTACGGCGGCATGGTGATCACCGGCGTCGCCGCCCATGTCCCCGAGCGGGTCGACGCGCTGGTGTACCTCGACGCCGTGGTGCCGCGCGCCGGCGAGTCGTGCGCGGATCTCGTCGACGACGAGGAACGCCGGTGGTACCTGCAGTCCGACGCATCCGGCTTCGGGGTGCCGCCGCTGCCGTTCTTCGACGCCCGCGCGACCGCCCATCCCCGGGCGAGCGTGCTGCAGCCGCTGCGGTGCGGCGTCGACCTCAACCGGTTCCGCCGACGCGAGTATGTCTACGCCCTGGACTGGCCGGGCGAGTCGCCGCTCCGGTTCGCCTATGACCGTGTCCGCGACGACCCGAACTGGATCTGCCACGAACTGGACGCCAGACACAACCTGATGCGCGACGCGCCCGACGACCTCGTTGAGATCCTTGTCGACGTGGCCGCCCACTAGCCGGGAGAGAACTGCAACACGTTTCAGTTGCAGGCGCCCAATCGTTTACGCTGACCCCGTGTCAGCTTCCACTCAACCCGCGATCGACGGCTGGTTCGCCACCGACGAGTCCGGAGCTCCGTACCTGATCGGCGGGAAATGCCAGAAGTGCGGTACCTACGTCTTCCCGCCGCGGGCCAACAACTGCCCGAACCCGGCCTGTGACGGCGACGAGCTCGCGCAGGTGCCGCTGTCCCGGCGCGGCACGCTGTGGAGCTACACCGAGAACCGCTACGCTCCCCCGCCGCCCTATCCGGCGCCGGATCCGTTCGAGCCGTTCGCCGTTGCGGCCGTGCAGCTCGCCGACGAGGGGCTGATCGTGCTCGGCAAGGTCGTCGAGGGCACCCTGGCCGCCGACCTCAAGGTCGGGATGGAGATGGAGTTGACGACGATGCCGCTGTACACCGACGACGAGGGTGTCGTGCGCATCGTCCACGCCTGGAAGATCGCGGACAAGGGGGCCGACCAGTGAGCGCACCGGAACCGGTCTACATCCTGGGTGCGGGCATGCACCCGTGGGGCAAGTGGGGACGCGACTTCACCGAGTACGGCGTCGTCGCCGCCCGCGCCGCGCTGGCCGACGCCGGCCTGGACTGGCGCCAGATCCAGCTCGTCGCCGGCGCGGACACCATCCGCAACGGCTACCCGGGCTTCGTCGCCGGCTCGACGTTCGCGCAGAAGCTGGGCTGGAACGGAGTGCCCGTCACCTCCAGCTACGCCGCGTGCGCCAGCGGCTCGCAGGCACTGCAGAGCGCCCGCGCCCACATCCTGGCCGGCCTGTGCGACGTCGCGCTGGTGATCGGCGCCGACACCACCCCGAAGGGCTTCTTCGCCCCGGTCGGCGGCGAACGCAAGAACGACCCGGACTGGCAGCGGTTCCACCTGATCGGCGCCACCAACACCGTGTACTTCGCGCTGCTGGCGCGCCGCCGCATGGACCTCTACGGGGCCACGGTGGAGGACTTCGCCGCGGTCAAGGTCAAGAACGCCAAGCACGGGCTGGCGAACCCGAACGCGCGCTACCGCAAGGAAGCCACCATCGAGGACGTGCTGGCCAGCCCGGTGGTCTCCGATCCCCTTCGGCTGCTGGACATCTGCGCGACGTCGGACGGTGCGGCCGCGCTGATCGTGGCGAGCAAGTCGTTCGCCGAGAAGCATCTCGGCTCGGTCGAGGGTGTGCCGTCGGTGCGGGCCGTCAGCCTGCAGACCCCGGTCTACCCGCAGCACCTGCCCGAACTGCCGGACATCGCAACGGATTCCACCGCGGTGGCGCCCGCTCCGGAGCGGGTGTTCAAGGACCAGATCCTCGACGCCGCCTACGCCGAGGCCGGCATTGGGCCCGAGGATCTGTCGCTGGCCGAGGTCTATGACCTGTCCACCGCGCTGGAGTTGGACTGGTACGAGCACCTCGGGTTGTGCGAGAAGGGTGAGGCCGAACAACTGCTGCGCAGCGGCGCCACCACCATCGGCGGCCGCATCCCGGTCAACCCGTCCGGCGGCCTGGCGTGCTTCGGCGAAGCCATTCCGGCCCAGGCGATCGCGCAGGTCTGCGAGCTCACCTGGCAGCTGCGCGGGCAGGCCACCGGCCGACAGGTGGAGAACGCCAAGGTCGGCATCACCGCCAACCAGGGCCTGTTCGGCCACGGTTCCTCGGTGATCGTCGCCCGCTAGGGGCCGATGATCGTCGGGGTCCGGGTCAAACCCGGCAGCCGCAAAGGCCCCCTGGTCGAGGTCGGTGACGACGGCGACCTGACCGTGTACGTGCGTGAGCGGCCCGTCGAGGGCAAGGCCAACGACGCTGTGATCAAGCTGCTGGCCAAGCATTTCGGCGTGCCGCCCAGCCATGTCGAACTGGTCGGCGGCTCGACCTCGCGGATCAAGCGGTTCCAAATCGGAGACTAGGCCCCTGTCTCAGGCGACGCCGAGGTAGGCGGCGCGGATGCTGTCGTCGGCCAGCAGTTGTCGCGCGTCTCCGGTGCGGGTGACCTCGCCGGTCTCCAGGATGTAGGCGCGGTCCGAGCGGCTCAGCGCCTGCTGCGCGTTCTGCTCGACGAGCAGCACCGTGGTGCCCTGGGCGTTGATGTCGGCGATGATCCCGAAGATCTGCGAGATGACCATGGGCGCCAATCCCATTGAGGGTTCGTCGAGCAGCAGCACCCGCGGGCGGGCCATCAGCGCGCGGCCGATCGCCAGCATCTGCTGTTCGCCGCCGGACAGCGTGCCGCCCTCCTGGTTGCGCCGCTCCGCCAGCCTGGGGAACGTCTCCAGCACCCAGTCCAGCCGTTCCTTGTGTTCCCGGCGCGACGCGAATTTCCGTCCGTAACAACCCATTTCGAGGTTCTCGAGCACGGTCATGCCCGGGAAGATGCCGCGGCCCTCGGGTGCCTGGACCAGCCCCTGGGTCACCCGCTGATGCGCCTTGACCTTGCCGATGTCGCGGCCCTCAAACCAGATCGAACCGGAGGTCAACGGCAGCAGGCCGGAGATCGCCCGCATCGTGGTGGTCTTGCCCGCCCCGTTGGAGCCCAGCAGTGTGACCAGCTCGCCCTCGTGGACGGTCAGCGAGATGCCGTGCAGCGCACGGATTCTGCCGTACTGCACGACCACGTCGCGCAGCTCGAGGATGACCGGGCGGTCGGTCTTGGTGTTGTCACCGGACTTCGTCATCAGGAACTCCCAGGTAGGCGGCGATGACCTTGGGATCCTCACGGATCTCGGCGGGCCGACCGTCGGCGATCTTACGGCCGAACTCCAGCACCACGATCCGGTCGGTCACCCCCATCACCAGGCGCATGTCGTGTTCGATCAGCAGCACCGTGTAGCCGTCGTCGCGGATCTTGCGGATCAGGTCGATCAGCGCGGCCTTCTCCGCCGGGTTGAACCCCGCGGCCGGCTCGTCGAGGCACAGCAGCTTGGGTTCGGTGGCCAGGGCCCGGGCGATCTCGAGCCGACGCTGGTCACCGTAGGACAGGTTCTTGGCCTTCTCCTCGCCGCGGTGCGCGATCCCGACGAAATGCAATAGCGCAGCGGCGCGTTCGACGGCGGACTTCTCCTCGCGGCGATGCCGCGGGCTGCGCACCAGGGCGCCCGGTACCGAGGTGAAGTGGCGGGCGTCGGTGGCCACCATGACGTTCTCCAGCGCGGTCATCTCGCCCCACAGCCGGATGTTCTGGAAGGTGCGGGCGATCCCGCGGCGGGTGATCTCGTGGCGTTTGATCTTTCCCAGCGGTGCGCCGTCGAAGATCACCGTGCCTGACGTCGGGCGGTACACACCGGTGATCGCGTTGAAGCAGGTGGTCTTGCCCGCGCCGTTCGGCCCGATCATGCCGAGAATCTCACCGCGCCGGATGTCGAACGTCACCGAGTCCAGCGCGGTGAGACCGCCGAACTGCATCGTGAGATCCTTTGTCTGCAACAGGATCTCGCCTTCGGCGGCGTGGATGTCGCGGTGGACGCCGGCCAGTTCCTCGATACTCATCTCGCTCCTCGCGTGCGCGGCGTCATCTCGCTCCTCGCGTGCGCGGCGTCATCTCGCTCCTCGCGTGCGCGGCGTCATCTCGCGGCCTCCTCCACTGTCTTCTCCGGACTGCGGAGCAACTCGCGCGCGTACTTGCCGTACGTCAGCAGCTTCTGCCGGACCGGGAACAGGCCCTGCGGGCGGAAGATCATCAGCGCGACCAGCGCGATCCCGAAGAACAGGTACTTCAGGTCACCCATGTTGATGCCGAGGAACTCCACCCCGAGCAGTCGGTTGGGCAGGTACACGATCACGAACGCGCCGACCACCACGCCGAGCTTGTTGCCCTGTCCGCCGAGCACCACCGCGCACAGGAACAGCATCGAGTTGATGATGTTGAACGTCGGCGGTGCGACGAACTGCACCTGTCCGGCGTAGAGCGCACCGGAGAGCCCGCCGATCGCGGCACCGATGGTGAACGCCCACAACTTGAACTTGAAGGTGTTGACGCCCATCACCTCGGCGGCGTCCTCGTCCTCGCGGATCGCGATCCAGGCGCGGCCCACCCGGCTGCGCTCCAGGTTGCCGACCAGCACCAGGATCCCCACGATCAGCACCAGACCCAGCCAGAACCACCAGGTTCCGTAGTTGGCCAATCCCGCCGAGTTACCGCTGGAGAACACGCCGTCGGGCAGGTTCTCGGTCTGCCCGAAGCGGGGATACTCCACCTCGTTGAGCCCGCGGGGGCCGTTGGTGACGTCGGCGAGGTTGTCGGCCATCAGCCGGATGATCTCGCCGAATCCCAGTGTGACGATGGCGAGATAGTCACCGCGCAGCCGCAGCGTGGGCGTGCCGAGGATGAGACCGCTCAGCGCGGTGATCGCCATCGCCAGCGGCACACAGGCCAGCCACGCCCAGTCCTCGCTGAACCAGCCGTCTGGGCCCGTCTTGTTCCACGGACTGCTCGGGCTGGTCAGCAGCGCGACGGTGTAGGCACCGACGGCGTAGAAGCCGACATAGCCGAGGTCCAGCAGTCCGGCCTGGCCCACCACGACGTTGAGACCGATCGCGATGATCGCGACCATCGCGAACTGCGCCATGGTGCCGCCGAAGCTGATGTTCGGGGTGTTGACGAACGGCGGCGGGAACAGCGGCAGCAGGGCGAACAGACCGAACGCCAGCAGCCCGAAGCCCCACTTCTCGACCCGGGACCGCTCATCCCACCAGGACCGCAGCGCGTCACCGGGCGCCAGCAGCTTGCGGGTCATACTCGTGCCTTTCCGAGGCTCTCGCCGAGGATGCCGGTCGGGCGCAGGAACAGCACCAGCACCAGCAGCACGAACGCCACGACGTCACGCCACTGGGTGCCGAAGACCGCCTGACCGTAGTTCTCCATGATGCCCAGCAGCAGCCCGCCGAGCAGCGCGCCGCGCAGGTTGCCGATGCCACCGAGCACGGCGGCGGAGAACGCCTTGATACCCAACAGGAAACCGCCGGAGTAGATGATGCCCTGCGGCACCTTGAGCGTGTACAGCAGCGCCGCCGCACCGGCCAGCAGACCGCCGATCAGAAACGTCGTCATGATGATGCGTTCCCGGGACACACCCATCAGGGTCGCGGTGTCGGGGTCCTGTGCGACGGCGCGGATACCACGCCCGAACTTCGTCCGGTTGATCGCCATGTCGGTCAGCAACGCCAGGATCAGCGCCGCCACCACGATGATCAGCGTGATGTTGGAGACCGCGGCGCCGAAGACGGTGAACTGGGTCTCCGGCGCGACGAGCCGGATCGGCTGCTGGGCGTTGGAGCCGCCGTAGCCGGGAATGATCTTCGGCAGGATGAAGTGCACGAACTCCTGCAGCACGAACGACATGCCGATCGCGGTGATCAGGAACGACAGGCGTTCGGCGTTGCGCCGGCGCAGCGGCCGGTACGCGACGGCCTCCAACCCGACCGCGGTGGCACCCGAGACCGCCATCGCGAACAGCATCGCGATGCCGAGGTAGAGCACCGTCAGCGCGATGCCCTTGTTGTAGGTGTTCCCGCTGGGGGTGAAGCCCAGGATGAAGTCGAGGCAGAAGTACGCGCCGAACATGCCGAACATGAACACTTCGGAGTGGGCGAAGTTGATCAGCTTGAGCACGCCGTAGACCAGCGTGTAGCCGACCGCGACCAACGCGTAGATCGCGCCCCAGGACAGGCCGTCGATCGTCAGCTGCCAGAACCCGTCGAACAGTCCTGACACGTTGAAGTTGATGTTGGCGGCCAGGCAGGCGGCCTGCTCGACGCACTGGGATGTCATCCGGCGGCGGCTCCTCGCGACGAAGGTGTCAGGACGAGAACGCGTCCGAGCCGGATGGCATCGGACGCGTCCTCGCTGATGTTCCTACTGAACCTTGTAGATCCAGATCAGGCTGCTGGTGAGCTCGCCCTCCGGGGTCCACTGGTACTGCCGGGCGACGCCGCGGCCGTCGTAGTTGCGGACGAAGTCGAGCAGCGCCGGCCGGGTGATGGCACCCGAGTCGATGCCCTTCAGCAGGATGGTGCCCAGGTCGTAGCCCTCAGAGCTGTAGGTACCCGGCTCCTGGCCGAACTTCTCGGTGTACTCCTCGGCGAACTCACCGGTCGCCGGGCCGCACGGGCAGGACAGGATGGCGTCCTTGGCGGCGTCACCGGCCTGCTTGACGAACTCCGGGTCCTTGGTGCCGTCGGCGGAGACGAAGGCGCCCTCCCAGCCGCCGTCGCGCAGCTGCTGGACGAACGGCGCCGCCTCGGCGTAGTAGCCGCTGAAGAACACCGAGTCCGGATCGGCACCCTTGATCTGGGTCACCGCGGCCGAGAAGTCCTTGTCGCCCTTCTTGACCGAGATGTTGCAGCTCGAGTCGGCGACCGAGCCGAGGGTCTCGCGGACCGTCTGGGCCAGCCCCAGGCCGTAGTCGGTGCTGTCGTCGACGACGCACACCTTCTGGTGATTCAGCGTGTTCTTCAGGTAGTTGGCGACCGACGGGCCCTGCTGGCCGTCGTTGCCGAGGCCGCGGAAGAACGTCTTCCAGCCCTTCTGCGACAGGGTGGTGTTGGTCGCCGAGGCGGTCACGGCGACCAGGCCGGCCTGGTTGAACACGTCGCCGGTGGCGTTGGTCTCGCCGGAGAACGCCGGACCGATCAGGCCGATCGTGTAGGGGTCGTTGATGATCTGCGGCGCGATCTGGGTCGCCTTCTGCGGATCACCCTCGGTGTCGAACGTCTTGAGCTGCACCTGGCAGCCGGGGTTGGCCTCGTTGTGCTTGTCGACGGCCAGCTGGATGCCGTTCTTGATGTTGATGCCCAGCGCGGCGTCGGGACCGTTGAGCGCACCGGCCATCGCGATCGAGACCGGCGGGCACTGGGCGTTACCGTCGCCCGCCGGGTCGGCCGGCGTGGCGCCCTCTTCGGTCTTGACCTCGGCACCGTTCTCGTCGATCTGGACCTGCTCGACGATCTTGAGTTCGGTCTGCGCCTCGCCGCCCCCCTCACTCGGTTCGGATTGTTGTTGGCAGGCGGCTATACCGAGCACAACCAAACCGGCACTGCTGATGGCAAATGCTTTCCGTGCCACGCGAGAGCGCACGCTTCACCTCCGGGTCAATGAACTTGTCGGCGCCGCCACCTCCGCCCGGGTGAGCAGGGGCTGCGACGCTTCGCCGAGAACCTTAACCAACGTGCGGCGTCAGTGCGTGGTGTTGACCGACGCCGCGCGGGCATTGCGGTGTTGGTCACGGCAGAATGCCGCCTCCGGAAACGCAGTTTTTACCCGGGGCGGCTGCTGCGGGGTCAGCTGGAGGCCGATGCCTCCCCGGGCGTGTCCAGGGTCTCCAGCACCACCTCGGCGACGCGCTTCATCGTGGTCCGGCGGTCCATGGCGGCCCGCTGAATCCACTTGAACGCCTCCGGCTCGGTCATCCCCTGCTTGGTCTGCAGCAACCCCTTGGCCCGTTCGACCAGCTTGCGGGTCTCCAACCGGTCCGCCAGCGTGGCGACTTCCTTCTCCAGCTCGGTGATCTCGGCGAAGCGGCTGAGCGCCACCTCGATCGCGGGGATCAGGTCGCTGATGGTGAACGGTTTGACGAGGTAGGCCATCGCCCCCGCATCGCGGGCCCGCTCGACCAGCTCGCGTTGGCTGAACGCGGTCAGGATGACGATCGGCGCGATGCGCTTGGAGGCGATCTCGGACGCGGCGTCGATGCCGTCGCGGCGCGGCATCTTGACGTCCATGATCACCAGATCGGGTTTGAGGCGCTCGGCGAGGTCGACGGCCTCCTGGCCGTCACCGGCCTCGCCCACGATCTCGTAACCCTCTTCGCGCAACATCTCGGCCAAGTCCATCCGGATGAGTGCCTCATCCTCCGCGACGAGAACACGGCGCGCCTTCTGGCCTTCGGTCGGTGACCCGGTCATGACTGACATTGTGGCGGTAACAGCGGCGTTCAGCGACCTCGGGTCATCCTCTATGGTGGTAACCCGTACGGATCACCGGCCCTTGTAGCCCAATCGGCAGAGGCACACGACTCAAAATCGTGACAGTGTGGGTTCGACTCCCACCAAGGGCACCACGGCTCAAACCCCTGCTCAAGACGGCGAACGCCTCCCACCCGCGGTCCCCCGCGGGCAGGAGGCGCACGACGCCCGCCGTCTCAGACGTACAGGATCATCCCCCACGGCCCCTTGATGTAGGAGACGTTGGAGCCGCCCGCCGATCCGCCGCTGGACTTGTCCGAACCGCCTGAGCCACCGGCGTTATCGTCGCCGCCGCCCGGGGCGTCACTGTCGGCGTCGTCGGCCCCCGCACTCCCGGCGCCTCCGCCGCTGCCGCCGCCCGGGCTGCCCGCCCCGGCGCCGTTACCCGCACCGCCGGTTCCCGGGGTGACCTTGTTGCCGTCGCGGGTGTCGACGCGCTTGTTCGTGCCGGTACCGGTGCCGGTGTCCTTGTCGTCGTCCTTCTTGGTGCCGGAGTCCTTATCGTCGTTCTTGTCGTCGTCACCCTTGTTGGACTCGCTGCCCTTCTTCGCGGAGTCCTCGTCATCGTCGGATGAGACCTCGTGCTCGGTGACGTCCTCGGTCACGTCCGGCTGCTCGGCCGGCGCCGACGTCTCCTCGGGCTCAGTGACTTCGGGCTCAGTCACCGGCTCGGTGATCTCCGGTTCGGTGGTGGGAGCAGAACTCGTCGGAACCGGGGTCTGCGACGGCGCCTCGGCGTCGGTCGTTTCGGTCGCGACCGGGGTGTCGGCCGGCTCGGTGACCGCCGACTCCTCGGCGGGCCCTTCCGTCTTCTCCTCGGCGGGTTCCTCCGCCGTCTGCTCCTCCGCGGCCTCCTCGGTCGGCTCCTCGGCGGGTTCCGTGGTCTCATCGGTAGTCACACCGGTCGTGACCTCCGTCGTGGACTCGGCCGGGTCGGCCGGAAGGCCGTCCTTCGAGACCTGCTCCTCGCCGGTCACCTCCTCGGCCGCCTCGGCGACGGCGAACGCCAGCACCACGCGGGTGTCGGCGGGCAGGTTCAGCGCCGCCGTCGCGGGGCTGAAGACCCCGAACAGGTTGCGCAGCGCGTCGGAGATCGCCGTCACGACGGCGTTGGCCAGGCCCGAAACCGTCTGCGCCACCACGGTGTAGATCTGCTGAAGCGCCGCGGTGAGGGCCTGCACGATCGCCGTGACCGGATCGGTCGGCGGATTGCCGGGATTCCCGGGCTCCTCAGGCTCCTCCGGGTCGACCGCGCATTTGCGGCCGGTGTTGAAGCACTCGACGACATCGGCGACGAGCTTGCGCGCCCAGTCGTAGGTGAAGATGCCCATCGTGCCCTCTTCGGTGAGCTCGTTGAGCCGGTCCCGCAGCGTGTAGAGGAACGCCGGCCCGGTGTAGTCCAGCGAGCTCCAGAAGTCGAGGAACTCCTTGACCCACTCCGCCTGTGTCTGTTCGTCTTTGATCCACGTGCTCAGGCCGTACTCGGTGGCCCAGATCTTCAGCGCCTCGTCACCGTGGGCGATCATCAACTCGCGGATCGCGATGAGCTGCTCCACCGGCGTCTGCCACGGGTTGGTCGGATCCAGACCGTCCGGGAACGAGATCTCGTTGCTGTACGGGTGGATCGACAGCGCGTCGAAGAAGCCTTTGGCGTCCGCGTCGTACATCCGCTGGATGAAGGTGACGGGGTTCATCGTGAACGGCGAATCCTGCACGGTGCCAACCACACCCGCGACGACGAGGGCGGCCGGATCGATGGCCTTGATCTGCTCGTAGGCCGCTCGGAGTATGTCGGTGTAGGTTTCCGGGTCGGGGCCGCCCACCCAGTACCCGGTGTAGTTGGGCTCGTTCCAGATCTCATACGCCGAGACCAGACCCTGGAACCGCTCCGCGACCGTGCGCGCCCACTCGCCGTACTTCACGGGGTCCGGCGGCTGGTAGATATGCCATCCCGGGGTCTCCTCGCCGCCCGGCACACCCCAGCCGGGGGTGGTGTTGAGCACCCCGAGTACGGCCATCCCCCGCTCGTTGGCGGCGTTGATGATGTACTCCGAGCGGGCCCACAGCGACTCCTCCCAGTCCGGCGGCAGTGCCCCGGGCTCGAGCGGCTGAATGTCGGCCCACGGGATCAGCACGCGGACCGTGTCGACGCCGAGCGACAGCATCGCGTCGAGATGCCTGTCGACGTCTTCCTGACTCATCCCGTAGAGATCGGAGTCAGCGATGCCGACCTTGCCGTTGGTCTCCTCGATGACGGCCACGGGAATGTACTCGTAACGAACCGGCCGCGGTAATGGCTCCGTCGGAACAAGCAAATTCGTGACGTACGCGCACAAGATGGCGATTGGTGCGGCCGCAATCACGCCAGCCATCCCGAAGCGTCGCAGCCGGCGTTTCACGATGGGCCCCATGGCCTGCTCCTGTTCAGTTCTCAGTCCGAAGACAACGGCGATGCGAAAGCTCAAATTAGCGCATTCAAGCGAAACGCGTATAGGTGATAGCCAGAAAAGTCATCTGATCGAAAAGCGAAATCCAACGCCCGTCCGCCCAAGTCAGATGTATCGCAATCGGCACGTACCCCGACTAGTTCCTTTAGCAAACCCATCAGTTTTGGTATGAATCTGTGACCTGCGACTATACCGGCGAGTAGGTGCGACAAGATGCTGGATTTTCGCTCACTTGAACCGCGTCAATGTGGTATCGCAGCGAGAATTTTTCGTTGCTGGTGCCATTCACGGCAATCATGCATTCCCGTTATTTTCGATTGTGAAGATAATGGCGCTGGCAATCCCGGCTGACATTCGATTCGGTTCACATTTTGCGGCCGCCCCCAGGTCGAGGCCACGCGGCAGCGCGGATCGTCACGTGACAATTCCCGATCATCCAGCAATCCGGTCCCGGCAAAGTGAGCAAAGACGACAAAACAGTCCCGACCTGCCATTTGGCAATTCCGGCCACCAAGATGGTGAAACCGCTGCGAAAACCGCAGGTCGCACGCTGTCGCGGCGATACCCTTTGGCGATGGACCTGAGGATGCGGCCGGTCTGCGTGCCTGAGCTGGCGCTGGAGAACCGCACGTCGGCCCGCGTCCGCCACCACGCCGAGAACGCGGGCCGCCAACGCCGCGTCCTGAATGTCACCGCGATGATCAGCGCCGCTATCAGCGCCTTCTTCGGCATTCAGGGGCTGTTGATCGGTCAGGTCGCCTGGTGGATCTCGCTGGTCAATCTCGGCAGCGCCGCCGCGTTCGCGGCCATCCCGTACCTGTGCCGGTTCGGTGAGCTGGTCGCGCCGCTGGTGTTCTTCGGCGTCGCCTACGCGACGCTGACCGTGGTGTGTGTCTTCCTCGGCACCGGGACCGGCCTGCAGTTCTACTTCGTCGTGGCCGCCGCGATCACCGTGCTGGTCCTGGGGATCGACCACATCGCGCTGGCCTGTGCGCTGGCGGCGTTCGGCGCCCTGACCGTCATCCTGCTGGAGTTCTATGTCTCCAATGACACTGGGGCACAACCGAAGTGGGCATTCAACGTGTCGTTCGTGCTCACCGTCGCCACCGCCTGGATCCTGCTCGTGGCCACCCTCTGGTACGCGCTGCGGGAGATCCGGCGGGCCCGGCTGGCCATGGAGGAGGAGTACGAGCGGTCCGAACGCCTGCTGGCCAACATCCTCCCGGTGCAGATCGCCGAGCGGCTCAAGGACCCGACCCGCACCGTGATCGCCGACAGGTATGACGACGCCTCGATCCTGTTCGCCGACATCGCCGGCTACACCGAACGCGCCAGCGACATCGACCCCGACGACCTGGTCCGCTTCCTGGACCGGCTCTACACCGACCTGGACGCGCTGGTGGACCGGCACGGCCTGGAGAAGGTCAAGACCAGCGGCGACTCCTACATGGTGGTCGCCGGGGTGCCGGAGCCGCGGCCCGATCACATCGAGGCGCTCGCCCGCCTGGCACTGGATATGGCCGACGCGGTCGCCGATCTGCGTGATCCGAAGGGCCGCGAGGTTCCCCTGCGGATCGGGCTCGCGGCGGGGCCGGTGGTCGCCGGCGTCGTCGGCGCCCGCAAGTTCTTCTACGACGTGTGGGGCGACGCGGTGAACGTGGCCTCACGCATGGAGACCACCGACGTCGCGGGCCGTATCCAGGTCCCGCACGACGTCTACGAACGCATCCGCCACCGGTTCGTGCTCGAACCCCGCGGTGAGGTCGACGTCAAGGGCAAGGGCGTGATGACGACCTGGTACCTCGTCGGCCACAGGGATGTCGGCCACGGGAATCCGGTCAGAGCTCACTCGGCTTGAGGTGTTCGGCCAGCGCGGCCAGCCGCCACAGGGTCTCCCGATTACGCGGCCACGCCGCGGCGTCCGAAAGCCGGTTCGGCAACACCGCGGCGGGCCCGCTGACCGGGTACTCGCTCATCTCGACCCGACAGCCGTCCTCGATGTCGCTGAGGCGCAGGATGACTCGCGCGCCGCCGAACGGCCTGCCTTTGGCGTGCAACACCAGTTTCTCCAGCGGCACGCTCTCCTCGACCACGGTCACGTCGTCGAGCAGCATCGGCCAGACACCGACCGAGTGGCAGATCCGTGAGCCGGGGGCAGGCCAGTCCGGGTCCACGGCACGCATCCGGCTGTTGCCGACCACCCATTGCGAGTACGTCCATCCGTCGGCCATCACGTCCCAGACCTGTTGCCGGGAGGCGCGGATATCTCTGGTGACAGTCACCCGGATGGAGTACCCGCCGGGCCCGCCGTTAGACCTTGCGGTTCTCCGACTTGATCAGCCAGGCCTGCTTCTCCAGCCCGTCGATCAGTTCGTGCAGGATGTCGGCGGTGCTGGGGTCCTCGGCGTCGACGGCGTCGTGCACCTTGCGGATGGTGTCGACGGTGGCGTAGATCCGGCTGACGATCAGGTCCACCGCCTCATGCGTGCTGACCTCGTAGGCCGGGAACTGCGGCAGCGTCGTGCCCGCCACAACGGTGTCGGACCGTCCGTCGGGAACGGCGTCCAGTGCGCGCATCCGCTCGGCGATCGTGTCGCTGGAGACGCGGGCGAAGTCGACCAGTTCGTCGAGCTGCAGGTGCAGGTCACGGAAGTTGGTTCCGACGACGTTCCAGTGCGCCTGCTTGCCCTGCAGGTGGAGCTCGATGAGGTCGACCAGCACCTTCTGCAGGCTCGCGGCCAGCTCCGGTGTGGCCTGGAACCCCTGGATCTCTTCTTCGGTACGACGTGTTGTGCTCATGCCCATTACAACCACCCCTTTTCTGGATCAAGTCCAGTTTACCATATGATTCTCGTCACACCGATTCCTTTTCTTCCTGGTCAGCGGGCTGGTCCTGGCGCTCAAGCAACCGCGCGTAGCCGGCGCCCATCCCGAGCAACACCAGGCCCACGACGATGAACACCGCGACCCGGAACATGCCGTCAAGCGTCCCCAGGTCGAACAGGAACAGCTTGGCCATGGCGGCTGCGACGACCGCCAGTCCCCCACCGATCGGCAGCGAGCGCTCGCTGCGCGGCCGGCGCGCCGCGTAGGCGAACAGCGCCGCGGCCAGCGCGATCCAGCAGATCGTCGCCGCCATGTGCCCGGCGAGGAAACCGCCGCCGGTGCCGCCCGCCAGCACGCCGGCCGTGACACACAGGGTGGTCACCGCGTACCCGGCCACGGCCGCCGCCCCGGCCCACACCGCGGACTCGCGGCGCGGCAGCGACCACAGGACCGCGGCGACGGCGGCGACCAGCAGGACGCTGCCGACCAGCGTCGACGCCCCGGCCGCCGGCGTCGTCGGAAGCGCGTACATCAGCCGGTACGGCGGCGCGTAGAACAGGTAGTTGCCCGCGCCGAGCACCCCGAAGCCGATCGCGACCGCACGCACGGTCACCGACTGCCGTCCCGCGATGGCCACCGCGGTCGCCATCGCCAGCAGCACCGGACCGATCACGCGACCGTCGAACGCGACCACCACCGCGACCAGCGCGGCGGCCGCCGCCAGCACACCCCAGATCCGGCGCACCGCCGCGTCCAGCGGAACGGCCACCACCAGCGCCAGCAGCGTCACCGCCAGCGCCGCTGCCATCAGCGCGGCCGCCGCACGCGGCACCGCGGGCCCGGTGCACAGCACGGGCAGCACACCGGCGCCGGCCAGCAGTGCCATCCCCGCCTTGTTGGACGTCGACGGCAGCAGCAGCAGGGCACTGACCAGCGCGAGCAGGGCACCGATGGCGCACGCCCCGGCCAGCCACATCACGCCCGCGCCGCGACCGGCGGCGACCAGCGCCACCAGCAGCGGCAGAGCGATCGCGGCGGTGCGCGCGGCGTGCAACCAGATCCAGTCGCGGCCCAGCTGAACCGGCAGTGACGCCGCCGCCAGCGCGAGCATGAACGCCACCAGCAGCAGCGTGACGCCGTCGACCACCAGCGGCGCCAGGATCAGCAGCGGCACCAGCACCAGCAGTCCGAGCTGTTCGGAGTCCCACCGGCGCGCCAGCGTCAGCCCGCCGCCGCCGATCGCCGCCGCGAGGAGCAGGCCGGCCGCCGGGACCACCCACCCGTAGATGGTCGTCAGCGCGATCACGTCCATGTAGGCGGCGGCCACGCCGGTGGCGGCCAGCGCGATGGCACCTGTGCGTCCGCCCGGCCGCGAGTACAGCCACCACCCGGCCGCGACCAGCGCCCCGGCCAGCACCGCACCGGCGGTCACCCGGATCTCCGGACGCAGGATGCCGGCCTGGGCGGCGAGCACGAGCAGCAGCACGACACCGATCAAGGTCACGGCCACGCCCGCGATGGCGAGCAGCTTGCCGATCCAGCCCTCGTCACGCCTCGGCCGCGTCGGCGTCGGCGTCGGCGCCGGGGCGGGCTGCGGGGTGGACGGTGGCGGCGGTGGCGGTGGTGGCGGTGGCGCCGAAATCTGCTGGGGCGGCACCCAGTACGTCACCGGTGGCGGTGGCGCGGGCTGCGGGGCGAGCAGCCGGTCCAGTTCGGTCAGGTCGGCGGAGACCCGGGCCAGCTGCGTGGACAGCGAGGCGAACTCGGCGGAGAGCCGGGCGATGACGACGCGATGTGGTTCGGTCATAACCGTCATCGTCACGCCCTGGCCGGGGCCCGCGGATGAGTAGGACTACTCGTCTAGCCCGTGTTCGATCGCGTATCGGGCCAGTTCGACGCGGTTGGCGACCTGCAGCTTGCGGAATGTGGCCTGCACGTGGTTCTCCACCGTGCGGTGACTCAGCGACAGTCGCGCCGCGATCTGCTTGGCCGTCAACCCCTTCGCGACGTAGCGCAGGATCTCGGTCTCCCGCTCGGTGAGCCGCGGAGTCTGCGGGTCGGGGTCCTTGGCGATGCGGCGGTACTCGCCGAGCACCAGCCCGGCGAGCCCGGGCGTGAACACCGCGCGACCCTCCGCGGTGGCACGCACCGCGTCGGTGAGCTCCTGCTTGGAGGCGCTCTTGACCAGGTATCCGGTCGCGCCGGCCTTGACCGCCTGCAGCACGTCGTCGCGTTCGTCGGAGGCCGACAGCACCAGCACCCGCGACGCCGGCGACACCGCGAGCACCTCGGCGGTCGCCTGAGCGCCGTCACCGTCGGGCAGTCGCATATCCATCAGAACGACGTCGGGATGCACCACCCCGGCACGCCGCCGAGCCGCGGCCACACCGTCGGCCGTCGCCACCACGGTGAAGCCCTCCGCCTCGAGGTCGCGGGCCACCGCATCACGCCAGATCGGATGGTCGTCGACCACCATCACCGTCGGGGTACCGTCAGCTCCCATTCCGTCCCGCTTTCCGGACCGGTGGTCAGCCTGGCGCTGCCGCCAAGCCACTCCAGCCGTCCCACAATCGATTTCGCCACACCCATGCGGCCCTCACGCTGAGCCTCCTCCAGACGGCCCGCCGGGATGCCGACGCCGTCGTCGCGGACCGTCACCGTCACCGCGTCACCCAGATCCTCCAGCAGAACATAGGCGCGCGCGTCCGGACCCGCGTGCGCGGCGACGTTGTCGAGGGCGTTGGCCACCGCCGCGGCCAGTTCGGTCGCGACGTCGGCGTCGAGCAGCACCGGGTCGGCGGGCAGGCTCACCGACACCCGGTCCGACGCCCGCTGCCGCAGCAACGCACCGACATCGGTCATCGCTCCCACCGCCGGGCGGTCCTGCCCGGAGCTGACCAGCCGGCGCAGCGCACGTTCCTGCTCCCCCGCCAGCTCCGCGAGTTCGGCCGTCTCACCGCCGATCTCGCGTCCGCGCCGGGCGACCAGCGCCAGCACCTGGATCGCCCCGTCGTGCACCTCGCGCGACAAGCGTTCCCGCTCCTGATGCGCGGCCGCCAGCCGGGCCGCCTGTTCGAGTTCGGCGTGCGCCCGCCGGGCGGTCTGCGCGGCCATTCCGACCGCCAGGCCGACCGCCAGTTCGATGACGATCGTGGCGTTGCGGCCGAGGTCGTAGTTGAAGAATCCCTTGACCAGCGTGCTGGCGACCATCACCGCCACCCCGGTCAGCATGCCGGCGATCGGCCCGGCCACGATGGCCGCGGAGATGGTGGCGTTGGTGGCCCACAGCGTGGTCGGCCACGACTGGTTGTCGAACGCCCACTGCTGCGTGGCCACCACCTCGGTGGACAGGATCAGCGCGACGACCACCGCGATCTCGGCCAGCACCCACGCGGGCCGCCTCCCGAAACCCTGCAGATAGGCCACCGCGCACACCGCGCTCCAGCCGATCAGCACCGAGAACAGCGCCCACGCCAGCCCGGGGCGGGCCAGGTCCGGATTGACCGCGATCTGAAAGCCCGCGGCGTACAGACAACTGAGCAGCCGGAACACCTGGGCCGCGCGCCACAGCGGCGTGGCCGGATCCGGTGAGCCGACGGGCACGGTTACAGCACCTTGGACAAAAACGCCTTCGTGCGTTCGTGTTTCGGGTTGCTCAGTACCTCGCGGGGCGGACCACTCTCCACCACCACGCCGCCGTCCATGAACACCAGATGGTTGGCGACCTCCCGGGCGAAGCCCATCTCGTGGGTCACCACCACCATCGTCATCCCTTCGGCGGCAAGCCGTTTCATCACCTCGAGCACCTCACCGACCAGCTCGGGGTCCAGCGCCGAGGTCGGCTCGTCGAACAGCATGAGCTTCGGGTTCATCGCCAGCGCGCGGGCGATCGCGACGCGCTGCTGCTGACCGCCGGAGAGCTGCGCGGGGTAGGCGTCGGCCTTGGCGCTCAGGCCCACCTGGTCGAGCAGGTCGCGGGCCCGCGCCACCGCGGCGTCGCGCTTCATGCCCTTGACGTGGATCGGCGCCTCGATGATGTTCTCCAGCGCGGTCCGATGCGGGAACAGGTTGAAGTGCTGGAACACCATGCCGATGTCCCGGCGCTGCTTGGCCGCGTCGCGCGGCGACATCTCGTGCAGCTTGTTGCCGCGCTCCTTGTAGCCGATCAGCTCGCCGTCGACGTAGAGTCGGCCGGCGTTGACCTGCTCGAGGTGGTTGATGCAGCGCAGGAAGGTGGACTTGCCCGAACCGGAGGGCCCGACCAGGCACAGCACCTCGCCGCGCCCGATCTCCAGCGTGATGCCCTTGAGCACCTGCAGGGCACCGAAGTTCTTGCACACCTGTTCGGCCTTGACCATCGGGGTCGTCACGGGTGCACCTCCCCCGCGATCTGCGCCTTGGCCAGTGCCTCAAGCTGTTTGGAGGTCAGCTTGCGCGACGCGCCCCGCGAGAAGTAGCGCTCCAGGTAGTACTGGCCGACCATCAGCACGCTGGTGATCAGCAGGTACCACGTCGCCGCCACCAGCAGCAGCGGGACCGGTTCGAAGATGCGGGCCGCGATCTCGCGGGAGGTGATGCCGTAGAGGTCCAGGGTGAACGGCACGGCGGTCACCAGCGAGGTGGTCTTCAGCATGCTGATGACCTCGTTACCGGTGGGCGGGATGATCACCCGCATGGCCTGCGGAAGCACCGTGCGGCGCATGGCCATTCCCCACGACATGCCCAGCGCGATGGAGGCCTCCATCTGGCCCTCCGGCACCGAACTGATTCCCGCGCGGATGATCTCGGCCATGTAGGCGGCCTCGTTGAGCGCCAGGCCGAGGATGGCCAGCACGAACGGAATGGACAGCGCCTGCAGGTTGAACTCGAAGAACGTCGGGCCGAACGGCACGCCGAGCTTGATGTTCTGGTAGATCGTGGGCAACAGCCCCCAGAACACCAGCTGCACGTACACCGGGGTGCCGCGGAAGATCCACAGGTACACCCAGGACACCGCCTTGAACACCGGGTTCGGCGACAGTCGCATCACCGCGAGCAGGACACCGAGCACGATCGCCAGGACCATCGAATAGACGGTCAGCTGAAGGGTGTTCAGGACACCGACGACCAGAACCCGCTCGTTGAACAGGTACTCGAAGTACGTCGACCAGCGGTAGGCGTCGTTTGTGGCCGCCCCGTAGAGGAACAGCACCACGAGAACGGCGATGACGACCGCCGCCACCCACCGCCACGGATGCCGCAGCGGCACGGCGTCAATAGCGGCGGGGGCAGCGGGTGGCGACGTGTCGACATCGGTCATTGACGAAATCTCCTACGAGATAGCCCCGTTGATCACTGGCTTGTCGATCATTCCGCTCTCGACGCCCCAGTTGCTGGCGATCTCCTTGTAGGTGCCGGTTTCGATGAGGTGCTCAAGCGCCTTCTGCAGCGACTGCGCCAGCGGCGAGCCCTTCTGCACCGGCCAACCATACGGCGCGGAGTCGAAGATCTCACCCGCGGGCTCGAGCTTGCCGTTGCTCTGCTTGATGGCGTAGGCGGTCACCGGCGAGTCGGCCGACATCGCGTCGGTCTGGCCGAGGATGACGGCGTTGGTGGCGGCGTCCTGCCCGTCGAAGGGCACGATCTCGATCGGCGGCTTGCCCGCGTCGGTGCACGCCTTGCTCTTGGCCGGCAGTTCCTCGGTCTCCTCGGTGGTGGTCGCCTGCACCGCCACCTTCTTGCCGCAGGCGTCGTTCGGGTCGATGCCCGCACCCGGGCGCTGCGCCCACTGAATGCCCGCGTTGAAGTAGGTGACGAAGTCGACCGACTCCTCGCGCTCCTTGGTGTCGGTGAACGACGACATCCCGACGTCGTAGGTGCCGCCCTGGATCGACGGGATGATCTTGGCGAAGTCGGATTCCCGGTACTCGGCCTTCAGCCCCAGGGTGGCGGCGATCGCGTTCATCAGGTCGACATCGAAGCCGACGATGTTGCCGTCGGGATCCTTGAACTCGTTGGGCGCGTACGGAATGTTGACGCCGACGATCAGCGTGCCCCGCGACTTGATGGCCTCGGGGACGGTGTTGGCGATCTCCTCGACCTTCTCCGCCGACACGGACGGGGACGGGCTGCTCGCCTCGGAGTCATTCTCGCCGGATCCGCCACTGGCGCATCCGGACAGGGCGATAGCGCCCGTTGCAGCAAAGACCGCGGCGAAGCGCCAGAACTTGCTTCGTCGGGTGTGACAGTCACCTAACACGTGTGCCTCTACTTTCTGCCTCGTGGAGCCGGTGCGAAGCGCCGGTAACGGAACACTAGGACAGCGCGTGCGCTGTGGCAGGGGAACCAAACCCAATGTCGCGTTTCAGCGTTGTAGTAGGAGTTATCTGGCAGTCAGCAACCCTCATGCGACCCCAATATGAGAAGGAGATTGCCATGTCCACCACCTACACCGTTCCCGATAACCCCGCCGATCCTGAGGCTGCTGCGCTGGAGTTGATCGTGCGGATGCCCGACATCGTGGGTCGATCGACACCCCACCTGCGCGAGGTGGTACGCGAACTGTCGATGCTCTTGGAGATCGAACGGGCGTTTGAGGGTCTGTCGTGGCACGACGCCAAGCACGCAGCCGTAGCGATCATCGCCGACGCGATGAGCCAGGACGACCCTGTGGCATTCCTGCGCTACCGGGCTGTATTGGCCGCCGCAGGTGAGGACCGGATGGCTTGGGACGACCGCGACGCGATGGTGCGCGCGTTCGAGGTCGGCGCGAAGGTGCTGTCACTGTGAGCGCCGCGGGTGTGAACAACCGGGTACGGAACCTGCGGGTCCGTGCCCGCCGGCTCGACTTCAGGGTCACGAAACGTGGCAGCACGCTCACGTTGATCGACCGGGAAGGCCGACCCGTTGTCAGCGGGTCACTGGATCTGGTCGACGCCTGGGTCGAGGCGCGGTTTGTCGGCCGTCGGCCTGGGCCGCGCCCGTTCGATATCCCCGAGCCGTGGCGGCCGTGGATCGACCTGCTCGTTTCAGAGTTGCGCGCGGCCAAACGCAGCCCGGGCACGATCGAGCTTCGGGTTAAACGGCTCGCTGCGGTCGCCCGCGGTATTCCCGGGAGTGATCCGCTGACGGTGACGCGCGGTGAGCTGGTCAACTACCTCGGTGAGCACCCCGAATGGACGCCGGAGTACGCGCACAGCGTGCGGACGAGCATCCGGGTGTTCTTCGCGCTGCTGGACGACTTGCAGGCCCGCCCGAACAATCCTGCGCGTCGGCTGCCGCGCATCATGATCCAGCGAGGGCTGCCGCGCCCGTGCCCTGACAACGCGATCCGTGCGGCACTCAACGAGGTGTCCGACGAGCGGGTCGAGCTGGCCATCAGGTTGGGTGCTGAGGCTGGATTGCGGCGGATGGAGATCGCCGGCTTGCGCCGTGACGCCGTCGAAGGCGCTGCCGGCGACTTCCGGATCCGTGTGCGCGGCAAGGGCGGCCACGAGCGCATCGTGCCGATCAACGATGACCTTGCCGCGCGTCTATGTGAAGGCGAGAGCGTCTACGTGTTTCCGTCACCGACTGGTGGGCACATCACGCCTCGTCACCTCGGCAAGCTGGTCAGAGACGCGCTGCCGGGTCAGTGGACTTCCCACAGTCTGCGACACCGCTACGCCACCACCACCTACAGAGCCTCCGATGGCGATTTGCGGGTGGTGCAGGAGCTGCTCGGGCACGTCTCACCAGCGACGACAGCGATCTACACCAAGATCACCGACGAGTCGATGCGACGCGCCTCATTGGCCGCGGCCGTCAACTGACCAGACCCGGGCTATCAAGTCAGCGCCCAATTCTTTGCTTCTTCAATCATTTAGGTTCTGCCGGCTTCGGCCTTGAGCCGACGCCAGCACCATGGGAAGGACCATCCATGTCACAGTGGCTCAACGCCAGAACACATCGCTTGCCAGCTCCGGAGGTCGTCCAGTGAGCGCCGTGCTGCGCCTGGTTGCCGACACCGGCGGGGATGACCAGCTTCCCCCCTTGGAAGCCTGGGAGATCCACATGCGTGGCGCCGGACTGTCAGAACGCACCGTGACCAACAACGTCAACGTCGTATCGCATCTGGAGAGATTCTGCGGCGCCCCTGTGACCGAGCTGCGACCGATCGACATCTCCCGGTTCCTGGCCAGACCGGAGCTGAAGCAGTGGAGTCGATCCAACTACTTCAGTTCGATCGCGTGCTTCTACAAGTGGTGGGCCGACAACGGCGGCACCGACATCACTGCGCGGCTGCCCCGGCCGAAGTGCCCGAAGGGCGTGCCGCGGCCAATCACCGACGAGCAGCTGGCGGACCTGCTGGCCATCCGCATGCACCGGCGCACCCGCGTGATGATCCTGCTGGCCGCTCTGGCCGGGCTTCGGGTACATGAGATCGCCAAGGTGCGCGGCGAGGACATCGACCCAGTGGCACGCACCCTGCGAGTCACCGGTAAGGGCAACAAAACCGCCGAACTGCCGCTACATCCCCTGCTCGCCGAGGCCGCCGCCGACATGCCCCGCAAGGGGTGGTGGTTCCCCGCGAACGCCCGACGCCCCGGCCAGCACATCACCTGGCGTGCGGTGTCCCAGATCATCAAGCAGGCAATGGACCGCGCAGGTATCCCCGGGGGCACAGCTCATCGGCTTCGCCATTGGTACGGCACCACCCTCGTCGGCGACGGCGCAGACCTACGCACCGCACAGACCCTGTTGCGGCACACCAACCTCAACACCACCGCCGTTTACGTCCAGGTGCGCGACGAGAAACGCACCCAGGCGATCGAGCGACTCGTCCTGCCAACGAAAAACTCGTGATGGAGTACGCGCCCGCCAACCGTGGCTGGTCTCAGCGGTAGACCTCGCGGTATGCCGCGGACTCCCGTTACGATCCGCGGATGGGGGATGATGACGACGAGATGGGGGTCGCACCGACTGGGCTCGCCCCGTCCGCCGAGCCGACAGAGGCTGTCAACGCGTGGTCGCTCGATGACAGCGAGGAGTTGTCGCCGCCGCGACTGCTCACTCCCGGTCGCATCACCGCGCTGGCTATCGCCGGCGCCGCTGTGCTCGTCGCGGCGGCCGGTGCACTTGCCGTCGTTTACCTGCGTCAGCCGGCGTCGTCTCCGTCGACCGCCCAGCCCACTATCACCGTGGTGGCCACACCGACGACGACACCCGCTTCTCCCCCACCGATAACGATCACATCCACGGTCAGGGTCGCTGTGCCCGACGCCAGGACAGCCGAGCCCACCCTGCCGCCGGCTACCTGGTCGAAGGCCGACGATGCCCGTTTCATTGCGGCTCTCCAGGCCGACAACTGGATGATCTGGGACGCAGTGCAACTGGCTGAGAGCGCCCACATCGTTTGCGCGCACCTGCAACGCGGCTACACGCCGTTACAGGTGGTCATGAGCCTAACGACCATCCCGACGACCGAGGCGTGGTCGTTCGTCAACGCTGCCCAGCGTTCGTACCCAAATTGTCCCTGACATTGGATAGAAGGAGCGCCCGCGCGGGCTCGTCGTAGGCCGCGCAGGCGACCATACTGTCAGTTACGATGCGGCTTCGTGGGGGACGAGGCTGATCCGACAAAACTTGCTGGCACCGCGGAGTCCGTCAACGAGTTGGCCTACGCGACGCCGGGCTGCCCCGAGAACGACATATGTATTCAGGGACAGCGATGACTCTCCCTCCCCCGCGGCCAGGAGAACAGTCCGCCACCGTCATGGTGACCGTCAAGACCTATCCGAATCCTAGTGAAACGTACGGCGAGACGGTATGCGTCGCCGGCGTAAGAATCGATGGCGACCGTCCTGAGTGGATTCGGCTGTACCCGGTGAAGTTCCGCAACGCAGACTTCGACAACCAGTTCAAGAAGTACGAGGTCATCCGCGTTAACGGGACCTACCACCAGGGCAGGGACAACCGTCCCGAGTCGTTCCGACCGCGCCAAGATGAGTTAGAGCACGTCGAACTGTTGGATACCAGCAGTAACTGGCAACGCAGACGGATCAACCTCGACGGTTTGATCGGTGCGACCACGATGTGCGACCTGATCGAGCAGAACCCGAAAGGCAGCATGGGAACGCCCTGCCCCTCGCTGGGATTGATTAAACCGCTGGATGTAGAAGTCACGGTTCGTGACGGGGACCCATGGACCGCAGACGAGCAGGCGAAGATCAACCGTGCATCAGCCGAGGATCTGTTCGGGCGTTCCCTGACTCCGCTGGAGCCCGCACCCTACGCCGTGCACTACAGATACCGATGTGAGGCCAGGGGGTGTCGAGGGCATCGTCAGAAGGTTCTCGACTGGGAGGCCGGACAGGCCGGCCGGCGCTGGTTGCGTGAATACGGTCGGGAACGTGGCCGAGAGATGATGCTGATGAAGTGGCGAGACAAGATTCTTTCGCCGGACAATGACGTTCACTTCTACGTCGGCAATCAGAACCGACGGCGCCGGTCGTTCTCAGTGCTGGGCGTCTGGTACCCGAGATACGAGCAGACACTGTTTTAGAGCGTGGCGGGTAACTCGGTCGAGTGCTGCGTGAACTCGGTTTAAACGTGGACCACAGATGCATCGGGTCGAGCCTCCAGGACCCGACGCGCAACGATGTGCCGATGGCACTCCGAATGGTCGTGCTCGAAGCACAGCAGGGCCACGGATCCGTCATCGAGCAGCTCGCACACATGGGCAAGCGCATGCGAAGCGGCTGCGGTATCGAGCACCGAGCGATAGCGGGCCAACGATTCGGGGTGACCTGCACGAAAGCCCACCCGATTGTCTTTCGGGTTGCCCAGGGCACGGTGATGGACGTACTTGATACCCGCGGCGGCCAGACGCTCGGCCAGCCTTGTTTTCGACAGACCCGGCTTTCGGCTCAGCGGTGTCAGTCTCACATCCACGAGAACGCGGACGCCCTGCTCATGGAGTTGAATGATCAGCTCATCGACTGTCCTGCCCTCGTACCCGATGCTGACGAGCGTGCCGCGGCTGTGTCCGGTTCCCACGATCCTATGATGCGTCACCCGTGCGAATCTCACCGCATGAGGTGGCCCTAGCTGTTCTTCACGGGTAGGTTGTGAACGCGTAGGCGCTCGATTGGTGTCATTCCGCCGATGCCGGTGTGGGGTCGGTGGTGATTGTAGTGGTGCAGCCAGTGCTGGTAGGTTCCGGCGCGTTCGGCCTC
>Ga0180218_1000395_pt1 | contig 44793 bp, 47 predicted proteins | sample eDN3rd37CKraftBY_FD_151334 | JGI IMG/M metagenome (GOLD analysis project Ga0180218, IMG submission 151334) | Enriched backyard soil microbial communities from Emeryville, California, USA - eDNA 3rd pass 37_C Kraft BY (version 2) (version 2) | ecosystem: Environmental > Terrestrial > Soil >... | reverse complement strand
GCAGCGGAACCCGATGTGGGTGGTCGAGCTGTCCTGCGACTGCGGTGAGCGTGCCGCCGGGCGGTATCGGTGGCAGTACTCCGGCGCGCACAGATGCGATCCACCCTTGAGCACCTGGTTGACGCCGGGGTCGCCACCGGACGGCGGCGGACAGCACGTGACGTGAGATTCGTCCCCCGGTCGGTGGTGCGCCGAGAACTTCGTCGCCGTCCACTCCCACACGTTGCCGATCATGTCGACCAGACCGAGGCGGTTCGGCGGGAACGTCCCGACCGGTGACGTCCCCTTCCAGCCGAGTGCACCGTCGTTGCGGTACGGGAACTTTCCCTGCCAGGTGTTGGCCATGAGTTGCCCGTCCGGACACACCTCGTCACCCCAGGCGTAGAGGAACCCCACGCCGCCCTTCGGTCCGCCACGTGCGGCGTACTCCCACTCGGCCTCGGTGGGCAACCGGCGTCCGGCCCACGTCGCGTAGGCCACCGCATCGGGGTAGGCGACCTGGACCACCGGATGATCGGGCCGGCAGGGTTCGCGGCCCGGCCCGAACGGGTGCTGCCAGGACGCACCCGGCGCCCAGTCCCACCACTGCCGCCAGTCCCGCAGGTCCACCGGCCCGGACGTCGGCCGGAACACCAGCGAACCCGGCGCCAGATCCGCTTCCGGCACACCGGGATACAGCTTCGGATCCAACGGCCGTTCGGCCACGGTGGCATACCCGGTGGCCTCGATGAACTCGGCGAACTGCGCGTTGGTCACCGGATGACGTTCGATCGCGAAATCTTCGACCGTCGCGGTGTGCACCGGCGCTTCCTCGGGGTAGAAGCTCGTCGACCCCATCCGGAACGAGCCGCCGGGAACCTCGACAAGCTCCGTCAGCATGGCTTCAGGGTAGGCGGGACAGGGTTCATCGCTTCAGGTTCGTCAATCCCTGGCGAAGGCCGTGGCCCGCCTGGTCACGAGGTCCTCGTACGGCTCGCCGGACAGGTCCACCGTGACCTGGGCGATCTCACCGCCGGTGAACGGGAACGGCACGCGATAGCTGCGTGACACCCCCGAACCGGTGTTGCGTCCGACGGCGATGCCGCCGCCGGCGAGCGCGAAGATGGCCGGGTGCGTCTGCACGTCGGCCAGGTCCGCCACCGCGACACCGTCGACGAACAACGTCGCAACACCGACCGGGGTGTGACTGTTCGGCACGGTTCCGGTGCGCTCGTACCGCACACCGAAGATGTGGTGGCCCAACGGAACCGGGTCCGGCGCGGACAGCACCTGCTCGCGTTCACCGAGGAAGTTGTAGACGTAATGCAGGTGACCGTCGGCGATGAACAGCACGTGGCCGCCGTGTGCGCCACCGTGCTTGAAGATCACGCCCTGGGCCTCGGCGCTGTCGACGGTGACCTCGGCGAGCACCTTGAACGACTGCCCGCGCAGTTCGACGACCGCGCCCATGCCCACCTCGGCGGTGTGCGGGTAGTACATGTAGCTGGTGCGCTCACCGGTCAGGTAGGGCCGCCACCGCGTGGTGGTCTCCAGGATGGACAGGTCACCGAGCGGCAGGCCGTTGTACTTGTCGGCCTCGCTGAACCACAACGCCTTGAGTTCCTCGAGCCTGTCGGGGTGCTCGGCGGCCAGATCGTGGCACTGGCTGCGATCGGCGTCGATGTGGAAGAGCTCCCAGCGGTCGTCGGCGAAATGACCCCAGCCCGAGGGGGTTGCCGCATGCACGGTGTTGGCGAACCAGCCCTTGTGCCAGATGCCGCGTGTGCCCAGCATCGCGTAGAACTGGGTCTCCTTGCCCGTGGGTGCATCAGGATCAGCCAGTGCCGCTTTGAAACTCACGCCGTCGAGGGGTTTCTGCGGGACGCCGCGCACGGTCGCCGGTGGCGTGATGCCCAGCATGTCGTACACCGTCGGGGTGACGTCGCAGACGTTGACGTAGTTGTCGCGGACCTCACCGCGGGCGGCGATTCCCTTGGGCCAGGAGATGATCGCCGGATCGGCGATACCGCCCTCGTGAGAGGCGTAGCGCTTGAACAACTTGTAGGGCGTGTTGAACGCCATGGCCCACCCGATCGGGTAGTGGTTGTAGGTCTGCGGGCCACCGAGTTTGTCGATGAACTTCAGCCCTTCCTCGGCCGTGTCGATGTAACCGTTGAAGAACTTGGTCTCGTTGACCGAACCGTTGGGTCCGCCTTCGCCGCTGGCCCCGTTGTCGGAGATCACCACGATGATGGTGTTGTCGATCTGGCCGGATTCCTCCAGGTAGTCCAGTACCCGCCCGATCTGGGCGTCGGTGTAGGACAGGAACCCCGCGAACACCTCGGCCATGCGGCAGAACAGCGCCTTCTCGTCATCGGACAGGCTGTCCCACGGCCGCACGGTGTCCTGCGCGGGCCAAGGCTGACCGTCCGGTCCGGTGACCTCGGAGTAGGGGTTCACCGGCGACAGTTCGGTGTCGGGCGGCACCAGTCCCATCCGCTTCTGGTTCTCCAGGACGATCTCGCGGTAGCGCTCGTAGCCCATGTCGAAGCGGCCCTTGTAGCGGTCGGCCCATTCCTTGAACACGTGGTGCGGCGCGTGTCCCGCACCCGGGCACAGGTAGGTGAACCACGGCTTGTCGGACGCCACCACCTTTGCGTCGCGGATGAACTCGATGGTCTTGTCCGCCAGATCTTTTGACAGGTGGTAGCCCTCTTCGGGCGTCGCGGGCGGGTCGACGGGGTGGTTGTCGTAGGTCAGGTCGGGGTACCACTGATCCGTCTCGCCACCCATGAATCCGTAGAACCGTTCGAAGCCACGCGAGCACGGCCAGTGGCGTTTGGTGGACGCGAGATTGGACTCCTCCAGAGGCGTCAGGTGCCACTTGCCGATGCAGTAGGTGTTGTAGCCGTTCTCGGCGAGCACCTCGGGAAGCAGTGCGGTCTCGAACGGGATACGTCCGCTGCAGTTCGGGAACCCGTCGGTGAACTCCTCGATGGTCGCCATGCCGACCGTGGTGGGGTTGCGGCCGGTGAGCAGGGCGGCCCGCGTCGGAGAGCACAGCGCGGTGGTGTGGAACTGCGACAGACGCACGCCGTGTTCGGCGATGCGGCTCATCGCAGGCATCTCGACCAGACCGCCGAAGCAGTCCCAGGTGGCGATGCCGATGTCGTCCCACACGACATACAGCACGTTCGGCGCACCCTCGGCGGCGGTCGGCGCCGCGAACGGACCCCAGTCCGGCTCAGAATCCCTGATGTCCAGTTCGATCTTGCCGTTGAACTCCGCAGCCATCGCCCTCATCCTCGTCGAAGTGCCGTCTCCGCAAAGGAGATCCGCCCGGAGACTACACCGGCGAGGGCGTTGCTGCGGGGAAACTGACGACAGTGAAAGCCCATGTCGCGCGCATCGGCGGGGTGGCCAGCGGCGGTCGACACACACCGGTCACCTGTTTGCGAAGAACTTTCCGATCCGACCCATCCAGCACAGCGTCCACTCCGAATGCCCGATAGAGCACGGCGACCGCCGTCGGTGACACAAGGCAGTGGTCACGCGCAATCAGTACACGGTCGTGGCAGGCCTGGCGGCGGCGGTGCTCGGGCCGTCCGCATGTTCGAGTGCCGCGACGCCGATGTCCAACAGTGTTCCTGTCGCCGCTGACCTGGTCGGACGGGCTGCGCGGGATATGCCGAGCAGGTGCCCACGGGCCCTGGATCGGATGCAGGCATGGCTCAGGACCCGGTCACGGTGGCGGCCGCAAACAACCCGCTTCTCACCACATTGACCTCGGCGTTGTCAGGCAAGCTGAATCCGCAGGTGAACCTCGTCGAGACGCTCGACAGCGGTGAGTTCACGGTGTTCGCGCCCACCGACGACGCGTTTGCCAAGATCGACCCGGCCACCATCGAGTCGCTCAAGACCGACTCCGCCACGTTGACGAAAATCCTTACCTACCACGTGGTTCCGGTCCAGGCCGCACCAGCTGACGTGATCGGTGACCAACCAGACCGTCGCGGGCGCCACGGTGCAGGTGACCGGATCGGGTGAGGATCTCAAGGTCAACGACGCATGCGTGGTGTGCGGTGGTGTGCGCACGGCCAACGTCACGGTGTATCTCGTCGACACGGTCCTGATGCCCCCGGCATAGCGCCAACCGCCGATTTCTGCACCAGGGTTGTGCTCACCCGATGATCCACGACCCTGGTGCAGAAATCGCGGCGCGCTGTGTGCTCGGGCACACCGGTACCCGACAATTTGGTGCGCAACCCTCCCCCAGGGGTAGAGTTCGATGCGCTGCCGAACGCACGGTGCCGGTGAGCATCGTCGCTCATTGATACGGCCAATTCTTCGTTGCGGCAATACCTTTCGTACGAACGGAGTTTTGGTGACCTCTGCAACGATCACGCCGCGCGAAGAACAGTCGGTATGGGCCGCGCTGCGCTCGCCGCGCCGGCTCCGCACCGAGGTGCTGGCCGGCCTGGTGGTGGCCTTGGCTCTGATCCCCGAAGCGATCTCGTTCTCGATCATCGCGGGTGTCGATCCACGGGTAGGTCTGTTCGCGTCGTTCACCATGGCGGTCACCATCGCGATCGTCGGTGGGCGGCCCGCGATGATCTCCGCGGCGACAGGCGCCGTGGCCCTCGTGGTGGCCCCGCTGGTGCGCAGCCACGGACTCGATTACCTCATCGCGACGGTCATCCTGGCCGGTCTGCTGCAACTCGTGCTCGGCGGACTCGGCGTCGCACGCCTCATGCGGTTCGTCCCGCGCAGCGTCATGGTCGGGTTCGTCAACGCACTGGCGATCCTCATCTTCCTGGCGCAGATCCCGCATCTGTTGGGAGTGCCGTGGCTGGTGTACCCGATGGTCGCGGTGGCCCTGGTGATCATCGTGGCGCTGCCCAAACTCACCGCAGCCGTGCCGGGCCCGCTGGTCGCGATCGTCCTGCTCACCGCCGCCACCATCGGATTCGGCTGGTCGGTTCCCGACGTCGCCGATGAGGGCAGGCTGCCGTCGAGCCTGCCGTCGCTGCTGATCCCGAACGTCCCGCTCAACCTGGACACCCTCAAGATCATCGCGCCGTACGCGCTGACGATGGCCGTCGTCGGCCTGCTGGAATCGCTGATGACCGCCAAGCTCGTCGACGACATCACCGACACCCACTCGAACAAGTCGCGTGAGGCGCTCGGTCAGGGCGCGGCGAACATCGTCACCGGATTCTTCGGCGGCATGGGCGGCTGCGCGATGATCGGCCAGACCATGATCAACGTCAAGGCATGTGGGGCGCGCACCCGCATCTCGACGTTCTCGGCGGGCGCGTTTCTGCTCGGCCTCGTGGTGGGCCTGGGCGACATCGTCGGCCGGATTCCCATGGCGGCACTGGTGGCCGTGATGGTGATGGTGTCGGTGGGCACCTTCGACTGGCACAGCATCAATCCGAAGACGTTGCGGCGCATGCCCAAGAGCGAGACCACCGTCATGCTCGCGACCGTCGCGGTCACCGTCGCTACCGGCAACCTCGCCTACGGCGTGGCCGTGGGCACGCTGACGGCCATGGTGCTGTTCGCGCGCCGGGTCGCCCACCTGACCGAGGTGACGACCGTGGGTCAGCCAGACCCCGACACCCGTGTGTACGCCGTGCGCGGCGAGTTGTTCTTCGCGTCGAGCAATGATCTGGTCTACCAGTTCGACTACGTCGGCGATCCGGACAACATCGTCATCGACATGAGCCAGGCACACATCTGGGACGCCTCGACCGTGGCGACACTCGACGCCATCACCACCAAGTACGCCGCGAAAGGCAAGACGGTGCGCATCATCGGCATGAACGACAACAGCGCGCAGCGCCATGCCCGGCTCAGCGGTCAGCTCACCGGCGCACACTGATGACCGTCCCCGGCACCGATCAGGATCTCCTGCAGATCGGCGAGGTCGCCGCGCGAACCGAGCTGTCCGTCAAGACGATCCGTCACTACGACGAGGTGGGTCTGGTGGTGCCCTCGGCGCGTTCGGCCGGCGGCTTCCGCCTGTACACCACCGACGACGTCCGGCGCCTCATGGCGATCCGGCGCATGAAACCGCTGGGTTTCACACTCGACGAGATGGGCCGGTTGCTCGACGCCCTTGCCGTCCTCGACAAACCGGCCGCCACCGCGGCCGAACGTGCCACGGCCGCCGAGGTGGTCTCCGACTGCCATACCCGCGCGCAGGAAGCCTGTGACCGTCTCACGCGTCACCTCGCGTATGCGCGTGAGCTCACCGAACAGCTCGCGAAGGTGCGCGGCTAGCTTCGAAGGGCGAGATGCTCAGCGCCGTAACAGTTTCGGGATCAGCACGCGCGTGTCGGGAACGAACAGCCAATCCGGGTCGGCGAGCCGCTGCGCGAGCTCGCCGTCGGTCCACCACCACCCGTCGACGATCTCCTCAGCCTGGTGCCGGATCGGCCCGTCGTAGCTGACACCGAACGCGAACAGGTGACACCGCATGGGGCGTCCCGCCCATTCACCGTCCCACGACGCCGACGCCAGCGGCGTCGGGATCAGCCCGGTGATGCCCAGTTCTTCGTGCAGTTCTCGCGTGGCGGCCTGCAGCGGTGCCTCCCCCGGGTCGAGCACTCCCCCGGCCAGGCAGTCGTGCATGCCGGCAAACACGGCCTTGGTGTCCGAGCGACGGTGCACGTAGATCCGGTTGCCGTCGGTCGAACGCACCAGCACACCGGCGCTCGCGTGCCACAGCCCTTCGGCGTACACACGCGAACGTGGCGCTGCGCCAACCACATCGCCGTCGGCGTCGTACACGGCCACAGTCTCTTCCCGGGTTTCGTCCATCCCCACCTCCTGCGCGAACGCCGCAAAACACACAGACCCCCGACACCGCCGGAGCGGGTGGGGGTCTGCGTATGTGTTTGTCGCTGATCGGACCGGAGTCGGCCTACTTGGCCTTCTCCAGGATCTCGACCAGGCGCCACCGCTTGGTGGCCGACAGCGGACGGGTCTCCATCAGCGAGACGCGGTCGCCGATACCGGCTTCACCGTTCTCGTCGTGGGCCTTGACCTTCTTGGTGGTCCGGATGATCTTGCCGTAGAGCGGGTGGCTCTTACGATCTTCCAGCTCGACCACGATGGTCTTCTGCATCTTGTCGCTGACGACGTAGCCGATGGCGGTCTTACGACGGCCGCGCGGCTTCTCGGCAGCCGGGGTGTACTTAGGGCCCGACCCTTTTGCAGTGCTCTCAGCCATTTTACGATTCCTCACCAGCAGGCCCGGATGCCAGGCCCAATTCACGTTCACGCAGCACGGTGTAGACCCGTGCAATCTCCTGGCGCACGGTACGCAGCCGACGGTTGTTCGACAGCTGACCGGTGGCCATCTGGAAGCGCAGGTTGAACAGCTCTTCCTTCGACTCGCGCAGCTTGTCCTTCAACTCGTCGTCGGTCAGTTCGCGCAGTTCACCAGGCGTAGTTCCCACTGCCATCAGAACTGCTCCTCTCGGGTCACGATGCGTGCCTTGATCGGCAACTTGTGGATCGCGCGGGTCAGTGCGTCCCGGGCGGTCTTCTCATCGGGGTAGCTCAGCTCGAACAGCACGCGTCCGGGCTTGACGTTGGCGACCCACCACTCCGGCGAACCCTTACCGGAGCCCATACGGGTCTCGGCGGGCTTCTTGGTCAGCGGGCGGTCCGGGAAGATGTTGATCCACACCTTGCCGCCACGCTTGATGTGCCGGTTGATGGCGATACGAGCGGACTCGATCTGCCGGTTGGTGATGTAGGCGTGCTCCAGTGCCTGGATGCCGTAGTCACCGAAGCTCACCGACGTGCCGCCGCTGGCGATGCCACGCTGCTCGGGGTGATGCTGCTTGCGGTGCTTGACCTTGCGGGGAATCAGCATGTTTAGCTCTCCGTGCTCTCGGCGGGCGCCTCGGCAGCAGCTGCGGTACCCGCGGCCGGTGCATCTGACGTGGCTGCACGGCCGGCCTCGGTGCTCGTCGCCGTGGTACCCGCGGAACCGCTACGACGCGGCCGGGTGCCCGACGGACGCTCACGACGCGGCCGGTCGGAAGCCGGTGCGGCAGCGGCCAGCTCACGCTTGCCACCGACGATGTCGCCCTTGTAGATCCACACCTTCACGCCGATCCGGCCGAAGGTCGTCTTGGCCTCGTACAGGCCGTAATCGATGTCGGCCCGCAGCGTGTGCAGCGGAACCCGGCCCTCGCGGTAGAACTCCGAGCGGCTCATCTCGGCGCCACCGAGGCGGCCCGAGCACTGCACACGGATGCCCTTCACGTTGGGCTGACGCATGGCCGACTGGATGGCCTTACGCATGGCGCGACGGAACGCGACACGGTTCGACAGCTGCTCGGCGACACCCTGGGCGACCAGCTGAGCCTGCGACTCAGGGTTCTTCACCTCGAGGATGTTGAGCTGAACCTGCTTGCCGGTCAGCTTCTCCAGGTCGGCGCGGATGCGGTCGGCCTCGGTGCCACGGCGACCGATGACGATGCCCGGACGCGCGGTGTGGATATCAACTCGAACTCTGTCGCGAGTCCTTTCGATCTCCACATCGGCGATGCCGGCCCGCTCCAGACCGGTGGCCAGCAGCTTGCGGATCGCGACGTCTTCCTTGACGTAATCCTTGTACTGCTTGTCGGCGTACCAACGGGACTTCCACTCGGTCGTGATGCCGAGGCGGAAACCGTGGGGATTGATCTTCTGGCCCACTACTCCGAGCCCTCCTTCGTCTCGGCAGACTTCTTCGTCGCAGCAGCCTTGCTGCCCTGCGCACGACGGCTACGCGCCGAGGCGGCGGAGGCGCCCTTCTGCTTGGGCGGACGGCTCTCCACGATCACGGTGATGTGGCTGGTGCGCTTGCGGATCCGGAAGGCACGGCCCTGGGCACGCGGACGGATGCGCTTGGCGGTCGGGCCCTCGTCGGCGTAGACGGTGGCGACCACCAGGGTGGACGGGTCCAGCCCCTCGTTGTTCTGCGCGTTGGCGGCAGCGCTCGCGATCACCTTGGCGACCGGTTCGCTGGCGGCCTGCGGCGCCCACCGCAGGATGTCGAGGGCTTCCTCGACGCTCTTGCCGCGGACCAGGTCGATGACGCGGCGGGCCTTGGTGGCCGAGACACGCACGTAGCGTGCCTTCGCCGTCGCGGATGGAAATTCAGTGACAGTGCTCATCGACGCTTGCTCTTCCGGTCGTCCTTGATGTGACCCTTGAACGTGCGCGTCGGGGCGAACTCGCCGAGCTTGTGCCCGACCATCGCCTCGGTGACGAACACCGGGACGTGCTTGCGGCCGTCGTGCACCGCGAAGGTGTGTCCGATGAAGTCCGGGATGATGGTCGACCGACGCGACCAGGTCTTGATGACCTGCTTGGTGTTCTTCTCGTTCTGAACGTCGACCTTCTTCAGGAGATGGTCGTCGACGAACGGACCTTTCTTGAGACTACGAGGCATCGCTGCTACTCCTTCCGCGGCCTAGCGCTTCTTGCCGGTGCGCCGGCGACGGACGATGAGCTTGTCGCTCGGCTTGTTGGGCTTGCGGGTGCGGCCCTCGGGCTTGCCCCACGGGCTCACCGGGTGACGACCACCGGAGGTCTTACCCTCACCACCGCCGTGCGGGTGGTCGACCGGGTTCATCACGACACCACGAACGGTGGGGCGCTTGCCCTTCCACCGCATGCGGCCGGCCTTGCCCCAGTTGATGTTCGACTGCTCGGCGTTGCCGACCTCGCCGACGGTGGCGCGGCAGCGCACGTCGACGCGACGGATCTCACCCGAGGGCATACGCAGCGCGGCGTAGGTGCCTTCCTTACCCAGCAGCTGGATGCTGACACCGGCCGAGCGGGCCAGCTTCGCACCGCCACCGGGCCGCAGTTCCACAGCGTGGATGACGGTACCGGCGGGGATGTTGCGCAGCGGCAGGTTGTTGCCGGGCTTGATGTCGGCGTTGGCGCCCGACTCGATCACGTCGCCCTGCTTGAGGCCCTGCGGCGCGATGATGTAGCGCTTCTCGCCGTCCAGGTAGTGCAGCAGCGCGATGTTCGCGGTGCGGTTCGGGTCGTACTCGATGTGCGCGACCTTGGCGTTGACGCCGTCCTTGTCGTGGCGACGGAAGTCGATCACGCGGTAGGCGCGCTTGTGGCCACCACCCTTGTGGCGAGTGGTGATGCGGCCGTGGGCGTTACGACCACCCTTGCCGTGCAGCGGGCGAACCAGCGACTTCTCCGGAGTCGAGCGAGTGATCTCGGCGAAATCGGAGACGCTGGCACCGCGACGACCCGGAGTCGTCGGCTTGTACTTGCGAATTCCCATGTTTCTCTAGGTCTCTCTGCCGGACTAGGCCGGCGCTCCGAACAGGTCGATGGGCTTGCTGCCTGCGGCCAGCTTCACGATGGCGCGCTTGGTGCTCTTGCGCTTGCCGAAACCGGTGCGCGTGCGCTTGCGCTTGCCCTGACGGTTGGCGGTGTTCACCGAATCGACCTTGACGTCGAAGATCTTCTCGATCGCGATCTTGATCTGCGTCTTGTTCGAATCCGGGTGCACCACGAACGTGTACACGTTGTCCTCGATCAGCCCGTACGACTTCTCCGAGATGACCGGGGCCAGGATGATGTCGCGGGGGTCTGTAATTGTTGCCATCAGACCGACGCTCCTTCTTTGCTGTTCGCGCTGATGTAGGCGTTCAGCGCCTCGACCGAGAACACCACGTCGTCGGCGTTGAGCACGTCGTAGGTGTTCAGCTGATCGGGCGAGATCACATGCACGCCAGGCAAATTGCGCACGCTCTTGGCGCCGACCTCATCGGTGCGACCGATGACGACGAGCACCTTCTTGTTTTCCGTCAGCGTCCCCAGGAACGTCTTGGCGCTCTTGGTCGACGGGGTCTGACCCTCGACGAGTTCGGTGACCGCGTGGATCCGGTCGTTGCGGGCCCGGTCGCTCAGCGCACCGCGCAGGGCGGCGGCGATCATCTTCTTCGGGGTCCGCTGGCTGTAGTCGCGCGGCTTGGGGCCGTGGACGGTGCCACCGCCGGTGAACTGCGGTGCACGGGTCGAACCCTGACGCGCACGGCCGGTGCCCTTCTGGCGGTACGGCTTCTTGCCGCCGCCGGAGACCTCGCCGCGGGTCTTGGTCGAGTGCGTGCCCTGACGCTTCGCGGCCAACTGCGCGGTGACCACCTGGTGCATCAGCGCGATGTTGGGCTCGACGTCGAACAGCTCGGCAGGCAGCTCGACAGAACCGTCCGTCTTGCCGGCCGGCGTCTTCACGTCAACTTTGAGTGTCATTACTTCTCGCCTCGCTTGATTGCGCTGCGGACAACCACCAGACCACCGTTGCGTCCGGGGATGGCGCCCTTGATCAACAGCACGCCGTTCTCGGCGTCGACCTTGTGCACCTTCAGGTTCTGGGTCGTCACGCGGTCGTTGCCCATGCGGCCCGACATGCGGGTGCCCTTGAACACGCGGCCGGGGGTGGCGCAGCCACCGATGGAGCCGGGACGGCGGTGCACGGCCTGGGCACCGTGCGCGGCGCCCTGGCCACGGAAGCCGTGGCGCTTCATGGTGCCGGCGAAGCCCTTGCCCTTGCTGGTGCCGGTCACGTCGACGTAGGCACCGTCGCTGAAGATCTCAGCGGTCAGTTCCTGGCCGACCTCGTACTCGGCGACAGCGGCCTCGTCGTCGAGACGCAGCTCGGCGACGTGGCGACGCGGGTTCACACCCGCGGCGGCGAACTGGCCCGCGACGGGCTTGATCACCTTGCGGGGGCTGATCTCGCCGTAGGCGAGCTGCACGGCGCTGTAGCCGTCACGCTCGGTGGTACGGATACGGGTCACCACGTTCGGACCGGCCTTGACGACGGTCACCGGGACGACTTTGTTGTTCTCGTCGAACACCTGCGTCATGCCCAGCTTGGTGCCCAAAATGCCTTTTCTAGCCATTTGTTCTGGGTCTCCTACTGGATGTTGACGTCGACGCTTGCCGGCAGATCGATGCGCATGAGAGCGTCAACGGTCTTGGGCGTCGGGTCGAGAATGTCGATCAACCGCTTGTGCGTGCGCATCTCGAAGTGCTCCCGCGAGTCCTTGTACTTGTGCGGAGACCGAATGACGCAGTACACGTTCTTCTCGGTCGGCAGCGGCACAGGGCCCACCACACTGGCGCCGGTACGGGTGACCGTTTCGACGATCTTGCGCGCAGAGGCATCAATGGCCTCATGGTCGTAGGCCTTGAGCCTGATGCGGATCTTCTGTCCCGCCACGCTTCTCCTACCTCGCTCCTACTTCGTACATCGGCCGGCCTTATCAGGCGCAGTGAGAACTCACTGCCACCCGTCGGGCCTGGTGCCCGGCACACATCGCACCGAGGCTTGCCGCCGCTGTTTACCTGTCTGTGGTTCACCGGTCCCCGCGGTCGGGCGTGTCGCCCTCTCACTTTTCCGATCGGGCCGAAATTCGTCACGATCGAAGGTGGACCGGATGCGTCCGTGGGGACGCGGGTCGGATGCCCGGCCAGGTGCGTACCCGGCGCAAGGCAACCCGAACAGTATGCCTTAGATCCGCGCGTGCTCCAAATCCCCCCGATATGCCCCGACCGGGGCCGAGCGTGGGCCTTGTGCACGCAAAATCCCCATCGAGCGTACACAGCCCCCACGCTCGACGAAGATTTCCGTCCGTGACACTTTCCACCAGCACTTACCGGGCCTGGCAGCGGTTGGCGGGCATACCGCTGGGGACGCGCCTGTTCTCCGCGGCGGCCGTGGCGCGCGTGCCCTATTTCGCGTCGATCGTGCCGCACGTGGTCCACATGGAACCAGGCCATGCCGAGGTCACGATGCCGAAGTGGTTCCTCGTCCACAACCACCTGCACACCGTGCACGCGATCGCGTCGTGCAATGCGGCCGAGATGGCGATGGGCATGCTCATGGAGGCGACCGTGCCGAGCACCCACCGCTGGATCCCCAAGGGCATGACGGTCTCCTATCTGGCGAAGGCCACGACGTCGTTGCGTGCGACGGCCCGCCTCACCCCGCCCGACTTCACCTCGATCACCGAGGGCGCCGACGTCGTCGTACCGGTCAGCGTCACCGACCGCCATGGCGTCGAGGTGGTGCACGCCGACATCACGACGTGGGTGACCCCGGCTACACCAGATACGTTCCGTGCCCCTCGCGCACCAGGTGGCCGTCGAAGATCAGCACCTCGTTGACCAGGCCACCGCGCTGGTTGCGGTACTGGATCACCAGCGTGTTCACGCCGCGGTAGACGTCGACGACCTCGAAATGCAGGTCGGGCATGCCGGCCAGGGCCGTGGTCCAGTACGACCTCAGCGCGTCCTTGCCGCGTACCACGCCACCGCTGTCGGGCAGCACGCGCGTGGCCACCGGTGAGCTGAACAGCACGTCGTCGTGAAAGTGCGCGAGGACGGCCTCGACGTCGTGGGCGTTCCACGCCGCGACCCACGCTTCGGCGAACCGCTGCGGATCCGGCGTCCCGATCGGCGCCGTCACGTCACTTCTCCTTCAGCCCCACCCAGAACGGGCATTGATGTTCCTCTCCGAAATCGCTTGCCATCCGGCTGCCGTTGGGCCGCAATGACATCCACTGTCGACCAGACGATTCAGAGGCCGAGTAGGCCGGCCACTCGGGTTGGTCCTCGGCCGCTGGATCGCCGGTGCGCACGAACTGGCTCCAGTATCCAATCATCTGATCTGCCAACGCCTGTTGTCGGGGGTTGAGCGGCGGGGCGCCGCCGACGTCGAAGAGATACCGCAGTTCCAGGGAGTGGCTCGCGCCGACCGGGAACGGCAGGGTCCGCATGACCTCGGGCGCGGGCGCGTCGCGGTCGGCGAACTCGTAGGCGTACACCGTGCCGGGTAGCTCATCGGCCATCTGCTCGGCGACGCACGAGAATGCGCTGTCGGTGACTGCGGCCGAATATGCTTGCGCCGCACCGCCGTAGCGCTCCAGTGGATAGTGGGCGCCGACCGCGTCGGCGTCGGCGCCGAACGTCTGCCGCAGCAGTTCGGGGTATTCCTCGGGTGTGAACCGCTGGTCCTGGCGCAGGTAGCGCAACGCGACGAACAGCGTGAACTCGTCGCGGGTGGTGCCGATCAGCACCGGCACATCGGGCGCTTCACCGAGCGACCTCAGCGGCGCGCGTGGCAGCATCGCGGTCCCGGTGACCGGTGTCGTCATCTGGTCGCTGCCGATGTTGAAGTACCACACCGGTTTTCGCAGTCGATCCACAGGAAGCGCGCGCAGGCAGTCGCCCGCGCTCGCCGGGTCGGGACAGCCGGCCTCGGCCGCGTAGGCGACGCTGCGCTGCTCGGCGGTGGGCAGATCGGCCTGAACCTGACACGGCGCACTCATCAGGACCACCGCGTCGAACAACCCCGCCGATCCCGGCGCGACCAGGTGGTCGCACACCGATGTCCCGCCCGCCGACTCGCCCGCGAGCGTGACCCGCTGCGGGTCGCCGCCGAACGCGGCGATGTTGTCGCGCACCCACCGCAGCGCCGCCTGCTGGTCGGCGATGCCGTAGTTGCCGACCTCGCCGGGCGCCTCGAGCGCCGGGTGGGCGAGGAACCCGAGCGTGCCGAGCCGGTAGTTGACGGTGACGACGACGATGTCACCGCGCGACGCGAGCCGGGAGGCGTCGTAGACGTCGCTGCTGCCGTTGACGAAGCCGCCGCCGTGGATCCACACCATGACCGGTCGCAGGTCCTTGCCCACCGGAGGGGTCCACACATTGAGCGTCAGGCAGTCTTCGCCGGAGTTGTCGCCGTGCTCCAGATCGGCGTCGGGGTCCTGGACACAACGCGGCCCCGGCCGGGTCGCGTCGCGTTCGCCGGGCCAGCTCGCGGCGGGTTCGGGCGCGGCGAAGCGCAGCGACCCGACCGGGGGCGCCGCGTATGGGATGCCCGCGAACAGCCGATGCCCCTCGGCGACCAGGCCGCGGACGGTTCCCGATGCCGTGTGCACGACGACCGGGTCGGTCGCCACCGGCGCCTCGGCGGCGCGGCACCCGACCACGGCTGCGTTCAGCACGATGACAAGCCCGAACAGCAGCGCGCTCACCTGCCGGGCCCGCCGCATGCGCTGAGCCTACTGGGCCGGGGCACGGCTCACGGGTGATCGCGTGACGGCGCGGCCGGAGCTTGCTTACGCATATGTAAGCCCGATCACATACAGTGTTCTTGACACCCGTCAAGTTCAGCCCGAGTGAGGTTCCAGATATGAGCACCCCGGTTATCAACGACGCTGCCCGAGTGCTGGCCGAGCCGAGAGCGTATGCCGACGAACCGCGGCTGCATGCCGCGCTCGCCGAGCTGCGCTCGCAGACCCCCGTTGCCTACGTCGACGTGCCCGGCTACTACCCCTTCTGGGCAATCACCAAGCACGCCGACGTGATGGCGATCGAGCGCGACAACGAGCTGTTCATCAACGCCCCGCGGCCCATGCTGATCACCAAGGAGAAGGACGATCTGGCCAAGGCCAACCTCGCCGCGGGCGGCGGCATCCGCACCCTGATCCACATGGACGACCCGCTGCACCGCGACATCCGCAAGATCGGCGCCGACTGGTTCCGCCCGAAGGCGATGCGGGCGCTGAAGGAACGCGTGGACGAGCTCGCCAAGATCTACGTCGACAAGCTGGTGGAGAAGGGTCCGGAGTGCGACTTCGTCCAGGAGGTCGCGGTCAACTATCCGCTGTACGTGATCCTGTCGCTGCTCGGCCTGCCCGAATCGGATTTCGACCGGATGCTCAAGCTCACCCAGGAGCTGTTCGGCAACGACGACGACGAGATGGGCCGCGGCAGCAGCGCCGAGGAGCTCAACGCGGTCATCCTGGACTTCTTCAACTACTTCACCGAGCTCACCGCCGATCGCCGCGCCAACCCGACCGAGGATCTGGCATCGGCGATCGCCAACGCCAAGCTCAACGGCGAGTACCTCAACGACGTCGACTGCCTGTCCTACTACGTGATCGTCGCCAGCGCCGGACACGACACCACCAGCGCGGCCATCTCCGGCGGCCTGCTGGCCCTGACCGAGAATCAGGATCAGCTCGCGCGTCTCAAGGCCGACATGAGCCTTATGCCGCTGGCGACCGAGGAGATCATCCGTTGGTCCGCCCCGGTCAAGGAGTTCATGCGCACCGCCACCCGCGACACCGAGGTGCGCGGCGTGCCGATCAAGGAGGGCGAGTCGGTCCTGCTGTCGTACGTCTCGGCCAACCGTGACGAGGAAATCTTCGAGAACGCGGACAAATTCGACGTGGGCCGCGACCCCAACAAGCACCTGTCATTCGGCTACGGCGTGCACTTCTGCCTGGGCGCGGCACTCGCCAGGATGGAGATCAACAGCTTCTTCACCGAGCTCATCCCCCGGCTGGAGTCCATCGAACTGGCCGGCGACCCGGAGTTCATGGCGACGACGTTCGTCGGCGGCCTCAAGCACCTGCCGATCCGGTACTCGGTGCGCTGACACCGTTGCGCGTGGCCCGGGTCTCAAATCTCAGAGAACCGTAAGCCCGATCACATACACTGCGCTTGACACCCGTCAAGCGCAGTGTTGTGTGAGGAGCCGAATGAGCACGCCGACCATGGATGACGCCGCCAAGGCGTTGGCCGACCCGACCGCTTATGCCGACGACGCAAGGCTGCACGAGGCCTTGGCCCGGCTGCGGGCCGAGAACCCGGTGGCGTGGGTGGACCAGGCGCCGTATCGCCCGTTCTGGGCGATCACCAAGCACGCCGACATCATGGCGATCGAACGCGCCAACGATCTGTGGCTGTCGGCTCCCCGGCCGCTTCTGGCGACCGCTGAGGCCGACGACCTGGGCCGGTCGCAGCAGGAGATGGGCATCGGGCTGCGCACGCTGATCCACATGGACGACCCGCACCATCGGAAGGTGCGCGCCATCGGCGCCGACTGGTTCCGCCCGAAGGCCATGCGCGAGTTGAAGGTTCGCGTGGACGAACTGGCCAGGATCTACGTCGACAAGATGCGCGAGATCGGCCCGGAGTGCGACTTCGTCACCGACATCGCGGTGAACTTCCCGCTGTACGTGATCCTGTCGCTGCTCGGCCTGCCCGAGGAGGATTTCGGGCGCATGCACATGCTGACCCAGGAGATGTTCGGCGGCGACGACGACGAGTACAAGCGCGGGACCACGGTCGAAGAACAGATGGCGGTACTCACCGACTTCTTCAATTACTTCTCGGCCCTGACCAATTCGCGACGTGAGAACCCGACCGATGACCTGGCGTCGGCCATCGCCAACGGTCGCGTCGATGGTGAACTGATGTCGGACATGGACACGTTGTCCTACTACGTCATAGTCGCGAGCGCGGGCCACGACACCACCAAGGACGCGATCTCGGGCGGTCTGCACGCCCTGATCGAGAACCCGGGTGAACTCGCGCGACTCAAGGCCGATCCGGGCCTCATGGGCACCGCGGTCGAGGAGATGATCCGGTGGTCCACACCGGTCAAGGAGTTCATGCGCACGGCCGCCGAGGACACCGAGGTGCGCGGTGTGCCGATCGCCAAGGGCGAATCCGTCTACCTGGCATACGTTTCCGGCAACCGCGACGAAGAGGTTTTCACCGACCCGTTCCGCTTCGACGTCGGCCGTGATCCCAACAAACACCTGGCGTTCGGGTACGGCGTGCACTTCTGCCTGGGCGCGGCCCTGGCCCGCATGGAGATGAACAGCTTGTTCAGCGAATTGCTGCCGCGCCTGGATTCGATCGAATTGGCCGGTGAGCCGGAGCTTTCCGCGACGACGTTCGTCGGCGGACTCAAGCACCTGCCGATTCGTTACTCGATTCGCTGACCGTGCGGCGGTGGGTGGCCAGGAAGCCATCCACCGCCGATCGCACACACGTCGCGTAATCGAACTCAGGCAGCGTGCTGAGCTTGCCCAGCACGATTGGCCCCAGCAGCAACGCGGCGGCCTGCGCGCGGTCCACGTCTCCCAATTCCTCGCGGGCCTCCGGGCTGGTGAAAATCGCCTCGAACGGCGCGGCGTACTGCTCGGCCACCCGCTCGCGCAGCGACAGCACCTCCGGGCTCGCGCTCAACGGTAGATGCTCCATGTCGGCGCCCAATGCCAGCCACGACATCGCGGTCACGGTGACGGGGGCCTCGGCGATGAGTTCGGCCTGCGCCGACACCAGCGCGATGAGCCGGTCCCGCAGCGTGCCCTCCTGTGGTGGTGTCGGCGCGGCGGGTATCAGCTGGCGGAATGCCGCCGCCAGCAAGTCGTTTCCGCTCGGGAAGTGGCGGTAGAGCGTCGCCCTGGCGACGTTGGCCGCGCGGGTCACCGCGTCGACGGTGACCGCGCTCGGCCCACCGGAGCGCAACAGCGCCGTGGCCGCCTCCAGCAGTCGCGCCCGCGAGCGCGCCGGACGCGGATCGTTGCTTCCGGGCGTCATGGTGCCTCACCTCCATCGACAAAACAAGACTTACCGTCTCGCTACGAGACTGTTAGTCTCAAAACTCCACCTGACGAAGGAAGCTCTCATGACTGACGCCCTCGTCGAGCCCGGCCAGAATATCGACTCGCGCATGGCCGAGCTCTCGGTTCGCCAGCGTTACTGGCTGCTGATCGTCGCGTGCCTGGACGTCTCGCTCGTGATCTCGTCAATGGTCGCGCTCAACGCCGCGCTCCCCGACATCGCGACCCAGACCTCGGCCACGCAGGCACAGCTGACGTGGGTGATCGACGGATACACGCTGGTGCTCGCGTGCCTGCTGCTGCCGGCCGGCGCGGTCGGCGATCGCTATGGTCGCCGCGGTGCGCTGCTGACCGGGCTCGCGGTGTTCAGCCTGGCATCGCCGGCACCCCTGATCTTCGACAGTCCCGTCCAGTTGATCATTGCCCGCGCGGTGGCCGGGGCCGGTGCGGCGTTCATCATGCCCGCCACGCTGTCGTTGCTCACCGCGGCGTTCCCGAAATCGGAGCGCAACAAGGCCGTTGGCATCTGGGCAGGCGTGGTCGGATCCGGCGCCATCGTGGGATTCCTGGTGACGGGCGGTCTGCTGCACTTCTGGACGTGGCAGTCGATCTTCGTCACCTTCACGATCGCCTCGGTCGGGTTGTTCATCGTGACCTGCACGGTGCCCTCCTCACGCGACGACTCGGCCGCACCGCTGGACTGGCTCGGCGCCGCGCTCATCGGTACCGCGGTGGCCGCGTTCGTGTTCGGTGTCGTCGAGGCTCCGGTGCGCGGGTGGACGCATCCGTCGGTGTGGGGCGCGATGGCGGGCGGTGTCGCGCTGGCCGCGGCGTTCACCGCCGTGCAGTTGCGGCGCACCCACCCGCTTCTCGATGTCCGCCTGTTCCGCGATCCGAATTTCGCGACGGGCTCGGCGGGGGTGACGTTCCTGTTCTTCGCGACCTTCGGGTTCTTCTTCGTGAGCATGCAGTACATCCAGCTGATCATGGGTTACAGCCCGATTGCGACGGCTATCGCCTTGTGCCCCTTGGTCGTACCCATCTTGGCGTTCGGCGCCACCACGCACCTGTACCTGCCGCTGCTCGGCCTGCGCCTCACGGCATTCCTCGGCCTGCTGGTCACCGCGGTGGGGTTGTGGTGCATGTGCACACTCGAAACAGGTTCCACCTACTTCGATTTCGCCTGGCCACTGGTCATCATGAGCATCGGTGTCGGGCTGTCCACAGCACCGGTGACGTCTGCCATCATGGGCGCGGCACCTGACGAGAAACAGGGTGTCGCGTCCGCGGTCAACGACACCACCCGCGAGATCGGCGCGGCGCTCGGCATCGCGGTGGCCGGTTCCGTGCTCGCAGCGCAGTACGAGAGGCATCTCTCCCCCGCACTCGGCGCGATGCCCGAGGCCGTACGCGGACCCGCGCTCAATTCACTCGCCGAGGCGCTCACGGCGGCTGAGCACATGGGACCGCAGGGTGCCGAACTGGCCCAGACGGCCCGGCAGGCGTTCGTGGACGCGACCGGTTCGGCCGTGATCATCCTGGGTTCGGTTGTCGCGGTGGCCGCGGTGCTGACCGGGATCTGGGGACCCGGGCGCGACGGGCAACAGCTGCGGGTGATCCGCCGGCTCAGGTCGCGATGAACTCGGCGGCGCGGTGGCCGATCATGGCGATCGTCGCGTGCGGCCCGCGGCTGGTGATGGCGGGCATGATCGAGCCGTCGACCACCCACAACCGCTCGACACCGAGTACCCGGCACGTCGGGTCCAGCACGCCCTGCCCGTCGGCACTCAGCGGCGCGGTCCCCGCGAGGTGCTGCGAAGTCGACCAGGAGGCCTCCCCCACTTTGACTGCGTGACTTACCAATTCGCGGGCAAGTTCGGCGCCCGCGCGCAGCGCGTCGACATCCCCTGCGACCGTGTCGTAACGGTGTTCGATGATCGGGGGCACGGCCGGATCCGCCGACGCGAGACGCACCCTGCCCCGTGAATGCGGACGCATGAGCGCGACACCGAGATGTGGGAGTTCGGCCGGGTCGTGTTCGGGCCCGTGCACCAGCGCCGAGAAACCCGCGGTGTAGGGCCGGATCTCGATGCCGTCGGCCGTGGTGAGCACGGCTTCCAGCGGCGGCAGGTCATGTGTGGGGGTCCAGGCCACCGGCAGCACCCACTCCGGGTGGTCGACTGTCGCCGTCCCCACAGGTAGGTTCGCCGCCACCGCGATCCCGTGGGCCGCCAAGTCGCCCACCGGCCCGATGCCTGAGAGCAGCAACAGATGTGCCGAGCCGATGGCCCCGGCGGACAACACGATTCGATCTGCGTACAGGATCGCACCGTCGACGCATTCCACACCCACCGCGGCATCATGCTCGACCAGCACGCGACGCACCCGGGTGTCGGCGCGCAGATGCAGATTGGGCCGGTCGAGTGCGGGCTGCAGGTAGGCGCCTCCGGGTCCGAGACGGGTTCCGCCGTCGATGTTCAGCGGCACCGCGCCAACGCCGGGTGGCAACGCCGCGTCGGCATCCGACCCGTTGAGATCGTCGATCCAGCCATACCCCGCGGCGGATACGGCGTCGACGAATGCCGCGGTGCAGCCGTCGAATTCGCGGACCCGGCGCACCTTGATCGGACCTTCGGAGCCGTGCAGCGCGGTGGCGAAGTCGAGGTCGGTCTCGATCGCACGGAAATGGGGCAGCACATCGTCCCAGCTCCATCCGGGAACCGCCCACGCGGTGAAATCCGTGGGCAGCCCACGACAGAAATAGCCACCGTTGACCGCTCCGGAGCCGCCGACCACCGAACCACGGATGATCTCGGTGCGCCGCGGCGGATCCTCGGTCAGCGTCGACCCATAGTGCCGCACCACCGAACTCGCGGCGCCGATGGGTAGCCGCACGCCGTCGGTGATCTGCGCGGCCACCCGCGGATCCGACGGCGCCGGACCAGCCTCGACCACCGTCACCTGACACGCCGAATCTGCGGAAAGGCGTTCGGCCAAAACCGATCCGGCGCTGCCCGCGCCGACGATCAACACGTCACTCAAAGTCGGCGGCTAACTCCGCACCTGGGGCTTGAGCGCGCCGAGGTGACGCTCGCGCACCACGCCGGTCCACAGACCGGTGCCGTAGGCGATGTCGTCCAGTCGCTTGAGCACGATGTGGGTGAGCAGTCCGACCGGTTTGGTGTCGTCGTCGGCGTTGCCGCGTCGCGTCACCCAGTCGACCACACCGTCCACCACCGCGGCCACCAGCACCGCGTGCCGCGCCCGGCGGAACAGCACCGCCGCGATCATCGCGATGGGCCAGTAGTGGCGACAGATCGCCGAACACAACTGCAACGCCGACGACCACAGGCCGTGGGCGGCGACCACCGCGACCTCCTTGGGTTCGGTCTCGACGACGCTGAGCGCCCGCGCGATGCGGGTACCCGCGAACACCGCCGCCGCGAGCGAGGCGAGGTAGCCGAAGAACGAGCCCACCCCGAGCATCAGCCACACCATCAGCGTCCACCCCGAGATCACCAGCGGCGACGTCTTACCGGGATGGCGCACCGTCAGCGGAGCGGCCGACGTTCCATAGAATGCCTTGCGGTGGAACCACTCTCGCAGGTTGGTGCGGTGATCGTGCGCCACCAGGGCGATCGGTTCGTAGCGGAGACGGGCGCCGGACTCGACCAGGCGCCAGCACAGGTCGACATCCTCCCCCGAGTGCATGGTCTCGTCGAACCCGCCTACTTCCACGAGCGCCGACCGCCTGCAGATGATCGCCGCGCTCGGCACATACGACACCGTGCCGTGCGGCACCACGGGCGCCTCGCGCACCCCGAGGTCCAGCGAGGATCGGACGGACTCGTACCGGGCCACGATGTTGTCGGCGTTGTGCAGACCCACGATGCGGGGCGCCACCAGTGCCACGGCCGGATCGCAGAAATGCCCGAGCAGCGCCTCGAGCCAACCACGCTTGGGCACCACGTCGGAATCGAGGAACGCCACGAAATCCGTCTCGCACGCCGCAAGGCCGGTGTTACGCGCGGCCGCGGGGCCGTTGCTGCGGGTGTGCCGCAGCACCTGCACGTCGCAGTGCATACCGGAGAAGTCGGACGGTTGCACCGGGATCGCCGAGCCGTCGTCGACCACGATCACGCGCAGCCCGCGCAGCGCCGCCATCAGGCGGTGCAGGCCGGATGCGTTGTCCCGTACGGGGACAACCACTGTGACGTCCAGATGGGACGGCCCGCTGGCAGGCCGCGGATGCGCGACGGTCGCGTCCAGGAGGGTTCGCGCGAGTTGCGCGGACACCGCGTCGTGAACCTCGAGGCGGCCCCCGCTGAGCATGTTCTGGGCCGTCGGCGCCAACCGCAGCAGGCGGGTCGGTGAGCCGCCCAGCAACGCCGCGCCCTCTCCGAGCACCTTGACTCGGCGATCCACCTGCACGGCAAAACCGTCGGGCAGTCTCGGTCCGGTCATGTCAGCAATCCGTTCCGGTCGGGCTGCCACCGCTTGATCCGGTCGGCGCAGCCGTTGACCATCTCAGCAAAGATACGCTCCCCTTCGGCGGCTGTCGCGGTCGTCGGGTCACCCAGAATCCCGAGTTCGCTGACGGCCGCGACACCGCCACTGCGCATGCGCGGCATCAGCTCCGCCAACGGGGCCGTATTACCGCACACGAGCTCGTCGGTCAATACATCGTCGGGTGAAATATGTAGCAGTACGGACGTTTCGGTGTGGCCCGCGTGCGCATCGGCGTCGGGCACGCTGCACGGCACCCAGCCGGCGTCGCGGCCCTCGTAGCGCAGCAGCGCGACGGCCGCGGCGAGGGCCTCGACGTTACCGCCGTGACCGTTGACGAAGACGATACGAGACGTCCACTTCGACGCCGACCTGCCGTATTCGACCAGCAAAAGCTCCAGCGCGGCGGTGCCGATCGAGACGGTTCCGGGAAATCCCTCGTGCTCGCCGCTGGCGCCGTAGGCCACCGGAGGGGCCACCACCGCGTCGCGGTCGGCGGGCGCGCCGAACTGCTCGACCACGGTGCCGGCCACAGCTGCCGCGATCCTGGTGTCGGTGTCCAGCGGCAGGTGCGGACCATGCTGTTCGGTGGAACCAACCGGGACAAGCACCATCGGCACCATGCTGTGTAGCTGCCTCGACGTCGAGTTCCCGAGCCCGCTGGGAAAAGCCACGTGCCGATGGTAAGCCGAATTCACCTGGCGTGCGCCAGATGTTCGCGCATACGCAGTGTTCGATTTCCCGTCAGTTTCCGTGCGCAAGAGGGGGCGCATCCCGTGCGCCCCTTCTGCCACCCCTGTCACGCCCCGCGGGAGGACCTCACGAACCGGATGCGGGCGGTACACCCAGCGCGCGGGTGAAGCCCTCCGGCACGAGGATGTCCTCGGGGACCAGATCGTGGATCGACGAACGCCCCAGGCCCATCAGCGCCGAGTCGATACCTCCGCGCAGGATGTCGAGCACATTCTCGACCCCGGCCTGCCCCTCGGCGGCCAGACCCCACAGGTAGGCGCGTCCGATCATCACCGCACGCGCACCCAGCGCGACGGCCTTGACGACATCGCTGCCGCGGCGGATGCCGCCGTCGAGCAACACCTCGACCTGGTCGCCGACCGCTTCGGCGATCACGGGCAGGGCGCGGATGGCCGCGGGTGTGCCGTCCAGGTTGTTGCCACCGTGATTGGACACCGAGATCGCCGAAACGCCCGCGTCAACAGCACGTTTGGCGTCGTCGACGCGGATGACGCCTTTGAGCATGAACGGCCCGTCCCACTGCTCGCGCAGCCAGGCGATGTCCTCCCACGTCGGCGGGGGCGTGCCCATCCACTCGCCGTAGGCCTGAAAGAACGGCGGGCCGTCCTCGCCGCGCGCCCCCTGGTTGGGCACCCGAAGGTTCGGCGGACGCATGGTCTTGCCCCACTGCCACAGCCAGCGCGGCTTGGTCAGCGCCTCGGGCATCATCGTGACCATCGTCTTCAGATCCATTTTCTCCGGGATCTTGGGACTCCCCCAGTCACGGCCGTGACTGAAGCTCCAGTCGGTCGTGACGATCAGACCGAGGGCACCCGCTGCCTTCGCGCGCTCGGCACGTGCGAGGATCGCGTCACGGTCACCCAGCCAGTAGATCTGGAAGAAGATCTTGTCGTTGACCGCGACGACCTCTTCGATCGGCTTGCTGGCAAACGAGGACAGACCCATAGCGGTACCGCGCGCGGCGGCGGCCCGAGCAACCGCGACCTCGCCGTCGGGGTGCACGGCCTGCACGCCCGTCGGCGAGATGATGACCGGCAACGAAATCTGTTGGCCCATCACGGTGGTGGCCATGTCGCGCTTCTCGGGCGCACCCACCACGTGCGGTGCGAACCCGAGCTCGGCGAACGACTCGACGTTGTCGGTGACCGTCACGCCCTTCTCGCTCGCGGAGATGAGCGAGGAATAGACGGATTTCGGCAGCCGCTTGCGGGCCCTTTGCTGGGCGATCGCAACGGTCTCGAACCAGATGTCTCGTGCCATGTTCACACCGGACTTTCGTTGCAGAACCGGGCCGGGGGTTTGGTCAGCAGCTTCAACGCCACCGGCCCTTGTTTGGTGCCCCGCGAGTGGTCACCGCTGGGCTTGGGTTTGATGCGTTCCTTCTCCAGTGCCGGGGCACCCCAGCCCTCGACGCATTCGGGGTCGGGGCCGTCGAGCGGCAGCCCCGTGAAGAACTTGGCGGCCATGCAGCCACCACGGCAGGCGTCGAAGTGCCCGCAGCTTGCGCAGGCACCGGCCGACTGCGGTTCGCGCAGTTCGCGGAACAGTTCGGAGTGCTGCCAGACGTTCTGGAAACCGCCGTCGGACAGGATGTTTCCGGCCAGGAACTTGTCGTGGATCGCGAACGGGCAGGCGTAGACATCGCCGACCGGGTCGATCAGGCACACCACGCGGCCTGCGCCGCACAGGTTCAGACCCGCGAGCGCACCCGGTGCGCCGAGCCCGGACAGGTGGAAGAACGAGTCGCCGGTGAGCACACGGTCACCCTTGGCCACGAGCCAGTCGTACAGCTGGCGCTGCTGTTCGGCGGTGGGATGCAGATCGTCCCACACATCGGCGCCCCGGCCGGACGGCCGCAGCCGCGTGATGCGCAGTGTGGCGCCGTAACGTGCTGCCAGCGCGGCGAATTCGTCGAGCTGGTCGACGTTCTGCCGCGTGACGACCACCGAGATCTTGGCGTCGGTGAAGCCTGCGTTGCTCAGGTTCTCCAGCGCGCGCACGGCCATGTCGAACGAGCCCTTGCCGCGCACGGCATCGTTCACCTCGGCGTTGGCGCCGTCCAGCGAGATCTGGACGTCGACGTAGTCACTGGCCGCGAGCTTCGCGGCGACCTCGGGCGTGATCCGAACGCCGTTGGTGGAGAACTTGACTCCGACGTGGTGTGCGGTGGCGTAGTCGACCAGCTCCCAGAAGTCCGAGCGCACGGTGGGCTCGCCGCCGCCGATGTTCACGTAGAACACCTGCATGCGTTCGAGCTCGTCGATGATGTCCTTGCACTGCTGCGTCGACAACTCCCGCGGGTCGCGCTTGCCCGACGAGGACAGGCAGTGGACACACGCGAGGTTGCACGCGTAGGTGAGCTCCCAGGTGAGGCAGATCGGCGCGTCGAGTCCGCGCTCGAACTGTTCGACCAACCGGGGCACGGGCTGAACTGAAGTCATTGCGATCCTTCGGGATTCCCGGGTACGAGCATGTTCGACTGCACGAGCACGCCAAGTGCGTGCAGATAGGGCGCTTGCTGATCGTCGGCGACCCCCGCGGCGCACAGCGCCGACCGGGCGTCGGGGTGGTCAGCCAGCGAGTTGACCACCTCGACGACCGTTCGGTTCTTCAGGAACGACAGCTTGCGCGTCCCGAAGTGGTACAGCAGGGCGCCGAACGGCTCCGGCCGAACCGCGACCTGATGGTGCAGACGCCAGCTCACATCCGGGTCGAAGGTGATCTGTTCGGCGACCTGAGTGGACACGGTCAGTAGACCCCGCACATACCGTCGATCGAGACCTCTTCCACGAGAGTCTCGGTGACGAGTTCGGTCTCGGCCTCGACGTGCTGATTCGGTTCCATGTGGACTCCCTTTCGTCGCGTATGGTCTCGACAGTTGTGATCGAGATCGCAAATATATGGCATCGAGTGCCAGAATGGAAGAGGGGGTGTGAGAGATGTCCGAGGGTTCCCGCGCGGGGCGTCGCCGCTCCACCACGCAGGACCACATCGCCGGCGTGGCGATCGATCTGTTCGCGGCCCGAGGGTTCGACGCGGTCAGCGTCGACGACGTCGCGGCCGCCGCGGGCATCTCGCGACGGACCCTGTTCCGGTACTACGCCTCCAAGAGCGCCATCCCGTGGGGTGATTTCGACTCACACCTGCAGCACCTGCAGAACCTGCTGAGGACCCTCAGCTCCGAGGTGTCACTCGGCGACGCCCTGCGCGAGGCACTGCTGACCTTCAACACCTACGCCGACCACGAGATGGCCGAGCACCGGCAGCGTATGCGCGTGATCCTGGAAACCGAAGAGCTGCAGGCGTATTCGATGACCATGTACGCCGGCTGGCGTACCGTCATCGCCGAGTACGTCGCCGACCGCCTCGGCATGTCCACCACGGATCTGATGCCGCAAACCGTGGCGTGGCTGATGCTCGGCGTCGCGCTGTCGGCCTACGAGAACTGGCTGGCCGACGAGTCGGTGTCACTTCGCGGTGCCATCGCCGCCGCGTTCGAGGTGGCCCGCCCCGGTCTGGATGCGCTGCAACCCGCGCACTGATCACTCGGGATGCCAGGCGCTGACCAGCGGTCCCGAACGGTCGGGACTCAGCGGCTCGGTCAGCATGATCGGCGTCTGCGCCATGAAACGTGGCCGCGTGCCACGGTGTTCGTCGGCGGCATGCACCGTGAACGGGTGCACCAGGTACATGTCCCCTGCCTGCCCGGTGGCCGTTGCGACCGGACGGTCCGCACTCGCGCGGTCCAGCAGCGGGCCCGAGGCCGTGAATTCGACGGGTTCGGGGCCCAGCACGGCCGCGGCGTCGCGGTGCGATCCCACGCGGATACGCGTCGGCGCGTCGTCGGGCCCCACCTCTGAGAGCAGGGTCAGCAGCAGCATGGTGTGCGGCCTGCCGGTCACCGCCCAGGTGCCGTCGTCCACGGGGGTGTTCGCGTCGATGTGCCAGCCCCGGTCATCTGCGGCAGGCAGGACCGGAAAACGCACGGGGATGTTTCCCAGCACGAAACGCCGCACCCATCCACCGGGTCCGCACAGCTGATCGAGGGCTTCGATCAGCACGGGACTGCTGGTCAGCCGGCCGAACGGGCCCGCATTGGTGAAGTCGTTGGTCCACACCACAGGCTCGGTCCACGGACCGTCCGGTGAGAGACCGATGCGTTCCCACAGCAATTCCCTTGCCGCGTCAGCGACCTCGACATCGACGACCCGTGTCAGTTTGACGAATCCGTCACGCGTGAATTGCTCGATCATCGAACCCAGCCTGGCCCAAACCGGCCACGGTCGCGAGCCATTTTTCGGGTGCTCGAGAAAATTTTCGCCCGAGGACCGTCGGAGTTCGGCGTCCTGACGCGACGATAAGGGTGTGAGTGCCGAAACAGATGCTCCGCGGGCACTGCTGAGGCTCTACGACGAGGCCTTGCCGGTGGTGTACGGATACTTCGTCCGGCGCTGCGGTGACCGCGGGACCGCCGAGGATCTGACGTCTGAGACGTTCCTCGCGGCCATGGATGCCGCGCGCAAACCGTCGCCGCCGCCCATGACGGTGCCGTGGCTGATCGGCGTGGCACGGCACAAGCTCGCCGACCACTACCGCCGCAGGCACGACCGGTTCAGCGTTCCCGTGGCGGAACTGCCCGAACCGGACGACCCGGCCGACAACTGGGACGCCGCCGTGGACCGCATCGTCGCCGAGGCTGTGCTGGCACGGTTACCCGAGCAGCATCGCACCGTACTCGCGCTGCGCTACATGGACGACTGTTCGGTGCCCGAGTGCGCCGAGCTCATCGGTCGCACAGTGCACGCCACCGAGGCCCTTCTGGTACGGGCCCGCAAGGCATTTCGAGCGCAGTACCCACGGGACTCACAGTCGGAAGGAGGAGCGCCGTGAACGCAGATCACGACCCGCTGACCGTGCTGCACCAGCACGACGAGCCTCCGGTTGCCCCGGACCCGGAGTTCGTGGCGCGGTTGCGCGCACGTCTGGAGGCGGCACTCACACTCCCCAACCGAACCGAAGGAGTCGTCATGACCGGCACCGATACCGCCATCGCAGAACTCAAGTCGCCGTCGCAGGCGGCGCCGCGCCCTGCGGTGATCTCCTACCTCACCGTCGCCGACGCCCGCGCGGCCATCGGTTTCTACGTCGACGCACTCGGCGCACGTGTGCTCGGCGATCCGATCGTGATGGACGACGGACGCATCGGCCACGCCGAACTGTTGCTCGCAGGCGGCGTGCTCTACCTCGCCGACGAATTCCCCGAAATCGGCCTGAAAGCCCCTGCACCCAACGCTGTCTCGGTGAGCCTCATGTTGTCGGTACCTGACACCGACGCCGCGCTCGCGCGGGCCGCGGCACATGGCGCCCGGGTGCAGCGCGAACCGTACGAGGACCACGGCACGCGCAATGCCACCTTCATCGACCCGTCCGGTCACCGCTGGATGCTGTCCGGGCCGGTGGGTGTTCGCGTACCGGTCGAGGCGATCCGGCACGGTGACGTCGGCTACGTCTCGGTGTGGGTGCCCGACGCCGACCGGGCCGCCGCGTTCTACGGACACGTCCTCGGCTGGACCTACGACCCGGCCACCCGTCAGGTCACCAACACGCAGGAGCACATCGGCATCTTCAGTGTCGCGGGAGCACCCACGATGTTCTGCTGTTACGCCGTCGACGATCTGGACGCGGCCCGCCGGGCGATCACCGCCGGTGGCGGCACGCCCGGCGAGGTGCGGGAGTCCGAGTTCGGAACCGTGCTGGACGCGACCGATCCGGCGGGTACGGCGTTCGCGGTGTTCGAGCCCGTACCGGGCACACCGCGGCCTGCGGTCAACGGCACTGGGCCCGGGTCACTTTCGTACATCACCTACAACGTGCCGGATTCCGCGGCGTTCAAGGAGTTCTACGGCCACGTCCTGTCCTGGACGTTCGAACCGGGCCGTATCGCCGACGGCTGGGGCGTGCAGAACTGCCAACCGATGTCGGGCATGGCCGGTGGAAGCGACCGCGCCACAACGGTGCCCATGTGGACCGTCGCCGACATCGACGCCGCGGTCACGCGCGTACGCGAGGCCGGCGGCAACGTGATCAGCGCACCGGCGCGGCAACCGTACGGGCTGATGGCCGAATGCACCGACGATCAGGGCGCTCGCTTCTATCTGGGCGAGTTCTGAGTAGGCGATTTGTGGAGTTTTCCGTGCGCTGAGCGCCGGTAAAACTCCACAAATCGCTGCGACGTCAGCCGCCGAGGACCTCGGCAATCGGTGCACCAGCGGCGATCTTGCCGCGGGTCTTCATGACCTTGCCGGGCATGCCGCCGCCGACCACGCCGACGAGCACGCCGTCACGCTCGTAGTAGGCCAGGAACTTGCGGCCGTCGTCCTCGACGATGTGGACGGTGTCGTCGGATTCCGGCTCGCCGAGGCACTGGATCTTGACGTCGTACTGGTCGCTCCAGAAGTACGGCACCGACACGACGGCCGAGGCCTCCTGCCCCAGCAGCGCGGGCACCATGGCACGCGCCTGGTCGGCGACATTGCTCCAATGCTCAACGCGCACTTGACCACCCACGTGATCGCGCCATGACGCGACGTCACCGATCGCCCACACGTGCGGCGCACTCGTGCGTCCCACCTCGTCGCACACGACACCGTTGTCCACCTCGATGCCGCTGCCTTTCAGCCAGTCCACCGACGGGCGTGAGCCGATGCCCACGATCACCAGGTCGGCCTCCAGTTCGGTGCCGTCGGCGAGCACCACGGTCTCGACGTTCTGGGTGCCGCGCACCTCGGTCACGCCGACGCCGCAGCGGACGTCGACGCCCTCGGCCCGGTGCAGGCGGGTCACCAGCGCACCGATCTTCTCGCCCAGCACCGACGCCAGCGGGGTCGGCTGCGGTTCGACCAGCACCACGTCGACACCGAGCTTGCGCAGGCTCGCCGCGACCTCACAGCCGATGAAGCCGGCACCGATCACCACGGCACGCGAGGCCTTCCTGGCGTCCTCACGCAGCGCCATGCTCTCGTCGTAGGTGCGCAGCACACGGATCCCCTGCAGATCGGGGAACGAACCGATCCGCTTGGGCACCAGCCCGGTGGCGATCACGAGTTCGTCGTAAGGAAGTTCGCTGCCGTCGGCAAGCCGGACGGTCTGGGCGGCCGTGTCCACCGACTGCGCACCCGACCCGAGCCGCAGGGTGATGTTGTTCTCCTGGTAGAACTCGGCCGGCTTGAGTGTGACGTCGTCGTTCTCCGCGCGCAGGACTTCCTTCGACAGCGGCGGACGGTCGTACGGCAGATGGTCCTCGTCGCTGACGATGGTGATCGGCCCGGCGTACTCCGAACGGCGCAGCTGTTCGGCAGTCCGGGTGGCGGCCAGGCCACCACCGACGATCACGATGCCCGCAGAATGCGCTGAAGTGGTCACGAGGGCTTTTTACACGATCGACAGGCGCAGGTGTGCGTCACCCCACAGCTAACCAATTGATCTTGATGGTCAGCCACGTGCACGTTCGATGATGTTCGACAGGACGACGATGCTCTCGCTGCGCTCGATGTCGGCCGAGGCCCGGATGCGTTCCAGTGCCTCCTCCAGGTGGCGCATGTCGCGGGCCAACACATGCAGGATGGCGTCGGCGGTTCCGGTGACTGTGGCCGCGCCGACCACCTCGGGGATGTCCACCCACGCCGCCCGCAGTTCGTCGGGCGCGATGGTGCCGTGGCAGAACACCTGCACGTACGCCTCGGTGTTCCAGCCCAGGACGTTGCGGTCGACGACGGTCGTGAAACCGCGGATGACGCCGTCGGCCAGCATGCGGTCCACACGCCTCTTGACCGCCGGGGCCGACAGGTTCACCTGCGCTCCGATCTCGGCGTAGGTGGCCCGCGCATCCTCGGCGAGAACGCCCAGAATCCGCTCGTCCGTCTCGTCCACCCGGGGCATATCCACTCCTGTGCAAGAAATCGACGCGAATGTGTTCCAGACGCAATATATCGCTGTATATCGCGCAAGTTCTCACGATTGATTGCGTGATCAGGGGTTCATATCGTCGAATCATGACGATTTCCGACGATGTCATCTGGAATGACCGTGTCCGCCCGGATCAGCACGGCCCCTCGGCTGACGTCGCCGCTCCGCCGGCACGCAGGTCCACCGTCCGCCACTACGCCATGACCGCTCCCGACCACTTCACCGTCGAATACGCCATCAATCCGTGGATGGACGTCACGACCCCGGTGGACACGCAACGCGCGCTTGACCAGTGGCGCGCACTGCACGACATCTACCGCGACCTCGGCCACACCGTCGACCTGGTGCCGCCGCGGGCGGGCCTGCCCGACATGGTCTACGCCGCCAACGGCGGATTCATCGTCGGGCGCACGGCCGTGATCGCGCGCTTCGCCTACCCGCAGCGCGCACCCGAGGCCGACGCGTACGCCGAGTGGGCGGCCGCCCTCGGGCTCGACCCCGTCTTCACCCAGCACGTCAACGAGGGTCAGGGCGACCTGCTGCTGGTCGGTCCGAACCTGTTGGCCGGGTGGGGGTTCCGCACCGACCGCCGCGCGTCCTACGAGATCGCGGCGATCACCGGGCTTCCGGTCGTCAGCCTTGAGCTTGTCGACCCGCGGTTCTATCACCTCGACACCGCGCTGGCGGTGCTCGACGACACCACCGTCGCCTACTACCCGCCGGCCTTCAGCCCCGACTCGCGTCGTCGCCTGCAGGAGCTGTACCCCGACGCGATCGAGGTGGCCACCGCCGATGCCTACGTGCTCGGTCTCAACGTGGTTTCCGACGGGAAGAACGTGGTGATGCCGGCGGCGGCAACGGGTTTCGCCGAGCAATTGCGTCACGCCGGCTTCGAACCGATCGGTGTCGACCTCACCGAACTCCTCAAAGGCGGCGGATCCGTCAAATGCTGCACATTGGAGCTGCACCCATGACCATCCTGGACAACGTGAACCATGGCCTGGACCCCCACGACGCCGGGGCGGCCGCCACCTCCATCGCTGAGGCCATCGCACTCGACGACCGCTACGTCGCGCACAACTACTCGCCGCTTCCCGTGGTGGCGGCGAGCGCCGAGGGTGTCTGGATCACCGACGTGACAGGCCGTCGCTACCTGGACTGCCTGGCCGCCTATTCGGCGGTGAACTTCGGGCACCGCAATCCCGAGATCGTCGCGACCGCGCACGCGCAGCTCGACCGGCTGACCCTGGTGAGCCGCGCGTTCCACTCCGATCAGCTCGGCCCGTTCGCCCAAGCACTGGCCACACTGTGCGGCAAGGACATGATCCTGCCGATGAACAGCGGCGCCGAGGCCGTCGAGAGCGGCATCAAGGTGGCCCGCAAGTGGGGCACCGACGTCAAGGGTGTCGCAGCAGGCCAGTCGAACATCGTGGTGGCGCGCAACAACTTCCACGGCCGCACCACCACGATCATCAGCTTCTCCGACGACGAGACCGCGCGCCGCGGGTTCGGCCCGTACACCCCCGGTTTCCGGTCCGTGCCGTTCGGTGACGCCGCCGCGGTGGCCGATGCCATCGACGACAACACGGTCGCGGTGCTCCTCGAACCGATCCAGGGCGAGGCGGGCATCATCGTGCCGCCGCCGGACTTCCTGCCCCGGGTGCGTGAGATCTGCACGCAGCGCAACGTGCTGATGATCGCCGACGAGATCCAGTCCGGCCTGGCGCGCACCGGCCGCACCTTTGCGTGCGAACACTGGGGCGTGGTGCCCGACGTCTATCTGCTGGGCAAGGCCCTCGGCGGCGGCGTGGTGCCGCTGTCGGCCGTGGTCGCCGACCGCGACGTGCTCGGCGTGTTGCACCCCGGTGAGCACGGGTCGACGTTCGGCGGCAACCCGCTGGCCACGGCGATCGGCAGCACCGTGGTGGCCATGCTCAGGCGTGGTGAGTTCCAGCAGCGCTCAACCGAACTCGGTGCGCACCTGCACGCGCGCCTGCAGGACCTGATCGGCCGCGGGGTGCTCGCGGTGCGGGGCCGGGGGCTGTGGGCCGGGGTGGACATCGATCCGGCGCTCGGCACCGGCAAGGAACTCAGCGTGGCGCTCGCCGAGCGCGGCGTCCTGGTCAAGGACACACACGGTTCGACGCTGCGGTTCGCCCCGCCGCTGGTCGTCACGTCCGAAGAGATCGATTGGGCGGTTGACCGATTCGCCGACACCCTGGCGGAGGTGCGCCGATAATCGCTTGATCGGCACCTAGGAGGCACCATGTCAGCCCCGCCCACCAGCATGGCCGGTCAGATGATGCGACGCCGGCCCGTCATCGGCGCCCCGGTCGCCCACGGTGCGTCCGATCATCTCAAGCGAAGTATCGGCACCTTCCAGCTGACGCTGTTCGGCGTCGGCGCGACCGTGGGCACCGGCATATTCCTGGTGCTGCAGGAAGCCGTGCCGGAGGCCGGTCCGGCGGTGCTCGTCTCGTTCGTCCTGGCGGGTGTCGCGGCCGGTCTGTCGGCGCTGTGTTACGCCGAGATGGCCTCGGCCGTGCCGGTTTCGGGGTCGACGTACTCCTACGCCTACACCACGATGGGCGAGTTCGTGGCAATGGGTGTGGCGGCCTGCCTGCTCCTGGAGTACGGCGTCTCGATGTCGGCGACCTCGATCGGCTGGGGCGGCTACCTCAACCAGTTGCTCGACGATGTGTTCGGTTTCCGCATACCGCAGGCGCTCACGTCGGCACCGTGGGGCGAGAACCCCGGCATCATGAACCTGCCCGCCACGCTGCTGATCGTGATGTGCGGATTGCTGCTGATCCGCGGAGCGAGCGAATCCGCGCTGGTCAACACCATCATGGTGATCATCAAGCTCGCGGTGCTCGCGTTGTTCGTCGCGGTCGCGTTCACGGCGTTCACCACCGACCACTTCGCCGGGTTCTGGGACAAGGGCTTCGCGGGCATCACGGCCGCCGCGGGCTCGATCTTCTTCACGTTCATCGGTCTGGACGCGGTCTCCACGGCAGGCGACGAGGTGAAGAACCCGCAGAAGACCATGCCGCGCGCGATCCTCGGCGCGCTGGTGGTCGTCGCGTCGGTCTACATCCTGGTGGCGTTCGCCGGGTTGGGCACGCAGTCGGCCGATGAGTTCGGTTCCGAGGAACAGTCCGAGGCCGGGCTGGCGGTGATCCTCACGAACATCCTGCACGGCCAGACGTGGGCCAGCACGATCCTGTCGTTCGGCGCGGTGATCTCGATCTTCTCGGTGACGCTGGTGGTGATGTACGGCCAGACGCGCATCCTGTTCGCGATGGGCCGCGACGGTCTGCTGCCGTCGATGTTCGCAATGGTGAACTCGCACACCATGACCCCGATCAACAACACCATCGTGGTGGCGCTGGTGACCGGCACACTCGCGGGCTTCGTGCCGCTGGACTACCTGTGGGATCTGGTGTCCATCGGAACCCTGGTGGCGTTCATCGTGGTGTCGGCGGGCGTGGTGCTGTTGCGGGTGCGCGAACCGGACCTGCCGCGCTCGTTCAAGGTGCCGGGTTATCCGGTGACGCCGGTCCTTTCGATCATTGCGTGTCTGTTCGTGTTGTACGGACTGCCGGCGGTCACGTGGTTGTGGTTCAGCGTGTGGGTCGGTGCGGTGCTGCTGTTCTACCTGCTGTGGGGCCGACGCCACAGTGCGCTCAACGACGGCGGTGACGGGTACATCCCAGGTGCGGCCGCAGGTGAGGACGATGTCATGACAGGGCATCCGGAGGATCGCGCATGACGGCGCAGCGAGGAGCGAAGGCGGATCGCACGGCGCACGGAGCGAAGGCGGATCTCGCATGACGGTCGTGGTGGGTTATCTGACCGGCAAGGCGGGTGCGTCGCCGCTGCACCTCGCCGTCGGCGCGGCACACACGCTGCAGACCTCACTCGCGGTCGCGACCGTCGTCCCGCGTCCGTGGATGACACCGTCGCCGGCGCGCATCGACGCCGAATATGCCCAGTACGCAGCGCAATTGGCGTCGACATCGGCCGAACAGGCCCGCCAGGTGATCTCCGAGCTCGACAGTGAACTCGAGGTCACCTTCCACAAGTTCGCGCACCGGTCGGTGTCGGACGGACTGATGGAAGCGGTCGAATCGCTGAACGCAGAGGCCCTGGTGCTGGGCTCGGCTGCGGACGGCAAGCTGGGGCAGGTGGTGGTCGGTTCGACGGCCGACCGGTTGCTGCACTCGTGCCCCGTTCCGTTGGCGGTCAGCCCGCGCGGCTACCGCCGCCCGAAAAGCGGTGGGCTGTCACGGATCACGGTGGCCTACCCGGGAACCCGCGACGCCGTCGACGTCGTCGAGCGCATCGCGGCCCTCACACAGCGGTTGGGTGTCACGATGCGTGTGGTGACGTTCGCGGTGCGTGGTCGCAGCATGTATCCACCGCTGGTCGGGCTGAGCAAGGAAGACCTCATCCTGCAGGAATGGATCGAGCAGGCACAGGATTCGCTGCGCCGGCTGGCCACCGACGGCGTCATCGGCGAGGACGTGGAGGTCGTCGTCGCCAGCGGCAGCGCGTGGGACGAGGCGCTGGACTCGATCGAGTGGATCGAGGGCGAGGTCCTGGCCATCGGCACGTCCCCTGCGGGCGCCGTCCGGCGTGTGTTCCTCGGCGAACGCGGTACGAAGATCCTGCGCTACAGCCCTGTTCCGGTGCTCGTCCTACCGGGCTGACCGGGTCCCGTATCCCTCGCGAGAGATTTCTGGCGGGAACTCAGTACTTCATGACGCCGCGGTCGACGGCGATCTGGCTGCCCGACAAGGTCGCCGAGCCGTCGCCGGCGAGCCAGGCCACCACGTCGGACACCTCTTCGGGGGTCATGAACGTCGAAAGCCCTTCGGCGCCTTCGCCGACCGGCTGGTACGGCATGGGCGCGAAGCTGTGCAGGTAATTCGGGTACTTCGCGAACACCTGCGCCATGGCCTCGGGCTCGATCATGGGCGTGTCGATCGAGTAGGGGTGGATGGAGTTGACGCGGATCCCGTACTCCCCCACCTCGAGAGCCAGCGAGTTGGTGAGCGCGACGAGCCCGTGCTTGGAGGCCGCGTAGTGCCCGTTGCCGGGCGTGGCCTTGAGCCCGGCCGACGAGCTGACGATGATGATCGACCCGCCGTTGCCCGCCTCGATCATCGCGGGCACGGCCGCGCGGATGGTGCGCCACGTGCCGTTGAGGTTGACGTCGACGACGGTGTCCCACTGTTCGGGCGACATCTCGAAGATGCGTCCCCAGCTGAGCACGCCCGCGTTGGCCACCACGATGTCGAGCCGGCCGAACTGCTCGACACCGTCGGCGACCACCTGCTGCTGGGCCGCGAGGTCACGGATGTCGACCTCGCGCGCGAGGACCTTGCGCCCGGTCGCCTCGACCGCGGCGACGGTCTCGGCGAGATCCTCCGGTGTCGCCGACGGATAGGTGATGGTGTCGTCGACGGGTGCGCACACGTCGATGGCGATGATGTCGGCGCCCTCGTCGGCCAGTCGCACGGCATGCGCCCGTCCCTGGCCGCGAGCCGCCCCGGTAACGAACGCCACGCGCCCTTCCAGCGTTTTACCAACTGTCGCCATCCCCGGTCCTTTCTCGATGTGCGACCAGGCTACAGCGAAACTAGAACGTGTTCTAGTACCTACCAGTCGAGAGGGTCGCGGATGATGGGGCAGGTCATGCAGTGCCCGCCGCCGCGCCCGCGGCCCAATTCCGCGCCGACGATCGTGATGACCTCGATACCGGCCTTGCGCAGCAGCGAATTGGTGTGCGTGTTGCGGTCGTACGCGAGCACCACACCCGGTTCCACCGCGACGAGGTTGTTGCCGCTGTCCCACTGCTGCCGCTCGGAGTCGTACCTCGTACCACCGGTTTCGACGACGCGGAGTTCGGCCAGGCCCAGCGCGTCGGCCACGACCTCGACGAACGGCTTGGTGGCCTCCTCCACCTCGACGCCGGGATCCCGGTCGCACGGATGCAGCACGAACGTCTGGATCGAGTCGACGATCTCGGGGTAGATGGTGACGACGTCGCGATCGGCGAAGGTGAACACCGTGTCCAGGTGCATGGCCGACCGCAGCTTCGGCATGCCGGCGACGATGACCTTCTCGGCGGCGCCCTCGTCGAACAGTTCGGCCGCGACCTGCGTGATGGCCTGCCGCGATGTACGTTCGCTCATCCCGATGAGTACCACGCCGTTGCCCGGCACCAGCACGTCGCCACCCTCGAAGGTCGCGAGTCCCCAGTTCTCCTCGGGGTCACCCCACCACACTCTCGAGTCGACGTAATCGGGGTGGAATTCGTAGATGGCCTTCATCAGCAGGGTCTCGTCGTGCCGGGCCGGCCAGAACAGCGGGTTGAGTGTGAGGCCGCCGTAGATCCAGCAGGTGGTGTCGCGCGTATAGAGCGTGTTGGGCAGCGGCGGCATCAGGTACTCGGTGACGCCGTTGGCCTCGCGCGCCAAAGCCCGGTAGCCGGACTTCATCTCGGGCGGGAGATCGCTGATCGACATCCCACCGATCAATAACTCGGTGAGCCGGCGCGACGTCAGTGAGTCGAGGAATCCGCGTGTGTCATCGACCAGCCCGAGCCCCACCTCGTTGGGCGTGATCTTGCGGTCCAGCAGCCAGTCCTTGGCTTCCGGGATGTCCATGGTCTCGCTTAGCAGTTCGTGCAGTTCGACGACCTCGACGTCGCGGTCGCGCATCTTGTCCATGAAGTCGAAGTGGTCGCGGCGCGCGTTCTGCACCCACAGCACGTCGTCGAACAGCAGGTCGTCGCAGTTGGTCGGCGTCAGTCGTTCGTGGGCCAGACCGGGCGAGCACACCAGCACCTTCCGTAGTTTGCCTACCTCGGAGTGCACGCCGTACGCGTCGGAGGGGTTGCTCATGGAAGGTCCTTTCATCGTGTGGGACTTCAAATCTGGATTCCGCCGGAGATCAGCCCGTAGAGCCCTCCGATCGCGCCGAGGACGATGAGGCCGAACAGCACGGCCTCTGCCCGGGTGAACACCCGCAGGTTGCGCTCGCGGCGGGCCAACCAATACAGGACCGCGCCGCCCGCGTACAGGATGCAACTCAGCAGCAGGTGGTCCCACCCCGCGGCGTACAGCAGGAACAGCGTGTAGAACGTCGCGACTGCGGCGATGACCATATCGGGCACCCGCGAGCGGTCACCGTCGTACGTTTCCCGTGTCACAGTGAGTTTCAGTGCGTACCCCGCGGCAAGAAGATACGGGATCAGAGCCAGCGCGGCGGTCAGGTCGAGCATGAAATTCAGTGCGTCGGAGGCGAACAGCAGCAGGATCAGCAGCAGCTGCACCAGGCCACCGGCCATGATCAGTGCGGGAACCGGTGCACCGTTGCGGTTCTCGCGGGTCAGGAACCGCGGCATGTCCTCGGATTTGGCCGGGATGAACAACATCTCGGCCGCCATCAACGTCCACGCCAGGTAGGCCCCGAGCACCGACAGGATGACCCCGAGCCGGATGAACACCGAACCCCACTCACCCACAATGGATTCCAGCACCGACGCCATCGACGGTTGCGATATGCCGGCCAATTCGTCCTGCGACAGCACGCCGTAGGACGCCAGCGTCACCAACATGAACACCGAAAGCACCGACAGGAAACCGATGACCGTCGCACGTCCGACGTCCTCGCGTTTACGCGCGAACCGCGAGTACACGCTCGCCCCCTCGATGCCGAGGAACACGAACACCGTGATCAGCATGGTGCCCTTGGCCTGTTCGAACAGCGATGCCCACGAATAGTTTCCGTCGCCGCCCCAGAAGTTGCCGGTGAACACATCGGCCTTGAAGGCGATGACCGCGATCACGATGAACACCAGGATCGGGACGACCTTGGCCCAAGTGACGATGCGGTTGATCACCGCGGCCTGCTTCACACCGCGCAGGATCAGGTAGAAGAACAGCCATACGCCGATCGTCGAGCAGATGACCGCCAGCAGGGTGTCCCCGGCTCCTAGGGCGGGGAACAGCGCGCTCGTCGTCGCCATGATCAACACCCAGTACGACGTGTTGCCCGCGCAGGCCGACGCCCAGAACCCGAACGCCGAGTTGAACCCCATGTAGTCGCCGAAGCCCGCTTTCGCGTAGGCGAACAACCCGGCGTCGAGGTCCGGTTTCCGCGTCGCCAGGCGCTGGAACACGAACGCCAGCATCAACATGCCCGCACCGGCGATCGCCCAGGCGATCAGCGCACCCGCGACCCCGGACTCGGCCCCGAACCGGCCGGGCAGCAGGAACACACCGGACCCGATCATCGAACCGATGACCATCGCGGTCAGCGTGGGCAGGCTGACCTTGGTGTCCTTGACAGGTGATTCGGTGGTGGTCATCATGCCCCCTCGGATTCTGTGACCGGTTCCGCACGAACGACTTTGAAGCCGGTGTAGCCGTAGAACACACTCAGTGCGGGACTGGCGATGTTGAAGAGCGCGAACGGCAGGTACAACAGCGTCGGAACACCGAGAACCGCCCCCATGAATGCGCCGCACGAGTTCCACGGCACCAACGGCGACGTCACCGTCCCGCTGTCGGCGGCCAGACGGGACAGGTTTTGCGGGGCCAGCCCGCGCTTGGCGAACTCGACGCGGAAGATGCGGCTGGGCAACACCAGCGCTATGTACTGGTCACCGGCTGCGATGTTCAGCCCGAATCCGGTGCAGAACACCGAGAGATACAGGCGGCCGGTGGTTTTGGCCGCCGCGATCATGGGCTGGACCAAGCGGTCGATGAGACCGAATTTCTCCAGCAGCGCGCCGAACGTCACGGCCCCGATGATCAGCCAGATTGTCAGCAGCATGCTGTCCATACCGCCGCGCGACAGCAGTCGGTCGATGTCACCGATTCCGCTGTTGATGCTGAAACCGTTGGCCATCACCGTCCACACGGCCTGCACCGAGCCGATCACGTCTTGCGTGCTGGCCCCGATCTCGGTGACGAAGCCCGTGACGACGTCTCGTTGGAAGACCGCGGCCTGGGCGCCCGCGACCAGTGCCGAGGCCAACAACGCCAATGACGCGGGAACCTTCCGCACCGACAGCACCACCAGAAACAGCAGTGGCACGAGGTTGACGGGGTTGATCCAGAAGATCTCCCCGAGTTTGGCGAGTTCGATGCTTTCCGGCACCGCATCGCGCACCGGCGGTCCCGCGACACCCAGCACGGTGAAGCCTGCCGCCGCGATCAGGAACGCCGGGACCGAGGTCCACGCCTGGCTGCGGATGTGGGTGTACAGGTCGACTTCCACCATCTGCGCGGTGAGGATCGTCGTCTCCGACAACGGTGAGAGCTTGTCCCCGAGGTAGGCGCCCGAGATCACCGCGCCCGCGGTGATCGCCGGTGAGACACCGAGCATCGTGGCGATGCCGACGAGGCCGACGCCGATGGTGCCCGCGGTGGTCCACGAACTGCCGATCGACATGGCCACCGCACCGCAAATCACCGCTGTGGCAACGTAAATCCCGGCGACAAAACGCCGAGACCGTAATACACCAACGTCGGGATGGTTCCGGACAGGTTCCACGTCCCGATCAGGGCACCCACAGCAAGCAGGATGAACAACGCGCTGGTGATCGACGCAAGCGCACCCTGCCCGGCCACCTGCACCGCGCTCCACGGGTTGCCGTTCTTCAGCGCGATCAGTGCCGCGACGGCACACGCCAGGATCAGTGCGACCTGTATCGGTCCGTCGAGCGCTTTGAGCCCGAAAAGCGCGACGGAACCGCCGATCAGGACGGTGAGTGCGACGAGCGGGATGACCGCGTCGGACAGCGAGGGTGACCGAACCTCGTGTGAAACCACCGGTTCGGACATCGCTCAGAGTTCCCGTGACGAACTCGCTCGCACGCGGTGGACGTTACCACCGTAGGGTGCCGGTATTTACAGATCAGCAATTATCTGCTGACGTTTGGCCGTGTACTCGGCCTCGCTGATTGCGCCGGTGGCACGCAGGGTTTCGAGCTCCTGCAGCCGCTGCGCGGTCGACATCGACGGTGCCGCGTACGGCGCCGCCGCAGCGGGTTGCGGCGTCGGCTGGCCGGCCGGCTGTGGCACGCCCTGCGGTGCGTTGCGTTGCGCGGCTGCACGGCGGACCACTCTCTGAACCTGTTCGCGGGCAACTGGGTTGGCGCGCAGATCGATCATGTTGTTCATACCGATGTTGTGCGCCTTGAGGATCTGCAGGATCTCCAGCAGGGGTTCGGTCTGCCCGGTGAGGTCGTAGGTGGTGTTGTCCTCGGCGATGGTGAACGTGGCAGGCATCAGACCGCTGACCAAACTGCTTCTGTCCCAGTCGATCCGGTACTCGTGTGTGGTGGGGTCGACGACGGCCACGAGCTTGCGGTTGGTGATCATCGGGAGCCGCGCCACCGATGCCAGCACGCGGTCCTGGCTCGCGAACGGCGCGATCCCCGGCCCGGAGATCTGCAGGTCGAGCTTCACCAGTGGCCGCTCGTTGATCCGCGTGTTGGTCTCATGGATGCCGACCACCTGCGCGAGTGCGATCACCCCGTTCTGTTCGAGATCCTGGTGCTTGGCGGCCGACCGGGTGCCCATGGCCGTGATCGCCAGGGCGATCAGCACGTCGAGGGCCGTGATGAGCAGACCTGTCCAGAACATCCACTTGATCAACGGGCTGCCGCCGCTGCCGAAGTAGATCACCAGGAAGATCGGCCCCACGATGCCGCAGAGCAGAACGAAGGCCTGGATGCGGAGATAACGCCACAGGGTCGACATCCTCTGCTCCTCTCGGCCTGGGCGAGATAGATCAGCCTAACGTCGGAGCGGGCTCTTCGGCGGGCTGAACAGAGGTTTCGGTGCCGGTCAGCGGGTTCTGCGGTGATGCCTGCAGCGTCGGCGCCTGCGGTCCGGGCACCGGCCCCGTCGGGATGGGCACCGTCGGGTTGGGCACCGCCGGGTTGGTCACCGTCGGCATCAGCAGCTGATACAGCGGCCAGGTCCACGGCTGTGAGGCGCTGCGGGCGTAGCTGGTGTGCACGGCGATCGCGGCCGCGGTGACCTCGTCGGCGTCGGGGTCGTAGTCACACACGGCATCCCCGCGATCGCACACGCTGATCGTGCGGCTGCCGACGGTCGGCGGCAGCGGCGCCGGCGCGTGGGCCAGGATCGGCCAGTCCTGTGCCACACCCTTTCCGGCGCCCGGCACCATGGTCGCGGTGCCGAGGTTGATCGTGGGGTCGGTGGGCAGCCGGTCGCCGTCGGCGACCAGCAGCGCAGCCGCCAGGTTGGGGCTCGTCGCAAGTGCGTGCAGGTTGCGGTGCACGACCATCGCGCCCTGCGAGTAGCCGGCCAGGACCACCTTGCTCTGCGGGCAGCGCTGCGTGAACGCGGTGTACTGGTTCGCCAGCGCCGCGACACCGGTGTCGACACTGCTCATGAACCCGCCCCAGCCGAGCAGATCACCGTCGGCGGGCACCTCGACCGCGGGGTAGACGACGGGTTCTGCGGTCATGGTCCGGCCGTCCTGGGCCACGAGCCGCGAGATGTCCTGCAGGGAGCGGTAGACCACGCGGCCCATGCCGCCGTTGAGAGTGGGATTGTCGCGCTCACCGGAGCCCGCGACGCCGATCCAGTGCAGGTCAGGGCAGTCCGGAGCGGCCGAGGCAGGCCCGGCCAGTCCGATCACCGTGCTCCCCAGCACGGCCGAGGCGGCCAGTGCCCACATCCGTCGCAGCATTCGTTTCCCCCAACCCGTGTAACAGACCTACGCCAAAGACGTCGCCTCAGCGGCCCCATGTGTTACACGCGCGACGGTCAGAACGGGAGCCCGATGGCCCGGGTGATGCTCGGAAGCTGGGCGAACGGGTCCTGGAACTGCGGGATCTGAGGCGGCGGAATCTTGGTCCAGTCGATCGGCGGCAGCTGGGGCGGCGGGATCTTGGTCCAGTCGATCGGCGGCAGCGCCGGTGGCGGAACCATAGACCAGTCCACCGTGGGCAGGCCCGCGCCTGCCGCAGCCGTCGGCCCCAGCAGCAACGCCGCGAGCCCGTCCGCGGGAGGCACCGCGGGGTTCTGGCCGGGAATCTGTCCGTTCTGGTTCACCCACGCGACGAGAAGTTCCCCCAGGATGTTCATCGCTCCGTTGCCGACCCACCCGGTCGTGCCCGTCACGGTGCCGACCACCGCGTTGACAGCGGGCTGGGCGTTGGCGACCGCGACGGCCTGCTGCCACTGCGAGTTGACCTGTCCGAGGTCGAGCGCCGGCCAGGCGGGATTGGTCGCCGACGCCGGACCTGACGCGGCCGGCGCCGGTCGCGGAACCGCCGGCTGGCGTGCCGGTGCGGCCGATCTGGCGGGCGCCGTGAAGATGTCGCCCAGTCCGCCGCTGAGATCGGCAGGAGGTGCCGCGGCCGGTGTGGGCGCCGTCGACGGCGACGCCGGCATGAGCACCTCGGGCGCCAGCGAGCGGGCCGCGATCGGTTGTGCGGGAGCCGGAGTCGTCGGCGCGGCCGGGGCCGGTGTGGACGGCGACGCGGCAACCGTGTCCTCGAGCGGGGCGGTATCCGCCTGCTGTGTGGTCACGGTGACCAGCGCTGCGACCGCGACCACGGCGACCGTCGTCGAGATACCGGCGAGGATGCGCGAAGGAGTGAGTTGACTGCGGATCAGCTCGACGCGCCCTGGGGTTGAATCGGCCACCGACGGAATCGGTTCGGTCACATCGGCGTCCACGCACTACCTCAACTTCTCGGAAAATTCGTTAGTCACGACAATAGTCGCCATCGGCCGATGGCGCGAAATCGCACCGGATGTGCTGCACCGGCGTCGAGCGTGCGACGTCATCCGCACGACGCGGCGCGTCGCGTATGAAACCGCACGCTCGGCAAGGGCGTTCGGCGACGCGTTGCCGAAAAAGCAAGCGGCGCCCACCCTTTCGGGTGAGCGCCGCTCGTTTTGGCTGAACCTAGATCACTTGATGATCTTGGTGACGCGGCCGGCGCCGACGGTACGGCCGCCCTCGCGGATCGCGAAGCGCAGGCCCTCGTCCATGGCGACGGGCTGGATCAGCTTGACGGAGATGTCGGTGTTGTCACCGGGCATCACCATCTCGGTGCCCT
>Ga0180218_1000393_pt1 | contig 45213 bp, 48 predicted proteins | sample eDN3rd37CKraftBY_FD_151334 | JGI IMG/M metagenome (GOLD analysis project Ga0180218, IMG submission 151334) | Enriched backyard soil microbial communities from Emeryville, California, USA - eDNA 3rd pass 37_C Kraft BY (version 2) (version 2) | ecosystem: Environmental > Terrestrial > Soil >... | reverse complement strand
CCGGCAAACTTCCCCGCGTGCCTGTCCCCACACGGGGACAAGCACCGGCAAACTTCCACCCCGCGTGCCTGTCCCCGCAGGGGGACTGGCACCGGCAAACTTCTACGCGTGCCTGTCCCCACACGGGAACTGGCACCGGCAAACTTCTACGCGTGCCTGTCCCCGCAGGGGGACTGGCACCGGCAAACTTCCCCGCGTGCCTGTCCCCACACGGGGACAAGCACCGGCAAACTTCCACCCCGCGTGCCTGTCCCCGCAGGGGGACTGGCACCGGCAAACTTCTACGCGTGCCTGTCCCCACACGGGGACTGGCACCGGCAAACTTCTACGCGTGCCTGCCCCGCAGGGACTGGCACCGGCCGAGCCGCGGCCCTTGCGCGAAGACCGCCCCCCCTATGCATCCCCGCTCAGGTCGAACAGGCTGGTGGCGTCGAGTTCGAGCACGGTTTCGCCGTGCTGGTTGTCCACCACCCAGGCCCAGTTGACGATGCCCAGGTCGTTGCGCGAAGCGGAAACGCGCGCGCCCTGCACGCGCGCGTGCAGCGTCAGGGTGTCGCCGGGACGCACCGGCACGCGCCAGCTGACTTCGCCCAGGCCGGGCGAACCGAACGATTCGGAGTCGTGCAGGATGGCGTCGACCGCCATGCGCATGGCCAGCGCGCAGGTATGCCAGCCGCTGGCGATCAGGCCGCCCCAGCGGCCTTCGGCGGCGCGCTGGACGTCGGTGTGGAACCATTGGGGATCGAACTTGCGCGCGAACTCCAGGATCTCTGCCTCGGTAACCTGGAGCGGGCCGCCTGTGATCACCATACCGGCACGCAGATCTGCGAATTTCATGGAACGTCCTTGCTGAAAGGCAGCGGGCAGCCCGTGGCTGCCATGCCGCGCCAATGCAGCAGGATAGACCAAACGCGCCGCCCGCGTGTTGCGCGGCGGCATCGCGCCCGGCGTGCCGGGCGCGATGCGCGGATCAGATCACGGCTTCGATCAGGAAGGGCCCCTTGCGGGCCAGCGCCGCGCGCATGGCCTGGGTAAAGCCTTCGACCGTATCGACCCGCACGGCTTCCACGCCCAGGCCCTGCGAAACCTGCACCCAATCGATGTGGGGATCGACCAGGTCCAGCATGCGCTTGGCGTTCTCGCCCGGCTGGGTCACGCCGACGTTCTTCATTTCGCCATGCAGCGTGGCGTAGGTACGGTTGGCGTAGATGATGGTCAGGCAGTCCAGGCGTTCGCGCGCCTGCGTCCACAGCGCCTGCACCGTGTACATGCCGCTGCCGTCGGCCTGCAGCAGCACGACCTTGCGGTCCGGGCAGGCCACGGCCGCGCCGGTGGCCAGCGGCAGGCCGATGCCGATGGCGCCGCCGGTCAGCTGCAGCCAGTCGTGCGGCGCGGAATGCACGCTGTAGATGCTGAACTCGCGCCCCTGGGTGATCGATTCGTCGCAGACGATGGCGTTCTCCGGCAGCAGCGCGGCCGCCACGCGGTTGACGGCGGCGCTGGTCAGGCGGCCCTCGGCGGGCACGGCCTCGGTCAGCGCGGCCGGCCGGGTCTGCGGCGCATCGGCGGGAATGCCCAGCTCGTCGGCCAGCCATTCCAGCGCGTGGTGCAGGTCCTGCGCTGGTTCGGCCAGCACGATCTGGTCGCACTCCTGCGGCGCCAGCAGGCTGGGCTTGCCAGGGTAGGCGAAAAAGGCCACCGGCGAGCGCGAGCCGACCAGGATCAGGTGGCGCACGTCCTTGAGAAAGGCCACGGCCAGGTCGACCGGGTACGGCAGGCGCGCCACGGGCGGACGATTGGCGCCGCGCTCGGTGCGGCGGCTGGAGGTTTCGGCGGCCAGCCGCACGCCGGTGGCGTGGGCGATACGGCCGGCGGCGGCCAGCGCGCGGCCGCGCAGCGCGTCCCCGCCCAGCAGCAGCGTGGTGGCCTGGCCGCTGCGGATGGCCTGGGCCGCGGCGCGAATGGCCTGGGCGTCGGCCTGCGCCTGCGGCGCCTGGCGCACCGGTTGCGGCGCGGGCGTATCGTCGGGCAGGTCGGTCCAGGCGGCGTCGGCCGGCAGGATCAGGGTCGACACATTGCCCGGCTCCTGGCGCGCCACCTGGATGGCCTCGCTGGTCTGCGCGGCCACCGAGGCGGCATCGCGGATGCGCCCCACCCAGTGCGACATGGGCTGCGCCACGGCCTCGACGTCGCTGGTCAGCGGCGCGTCGTACTGCACGTGGTAGGTGGCATGGTCGCCCACCACGTTGACCATGGGCGTACGGGCGCGCTTGGCGTTGTGCAGGTTGGCCAGCCCGTTGCCCAGGCCGGGCCCCAGGTGCAGCAGCGTTGCCGCCGGCTTGTCGGCCATGCGCGCGTAGCCGTCGGCGGCGCCGGTCACGACCCCTTCGAACAGCCCGAGCACGCAGCGCATGCGCGGCTTGCGGTCCAGCGCGGCCACGAAGTGCATTTCGGACGTGCCGGGATTGGCAAAACAGACATCGATGTCATTGGCAAGCAGTGTGTCGCAAAGGCTGTCGGCGCCGTTCATAGTCTACGCAGAGAAAAAGGGTCAATGGGAAGAGGGACATCATAGGCATAGAGCGCGCCAGGGGCTAGAACCATTTGCCGCCCCGGCCATGGAACCACTGCCGCGCGGGCGCGCGCGGCAGGCCGGGCTCAACCCAGGATCTGTCCCAGGAACGCCTGCGCCCGGCCGCTGCGCGGCGCGCTGAAGAAGCGCTCGGGCGTGTCGGACTCGACAATGCTGCCGCCATCCATGAACACGACCCGGTCGCCGACCTCGCGGGCGAAGCCCATCTCGTGCGTGACGCAGATCATGGTCATGCCGTCGCGCGCCAGCTCGACCATGGTGTCGAGCACCTCCTTGACCATCTCGGGATCCAGCGCCGAGGTGGGCTCGTCGAACAGCATGATGCGCGGCTGCATGCACAGCGCGCGCGCGATGGCCACGCGCTGCTTCTGCCCGCCCGACAGCTGCCCGGGATACTTGTCGGCCAACTGCGCGATGCGCACCCGTTCGAGGAACTGCATGGCGCGCCCCGTGGCTTCGCCTTCGTCCAGCCCCTTGACGCGCATCGGCGCCAGGGTGCAGTTCTCCAGCACCGTCAGGTGCGGGAACAGGTTGAAGTGCTGGAACACCATGCCGACGTCGGCGCGGATGCGCTCGATATTGCGCAATTCGCCGTCCAGCGTGATGCCGTTGACCACGATCTCGCCCTGCTCGTGCTCTTCCAGGCGATTGAGCAGGCGGATGGTGGTGGACTTGCCCGATCCCGACGGGCCGCACAGGATGACCCGTTCGCCCTGGTAGACATCGAGATCCAGGTCCCTCAGCACCTGGAAGTCGCCGTACCACTTCGAAACGCCGCGCAGCGTGATGACCGGCGCGGGCTGGTTGCATGCATCCATCGTTCTGATCCTGTTAATGCGCTATGCCTTGGAGATGTCGTGGTTCTCGCCCGCCCCGCTCCAGTAGCCGGGCACCGTCAGGCGCTTTTCCGAACGGCGGAACAGGTGCGCCAGCACGCTGCACATGGCGAAGTAAATGGCGCCGACCATCGTGTAGACCGTCAGGGCCTGGAAGGTGGCGCCCGCCAGCATTTCGCCGGCGCGCATCAGCTCGTACACGCTGATCACGGCCACCAGCGAGGTTTCCTTGATCAGCACCAGCGCGTAGTTGCCCAGCGCCGGGAACACCGTGCGCACGGCCTGCGGCAGCACCACGCGGCGCAGGCGGTCGACCTTATTCAGGCCCAGCGCGCGCGCCGCCTCGTACTGGCCCGAGTCGACCGACTGGATGCCGCTGCGAAACAGCTCGGCCAGATAGGCGCCGAAGTTCAGCGTCAGGCCGAGTACGCCGGCCACGAACGCATTGATCACCACCCCCAGCTCCGGCATGCCGTAGTAGATGTAGAACAGCTGCAGCAGCAGCGGGGTGCCCCGGATGATGTCGATGTACAGGCGCGCGCCACGGCTGAGCACGCGCGACTTGGACAGGCGGCACAGGCAGACCAGCAGGCCCAGGGCGACGGCCAGCACCGCCGAACAGAAGAACAGCGCCAGCGTCCACATCGTGCCCTCGGCCAGCGGCGTCAGGTACATGCGCAAGGTTTCCAGATTCATCGTCGCCTCCTGCCGCGCGCGCTTATTTGCTGATGAGGTCGGCCACACCCCACTTGCGCCCGATCTCGGCCAGTTCGCCATTGCGCTTCATCTCGGCCAGCGCGGCATTGACCGCGTCCAGCAGCGCCTTGTTGTCCTTCTGCACCGCCAGGCCCACGTGCCACTTTTTCTGCGGCTGGTACTGCGTGGCCAGCTTCACGCCGGGAATTTTCTTGGTGCGGATCTGGTAGATGATGCTGGGCGGATCGATGATGCCCAGCTCGATGCGGCCGGCGCGCACATCGGCCAGCAGGGTCGAGTAGTCCTGGTAGGTGGAAACCTTGGTGTCCGGCATGTCCTTGATCATGTTGAACTGCACCGAATCCACCAGCACGCCGATGCGCCGGCCCTGCAGGTCCTCGAAGCGCTTGATGTCGTCGGGATTCTGCTCGCGCAGCACCAGGCCTTCGCCCCATTCGTATACGGGCGCCGAGAAATCGATCACCTTGGCGCGCTCGGGCGTGACGAACAACGGCGCCGACATCACGTCCGCGCGGCCGGACGTCAGCGTGGGGATCAGGCCCGAGAACGGCACGTCCTTCAGGCTCATGGCCACGCCCAGGTGCTTGGCGACGGCGGCGCCCACGTCGACCATGATGCCTTCGAGCTGGTTGCTGGCCGGATTCTTGAAGCCGTGCGGCGGCGCCGACGCGGTGGTCACGACATTGACGGACTTGGCGGCGCGCACTTCGTCCAGCGTGCGGGCCGCGGCGCTGCCCGCGTGCGCCAGCATGCCCACGGTCGCCAGGATGCCCAGAACGGCTTTGATCTTCATGTGTATTCCCCTTGTAGCGTGGCGGCTCAGTCCGGCCGCCCTTGCGGATAGGCCTGTACCGCCGCGGCGGCCAGGGCGCAGAATTCTTGCATCACGGAGGCCGCCAGGAACGCCGTCGCGCCGCCCACGTCCTGCGGCGGCGATACGGTGTTGACGTCGAAGGCGACGAAGTTCAGGCCGCTCAGGGCCCGCAGCAGGTTCAGGCCCTCCTTGGGCGAGAGGCCGCCCCATTCCGGCGTGCATACCCCCGGCGCGCAGGACGGATCGAAGATGTCCATGTCGAAACACAGGTACACGGGCCGGTCGCCCAATTGGCCGCGCAGGCGCGCCAGCGTGCCGGCCTGGTCGCGGTCGAAGTCGTCGTACGGGATCACCGTGTAGCCGACTTCGCGGCCGTATTCGATGACGCCGCCCATGAACGAATTGCCGCGCGTGCCCACATGGAAGCTGTGCGAGAGGTCGATCAGCCCTTCTTCGGCGGCGCGCGTGAACGTGGTGGCGGTGTTGTAGCCGGCGATGGGATAGGTGTCGGTGTGCGAATCGAAGTGCAGCACGGCCACGCCCGGCCAGCGGCGCGCCACCGCGCGCAGCTGCGGCAGCGTGACCGCGCCGTCGCCGCCCATGGTGATGGGAATGGCGCCGGCTTGCAGCACCTGCGCGACGGCCTGCTCGATGGCCGGATAGGAGGCCTGCGGGTCGCCCGGCACGCAGGCCACGTTGCCCAGGTCCAGCAGGCGCAGGAACTCCACCGGGTTGTCCACCCCGGCGCGGCGCGCCAGGTCGAACGGGCGCAGCAGGCGCGATTGCTCGCGTATCGCGTCCGGCCCCTGGCGCGCGCCCACCCGGAAAGGATGCGTGCCGCAGTCGAACGGGATGCCCAGCACGCAGGCCAGCGCGGCCTGTCCGGCGCCGCGCCGCGCCGGCACACCCATGAATCCCCCACCTGCCTGGACCACTGCTTCTGTACCCTGCTGCACGACGAGCTCCCGGCTTGCGCCATCAGATAATTTCACACCAGTCGTATCGACTGTCGATACGATCATGTCGCAAATAGATTATCAACGCGCGAAAGATCCGGAAAGCTAGGGTATTCCCCTTGCCTTCCCGTCAAATACCTGAGCTATTCAGTCTGAATTGAGCGCGGACGGCGGCGCCATCCGGTAGAACGGCGGCGTCACGCCCAGCGTGCGCGACGCGCTGATCGCATGCGCGGTCTCCAGCACTTGCGGGCCGAAAACCGCCTGCGCTTCCTCGAAGCTCCAGCGGCTCGACGGCACCGAGATATTGACCGAGCCGGCGGGGGTGCCGGCGTTGTCCAGCACGGCGGCGCTGATGGTGATGTCGCCGGGGTAGTACTCGCCGTTGGAGCGGGCATAGCCATGCTCGCGCGTGAACGCCAGTTCGGCCATCAGGGCGTCAAGGTCGGTCAGCGTCGTGGCGGTGCGCGCCGCGCGCGGACTTCGCTGCAGCAGGCGGCGCGCACGGTCGGGATCGAGCCGGGCCAGCACGGCGCGGCCGGCGGCGGCGCAATACATCGGGATGCGCATGCCCACCGGCATATGCACGAACATCTGCTTGTGGGTGGCGAAACGCGCCACGTACACCATGTCCAGGCCGTCGGGCTCGGCCAGGCTGCAGGTCTCCTGGCTGGTGCGGTTCAGCGAGTGCAGGAACGGATTGCCGCCCAGCACCAGGGGGCTGGTCTGCGCGTACTGCATGCCCAGTTGCAGCGACTGAGGCGACAGCGAGAACTTCTTGCTGTCCGGGTTCTTGCGCAGGTAGCCCAGCGTCCACAGCGTGTGCGCGAAGCGCTGCGCCGCGCTCTTGGTCAGGCCTGTCGTCTCGGCCAGTTCGGGCAGCGTCATGGCGGGGCGGCCTTCGCTGAACGCCGCGAGCAGCGTCAGGCCGCGCGCCAGCGCGGCCACGAACAGGGGCGAGTCTTCAGGTGCAACGGTGGTCATGGCGGCGGGCAGGAGGCGGAAAGCGCATAGCGTACCGCAATCCGGGACGGGCGTATCGCTTGGCGATCTTTCCTGCCCCGCCGCCCCGGCCTCAGCGTATCGGCCAGGGATACATCGCGCCGCCCTGGCCCCAGAGCGCGTTGACGCCGCGCTGCAGGCCCAGCCGGCTGTCCTTGCCGACGTTGCGCTCGAAGATCTGGCTGTAGTTGCCCACCGCCTTGATGGCGTTATAGGCCCACTTCTCGTCCAGCCCCATGTTCTTGCCGGCGCCGGGCGTCACGCCCAGGATGCGCAGCACGTTGGGGTTCTTGCTCTTGAGCATCTCGTCGACGTTCTGCTGGGTGATGCCGTATTCCTCGGCCTCCATCAGCGCGAACAGGGTCCAGCGCACGATGCCCAGCCAGTTCTCGTCGCCCTGGCGCACCATGGGGCCGAGCGGCTCCTTCGAGAAGCGCTCGGGCAGGATCTCGAAATCGTCGGGCTTGGCCACTTGCGTGGCGCGCACCGCCGCCAGCTGGGAAGCGTCGTCGGTGAACGCGTCGCAGCGGCCGGATTCGAACGCGCGCACCACCTCGGTGACCTTGTCGATCACCACCGGCGTGAACGTGATGCCGTTGGCGCGGAACCAGTCGGCCAGGTTGAGCTCGGTGGTGGTGCCCGGCTGCACGCAGATGGTGGCCTCGTTGAGCTCCTTGGCGGATTTCACGCCCAGCGCCTTGCGCACCAGCACGCCCTGGCCGTCGTAGAAACTGGCCGCCACGGCCGCCAGGCCAAGCGAGGTGTCGCGCGTCTGCGTCAGCGTCACGGTGCGCAGCAGCACATCGACCTCGCCCGACTGCAGCGCGGTGAAGCGCTGCTGTGTGGACAGCGCCGTGCCCTTGAATTTGCCGGCGTCGCCGAACACCGCGGCGGCGACCGCGCGGCAGATGTCGACGTCCATGCCTTCCCATTCGCCCTTGCTGTTGGTGGCGCTGAACCCGGCGACGCCGTCGGTCAGCCCGCACTGGACGAATCCTTTCTTCCTGACCGCGTCCAGCGTGGGGCCGGCATGCGCCGCCTGGGCGCCCAGGGCCAGGGCCAGGGCGCCCGCCGCCATTGCTATGTGCCGCTTCATAACCGCTTCTCCTGGTGAGTGCCGTGGCCGACCTCGTGCGTGGCCATCCGGCGATGGTGCCCGCGTGTGGCAGGTCCGCGTGAGATTACGCCCGGCCGACAGGCGCGGCAATCAGGAGTTACGCCCCCGGCCCGCTCAGGTGCCGGGCAGGTCGGTGGTATCGAGGGAAAAGGCGGCCGCGGCGCGGCCGATGCGGTCGTTGACGGCGTCCCAGTCGCCCGAGCGCGGCGGCTGCTCGACCAGGATGCGCGCATAGCCTTGCCCGTCCAGTTCGCGCAGCAATGCGTACAGCGCCTGCGCGTAGCGCGCCGGTTCGGCCGGCGCCATGCGCCAGTGCACGCCGGCGGACAATCCGGCGGGCGCCGGCGCCAGGGCCACGACCGCCTGGCGGGCGCCGGCGGGCGCGGCCGCCAGCACGCGCGGCAACTGCGCGGCGTCGAGCAGCTCCAGCGGCGTGCGCGGCGCGTAATGCGCCTTGAGGGTGCCCGAGGCGCGCGGCGCCGCGGCGTCCGGACGCGCGACCGGCATGCCCAGTACGGCGGCCACCTGCGCCGCGCTGATATGGCCGGGCCGCAACAGCACCGGGCCCACGCCCTGGTCCAGCCGCGACAGGTCGATGATGGTGGACTCGATGCCGACCTCGGCGTCGCCGCCATCGAGCACCGGCATGCCGGCGGCGACTTCGCGCGGGAATTCGGCGCGCACATGCTCGGCCCGGGTGGGCGACACATGGCCGAACGTATTGGCCGACGGCGCCGCCACCCCGCCCTGCCCGTTGGGCTTGCCGGCCGCGAAGGCGCGCAGCAGCGCCTGCGCCACCGGGTGCGAAGGGCAACGGATGCCGATGCTGTCCTGGCCGCCGCTGACCGCCGCCCCGATGTGGGGCGCGCGCTTGAGGATGAGCGTCAGCGGCCCGGGCCAGAACGCCCGGATCAGCTGGCGCGCCGCCGCGGGCACGTCGCTGGCCCAGTAATCGACATCGCCCTCGGGGGCGATGTGCACGATGACCGGGTGGTTCGACGGCCGGCCCTTGGCGGCGTAGATGCGCGCCACCGCCTGCGGATTCTCGGCGTCGGCGCCCAGGCCGTACACGGTTTCGGTGGGAAAGGCCGCCAGCTCGCCGGCCAGCAGGCAGGCGGCGGCGTGGGCGACGGCGGGATCGACGGCGGTCATGGGGCGGGAATCAATGCGTCAGAACGGCGCGGCCATGCCCAGCGCGCGCGCCACGCGCGCCGCGTCGTCGCGCGCCTGTTCGGGCGTGCCAGCCACGATCGTCACGTGTCCCATCTTGCGGCCGCGGCGCGCCTCGCGCTTGCCGTACAGGTGCAGCTTGGCGGTCGGCACCGCCAGCGCGGCGGACCAGTCGGGTTCGCGCGGCGCGGTCGCGCCCGGCTCGAACCACGCGTCGCCCAGGATATTGAGCATCACGGCCGGCGCCAGCAGGTCGGCGCTGCCCAGCGGCAGCCCGGCCATGACGCGGGCCTGCTGCTCGAACTGGCTGGTGACGCAGGCGTCGATGGTGTAGTGGCCGCTGTTGTGCGGCCGCGGCGCGATTTCGTTGACCACCAGCCGGCCGTCGCCCAGCACGAAGAACTCCACGCACAGCACGCCGTGGTAGCCCAGGCCCTGCGCGATGGCCTGCGCCGCCTGTGTGGCCTGGACCTGGCGCGCCGCATGGCCGGCGTCGGCCGCGCCCGGCGTCACCGACGACACCGCCAGGATGCCGTCGCGGTGCACGTTGCGGGCGATCGGGAACACCCTGCTGGCGCCGTCGAAGCCGCGCGCGATCACCACCGAGATTTCGTAGTCCAGCGGCAGCAGCGCTTCCAGCACACAGGGCACGCCGCCGAACTCGTCGAACGCGGCCAGCGCCTCGTCGCGGCTGGCGATGCGCGCCTGCCCCTTGCCGTCGTAGCCCAGGCGCGCCACCTTGAGGATGCCCGGAAACAGCGCCTGCGGCGCGGCCAGCAGATCCTCGCGGGCGCGGATCGCCGCGTGCGGGGCGACCTCGATGCCCTGCCCGGCGATGAAGGTCTTCTCGGCGATGCGGTCCTGCACCACGGCCACCGCGTCGGCCGCGGGGCTGACGCGGCAGCGCGCCGCCAGCGCGCGCAGGCTGTCGGCCGGCACGTTCTCGAATTCGGTGGTCACCGCCCGGCAGCGGGCGGCCAGGCGCGCCAGGCCGTCGGCGTCGTCGTAGGCGGCCTGGATGTGCAGGTCGGCCACCATGCCGGCCGGGCACTCGTCGGCCGGGTCGAGCACGGCGACCTTGTAGCCCAGGCTCTGGGCGGCATGACAGAACATGCGGCCCAGCTGGCCGCCGCCCAACAGGCCCAGCCAGTCGCCGGGGGCAATGGGATCGAACTTGGAGGATTGCGTCATGGTCAGGCTTCGGGAGGCACTTTCATGGCGCGCGCCGCTTCGGTCTGCCGCGCGCGGAACGCGACCAGCCGGGCGTGCAGGGCGTCGTCGGTGGTGGCCAGCGTGGCGATGGCATGCAGCGCCGCGTTGGCCGCGCCGGCCTCGCCGATGGCAAAGGTGGCCACCGGCACGCCCTTGGGCATCTGCACGATGGAAAGCAGCGAGTCCTCGCCGCGCAGGTACCTGGACGGAACCGGCACGCCGAATACCGGCACCTCGGTCAGCGCGGCCATCATGCCAGGCAGGTGGGCCGCGCCGCCGGCGCCGGCAATGATGGCGCGCAAGCCACGCGCGCGCGCCGCCGCGCCATACTCGGCCATGTCCTGCGGCATGCGATGCGCCGAAATCACGCGCGCCTCGTGCGCCACGCCGAAGTCCTGCAGCATGGCCACGGCGTGTTTCATGACCTCCCAGTCGCTGGAAGATCCCATGATCACGCCCACCAGGGGCGCGCCCGATGCGCTAGAGTTGCTCGTCATAACCGGTATGTAGATAGGGATGGAAAGACAGCCCGCCAGGCGGCCGCGAATCGGCTATTTTACCGTGCCGCGGCAGGCGTCTGCCGGCATGGCCATCCCCGCGCCCACGGGCGGCCGCACGCAGCCGCGCGGGACCGTGATCGCGCGCTACAGGACGGTGCCGGCGGCGTTGGCCAGCACCGCCACCAGGAACAGGCCCATCACCAGCGCGCCGGGCAGCGCCACCGGCTTTTTCAGGGCGTTGTCGCCCCACTTGCGGTCGGCCGCCAGCATCAGGGTGCAGTACACCAGCATGGCGCCGAACAGCAGGAAGGCCCAGCCCTGCCAGGGCGGCGCCGCCGCGCCGGCCTCCGGCGACAGCAATTGCCAGCCCGCCGCCGCCAGCCCGCCCAGCGCGGGCGCCAGCACCATGGCGTAATGCAGCGGCGACGGCCCCATGCGCACGTTCAGCAGCAGGCCGACGCCGATCAGCACCAGCGCCGCGCGCTGCAGCAGGCACAGCGGACAAGGCGCCTGCCCGTCGAGCCACTGCCAGGCCAGCGCCGACAGCAGCAGCAGGCTGACCGCCAGCAGGACCAGGGTATTGACGATGCGGGAGCCGCGGCCGGGATTGCGCAGGAAGATCATGGCGGACTCAGAGCGCCAGCGGCAAGGGCACGGGGCCGGTCATGTAGCGATGCGCGCCCACGGCGAACACCGCCAGCGTCACCAGCCAAAGTGCGAAACAGGGCCGCCGCTTGCCCAGGATGCCGAACCAGACGGCCAGTGCTCCGCTCAGAAATGGCAACATCATGAGCATTTCATCGCTCCCCTCGCGTTTGCCTTTATGGGATGAAGGGCGAGTATAACGTAACAATACGAAATAATTCACGATAAATCCGTAGCAAGGCTCAATCCGCGCGGACTTCCTCCAGCAGCTCCGGATGGCGATCCAGCAGCCTGAGCAGCTTCACCAGCGCCAGCGGCGGGCGCGTCTTGCCGTTCTCGTAACGCGAGAACGCATTGGTGCCGCCGCCGAACAGCGCCGCGGCTTCGCGCTGGTCCAACCCCAGCTTCCTGCGCACCCGCACGATGAACCCGGGGTCGACGCGGCGGGCGTTGACCAGGCGGTTGAAAGCCAGCATGGCCTCGCTCACCCGCGCCGATTCGGCGCCATCGAGCACGTTCTCGCCGCATGCCGGACACCAGTCGCCCGTCACCGCCGCAATGGTGATGGTCTCGCCCTTGTAGCTATAGGGCACATCGCGAGTATCACGCGCCAGCGCGGCCGCTCCGCATACGGGACACTTCATGGTCACAACTCCTTGAACGACACGATCAGCACGCCGTCGAGGACCGTCAGCTTCAGGTAGACGGCGCCCATCGCTGTCACTGGGCAATAGACGTCCTGCCAAATGCGATGGTCGGCATGGGTAGTCATGCTTTTGTGGAAATCCCGCGGTGTCAGTGCAAGCACGATTTCGACCATGGCGCTGAAATCCAGCCCCAGCGCCGCCGCGCCGGACAAGGCGGAAAACGTGGCTCGGACCTTGCCTGCATGGACCAGCGCCTTGAGCGCCGGCAGCTTGCAGTGCGGTGTTCCCTTTTCCATTCGAGGCTAAACAAGAAAGAAAATTTTGGCAAGTAGGTTAATAAATCACGCCGGCGCGGATAAATCCATTGTGCGGGCGTAATGGTTGCGCCGCCGCCCCGGCGCGACGCTTTTATCCCGGCTTTTTTGCCGCCGGGCCGCCCCAAGGCAAAAAAGCCCCCTTGGGGGGCAGCAAGCCCGCACAGCGGGCGCAGCGTGGGGGCCTTTTTTTGTCGCCGCGCCTCCAATGAAAAAAGCCCGCGCGCCCCGAAGGGCGGCGGGCCTTGGCGATGCCGGCAGGCTCAGGCGAGCAGGCGGTCGAGCGCTTCGCGGTACTTGGCGGCGGTCTTTTCCAGCACGTCGCGCGGCAGGCGCGGCGCGGGCGGGGTCTTGTCCCAGGGCTGGGTTTCCAGCCAGTCGCGCACGAACTGCTTGTCGAACGAAGGCGGGCTGATGCCCACCCGGTAGCCGTCGGCCGGCCAGAAGCGCGACGAATCGGGCGTGAGCACTTCGTCCATCAGGTGCAGCGTGCCGTTGTCGTCCAGCCCGAATTCGAACTTGGTATCGGCGATGATGATGCCCTTGGTGGCGGCAAAGCGGGCCGCCTCGCCGTACAGGCGCAGGGTCACGTCGCGGATGCGCTCGGCCATTTCCTGGCCGACTTCCTTGACCACGTGGGCGAAATCGACGTTCTCGTCGTGCATGCCGAACTCGGCCTTGGCGGCCGGCGTGAAAATCGGCTCGGGCAACTGGCTGGCCTGCTGCAGGCCGGCGGGCAGCGCGATGCCGCACACCGAGCCGCTGGCCTGGTAGTCCTTCCAGCCCGATCCGATCAGGTAGCCGCGCGCCACCGCCTCGACCAGGATGGGCTTGAGGCGCTTGACCACCACGGCGCGGCCGCGCACCTGGTCGACTTCATCGGGCGCCACCACGTCCTCGGGCCGGATGCCGGTGGAGTGGTTGGGCAGGATGTGTGCCAGCTTGCGCAGCCAGAAGTCGGTCAGCTCGGTGAGCACCTGGCCCTTGCCGGGGATGGGATCATCGAGGATGACGTCGAACGCCGAAATGCGGTCGGACGCCACGATCAGCAGCTTGTCGTCGCCCACGGCGTACATATCGCGCACCTTGCCGCGCCCCAGGAGCGGCAGGGACTTGATGCTGGATTCATGCAAAGCGGAAGTCACGGGATGGCCTATGGCAAAAAGAAAACTTCCCGCCCGCGCGAGGCTGGGCAGGAAGCGTCGATGACGGGCGTGCCGCGGCGGCCTCGCGAGGCAGCCAGGACGGCGGGCGCGGCACGCGCAGGCGCTAGGTTACTGCAAATGGCCCCGCCCTGTCCGGCCCGCCCTCGACGCGAACGGCCGGGACAGGTAGCCTCGGGGCATCCCTGTCCAACGGAGCGCCCGATCCCATGAGCCCTGCCCCCGCCGCCGACACGCCGGCCGACATCCAGACCTATGCCGGCGGATGCCTTTGCCAGGCGGTGCGCTTCCGCGCCACCGGCCCGCTGCTGGCCGCCGCCACCTGCCATTGCCGCGAATGCCAATACCTGAGCGGCGGCGCCCCGGCGCATGCCCTGCTGCTGCCGGCCGGTGCGCTGCGCCTCGAACGGGGCGCCCCGCGCGAGTACCACTACCGCAGCGCGGCGGGGCGCCGGGTCATGCGCAGCTTCTGCGCCGACTGCGGCACGCCGCTGTTCGGCCATACCGAGGACGCCGGCTACACCATAATACGGGCCGGCGCGCTGGACGAGCCCGCGCGCTTTGCCAACCAGCTCACGGTCTGGACCGCCTCGGCGCCGCCCTGGCATGACATCGACACCGCCCACCCGCACTTCGCGGGCAACGCGCCGTCGTAGCGCGGGGCCATGAAAAAACCGGACGCTCGCGCGTCCGGTTTTCCAGGCCGACGGGCGGCGCCATGCGCCGCGCCGATCGCCGCCTTACTGCACCACCTGGGCCAGCTTGCCGGCAGCGTACTGCTGCGCCATGTCGGCCAGCGGCAGCGGCTTGATCTTGCTGGCGTTGCCGGCGGTGCCGAACTGGGTGTAGCGCTGCACGCAGATCGCCTTGGCGGCGGCGCGGGCCGGCTTGAGGTATTCGCGCGGATCGAACTTGCTCGGGTTCTCGGCGAAGAAGCGGCGGACCGCGCCGGTCATGGCCAGGCGGATGTCGGTGTCGATGTTGATCTTGCGCACGCCGAACTTGATGGCTTCCTGGATTTCCTCGACCGGCACGCCGTAGGTTTCCTTCATGTCGCCGCCGAATTCGCGGATCTCGGCCAGCAGGTCCTGTGGCACGCTGGAGCTGCCGTGCATCACCAGGTGGGTGTTGGGCAGGCGGGCGTGGATTTCCTTGATGCGGGCGATCGACAGGATGTCCCCGGTGGGCTTGCGGGTGAACTTGTAGGCGCCGTGGCTGGTGCCGATGGCGATGGCCAGCGCGTCGAGCTGGGTGCGGCGCACGAAATCGGCGGCCTGCTCGGGGTCGGTCAGCAGCTGTTCCATGGTCAGCTTGCCGTCGGCGCCGTGGCCGTCTTCCTTGTCGCCCTGCATGGTTTCCAGCGAGCCCAGGCAACCCAGTTCGCCTTCGACCGTCACGCCCAGCTTGTGGGCCATGTCCACCACTTTCTTGGTGACGTCGACGTTGTAGTCGTAGTCGGCGATGGTCTTGCCGTCTTCTTTCAGCGAACCGTCCATCATCACGCTGGAAAAGCCCAGGTCGATGGCGCCCTGACAAATCGCGGGCGACTGGCCGTGGTCCTGGTGCATGACGACCGGGATGTGGGGGTACGACTCGACGGCGGCCTGGATGAGGTATTTCAGGAAGCCTTCGCCGGCATATTTGCGGGCGCCGGCCGAAGCCTGCATGATCACCGGGCTGTCGGTCTCGGCGGCGGCTTCCATGATGGCCTGGACCTGCTCCAGGTTGTTGACGTTGAAAGCGGGAATGCCGTAGCCGTGCTCGGCGGCGTGGTCGAGCAATTGGCGCATGGAAACTAGGGCCATGGGGAGACCTCCTGAGGTACTTTATTGATGGATTGGTTAAAGCCTGCTGAACCACATGATTTTACGGGGGATTGAAAGAAAGGTCTTGCAACGCCTGCGCCGGCTTCCCCCGGCAGACCGTTACATCCCTTCGCAATCAGCGCGGGACGGCGCGCCGGTCCCTGTTCCGCGGACCCTAGACGCAATCGAGCCGATGATGCGGCGGCGGCGGCAGGACGACTTCGATCGGGTCGCCTGCCCGCACGTCGCCGCCGGCCTCCACCACCGCCATGATGCCGGCCTTGCGCACCAGCCCGCCGGCGGCGTCGCGCTCCAGCACGGCGGCCATCAGACCGCGCTGGTAGCGGTCCAATTGTGCGCACGGATTGCGCAGGCCGGTGATGCGCACGATGGCCTGGCCGCCCAGGCGCAACAGGCTGTCGCGCGGCAGGGCCAGCAGGTCGATGCCGCGCGTGGTGATGTTCTCGCCCAGGGTGCCCTCGGCCACGTTGAAGCCGGCCTGCTGCAGCGCGTCGTGCAGCTCGCCATGGATCAGGTGCACCTGCCGCAGATTGGGCTGGCCGGGATCGGCGCGCACGCGGGAACGGTGCCGCACCGTCGCCCCGTGGTGCGCGTCGCCTGCCACGCCCAGGCCGGCCACCAGCGTAATGGCCTCGCGCACGGGCTTGCTGAACGTATGGCCGGGGCTGCTGCACACGGCGGTCACGATGGCTGTCATGGGGCCCCCTCGCACGGATGAACGCAACGGCCGGACCGCCTGCGCGCCCTGGCCGCCCCACATGGTAGCCGCTTGCGCGGTCGCGCGGGCCGGATACCATCCCCCCGCTGTGCGGCGCCGCATAGAGAAAATGAATGGGACAGCGGGGTCGCCCACGCTCACAATATTGCGACTATTTCGCGTCGCGCCCGCCGCCCGGCGAGGCGCCCAGGCAACCATGCCCCCGACCTTGCCGCCGAGGACAGCGATGGACGCCAGACCAGCCGCCGCGGCCGCCGCGCAAACCGAAGACCGGCTGCTGCATGCGCTCTACGGCACCTTGAACGACGACACGCAATGGCAGCAAGTGCTGGCGGCGCTGTGCCGCCGCTTCGCCACGCGCGCCGCCGCCCTGGCCCACTACGATTTCGATGCCGGCGCCGGCCGCATCCTCTACCAGGCGCCGGCCGACGGTCCGCTGCAGGCCATCTACGACCAGGGCCGCCCGCTCAACCCCTGGTTCCTGTCCAAGGCGCCCTACCTGCCCGGACGCATCCTGGACAGCCCGGAACTGATCGCGCCCGAGGACTTCCTGCAGACCGATTTCTACCGCGAGGTCCTGCGCCCGCATGGCCTGTTCCATCGCCTGTGCGGGGTGCTGGCGCGCCAGCGCAACCATGTCTGGTATCTGGTCCTGCATCGCCGCAAGGAGCAGATGCCGTTCGACGGCGCCGACCGCGCGCGCCTGCGCACGCTGATGCCGCACCTGATGACGGTGTTCGAGGTGCGCGCGCGCTGCGCCGCGCAGGCCCGGCTGGCCAGCCTGCTCGCGCGCGTCGTGCAAGCCTACCTGCCGCCGGTGCTGGTGCTGGATCGCGACGGCGCCGTGCTGCACGGCGCAGTCGCGGCAGACGCCCTGCCGGCGCAGCTGCGGCTGGTCGACGGCCGGCTGACCGCCCGCGATGCCGCGCTGCAAAAGCCGCTGCGCGAACGCATCCACCGTATGGCCGAGGCCGCGCTGGCCGGCAGGCCGGGCCGCGCCAGCCTGGCGCTGGACGAGGCCGATGGCGCCGCCCCCATCCAGCTGACCTTGTGCGCGCTCGGCCCGGACACCAATGCCCAGGGCGGCCAGGCCGGCGCCCTGGTCGGCCTGCTGATCAGCGATCCAGGCCAGGACGCCCGCCAGGCCATGCGCCGGTTCGCCGATCACTTCGCGCTCAGTCCGGCCGAGGAAAAGGTCAGCGCCCTGATCCTGCAAGGCATGACCCCGGCGCAGGTGGCGCGCTCGCTGCACATCTCCGAGCACACCGTGCGCAGCCATCTCAAGCAGATCTTCCGCAAGACCAACACCCACCGCCAGGCCGAACTGATGAGCCTGCGCGAGCGCGCCGACTACTGAAACCGGGGACGCCCGCCTCACCCAGGCAGGGGAGCGTCGCTGCCTCGCTCAGGCGATCTGTAATTCCCTCGCGCAAAGGCTGTGCCCTGCCCGGCGTGTCCCTAACATGGCAGGAAACCGGCCACGATGCACGCGCCGGCCGCGCCCGTCCGCGGGCGACCACCAGGAGACAAGGCCATGGCACAAACCGCATTTCATGTCGAATTCAACAAGGCGCCGGAAGACCAGGCGACCAAGACCCACAACCGCTGGCACCCGGATATTCCCATGGTCGAATGGTTCAATCCGGGCGACGAGTTCCGCGTCGAATGCTACGACTGGACCGGCGGGCAGATCAGCAACGACGACAGCGCCAACGACGTGCGCGACGTCGACCTCACGCGCGTGCACTACCTGAGCGGACCGTTCGGGGTCAAGGGCGCCGAGCCGGGCGACCTGCTGGTGGTCGACCTGCTGGATGTCGGCGCGCTGCCGGAGTCGGCCTGGGGCTTTACCGGCATTTTCGCGCGCGAGAACGGCGGCGGCTTCCTGTGCGAGCACTTCCCCGACGCGCGCAAGGCGTGCTGGGACTTCCATGGCATCTACACCACCTCGCGCCACGTGCCCAACGTGCGCTGGCCGGGCATCATCCATCCGGGGCTGATCGGCTGCCTGCCCGACCGGGCGTTGCTGGAGCGCGCCAACAAGCGCGAAGCGGCGCTGCTGGCGACCGACCCGAACCGCGTGCCGCCGCTGCTGGCGCCGCCCTATGCCGACACCGCGCTGATGGGCCAGATGAACGGCGAGGCCGCCCGCAAGGCCGGCGCCGAGGCGTGGCGCACGGTGCCGCCGCGCGAACACGGCGGCAACTGCGACATCAAGAACCTGTCGCGCGGCTCGCGCGTGTACTTCCCGGTGTACGTCAAGGGCGGCGGCCTGTCGATGGGCGACATCCACTGGTCGCAAGGCGACGGCGAGATCACGTTCTGCGGCGCCATCGAAATGGCGGGCTTTCTCGACATACGGGTCGATCTGATCAAGGACGGCATCAACAAGTACGGCATCGTCAACCCGATCTTCAAGCCCAGCCCGATCGAACCGCACTTCGCCGAATACCTCGTGTTCGAGGGCATCTCGGTCGACGAGCATACCGGCGAGCAGTACTACCTGGACGCCCACGTGGCGTACCGGCGCGCCTGCCTGAACGCCATCGAATACCTGAAGAAATTCGGCTACACCGGCGAGCAGGCCTACATCATCCTGGGCACGGCCCCGGTCGAAGGCCGCATCAGCGGCATCGTCGACATCCCCAACGCATGCTGCACGCTGGCCATTCCGACCGAGATCTTCGATTTCGACATCCGGCCCAACGCGGCAGGCCCGTCGGCCCAGGTGGGCAAGGCCAAGGTCGCCGTCACCAGCTGAGGCGCATGGCGCACGGCGCGCGCGCGGCCCTGCCGCGGCGCGCGCGAAGGAGCCCTTCATGTTGCTCGGATTGACACTACTGTATGTCGGCGCGGTGCTGTTCCTCAACGGCCTGTGGCTGCTCGAGAAGATCGGCGACAAGGAGATCTGGATCATCAACATTTTCTCGGGCGCCCTGACCTTGCTGGTGTCGCTGCGCCTGGCCTTCGGCGAGGACGCCACGCCGCTGTCGGTACGCGCCGCCGCGCTGACGCTGCTGTTCACCTTCACGTATATCTGGGTGGCGCTGAACCGCTACAACGGCGCCGATGGCCGCGGCCTGGGCTGGTACAGCCTGTTCGTGGCGCTCACCGCCGTACCGGTGGCGCTGCAGACGCTGGCCGGCGCCACCACGCTGTGGGGGTACTGGCTGGGCCTGAACTGGGTGGCCTGGGCGGTGCTGTGGTTCATGTTCTTCCTGCTGCTGGTCAGGAAGCGGCCCATTGCCCGCGCCACCGGCATCCTGACCGTGCTCGAAGGCATCGTGACCGGATGGATTCCCGGCTTCCTGCTGCTCAACGGCATGCTGGCCTGACACCCTATCGAGGAGATCCGCCATGCCCCTGTACGACTACGCATGCCCCCAATGCGGCCCGTTTCGCGCCTGGCGCGCCCTGCGCGAGGCCGGCGGGCCGCTGGCCTGCCCGCAATGCGGCGAGCGCGCGCCCAAGGCGGTCACCGCGCCGTTCCTGGCCGACATGAATCCGGCCGTGCGCCAGGCGCATGCGCGCAACGAGAAAAGCGCGCACGAGCCGACGGTGGCCAGCCGCCCGGCGCCAGGGCACGACCACGGACACGACCACGGACACGGGCATGGCCACGCGCCGGTGCCGGCCGGGCTGGGCCCGGGTCCGTGGGTGGTCTCGCCGCACCGGTCCATGGTCGGCCATCACTGAACGCCGCCCGCGCCGCGGCCTGGAGCAGCAAACATGGCCAAGATACTTTGCGTCCTGTACGACGACCCGGTCGGCGGCATGCCGGCCACCTATGCGCGCGACAGCCTGCCGGCAATCGCGCGCTACCCCGGCGGCGCCACGCTGCCCACGCCGTTGGCGCTCGACTTCACGCCGGGCCATCTGCTGGGCTGCGTGTCGGGCGAACTGGGCCTGCGCCCTTTCCTGCAGGCGCGCGGCCACACCCTGGTGGTGACTGCGGACAAGGACGGCCCGGGCAGCGTGTTCGAGCGCGAACTGCCCGACGCCGACGTGGTGATCTCGCAGCCGTTCTGGCCGGCCTACCTGACCGCGGCGCGCATCGCCAGGGCCCCGCGCCTGAAGCTGGCCATCACGGCCGGCATAGGCTCGGACCACGTCGACCTGCAGGCCGCCGCGCAACATGGCCTGACCGTCGCCGAGGTGACCTACAGCAACAGCATCAGCGTCTCCGAGCATGTGGTGATGATGGTCCTGGCGCTGGTGCGCAACTACCTGCCCTCGTACCAATGCGTGCTCGACGGCGGCTGGAACATCGCCGATTGCGTGGCGCGCTCGTATGACCTGGAAGGCATGCAGGTGGGCGTGGTGGGCGCGGGCCGCATCGGCAGCGCGGTGCTGCGGCGGCTCAAGCCATTCGACGTGGGGCTGCACTACACCGACCAGCACCGGTTGCCGGCCGCCACCGAACAGGAACTGGGCGCCCGGTACCATCCCGACGCGGCCGCGCTGGCCGGCGCGTGCGACGTGATCTCCCTGCATTGCCCGCTGCACCCGGGCACCGAGCACCTGTTCGATGCCGCCATGCTGGCGCGCATGAAGCGCGGCGCCTATCTCATCAACACCGCGCGCGGCAAGATCTGCGATCGCGACGCGGTGGTCCAGGCCCTGGCCAGCGGCCAGTTGGCCGGCTACGCGGGCGACGTATGGTTCCCGCAGCCAGCGCCGCGCGATCATCCCTGGCGCAGCATGCCGCACCATGGCATGACCCCGCATATCTCGGGCAGTTCGCTGCCGGCGCAGGCCCGCTACGCCGCCGGCACCCGCGAAATTCTCGAATGCTGGCTGGACGGCCGGGCGATCCGCACCGAGTACCTGATCGTCGACCAGGGCCGGCTGGCCGGCGCGGGCGCCCATGCCTATACGCCGGGCGACACCACCGCCGGGTCCGAGGACGCCGCCCGCTTCCATCCGTAGCGCCAGCGGCGGCCGCGCCGGGCCGCCCGGCAACGGGTATATTGGCTATACCCGTTCTTGCCGATACTGCGATCATGCTCAACGGTTCCTGCCTGTGCGGCCGGGTGGCCTACACCGTGGACGGCCCGCTGACCGATGTGGTCAATTGCCATTGCGCCATGTGCCGCAAGGCCCACGGCGCCGCCTTCCGCACGCGCGCCACGGTGCGGGCCGAGCATTTCGCCTTTGTCCGCGGCGAAAGCGACGTCACCTGGTACAGCTCCTCGCCGGGCAACTACCGCGGTTTCTGCAGCGCCTGCGGCACCCCGCTGCTCGGCCGCTTCGACCAGACGCCCGATGTCTACGCGCTGCCCCTGGGCGCGCTGGACGACGACCCCGGCGTCAAGGCGGCCTGCCACGTCTACGTCGCCCACAAGGCGCCGTGGCACGACATTACCGATGCGTTGCCGCAATACCCCGAAGGCCGCCCCGGGCACTGAATGGCACTACGCGGGGGCTGGTCATTATTTGACAACCGCGCTACAATAAGTGATTGATTTTTCCGCAAAAGCCATCGGATTTGCCTTGGCGCAAATCTTTTTTCGATGGCTTTCCTGGGCGCCCAGCCTGTCATCCCGACAGGGGCGTCGCCCGTCCGCTTCTTCCGGCGACACCCGTATCGCTGCGACCAAGCCGCGCCCCCGAGCGCACACAGCCCTAGCGGCGTGAGTACCTGCCTATCGTGCCCCTGCCGGGGCTTCTCGTGGCCCGTACCCGTGCCAGTCGGACCGGCCTGCGCCGCCGCGCGGGGGCCTTACGCATATGGCGCCCCCCGGCGCCCGCCTTTGAAGAGGAGTACCTGATGGCGAAAGAAGAACTGATCGAACTGAATGGCATCGTGGACGAAGTGCTGCCCGACAGCCGCTATCGCGTCAAACTGGACAACGGCATCGAAGTCGGCGCCTACGCGTCGGGCCGCATGCGCAAGCACCGCATCCGCATCCTGGCCGGCGACCGCGTGACGCTGGAAATGTCCCCCTACGACCTGACCAAGGGCCGTATCAACTTCCGCCACAAGGACGAGCGCTCGGGCCCGCCCAGCCGTCCGCCGCAGCACCGCCGCTGATTTTCCGCGGGCCGTTGCGTACCGGCCCGCCCGCCGTCGTGCAGCGAAGCGCCAGACATGGAAAAATGGCGCCATGACGGACAAGCATGAAACCCTGCGGGAAGCCGCCGACCGGCTGAACAGCGCCCGGCGCGCGTTCGGCCTCGGCGAGGACGGCCTGCGCCTGTTGCGCCGCTCGCGCGAGGCGTTCATCAACAGCCTGCGCAACACCGGCCTCACCTACGCCCAGGCCCAGGTCAAGTACGACAACTGCCTGGACGAGCAGCAGCAATTGCACCAGCAGGCCATCCACGAACTGCAATACGCCGAACGCCTGCACCGCCAGTTGCTGGCCGAGCTGGAGCAGACCGCCTGAGCGGCCCTGCCCTGCGCGCGCCTAGGGCTTGAACGCCCCGATGAAGATGGCCGGATCGACGCGCGCGTCGTTCAGGCTGATGTTCCAGTGCAGGTGCGGCCCCGTGGCGCGCCCGGTGGCGCCCACCTTGCCCACCACGCCGCCGCGCGGCACCTCGTCGCCCACCTTCACGTCGATCTCCGACATGTGGCAGAACATGCTGATGAAGCCCTGCCCGTGGTCGACGAACACCGTCTTGCCATTGAAGAAATAATCGCCCACCAGTACGACGCGCCCGGCCGCCGGCGCCTTGATCGGCGTGCCCGCGGCGGCGGCGAAATCCAGCCCGGAATGCGGATTGCGCTCCTGGCCGTTGAAAAAGCGCCGCAGGCCGAACGGGCTGGACAGCCGGCCCGGCACCGGCCGGTCCAGCAGCACATTGCTGGGCGTGACGCCGGCCCGATAGATGCGGTAGGCGTCCGTCTGCTCGGCCAGCTCGCGCTCGATGCGCTTGAGGTCGTCCGGATCGGGCGTGACCTGCCGCTGGTTCTTCAGCTTGATGTGCTGGGCCGTGTACTTCTTGGCGCCGATGTCGAATGCGATGCTGCGCGCCGGGCCGCCGGCACTCCGCACCGAGATCGCCTCGCTGCCGGGCCTGGCCGCCAGCGGAATGCCGACCACGGCGATCCACGGCCCTTCGGCTTCGCGCAACACCATGACCGGACGGCCGCGGTACGTGACCTGCGGCGCCTGGGCGGCCTGCCCCAGGTCGACCACGGCCACGCCGCCGGGCACCGGCGCGTTCAGCTTGCGGCTGATGTAGCCCTGCGCCTGCGCGGCCGGGGCGGCCAGCAGGGCCAGCGCCAGCCAGGCGCCGCGCCACAGGCGGGAAGCCGCGCTCACAGGCACAGGTTGGCGGCGTCGACCAGCTGCTGGCCGCTTTGCGGCAGGCGGGTCGACAGGCTTGCGTCGGTCTTGCCCTGCCAGGTGGTGGTGGTCAGCACCGCGTCCACGCCCAGGCTGCCGCGCGACACCAACTCATAGCCGTTGCGGATCTCGCGCTGCTCGACCGGCACGCCCAGCCCCTTCCAGGCCGCGCTGACACAGGCCGCGTACTCCTGGGCGGAACGCTGGGGCGAGCCGTAGAAGGCCGGCTCGCGGTCACGGATATCCTTCACATTGGCGCAACCGGCCAGCGTCAGGCCCAGGGCCAGCAGTGCAAAACGGGCTTTCATCGAGGCTTCTTCCTGAAAATCTGAAAAACGGCGCGCCCACTATAGCGCACGCCTCATTGCCGGGCGGCGGGCTGGCGCAGCGCCGACTTGGGCCGGAACGCCTTGATCACGGCCGGATCGGTTTCGGCATACGGCCCCCCGATCAGGTCTATGCAATAGGGCACGGCGGCGAACACGCCGGCCGCCAGCACGGCGCCGTCGGCGTCCTTCAGGCCCTCCAGCGTTTCGCGGATCGCCTTGGGCTGGCCCGGCAGATTGATGATCAGCGCGGCGTGGTCCGCCGTCTCGCGGATGACCGCGACCTGGCGCGACAGGATGGCGGTGGGCACGAAGCGCAGGCTGATCTGGCGCATCTGCTCGCCAAACCCGGGCATCTCCTTGGTCGCCACGGCCAGGGTCGCTTCCGGCGTGCAGTCGCGCCGCGCCGGGCCGGTGCCCCCGGTGGTCAGCACCAGGTCGCAGCCGCAGCCGTCCACCAGATCGACCAGCGCGGCCGAAATGGCGGCGGGCTCGTCGGGGATCAGGCGCTCGACGACCTGCCAGGGCGACGTCAGGGCCGTCCCCAGCCAGTCGCGCAGCGACGGCAGGCCCTGGTCCTGGTAGACGCCGCTGGAAGCGCGGTCGGAAATCGACACCAGGCCGATGAGCAGTTCGTCGGGATGGCGGCGGACAAGCGGGGCCGAAAGGGCGGTAGGCGTGGACATGGCGGGCGTCGCGGGCGGCGGCAGGGGGAACGGAACGGGCCGCGCGGGCCGGGCCGCCGAAGGCCGGCCCCGGGGCGGCGGCGCCGGAGGATCTCTCGCGGCATTCTAACGCGCCGCGCGGCGCGCCCGGGATGGGTCACAAATCTGCAATAATTCCGCCACACCACACCCCTCACCTGGCTCCCATGCTCCATCTTTTCTCCGGCCTAGACCTCTGGGTAGGTCTCAGCCTCGTCCTGGCGTTGACGTTCGTTCTCGCCTTCGAATTCATCAACGGCTTTCACGACACCGCCAATGCGGTGGCCACGGTCATCTACACCAAGGCCATGCCGCCGCACCTGGCCGTCATCCTCTCCGGCATCTTCAACTTCCTCGGCGTGCTGCTGGGCGGGGTGGGCGTGGCCTACGCCATCGTGCACCTGCTGCCGGTCGAACTGCTGATCAACGTCGATACCGGACGCGGCCTGGCCATGGTCTTCGCCATGCTGTCGGCGGCCATCGCCTGGAACCTGGGCACCTGGTATTTCGGCATCCCGGCCTCCAGCTCGCACACCCTGATCGGCTCCATCCTGGGCGTGGGCATGGCCAACGCCCTGCTGACCGACATCTCGCTGGCCGACGGCGTCAACTGGGGCAAGGCGATCGACATCGGCCTGTCGCTGGTGGTCTCGCCGGTGGCCGGCTTCATGGTGGCCGGCGGCATCCTGCTGCTGCTCAAGCGCTGGCTGCCGCTGTCGAAAATGCACAAGACGCCCGAACAGCGCCGCGCCATCGACGCCAAGAAGCACCCGCCCTTCTGGAACCGCCTGGTGCTGGTCCTGTCGGCCATGGGCGTCAGCTTCGTGCACGGCTCCAACGACGGCCAGAAGGGCATCGGGCTGATCATGCTGGTGCTGATCGGCATCGTGCCCGCCAAGTTCGTGCTCGACGTCAACAGCACCACCTACCAGATCGACCGCACCCGCGACGCCGCCAGCCACCTGAGCGCGTTCTACCACCGCAACGAAGCCACCCTGGGCGAGTTCCTGGCCCTGTCGCGCGGCGGCAACGGCGCCGACCTGCCCGAGACGTTCCGCTGCGATCCCCAACTGACCATGCCCACCATCGCCGCCCTGCAGGACGACCTGCGCGGCGTGACCAGCTACGCCGACCTGTCGGCCGACAAGCGCATCGATGTGCGGCGCTACCTGCTGTGCCTGGACGATACGGCCAAGAAGGTCGCGCGGCTGGAAGGCCTGCCAGCGCGCGAGCGCGCCGACCTGCAGCGCCTGCGCAGCGACCTCACCGCCACCACCGAATACGCGCCGCTGTGGGTCATCGTGGCGGTGGCGCTGGCGCTGGGCATCGGCACCATGGTGGGCTGGCGCCGCGTGGTGCTGACCGTGGGCGAGAAAATCGGCAAGCAGGGCATGACCTACGCCCAGGGCATGGCGGCCCAGGTCACCGCGGTCGGCGCCATCGGCCTGGCCAATGTGTTCAGCCTGCCGGTATCGACCACCCACGTGCTGTCGTCCGGCGTGGCCGGCACCATGGTCGCCAACAACAGCGGGCTGCAGGGCGGCACCGTGCGCACCATCCTGATGGCCTGGGTGCTGACGCTGCCGGCCTCGATGCTGCTGTCGGCCGGCCTGTTCTGGGTGGGCACGCTGCTCGCCGCGTAGGCGGCGCGCGCCCGGGCCGCCTACAGGCCCAGCGCCAGCAGCAGGCCGTAACCGGCCAGCCCCAGTATCACCGCCGCGCCGCTGTTGCCCACCAGCCGGGCGGCCACGGCGGTGACCACCAGGCCGCCTATGTAGGCGCCGCGCCCGTCTACGGCCTGCGCGCCGACCAGGTCGGGCACGATCACCGCCGCGGCGATGCCGGCCAGCAGCGACGGCCCCAGCGCCGCGAGCGCCGAACCCTCTTCCGACAGGCGCCGCAACAGGCGGCTGCGCGTCGACAGCATGAACGGCAGCGCGCGCGTGAGATAAGTGATCACCGCCATGGCGGCCACCGCCGCCCAGAAACCGATGCTCTGGCCCGTCATGCGCGCCGCTCCGGACGATGGCACAGGCAGCCCGCGGCGGCCCCGGCCAGGATCGCCAGCGTGGTCTGGCCGGCCGCCGCCAGCGCCCCGCCCACCGCCAGCGCGGCCAGCACCGGCCGCCGCATGCCGGGCTGCATGCTCTGGCACACCAGCGCCAGGAACAGCGCCGGCAGCGCGAAACGCATCACCTGCGACAGCACCGGGTAATGGCGCTCCAGCCCTTCGCCCGCATAGACGCCGACCGCGGTGCCGGCGATCCAGGTCGCCCAGGCGCCCAGGCCCAGCGCGGTGATCCAGCGGCCGCGGCTGGCCGGCCGGACCGCGCCCATGCGGTGAAAGGCCGTCGCGAACACCTCGTCGGTCAGCAGGAAGGCGATCCTCAGCCGTTCGCGCAGGGACTCGGGCAGGAAGCGCGCCAGCAAGGGGCCATACAGCAGGTGGCGCGCGTTGAGCAGCGAGCACAGCGCGACGACCCACAGCCAGGGCGTGCCGGCCTTGATCGAGGCCAGCAGCAGGAACTGGCTGGCGCCCGCGTAGACGAACACCGAAATCAGGATGACCTGCAAGGGCTGCAGGCCGGCGGCCAGCCCCGCGATGCCGAAGGCCACGGCCACCGGGAAGTAGCCGATCATGACGGGGATGCAGGCCTTCAGGCCGGCGGAAACGGGCGCGCCCGGCGTGCCGGGCGCGTCAATGGGCTTGCTGCGCATGGATGGGTAGCAAGAGAGTGACGGATTGACGATTGTACGCAGGCCTATGCCGGCGGCTCGCCCAGCGCGCGCAGCCTTGCCTTCAACTCGCGCACTTCCTGGCACAGGTCGAGGATCAGCGCCGCGGCGTCCAGCCCGGCGCCCATGTCGCGCTCCAGGCGGCGCGCCTCGCGGGCGCGCCGCAGATCCAGGCTGTAGAACCGCCACTCCGCGGGCTGGCGGCCGCGCGCCGGCACGATGCCCACCTCGACCAGGCGCGCCACCCACTCGACTTCCGCGTCGCAGGCATGGGCCAGTTCCTCGGCGCTCAACGCGCGCGACTTGCCGATCACGGTCGCCTGGGTCACCACGATTTTGCTCATGTTCAGACTCCCAAATTGCGGCGCGGATCGAACGCCAGGTCTTGCGCCATCTTGCGGTACGCCTCGCGCGCGGCGTCGGAATCGGCCGGCGGCAGCACCAGGTCCAGCACCAGGTACAGATCGCCGGGCGGATCGCCCGGAATGCCACGGCCGCGCAGCCGCAGCTTGCGGCCGTTGCGCGAGCCGGGCGGCACCGCGACCTCGACCGCGCCGCCCGGCGTGGGGGCCTCGACCTGCGCGCCCAGCGCCGCCTCCCAGGGCGCCACGGGCAGGTTCATGTAGAGATCGCGGCCCTCGGCGCGGTAGCGCGGATGCGGCTTGAAGCGCACCTCCAGATACAGGTCGCCGTTCTCGGCGCCGCCGTAGCCGGGCATGCCCTGCCCGGCCAGGCGGATGTACTGGCCCTCGCGCACGCCGGCCGGGATGCGCACGCTCAGCGTGCGCGTGCGCACCTGCGGCTGCCCGTGCTCGTCGGGCTGCATGGAACGCAGGCTGATGTCGCGCGTGGCGCCATGCAGCGCGTCCTCGAGATCGACCTCGATGGCGGCATGGTGGTCCTCGCCGCGCGCGCGGAAGTCCTGCTGCGCCGCGCGGCGGCGCGCCTGGCCGCCGAACAGCGACGAGAAGAAATCGCTGAACTGCTGGTCGCCCTCGCCCTCGCGCGCATAGTGGAACTCGAAGCCCTGGTCCCAGCCGGGCGGCGGCTGGAAGCCGCCGTCGGGCGCCACGCCGGCGGCCAGGTTGTCGTAGGCCTGCCTCTTTTCCTGGTTGCCCAGCACGTCGTACGCTTCGTTGACGTCGCGCATGCGCGTTTCGGCGTCGCTTTCCTTGCTGACGTCCGGATGGTACTTGCGCGCCAGCTTGCGATAGGCGCGCCGGATCTCGTCTTCGGGAGCGTCGCTCTGCACGCCGAGAATCTTGTAGTAGTCCTTGAACTCCATATTCCGGCCTCGTAAGGGATGGGGCGGCCGGGTACGCGCCGCGGCCGGTCGAATAGGGTAAAGATAGGCGCTGGCACCCGTTTTTTCAATGCGCCGGCGCAAACGCCCCGCATGGGCGCGGCATAATGGCCGTTTGCGCGCCGCACCCCGCGCGCCGCATTCACGCCCCCTACAGGAAACACCGTGCTGGAAATCATCGAAGCCGATTTCAACGACGCCGCCCATGGCCGGGCCATCATCGCCCTGCTCGACGAGTACGCCCGCGGCCCCATGGGCGGCGGCGAGCCGCTGACGGCCCATGCGCGCGCCAACCTGGTGGGCGAGCTGGCGCGCCGGTCCCACGCCCGCGCGCTGCTGGCCTGGCAGGACGGCGAGCCGGCCGGGCTGGCCATCTGCATCGAAGGCTTTTCCACCTTTGCCTGCCGCCCCCTGCTCAACCTGCACGACCTGGCGGTGGCCGAACGCTTCCGCGGCCAGGGCGTGGGCACGCGCCTGCTCCAGGCGCTCGAAGCCCTGGCGACACGGCTGGGCTGCTGCAAGGTGACGCTGGAGGTGCTGGAAGGCAATACGCGCGCCCAGGCGCTGTACCGCCGCCTCGGCTACGCCGGCTACGAACTGGCGGCCGACACCGGCCGCGCCATGTTCTGGCAGAAGAAGCTGAGCGCCTGACCCGCCTCCGGAGCCCCCATGCCCAGCCCCGCCGACCTGCAGCTGCTCGCCGACTACAACCAGTGGATGAACCAGCGCCTGTATGCCTGTGCGGCGCAATTGCCGCCGGCCGAGCTGGCCCGCGAGCGCGGCGCCTACTTCGGCTCGCTGCTGGGCACGCTCAACCACGTGGCGGTGGGCGACCGCGTCTGGCTGCGGCGCTTCGCCGCGCACCCCGCGCGCCCGGCCGCCCTGCAGCCCGTGCTTGCGCTGCCCACCCCGGCGCGCCTGGACGAGATCCTCTACCCGGCGCTGCAGCCGCTGGCCGCGCACCGCGCCTGGCTGGATCAGCGCATCGTCGACTGGACCGCGCAATTGCGCCCCGAGGACCTGGCCTGCGAACTGGCGTACACCAGCCTGGCTGGCGAGACGGCGCGGCGCCCGTTCGGCGGCCTGGTCCTGCACTTCTTCAACCACCAGACCCACCACCGCGGCCAGGCCACCACCCTGCTGTCGCAAGCCGGCATCGACATGGGCGCCACCGACCTGGTGCTGCGCGTGCCCGCGTCCGGCGATGCCCCGGCCTGAATCCCCCCTCATCGCAAAGGACCTGAAGCCCATGAAAATGCACGACATCCCCTTCGGCACCACCGACTGGTCGACCGTGCCCCAGACCGAGCATCCGGGCGAATCCGGCAAGGCGCTGTGGCGCACCCGCCAGTTCGGCGACATCCGGGTGCGCGTGGTCGAATACACGCCCGGCTACCTGGCCGACCACTGGTGCAGCAAGGGCCATATCCTGTTCTGCCTGGAAGGCGAACTGCACACCGAACTGGAGGACGGCCGCACCTTCGTGCTGACCCCGGGCATGAGCTACCAGGTCGCCGACCAGGCCGAGGCGCACCGCTCCTCGACCCGCGACGGCGCGCGGCTGTTCATCGTCGACTGACTCCGGCGCGCCACACCGGCGGGCAGGACGGCCCGGTTTGCGCTACGCTGTAGCGATCGGCCACCGCGGCACGCGTGGCCTGCCGTTCCAGGAGCCCGCCGTTGCCCGCCCCCCTGACCCTGTACGTCGACGCCCGTTTTCGCAGCCCCTACGCCATGTCGGCCCATGTCGCCCTGGCCGAGAAACAGCTGGAGTTCGAAGTCCGCCTGGTGGACCTGGCTGCCGGCGAGCAGCGCATGCAGCCCTACCAGAGCCGCGCCCTGACCGCCCGGGTGCCGGCCCTGGCGCATGCCGGCTTTCACCTCACCGAGTCCAGCGCCATCCACGAATACCTGGAAGACGCCTTCGCGCCACCGGCGCACCCCGCGCTGTATCCGGCCGGCATCCAGGCGCGCGCCCGCGCCCGCCAGGTGCAGGCCTGGCTGCGCACCGACCTGGCGGCGCTGCGGCGGGCGCGCCCGATCGACTCCGTCTTCGATACCCCGGCCACCACGCCGCTGGACGATGCCGCGCACTGCGACGCCGCCAAGCTGATCCGCGTGGCCGAGGCGCTGCTGCCCCCCGGCCAGGCGCACCTGTTCGGCGCCTGGAGCATCGCCGACACCGAACTGGCGCTGATGCTCAACCGCCTGGCCTGTAGCGGCGACGACCTGCCCGCGCCGCTGCGCGACTACGCGGCGGCCCAATGGCAGCGCGCCAGCGTGCAGGCATGGCTGCGGCATTACGAGGCGGCCCGCGGCTGAAGGGGCCGGCGCCCCGGCCACACGAATGTTGCACCGCAACATCGTTTGCGGTGTAATAGGGTAAACCCACAAGGGTCCCCGAATCCGCTCCCCACACGGGAGCCGGCCGCTACGGCTCCAGGCCAGCCGCCGCATCGCAATGGAGATCGCCATGGCCGCACCCGCCGCCGATCGCACCGCCCCCGACCGCTCCCCCGCCCCGGCCGCGCATTCCGCCGCCAACCTCTGGACCAGCGCGTACGAATACACGCTGGACGCCTGGCAGCGCGGCATCCTGTACACCGACGTGATGCGCCAGCGCGGCAACCAGTACCTGACGCACATGGCCAAGCGCGCCCCCAATGTGCTGAGCATGAAGTCCGAGCTGGTGCTCGACGGGCGCAAGTTCGAACGCCCCGTCAACTATGCGCTGCTGCGCATCGTCCCGCCCGCGGACACGCCGGCCGACCCGCAGAAGCGCCCCTTCCTGGTGGTCGACCCGCGCGCCGGCCACGGCCCCGGCATCGGCGGCTTCAAGCCCGAAAGCGAAATCGGCGTGGCGGTGCGCGCCGGCCACCCCTGCTACTTCGCCACCTTCCTGCCGCACCCGACCGACACCCAGACGGTCGAGGACGTGATGCGCGCCGAGGCACGCTTCCTGGAAGAGATCATCGCCCTGCATCCGCAGGCCGAAGGCCGCCCGGTGGTGGTCGGCAACTGCCAGGCCGGCTGGCAGATCATGATGACGGCCGCGATGCGGCCCGAGCTGTTCGGCCCCATCATCGTCGCCGGCGCGCCGCTGTCGTACTGGGCCGGCTGGCGCGACATGAACCCCATGCGCTACTCGGGCGGGCTGCTGGGCGGCAGCTGGCTGACCCAGATGACCAGCGACCTGGGCAACGGCAAGTTCGACGGCGCCTGGCTGGTGCAGAACTTCGAGAACCTCAACCCGGCCAACACGCTGTGGAGCAAGCAGTACAACCTCTACGCCAAGGTCGACACCGAGGCGCCCCGCTACCTCGAATTCGAGAAATGGTGGGGCGGGCACGTGTTCCTCAACGGCCCCGAAATCCAGTACATCGTCGACAACCTGTTCGTGGGCAACCGCCTGGCCACCGCCGGCCTGGTCACCTCCGACGGCATCCGCATCGACCTGCGCAACATCCGCTCGCCCATCATCGTGTTCTGCTCCAAGGGCGACAACATCACGCCGCCGCCGCAGGCGCTGGGCTGGATCACCGACCTGTACCAGGACGACCGCGAGGTGGTGGCGCACAACCAGACCATCGTCTATGCGGTGCATGAAAGCATCGGTCACCTGGGCATCTTCGTCTCCGGCGCGGTGGCGCGCAAGGAGCACCAGGAATTCACCGCCAACATCGACGTCATCGACGTGCTGCCGCCCGGCATTTACCAGGCCGAGATCGCCGACAAGACGCCCGACACGCCCAATGCCGACCTGGCCTACGGCGACTACGTGCTGTCGTTCGAACGCCGTCGCCTGGACGACGTGCGCGAGATCGTCGAGCGCAATGAGGAAGACGACCAGCGCTTCGCGGCGGTAGCCCGCATTTCCGATATCAACCTGGGCCTGTACCGCAGCTTCGTGCAACCGTGGGTGCGGGCCGCCGTCACGCCGCAATCGGCCGAGTGGATGCAGCGCATGCACCCGCTGCGCCTGCCCTACGAGCTGATTTCCGACCGCAACCCCTGGGTGGCGCCCGTCGCGCAGCTGGCCGAGCAGGTCCGCGAACAGCGCCAGCCCGCCGCGCCGGACAACCCGTTCTGGGCGTTGCAGAAGATGGCGTCCGACGCCATCGTGGCGGGCCTGGACATCTGGCGCGACCTGCGCGACTCGGCCTGCGAGCGGATCTTCATGGCCACCTATGGTTCGCCGCTGGTGCAGGACTGGGCCGGCCTGGGCGCCAAGGACGGGCCGCCGCGCAGGCATCCGGGCGTTTCGCCCGAGCACCGCGACTTCATGGCCGCGCGCGCGGCCGAGCTGCGCGCGCAGATCGACCAGGGCGGACTGCGCGAAGCCGGCCTGCGCATGCTGCTGTATGTCAGCGGCGCCGAGGGCGGCGTCGACGAGCGCAGCTTCGCCATGATCCGCAAGATGCGCGCCGACACCGACGCCATGCTGTCGCTGCAGGCCTTCAAGGACGCCACGCGCGACCAGGCGCTGATGATGCAGCTCGACGGGCCGGCGGCGATCCGCGCCATCCCGAAGCTGCTGGAGAACGCCAGCGCCGCCGACATCCGCGCCACCCTGCAGGGAATCACCCACGTGCTGGAGGCCGCCGGCCCGCTGAGCGACCGGGCGCGCGAGAGCCTGGACGAAATGAAGCGCCTGTTCCAGGGCGCCGAGCGGCGCGCCGTCAAGCGCGCCGACGCGCCCGCGCCGGCGGGCAAGGCAGCGGCGGGCAAGACGGCCGCCAGGCCGGCCGGCCGCAAGGCCGCCGCCCCGCGCAAGGGGCGCACGGCATGAGCGCAACGCGCCACAACCACTACGAGCGCCTGATCGCGCACGCGCGCACCCTGCCCGCGCTGCCTTGCGCGGTGGCCCATCCCTGCGACGAAACCTCGCTGGGCGCCGCGCTGCAGGCCATGCAACTGGGCCTGCTCACGCCCATCCTGGTGGGGCCGCAGCAGAAGATCCGCGACGTGGCCGAGCGCTGCGGCCTGGACCTGGGCGGGGCGGCCATCGTCGATGCGCCGCACAGCCACGCCGCGGCCGCCGCCGCGGTCCAGCTGGTGCGCGGCGGGCAGGCCAGCCTGCTGATGAAGGGCAGCCTGCATACCGACGAGCTGATGCACGAGGTCGTGGCGCGCGACACCGGGCTGCGCACCGAGCGCCGCATCAGCCATGTGTTCATCATGGACGTGCCCACCTATCCCGAGCCGCTGTTCATCACCGATGCGGCCATCAACATCTTCCCCGACCTGGAAACCAAGGCCGACATCGTGCGCAACGCGATCGCGCTGCATCTCGGGCTGGGGCTGGGCGAGCCGCGCGTGGCCATCCTGTCGGCGGTCGAGCAGGTCATGCCCAGCATTCCCAGCACGCTGGAGGCCGCCGCGCTGTGCAAGATGGCCGACCGCGGCCAGATCCAGGGCGGCATCCTGGACGGCCCGCTGGCGCTGGACAACGCCATCAGCCCCGAGGCCGCGCAGGTCAAGGGCATCGTCTCGCCGGTGGCCGGCCGCGCGCAGGTTCTGGTGGTGCCCGACCTGGAAGCCGGCAACATGCTGGCCAAGAACCTCAGCTTCCTGGCCAACGCCCAGGCCGCCGGCATCGTGCTGGGCGCGCGCGTGCCCATCATCCTGACCAGCCGCGCCGACAGCGCCCAGACCCGCCTGGCCTCGTGCGCGGTGGCCACCCTCTACGCCCATCATCTGGCGCGCGCCACCCCCTTGCCCTGAAGCGGCGCCAACGGAGTACGCGACCATGAGCGACACCCTGCTCGTCATCAACGCCGGCAGCTCCAGCCTCAAGTTCTACCTGTACGAGATCGCCGAAGGCGACGAGCTGCTGCCCACCCTGGGCGGCCAGCTCGACGGCATCGGCGGATCGCGCCCGCACCTGCGCATCCGCGCCCAGGACGGCCAGACGCTGCTCGAGCGCGACGTGGCGCCCACGCACGCGGCCGACGTGCCCGGCGCCCAGGAAGTGCTGGGCACCTGGCTCAGCGGCCACCTGGGCGGCGCGCCCTACGCCATCGGCCATCGCGTGGTGCATGGCGGCACCGAGTACGACGCGCCGGTGCTGGTCGACGACGACGTGCTGGCGCAGCTCGACGACCTCACGCCGCTGGCGCCGCTGCACCAGCCCAACAACCTGGCGCCGATCCGCGTGATCCGCGAGCGCCGGCCCAGCATCCCGCAGGTAGCCTGCTTCGACACGGCCTTCCACCGCGCCCATTCGCCGCTGGCCGACCGCTACGCGCTGCCCGAGCACCTGTACCAGGAAGGCGTGCGGCGCTACGGTTTTCACGGCCTGTCGTACGAGTACATCGCCCAGCGCCTGCGGCGCGCGCTGCCCGAAATCGCCGGCGGCAGGATCGTGGCCGCCCACCTGGGCAACGGCGTTTCGGCCTGCGCCATGGTCGATGGCCGCAGCGTCGACAGCACCATGGGCTTTACCGCGCTCGAAGGCCTGCCCATGGGCACCCGGCCCGGCCGCCTGGACCCGGGCGTGGTGCTGTGGATGATGGAGCGCGGCATGAGCCACGACGACATCGAGCACCTGCTCTACCACGAGTGCGGGCTGAAGGGGCTGTCGGGCATCGGCAACGACGTGCGCGAGCTGCTGGCCAGCGACGCGCCGGCGGCCCGGCTGGCGCTGGACTACTTCGCCTGGCGCGTGGCCGAGGGCATCGCCGGCCTGGGCTGCGCCATGAACGGCATCGACGCCATCGTGTTCACCGCCGGCATCGGCGAAAACGCCGCGCCGGTGCGCGCGGCCATTGCCCGCCGCTGGGAGTGGCTGGGCGTGCGGCTGGACGAGGCGCGCAACGCCCGCCACGGCCCGCGCATCTCGAGCGACGACAGCGCCATCGGCGTGTACGTGGTGCGCACCAACGAAGAACTGATCATCGCCCAGCACACGCTGGCGCTGGTGCGGCGGAGGCAGGCATGAACGCCGCCGCTCCCCTGCGGGGCCGGCGCGGGCTGGTCACCGGCATCGCCAACCAGGATTCGATAGCCTGGGGTTGCGCGCGCGCCTTCCGCGCGCTGGGCGCCGAACTGGCCGTGACCTACCTGAACGACAAGGCGCGCGTCCACGTCGAGCCGCTTGCGCGCAGCATCGACGCCGCCCTGCTGCTGCCGCTGGACCTGCGCGTCGACGGCCAGCTCGAAGCCGTGTTCGAGCAAGTCGGCGCGCACTGGGGCGGCCTGGACTTCGTCATGCATTCGATCGCCTACGCGCCGCGCGACGATCTGCAGGGACGCGTGGTCGACTGCTCGCGCGCAGGCTTCCTGCAGGCCATGGACATCTCGTGCTGGTCGTTCATCCGCATGGCGCACCTGGCCGAACCCCTGATGCCCAGGGGCGGCACCCTGTTCTGCATGACCTACTACGGCTCGCAGATGGTGGTGGAGCACTACAACATGATGGGGCCGGTGAAGGCGGCGCTGGAATCGGCCACCCGCTACCTGGCGGCCGAACTGGGCCCGCAGGGCATACGCGTGCACGCCATCTCGCCCGGGCCGCTGAAGACCCGCGCCGCCTCGGGCATCACCGGCTTCGACGCCTTGCTGGACCGCGCCCAGGCCAAGGCGCCGGCGCGCAGCCTGGTCGGCATCGACGACGTGGGCGAGGCCACCGCCTGGCTGGCCACCGACGCGGCGCGCCGCATCACCGGCCAGACCCTCTACATCGACGGCGGCTACCACATCATCGATTGAGGCCCGGCCGTGGCCGGGCCCGGCGCGCCTTACGCGGCGCGCGCCTGCAGCACGGCCACGGCCGGCAGCGCCTTGCCTTCCAGGAACTCCAGGAAAGCGCCGCCGCCGGTCGAGATATAGCCGGTCTGGTCGGCGATGCCGTACTTGGCGATGGCAGCCAGCGTATCGCCGCCGCCGGCAATCGAAAAGCCCGCCGAGTCGGCGATGGCGCGCGCCACCACCTCGGTGCCGTGGGCGAACTGGTCGAACTCGAACACGCCGACCGGACCGTTCCAGACGATGGTGCCGGCCGCCTTGAGGATGTCGGCCAGGCGCTGCGCGGTCTGCGGTCCGATGTCGAGGATCATGTCGTCCTCGGCCACGTCGGCGGCCGCCTTGACGGTGGCCGCGGCGTCCGCGCCGAACGACTTGGCGCAAACCACGTCGGTGGGAATCGGCACCTCGGCGCCGCGGCGCTTCATGATGTCGATCACGGCGCGCGCCTGCTCGACCTGCTCGGGCTCGGCCAGCGACTTGCCGATGGGCAGGCCCGCGGCCAGCATGAAGGTGTTGGCGATGCCGCCGCCGACCACCAACTGGTCGACCTTGTCGGCCAGCGATTGCAGGATGGACAGCTTGGTCGACACCTTGGAGCCGCCCACGATCGCCACCAGCGGCCGCTTGGGATCGTGCAGCGCGCGGCCCAGGGCGTCGAGCTCGGCCTCCAGCAGCGGGCCGGCGCAGGCCACCGGCGCGAAGCGCGCGATGCCGTGCGTGGTGGCCTCGGCGCGGTGCGCGGTGCCGAAGGCGTCGTTGACGTACACATCGCACAACGCCGCCATCTTGCGCGCCAGCCCTTCGTCGTCCTTTTTCTCGCCCACGTTGCCGCGGCAGTTCTCCAGCAGGACGACCTCGCCGGGCTCGACGGAAACGCCGTCGACCCAGTCGGGCACCAGGCGCACCTGCATGCCCAGCAGTTCGGACAGGCGCTGCGCGACCGGGGCCAGCGAGTCGGCCTCGGTCAGCGCGCCCTCCTTGGGGCGGCCCAGGTGCGAGGTGACCATGACCGCCGCGCCGGCGTCCAGCGCCAGGCGAATGCCGGGCACCGAGGCGCGGATGCGGGTGTCTTCGCTGATGCGGCCGGCGTCGTCGAACGGCACGTTGAGGTCGGCGCGGATGAAGACGCGCTTGCCGGCCAGAGCGCCGCTCTTGGCCAGCGCGGAAAGCGTGTTGACTTTGGACATACTGTATTCGGTTCCTGTGTGGATGGCGTCCGGAGCCTGCCTGCGAAAAGGGCCAGATCCGTTTCCCCTTGACGGGAAAACCAACCTGGCCCTTGCGCCCTGTTCAGGCCGTGCGGCTTACTTGGCCGACATCAGCGCGACGGTGGTGTCGAGCATGCGGTTCGAGAAGCCCCACTCGTTGTCGTACCACGACGACACCTTGACCAGCTTGCCGGACACCTTGGTCAGGGTCGCGTCGAAGTTGCTGGAGGCCGGGTTGTGGTTGAAGTCGACCGACACCAGCGGCTCGGTGTTGTAGGTCAGGATGTCCTTGAGCTCGCCTTCGGCGGCGGCCTGCAGGATGCTGTTGACTTCCTCGACGGTGGTGTCGCGCTTGGCCACGAAGGACAGGTCGACCAGCGAGACGTTGATGGTCGGCACGCGGATCGCGAAACCGTCCAGCTTGCCGTTGAGCTCGGGCAGCACCAGGCCGACCGCGGCGGCCGCGCCGGTCTTGGTCGGGATCATGCTCATGGTGGCCGAACGGGCGCGGCGCAGGTCTTCGTGGTAGACGTCGGTCAGCACCTGGTCGTTGGTGTAGGCGTGCACGGTGGTCATCAGGCCGGTTTCCACGCCCAGCTTGTCGTGCAGCGGCTTGACCAGCGGGGCCAGGCAGTTGGTGGTGCACGAGGCGTTGGAGATCACGGTGTGCTCGGCCTTTAGCACGTTCTGGTTCACGCCGAACACGATGGTGGCGTCGACGTCCTTGCCGCCGGGCGCCGAGATGATGACCTTCTTGGCGCCGCCCTTCAGGTGCGCGCCGGCCTTTTCCTTGGAGGTGAAAAAGCCCGTGCATTCCAGCACCACGTCCACGCCCAGCTCGCCCCAGGGCAGCTCGGCCGGGTTGCGGTTGGCCAGCACGCGGATCTTGTCGCCGTTGACGACCATGTAGTCGCCGTCGACCGTCACGGTGCCGGGGAACTTGCCGTGCGCCGTGTCGAAGCGCGTCAGGTGCGCGTTGGTCTTGGGATCGCCCAGGTCGTTGATGGCGACGATCTCGATATCGTGCTTCTTGCCGTTTTCGTAGTGGGCGCGCAGGATGTTGCGGCCGATGCGGCCGTAGCCGTTGATGGCGACGCGAATGGTCATGACTTGATCTCCCTTTTTTACAAAACCTGCTTGACGGCCTCGGCCACCTTTTCAGCGGTCAGTCCGAAGAATTTGAACAAAGCCCCGGCGGGCGCCGACTCGCCATAGCGGTCGATACCCACCACGGCGCCTTCCAGGCCTACGTACTTGTGCCAGAACGCGGTCACGCCCGCCTCGACGGCGACGCGCGGCATGCCGGCCGGCAGCACCTCGCGCTTCCATTCGGCGTCCTGGCGATCGAACGTGTCGGTGCTGGGCATGGACACCACCCGCACGGCGATGCCGTCGGCGGCCAGCAATTCCTGCGCGGCCAGCGCGATGGCGACTTCCGAGCCCGTGGCGATGATAGCCGCACGCGCGTCGTGTGCGTCGCGCAAGACGTAACCACCGCGAACAATCGCTTTCTGCGTGGCCTCGTCGCGCGCCACGAACGGCAGGTTCTGGCGCGACAGCAGCAGCGCGGTCGGACCGCCGTCGCGCACGTCCATGCCGATGCTGGCCGGCCGCGTCACGGCCGCGCCCCAGGCGGCGGCCGTCTCGACGGTGTCGCAGGGCCGCCACACCGACAGGTTGGGAATCAGGCGCAGGCTGGCGGCGTGCTCGATCGACTGGTGGGTCGGACCGTCCTCGCCCAGGCCGATGGAGTCGTGCGTGAACACGTGCACCACGCGCTGTTTCATCAGCGCCGCCATGCGGATGGCGTTGCGCGAGTAGTCCGAGAACGTCAGGAAGGTGCCGCCAAACGGCAGGTAGCCGCCATGCAGCGCGATGCCGTTCATGATGGCGGCCATGCCGAACTCGCGCACGCCGTAGTTGATATGGCGGCCGAAATGCAGGCCGTGGTGGCCGGCGCGCACCGGCGCCACGCCCTTCCAGTCGGTGAAGTTCGAGCCGGTCAGGTCGGCCGAGCCGCCCAGCATTTCCGGCAGCAGGCCGGCCAGCTCGGCAATCGCGAACTGCGACGCCTTGCGGGTGGCGACCGTCTCGCCCTTGGCCACGGTGGCCTGCAGGAAGGCCTCGAACCGGGCGGCGAAGTCTTCGGGCAGCTCGCCCTTCATGCGGCGCGTGAATTCGGCGGCCTCGGCCGGATACTGGGCCGCGTAGGCCTGGAACTTGTCTTCCCAGGCGGCCTGCGCCAGCGCGCCGGCGGGACGGCTGTCCCACGCGGCGTAGATGTCCTGCGGCACCTCGAACGGGCCGGCCGACCAGCCCAGCGCCGCGCGGGTGGCGGCGATCTCGTCGTTGCCCAGCGGCGCGCCGTGCACATTGTGCGTGCCCGCCATGTTGGGCGAGCCCTTGCCGATCACGGTGCGGCAGACGATCAGGGTGGGTTTCTCGGATTGCGCGCGCGCCTGCTTGATGGCCGCGTCCACCGCCGCCACGTCGTGGCCGTCCACGCCGCGGATCACGTTCCAGCCGTAGCCCTCGAAGCGCGTCGCGGTGTCGTCGGCGAACCAGTGCTCGACATGGCCGTCGATGGAAATGCCGTTGTCGTCGTACAACGCCACCAGCTTGGACAGCTTGAGCGTGCCGGCCAGCGAGCAGGCCTCGTGCGAAATGCCTTCCATCAGGCAGCCGTCGCCCAGGAAGACATAGGTGTGGTGGTCCACCACCGTGTGGCCGGCGCGGTTGAACTCGGCCGCCAGCAGGGACTCGGCCAGCGCCATGCCGACCGCGTTGGCCAGGCCCTGGCCCAGCGGGCCGGTGGTGGTTTCCACGCCCGGGGTGATGCCCACTTCGGGGTGCCCCGGCGTGCGCGAATGCAGCTGGCGGAAGTTCTTCAGCTCTTCCAGGGGCAGATCGTAGCCCGTCAGGTGCAGCAGGGCGTAGATCAGCATCGAGCCATGACCATTGGACAGCACGAAGCGGTCGCGGTTGGCCCAGGCCGGATCGGCCGGATTGTGGCGCAGGTTGCCCAGCCACAGCGCCTGCGCGATTTCGGCCATTCCCATGGGCGCGCCGGGGTGTCCGGAATTCGCTTTCTGCACGGCGTCCATCGCAAGTACGCGGATGGCATCCGCCAAGGCAAGTTTAGGGGCGGTCGGGTTGCTCATTCGGGAGGCTCTGTGACCCTGGCGGCCGGTCAATCCGACGTCAGGTGTAAGGATTGAAAAGCTCCAGATTTTAGCACCGGGAGAATATCCGTCCCCGATAGTGCGCGCCGCGGCGGCCGGCTTGCCCGGATCGCGGCGCCGGGGCGCCGAAATGATAGGCTTACGGCCTTGTCCCAGCCGTACGCGAAACTGTCATGTCACTGCCCCGTTTCTACTGCGACGCCCGCCTGGCGCCCGGCGAGCGCATGGCGCTGCCCGAGGCGCTCGCCCACCATGCGGTGCGTGTGCTGCGGCTGCGCGCCGGCGCGGCCCTGGTGCTGTTCGACGGCGCCGGCGGCGAATATCCCGCCACGCTGGAGATCGAGGGCAAGGCGGCCTGGGCGCAGCTGGGCGCGCACGTGCCCCGCGAAGCCGAATTGCCGGGCCGCATCACGCTGGTCCAGGGCCTGCCTGCCGGCGACAAGATGGACTGGGTGGTCGAGAAGGCGGTCGAGCTGGGCGCCTGGCGGGTCAGCCCCATCGCGGCGCAGCGCAGCGTGCTCCAGCTGAACGGGGCGCGCGCCGAAAAGCGCCTGGCGCACTGGCAGCGGGTCGCCCAGGCGGCCGCCGAGCAATGCGGCCGCAACCGCCTGATGGCCGTGGACGCGCCGCAGGCCCTGGCGGCCTGGCTGGCGCAAGCGCCCGGCGCGTCGCTGCGCCTGCTGTGCCACCCCGAGGCCGAACTCGACCTGGCCGGCGCGCTGACGCGGCACGCCGCGCACGACGACATCTGCCTGCTGGTGGGGCCGGAAGGCGGCTGGTCGGATGACGAACTGGCGCAGGCGCGCGCGGCCGGCGTGCAGGCGGTGCGCTTCGGCCCCCGGGTGCTGCGCACCGAAACCGCGGGCATCGCCCTGATCGCCGCCGTCAGCGCCATCCGGGGCTGGAACGGCTAGCAGCCGGGGCGCCCGGGCGCCCCGCCGGCCTCAGGCCTCGCCGTAGGGGGCCGCGGCCACGCCCGGCTCGGGGTCGGGGTGCCGTCCGGCGTGCTCGATGACATAGGCGAACACCCGGCCGTTCTCGCGGGCGAACTCGGCCGCGTCGGCGCATACGCCATCGATGAGATTGCTGTCTTCGTGCAATGCCGGATCGCCCGAATGCAGGCGGTACAGCCACAGGACGATGCCGGTCTTGTGGTCCAGCACGGTGTCGCACAGACAGTCGTACAGGGCATCGAGATTGCCGCCGAAATATTCGGGAAAATCGACCGCCTTGGCGATCGCGCGCAATACCGCCGAGCGGCTGCGCGCGCGGTCGCAATCGGCGACCAGCAACGACATGCCCAGCTCGCGCGTGGCGTCGACCACGGCCTGCTTGTCCAGCCCGTCGTGATCCAAAGCGCCGCCACGGCGCAGTTGGCGCTGCAAAGTCGCCTGACCGTTACGCGTCATGCCCCGGCCTCCCCGAAAAACTTCACCACGTCGTCAATACGCCGCATCGTATCGGCATAACCCAGTTCGATCAATCGTTGCGTGTACGTATGCTCGAACAGGAGATATGACATCAGCGCACCACCGTTTGACCGGCTCGGGTCGGACGATACACCGAGAACGCGGAAAAGGGTACGGGCTTCCGACGGCATGTCGTCCAGGTGCTCCAGCGCCAGCTGGTCGAGCGACTGGCTGGGCGTCAGGGCCAGCACCTCCACCCGCCGCAGGGCGAACTCCGGCTCGGCCTCCTGGCCGCCGCGGCCGAGCAGGAAATTGGTGCGCTCCAGGCGCTCGACGTCCATCGACAGGCCGTCGAGGAAGATGCTCGACAGCGCGTGGCCGCCGACCTGGGCCAGCGACGGGTATGGCGGGTCCTCCTCGCGCTTTTCCGGGTGGGTGTCGTCATGAAAGCCCGTGCCGATCACCAGCACCCGGGTCGCCCCCAGGTGGATGGCCGGGCTGATGGGCGCCAGTTGCCGCATCGACCCGTCGCCGCACCATTCGACCTGCCCGTGCACGCGCACCGGCCGCGCCGGGAACACGAACGGGATGGCCGACGAGGCCATGATGTGATCGATCCCGATGGCCGACGGCACGGCGCGGCGCAGGAACCGGTGCCAGGGGTCGATCGGCCGGTCCGACTGGTAGAAGGTCAGGTGCTCGCCGCTGGTATACCCGGAGGCGGTGATGGCCAGCGCCGACAGCTTCCCGCGCGCCAGGTTGTGGCGCATGCGGTCGAAGTCCATCACGCGGCCCAGCAGGTCGGCCAGCGGGCTGCTGTCGAGCAGCGACTGGGGCCGCTTGCGCGTCAGGCCGGCATACATCCATCCCAGCGAGAGCAGGCCCAGCCAGCGCACGCCGGTGCGGATCAGCCCGGGCGCGTCGGCCCGGTACACCATGCCGGTCTCCAGCGAGGCCCACAGCCGCCGCATGCGGCGCACCGCCAGGTGGGGCCGGTCGGCGCGGCAGGCCAGCGCCGCCGCGTTGACCGCGCCGGCCGAGGTGCCGCAGATGATGGGAAACGGGTTGGGATAGCCCGGCCGCGCCTTGGGGTCGAGGATCGCCATGATGGCGCTGAGCGCGCCCACCTGGTAGGCGGCGCGCGCGCCGCCGCCCGTCATGACCAGGCCGGTCAGCGGGCGGGCGCCCCCCGCCCTGCCCGCGCCGCGCTCAGCGGACCGCGTCGGCATTGACCACGGCCATCGCGGCCATGTTGACGATGCGGCGCACCGTCGAGCTCGACGTCAGGATGTGCACCGCCGCGTTGGCGCCCAGCAGGAAGGGCCCCACCGCGACGTTGCCGCCGGCGGTCGTCTTGAGCAGGTTGTAGGCGATGTTGCCGGAATCCACGTTGGGGCACACCAGCAGGTTGGCCTCCCCCTTGAGCGTGGACGACGGCAGGATGCGCAGGCGCAGCGCCTCGTCCAGCGCGCAGTCGCCGTGCATCTCGCCGTCGATCTCCAGTTCGGGCGCGCGCTCGCGCACCAGTTCCAGCGCGCGGCGCATCTTGGCGCCGGAAGCCGAGCTGCCTGTGCCGAAATTCGAGCGCGACAGCAGCGCCACCTTGGGCGCCAGGTTCAGGCGCCGCATTTCCTCGGCGGCCGCCACGGTGTACTCGGCGATCTGCTCGGCGCTGGGGTCGTCGTTGACGTGCGTATCCACCAGCGCCACGGTGCGCTCGTTGAGCAGCAGGATGTTCATCGCCGCGTAGGTCTGCGCGCCGGGTTTCCTGCCGATGACCTCGTCGATGAACCGCAAGTGGTCGGCGTAGGCGCCCACCGTCCCGCAGATCAGCCCGTCGGCGTCGCCCAGGCGCACCATCATGGCGCCGATCAGGGTCAGGCGGCGGCGCATTTCCACGCGCGCCATCTCCTTGGTGATGCCGCGGCGGCACATCAGCTCCCAATACGTCGTCCAGTACTGGTGGAAGCGTTCGTCGTAGTCCGGGTTACAGACTTCGACATCCTGGCCCAGCCGCAGGCGCAGGCCGAATTTCTCGATGCGCGCCGACAGCACCGCGGGGCGGCCCACCAGGATGGGGCGCGCCAGGCCCTCGTCGACGACGACCTGCACGGCGCGCAGCACGCGCTCGTCCTCGCCCTCGGTGAAGACGATGCGGGCCCGTCCGCCGTCGCGCACGATCTGCTTGGCCTGCGAGAACAGCGGCTTCATGAAGGCGCCGGAGTGGTAGACGAACTGCTGCAGCTGTTCGGCGTAGGCGTCCAGGTCGGCAAGCGGACGCGTGGCCACGCCGCTTTCCATGGCCGCCTTGGCCACCGCCGGCGCGATGCGCACGATCAGGCGCGGGTCGAACGGCTTGGGAATCAGGTAGTCGCGGCCAAACGAGATGTCGTAGGTGCCGTAGGCGGCGGCCACGACCTCGTTCTGCTCTTCGCGCGCCAGGTTGGCGATGGCCAGGACGGCCGCCTTTTCCATCTCGCGCGTGATGGTGGTCGCGCCCACGTCCAGCGCGCCGCGGAAGATGTACGGAAAGCACAGCACGTTGTTGACCTGGTTCGGGTAGTCCGAACGGCCGGTGGCCATGACGATGTCGTCGCGCACCGCGTGCGCGGCCTCGGGCAGGATCTCGGGATTGGGGTTGGCCAGCGCCAGGATCAGCGGGTTGGCCGCCATGGTGGCCACCATCTCGGGCTTGAGCACGTTGCCGGCCGACAGGCCCAGGAATACGTCCGCGCCCTCGATCACTTCGGCCAGGGTGCGGGCGTCGGTCGGCTGCGCGTAGCGCGCCTTGTCCGGGTCCATCAGGGCGGTGCGGCCCTGATAGACCGCGCCCTCGATATCGGTCACCCACACATGCTCGATGGGCAGGCCCAGGTCCACCATCAGGTCCAGGCAGGCCAGGGCGGCGGCGCCGGCGCCCGAGGTCACCACCTTGACCTGCGCAATATCCTTGCCCACCACTTCCAGGCCGTTGATGAACGCCGCGCACACGGTGATGGCGGTGCCGTGCTGGTCGTCGTGGAACACCGGGATCTTCATGCGCTCGCGCAGCTTGCGCTCGACCGTGAAGCACT
>Ga0180218_1000392_pt1 | contig 45348 bp, 42 predicted proteins | sample eDN3rd37CKraftBY_FD_151334 | JGI IMG/M metagenome (GOLD analysis project Ga0180218, IMG submission 151334) | Enriched backyard soil microbial communities from Emeryville, California, USA - eDNA 3rd pass 37_C Kraft BY (version 2) (version 2) | ecosystem: Environmental > Terrestrial > Soil >... | reverse complement strand
CAGGTGCCCGGTCACCGGCACCGAGCCGGGCGGACCGGCCTCCAGCGAACTCTCGGTGCGCAGCAGGTCGCCGATGCGGCGCAGCCCGACGCGGGCCTGCTGATAGCCGTCGAACACCTGCGACAGATGCTGGATCGGGCCGAACAGCAGGCTCAGGTACAGCACGAACGCCACCAGCACACCCGGCGTCGCCTCACCCGCCGCGACCTCCCGGGCACCGACGTACACGACCGCAGCCAGCGCCAGGTCCGACAGCATCGTGATGAACGGGAAGTACAGGGAGATCGCCCGCTGCGAGCGCATGCGGCTGCGACGGTAGGCGTCGGCGCGTTCGGCGAACCGCTGCGCGGCGAACGCCTCCCGCCGATAGGCCTGCGCGGCACGCAGACCGGTGACGTTCTCCTGGAAATCCGCGTTGACGATCGAGATCCGCTCGCGCGAGATCGCGTACGCCGACGACGACACCTTCCGGAACCAGAAGGTCGCGATCAGCAGCGGCGGCACCACCGCCAGCGCCACCAGCCCGAGCGAGACGTCGGTGACCAGCAGCGCCACGGAGATGCCGGTGACGGTGAGCACGCTGACCACCGCGGTCGACAGACCGGTCTGGATGAACGACGACAGTGCGTCGACGTCCGTCGTCATCCGGGTCATGATCCGCCCGGACAGTTCCCGCTCGTAGTAGTCGAGTCCGAGCCGCTGCAGATGCGCGTAGCTGCGCACCCGCAACCCGAACAGCACCCGTTCCCCGGCCCGGGCGGTGAGCACCGTCAGCACCGCCACCACCGCCCAGCCGAGCAGCGCGAGCAGCACCCCGGCGCCGACCGCGGCCCACAACCGGGAGGGATCGCCGGGCGTGACGCCCTGGTCGACGGCGTACTGCACGATCGAGGGGAACCCGATCGAGGTGAGGGATTCGACGATCAGGCACAGCACGACCGCGCCGAGCAGCAACCGGACGGGCCGCAGCGTCGTCCACAGCCGGAACCTCGGATCGGGGCGGCGCAGCGCCCGGGACTGCAGGTCGCGATGCCGGCCCGGGGTTTCGGTGGCCGGGGGCAGCGCCGCCACCGCGGCCCGGAGTTCCGGGGTGGGTGCGACGGAACCGAGCGCCCCGCTCATCGGGCCGCCGCCACCGCGTCCGCCACCGCCGGGGCCGCCGCCGCCCGGACCACCGCCGGGACCTGCCAGGGCAGGAGAGGCGGGGGACCTGCCGGCCTCGTCCGGGTCGGCCGTCACCTCCGGCCACAGCTGCTCGGCCGACGGTTCGGGCCCGGAGGCGAGGGGAGCGGTGTCGGGGTCGTCGTCGCCGGTGCCGGTGAGCAGCGCCCGGAACAGCGCATTGCGTTCCTCGAGTTCCTCGACGGTCCCGACGTCGACAATGCGACCCTCGTCGAGGACCGCCACCCGATCCGCGAGCGACAGGGTCGAGCGGCGGTGCGCGAGCACGAGGGTGGTGCGCCCGCGCTGTGCGCGCAGCGCCGCGAAGATCGCGGCCTCGGTTTCGGCGTCGACGGCGGAGGTCGCGTCGTCGAGGATCAGCACCCGCGGATCCAGCAGCAGTGCCCGGGCCAGCGCGACCCGCTGCCGCTGCCCGCCGGAGAGGGTCAGGCCGCGTTCCCCGACGACGGTGTCGTATCCGTCGGGCAGGTTCTCGACGAATTCGTCCGCGCGGGCCGCGACCGCGGCGGCCCGGATCTCGTCGGGGGTGGCGTCGGGCCGGCCCAGCGCGATGTTCGCGGCGATCGTGTCGGAGAACAGGAACGGTTCGTCGAACACGAGGCCGACGGCTTCACGCAGCTCGTCGCTGCGCAGCGAGCGCACGTCCAGCTCGAAGTCGTCGCCGGTCAGGCTCACCGACCCGGCGTCCGGCGCGTAGAAGCGCGGCAGCAGCAGCGACAGGGCGGTCTTGCCGGACCCGGCCGGGCCGACCACGGCGACGGTTTCGCCGGGAGTCACCTCGAGATCCACGCCGCGCAGCACGTCGCGACCGGGTTCGAATCCGAAGGTGACGTCGCGCAGCGCCAGCCCGAGCGGACCGGCGGGCAGCGGCACCGGGTGCGGCGGGTCCGCGACGTCGGGTTCGGCGTCGATCACCTCGTAGACGCGTTCGACGGCGGCGCGCGAGAGCTGCGCCATGATGATCACCGACGACAGCGTGCGGGTCGTCGCGCTCATCGTCGCCAGGTACGCGGTGAACGCGAGGAACGTGCCGACCGTCACGGTGCCGTGCAGCGCCAGCCACCCGCCGAGCGCGATGGTCGCGACCAGGCCGAGCTGCGGGATCGCACCCATCGGGGCGGTGAACCGGGCATTGACGCGGGCCGCGCGCATCCGTTCGGCGTACAGCGCCAGGCCGTGCCGTTCGAGCTGGTCGACCGCGCGGTCCTCCTGGCCGAAGCCCTTGACGACGCGCACACCGGTGACGGTTTCCTCGACGTGCTGGGCCAGGTCGGCGGCGCGTTGCTGCGCGGACCAGGTCGCGGCGAACAGTTTCGGCCGCACGGTCCGGACGATCAGCGCGATGACCGGCACGGTAACGACGGCGATGAGGGTCAGCAGCGGCGACAGTACCGCCATGATGACCAGCGCCAATACGAACTGCAGCAGGGCGCCCGCCGACATCGGCACCATCGCGAGCAGTCCCTGGACGAGCTGCAGATCGGTGATCGAGCGGGACACGACCTGTCCGGTGCGGATCTGGTCCTGGCCGCGTCCGTCGAGCCGCTGCAGCGACCCGAGCAGCCGCAGCCGCAGGTCGTGCTGGACGTTCAGCGACAGCTGTCCGGCGAGCATCCGGCGCCCGTACTGGCAGCCGAACCGGACCAGTGCACCACCGGCGATTCCCGCGGCGGCGACCCCGATCAGGTGCAGGTCGGCGCCCTGCGGGTGGGTGGCGCTGTCGAGTGCGAGTTTCGTCAGGAGCGGGAAGCCGATGTCGATGAGCGCGGCGACGACCGTCGCCAGCAGTGCGCCGATGGCGACGGCACGATGGCGGAAGGATTCGGTGCTCAGTCGGCGGATCCAGCCGGGGGACTGCGAGTCGTGTTGCATCGCTGCCGACATTAGCGCCAGGCGCCGACGGCGCCCGTGTGACTTTGTGGCGGTGGGGACCGCCACAAAGGCACACCGGCGCGAAGCGCCCGGTCAGCCCACGTCGCGGCTGCGGACCCGCCACCAGCCGAGCGCGCAGACGAGCAGCGTCCAGCCGATCAGCGCCAGCGGAGCCCCCGGCCAGCGAACGGCCATGTCGCCGGTTTCGGGAATGTCGATGACCCCGACGATCGTGTACCAGGTGAGCTGGACGGGAAGCAGGTCCGCGACCGCGCCCAGCCCGAGGCCGTGCAGGATCAGCGACACGATCAGCTCACCGAACGGCACCCACGCGGAGATCGCGAGCACGCTGCCGACCGTCGAACCGGTGAGCAGACCGAGCCCGGACCCCATGAGGGCCCACAGCGCGGCGCAGAGCATGCCGGTGGTGAGGACTGCCGCGAGCTGGCCGAAATCGGATCCGCTGGACGGGCCGCTGTCGCCGCCGGCGAACATCAGGACGGTCAGAACGGCCGCGATCTCCACGACCACGCAGTACAGCAGCCCGAACGCCGCGGCGGTGACGTACTTGGCGGCGACCACCCCGTCGCGACCGCGGGTGGTCAGGAACGTCGTCGCCATCGTCCGATGCTGGAATTCGGTGCCGCCGTTCACCGCGCCGAACACGGCCGCGAACAGGAACACCAGCGCCAACGCCAGCGCGATGCCGATCGCTGCCGACACGGTCGACGCGAAACCCTCACCGACGATGTCCTCGACCTGACGGGCGAGCGGCAGGGTCAGGGCACCGGTGAACAGCCCCACCACGACCGGCGCGATCCCGAGGATCCACCAGTAGCGCAACCCGAGGACCTTGCGGACCTCGGCGTTCAGAAGCGCGGTCAACGTTGGAATCCTCCCGGTCCGAAGGGCGGTTGGTGAGGTGCGGGCACGCCCGGCGGGTACTGCTGGGCCGGAGGCTGCTGGACGGGGTACGGCTGGGCGGGATACGGCGGGGCCGCCTGGCCGGCCTGCTGGTAGTGCTGCGGAGGGTAGTGCTGCGGTGGGTATCGGTCCTGCGGGTGCTGCTGCGGCGACTGGGGGATCGGCGGCGCATATCCGGGCGGGACATGGCCCGACGCAGGCGGTCCCGGCTGGTGGTAGCCGTGCGTCGCGGCGTAGCGACCGCTGGTCATGGACAGGAACACCTGCTCGAGATCGACGTGTTCGACGTGCGTGCCGAAGATCGTGACCTTCTGCTCGGCCGCGAGCGCCGCGATCCGTTCGGGATCGGCCCCGACGACCGCGAGCCGCCCGTCGCCCTGGATCTGCGCGTCCGTGATGCCGGCGGCCGCCAGGGCCGCCGCGAGACGGGCCGGGTCGGAACAGGCCACCAGGACACGCGAACGGTAGGCGTTGCGCAGATCCGCGGTGCTGCTCTGATGCACGAGCGTGCCGTTGGAGACGATCACCAGGTGGTCGGCCATCTGCTCGACCTCCCGCAGGATGTGGCTCGACACCAGCACCGTGCCGCCGGATCGGGCATACGACTGCAGGAATTCGCGCAGCCAGGCCATGCCCTCCGGATCGAGGCCGTTCGCCGGTTCGTCGAGGACCAGGTAGCGGGGTTGCCCCAGCAGCGCGGTCGCCAGCGCCAGCCGTTGGCGCATCCCGAGGGAGAACTCGCCGGTGCGCCGGGTCGCGACCGAACCCAGGCCGACCAGGTCGAGGGACGCCCGCGCTTGCGAGAGCGGCACCCGCATCGCCGTGCAGTACACCTCGAGATGGGTGAGCGCCGTGTGCTTCGGGTGCGCGCCCTGCGCGTCGAGGACGGCACCGACGACCCGCCCCGGCTGCGGCAACGACGAGTACGGGACGCCGTCGATCAGCGCGATTCCCGCAGTCGGGCGCACCAGGCCCAGCAGCATCCGCAGCGTGGTGGTCTTCCCGGATCCGTTGGGCCCGAGGAAACCGGTGATCGATCCGGGCGGCACCGTGAACGACAGGTTGGAGACGGCCGGAATGTTCCTGTACGTCTTGGTCAGCCCCTGCACGGCGATGCCCGGCGGCGGCCCGGAACCGGGGAACGCATCGGGCGCCTGCGCGAACTGTGCGGTCAAGAACTTCCCCCGTCTCTGCCGGTCCACGTGGTCGTCGCGAGCCTACGTGCCCGCCTCCCCGGCGGCGAGACGCCGGTGCTCGAGGAACGGCAGCACCGCGCCGAGGAACTCGGTGGGTGCCTCGAGCTGGGGGCAATGCCCGGCGTCGGGGATGATCACCACCCGCCGGTCCGGTCCGCCGACGACGCGGCGAGCCGCCCGCGCCGGCGTGAGCCGATCGTGCGCACCCCACAGCAACAGCGTCGGCATCGTCAGCGCGTGCACCATCTCCGGTATCGGGAGTCTCCCGAGTTCACGCACCGCGGTCCGGCCGACCCTCAGCATTGTGTCCATCCGCCGCCGGTCGGCGAAGTTCGCGGTGAACGCGGACAGCGTGGCCGCATCCATCCGTTCCGGCCGGTGCAGCGCCGCCCGCGTGTACAGCTCGCCGATCATCCGCTGCATCACCGGCATCGGAACCGGCCGGGACATCATCCGGGACATCAGGTCCAGGGGAAGCCGCGCGCTCTCCGTCCAGACCCGCGGAATTCCGGCCAGGCCCGGCATGTCCGACAGCACCACCCGGTCGGTTCGTTTCGGATGCACCGACGCGAACGCCAGCGCCGTGACCGCACCGAGCGAGTTGCCGATCAGCGCGACCGGTTCGGTGCGGTCCGCGACGAGATCCGCGACGGTGTCGACGTAGTGGTCGAACACCGGTGCCCGCCACTGCGCGTAGCTGCGACCGAACCCCGGTAGATCCACGGTGAGCACCCGGTACCGCTCGGCGAGTTCCGGTTCCACCTTGCACCATGTGCCGCCGTGATCGGAGTAGCCGTGCAACAGCACGACGGTCCGTGAGCCGGTACCCGACTCGCGGACGTACACCGACGGCGCGGACATGTCAGGGACCGGTCGATGCGGCGCTCGGCAGGGCACCCACCGTGCCGGGTTCGAGCGCGGCGGGGGCATCCGGCCACTGCGCGGGCGGCGGACCGAACGCGGTACGGGCGTTGCTGATGGTGCGCTTGCCGAGCGCGCGGTTACCGGCGCCACCGATGACCGCCCCGATTCCGGCGGGCACCAGCTTGCCGAGGATCAGCGCGCTGCGCTTGGCGAAGTACTTGCGGATGAACTTCTTGACCAGCGAATTGTTGAGCATCCTCAGCTGGGAGCCGGGGATCTTCCCGGTGATCGCCGACGTCCAGTTCTTCATCGTCGTGCCGGTCGCCTTGCTCACCACCTCCATGCCGGTCTCACCGAGGGCCACGGCCAGGACGAGCGCGCGGCGCTGCTCGTGATCCTGCGGGTGGACGCCGTGCACCGACGCGACGGCGAGGGTCAGCAGTGCCGACGCCTCGAGGAAGAACATCGTCTCGGCGCCGACCGCCCCGACCGCGGTGAGGGTTCCGACTCCGGGGAACGCGGCGGTCGCACCGACCGCGGATCCGCTGCCCGTGACCCCGGTCAGGAACATCTTCTCGAGACGTTCGATGATCTGCGCGGGCGACTCGTCGGGATGCGCCCGGCGGACCCGGTCGACGTACTTCGCCACCGCGGGGCCCTGCAGCCTGCTGCCGTTGTCGAGCAGCGTGACGAGGAACTTCTCGATCGGCCCGGATTTTTCGCTCATCGGTTCGCCTTTCGTGTCGCCCCCTGTGTGTCGCCGTCTTCGTGTCGCGGAGGCACATCCGGGGGTGCACGGCCGACTATAGATATTTCCGGCGACGAGCCGGTGGGATTGCGACCGGACCGCGCCTACGCTGGCGATTGTGCCGGGGGTCTCCGACGGAGCGCGACGGCGGCCGGCGCCGCCGTTGCGGCCGTACGTGCGCTGGTACGACGGCTACCGCCTCACCGGTTTCCCCGCAGGCGAGCATCTGGGACTGCCGTCGCAGGACCTGACGGTCGTGCTGACGATCGGCGAACCCCTCGACCTCGCCCGCGCCGCCGCTCCCGGACAGCAGCCGGGCCGGTTCCGGGCACTCGCCGGCGGCCTCACGACGTCACCGGTGACGATCGCGCACGACGGCAACCAGCACGGCATCCAGCTGGCGCTCACCCCGGCCGGTGCCCGCGCCCTGCTCGGCGTCCCGGCCGGGGCACTCGGCGCGTGGGTCGTCGACCTGGAGGACGTGCTCGGCGCCGACGCGCGGGAGTTGCAGGACCGCATCGCCGCGGCCGAGGAATGGCCGGAGCGGTTCGCGGTGCTCGACGACGTGCTCGGCCGCCTCGAACGCCGCGACCGGCGCGCCGGCGGTGTCGAGCCCCGGCTCGCGCGGGCGTGGCAGCAGCTGACCTCCCCTGGAAGCGCCGGGGTGCGGGCGGTCGCCGACGACATCGGCTGGAGCCGCCGCCACCTGACCGGCCGATTCACCGCCGAATACGGGGTCGGGCCCAAGGACGCGGCGCGGCTGGCGCGGTTCGACCGCTCCCGCAGGCTGCTGCGCACCCCCGGCCGGCACCGTCTCGCGGACGTCGCGGTGCGCGCGGGCTTCTACGACCAGGCGCACCTGGCCCGCGACTGGCGCGACCTCGCCGGGGTACCCCCGTCGCAGTGGATGGACGACGAGGTGTTCCCAATCGTCCAAGACGGGGAACCGTCGACGGACGGAGGATCTGTGACATGACTACCGACGACATGACTACCGACGACATGGCCACGACAACCACCACGACAGCAGTGTTTCCCTGCTTCACCTACGACGACGCACGCGGCGCCATCCGCTTCCTCGTCGACGCGTTCGGGTTCGTCGAGACGGCCGTGTACGGCGAGGGCGACCGCGTCGACCACGCGGAACTGACCTGGCCGTACGGCGGCGGCATCATGCTCGGCTCGGCCGGCCGAGACGACAGTGCGATCGACCTGCCCGCCGGCGTCGGCGCGGCTTATCTCGTCGTGCCCGACGACGCGAAGGTCGACGCTCTGTACGACCGGGCCCTCGCGCACGGCGCGACCGTCACGCGCGGCATCCGCGACGAGGACTTCGGATCGCACGGATTCACGTGCCGCGACCCGCAGGGCGTCCACTGGAGTTTCGGCACCTACAGGGGTGAGGCCGCCAGCGGCGAGTGACCGCTCGGGACCTGTTCGGCCGGCTGGGGAGGGAGCGGCGGTGTGCCGTCCCCGAACGGCCGGCCACCGAGCGCTTCGCGCCCGTGCGGGGTGAGCCAGCCGGACAGGTCCGGCCCCTTCGGCACGATCCCGGTGGGGTTGATATCGGTGTGCACGAGGTAGTAGTGCTGCTTGATCTGCACGAAGTCGATCGTGTCGCCGAACCCGGGTGTGGTGAACAGGTCCCGCGCATACGCCCACAGCGCGGGGAACGCGGGGAGCGGGTTGCGGTTGCACTTGAAGTGCCCGTGATAGACCGCGTCGAACCGGGCGAGGGTGGTGAACAGCCGCACGTCCGCCTCGGTGATGGTGTCGCCCACCAGGTACCGGCGCGTGGTGAGCCGGTCCTCGAGCCAGTCGAGCCGCGCGAACAGGGCGTCGAACGCCTCCTCGTAGGCGTGCTGTGATCCGGCGAAACCGCACCGGTAGACCCCGTTGTTCACGTCCCGGTACACCAGTTCGGCGACCTCGTCGATCTCGGCGCGAAGTGCCTCCGGATACAGGTCGGGGGCGCCCGGCCGGTGGAACCGGGTCCACTCGGTGGACAGGTCGAGGGTGATCTGCGCGTAGTCGTTGGTGACGACCTGCCCGGTGCTCACCTCCACGATCGCCGGGACGGTGATGCCGCGCGAATATTCGGGGTCCCGCGCGAAGTACGCCTCCTGGAGTCGCTCGATGCCGAGCACCGGGTCGACCCCTCCGGGATCGAGATCGAACGTCCAGCTGCGCCGGTCGTGCGTCGGACCGCACAGTCCCAGCGACAACGCATCCTCGAGTCCCAGCAGCCGTCGCACGATCAGCGCGCGGTTCGCCCACGGGCAGGCCCGCGCCGCGATCAGCCGATAGCGACCGGCCTCGACCGGATATCCGTCCCGGCCGTCCGCGGTGATCCGCGTCGTCACGTAGCGGGTGTCGCGGTTGAACTCACCGGCTTCGACGTAGCTGCTGCTGCGGGAATCGGAGTGTTCGGTCACGGGATTTCCTTCCCTGCGGAGTTGACTACACGCTAGCGCCGCAGCTGCACCGTCAGGTGGCTTCCGCACTCCTCGTATCCCAGTACCGCCGCCAGACCGCGCCCGGCGAGATTGTCGCGGCGGACCCGGCACTGCGGAATCAGTCCCGCGTCCAGGGCCTCGTGTGTCGCCAGGGTCGCGACGGTCGAGGCCAGACCCAGCCGCCGATGTTCGGGGACGGTCAGCGCCACCACGTCGGCGAGGATCGAGTGGACTTCGCCGTATCCGGCCGCGGACAGCGGCCGGTGGTCGTCGTCGAGAAGGACGAACACGCGGTCGCCGTCGGCGGGGGTGGCATCGATCGTGTCGTCCGGCGGGCAGCGCCGCCGCAGTTCGGCGAGGTCGCGGGCGTCGTGCGAGATCAGCGGATCCCGCACCCGGCTCGCATCGATCCAGTCCGCGCAGTAGTGCAGCACGTGGCTCCGGGCGCCGTGCCCGCCCGTCGCCTCCCGGACCGTCGCCGCGTCGAGCGCTTCGGCGGGAATGCGGTCGACGGCCGCGACCGCGTCACCGGGACCGACGACGGCCGTCGTCTCACCCAGACGCAGAACCTGCAGCCGGTCGGCGGTATCGTCCACGCGCACCACACGCCCACCCGCGGTGAGCGCGTGGTCGTCGAGAGCGAGTTCACGGCACCACGCCAGCTGCACGATGTCCAGGAGATGTCGTTCCACGCGGCTACCGTAGACCCGCGTAGTGGAAGGAGCGTTCGTGAACACCAGATCCGGAGAATGGCCCGCGCTGTGGGCGCTGTGCCTCGGGTTCTTCATGATCATGGTCGACGGCACCATCGTGGCCGTCGCCAACCCCGTGATCATGCGAGAGCTCGACGCGGACATCAACTCCGTGGTGTGGGTGACGAGCGCGTATCTGCTGGCGTACGCGGTGCCGCTGCTCGTCACCGGCCGCCTCGGCGATCGCTTCGGTCCCAAACGCATCTACCTGGCGGGTCTGGTGCTGTTCACCGCCGCGTCGTTGTGGTGCGGTCTGTCCGGCACCATCGCGGTCCTGATCCTGGCGCGGGTCTTCCAGGGACTCGGTGCGGCACTGATGTCGCCGCAGACGATGGCGATCATCACCCGCATCTTCCCGCCGGACCGGCGCGGCGCCGCGATGGGCATGTGGGGTGCCGTGGCCGGTGTCGCGAGCCTCGTCGGGCCGCTCGCCGGCGGTGGTCTGGTCGACGGTCTGGGCTGGGAGTGGATCTTCTTCGTCAACGTCCCCGTCGGCGTCCTCGCGTTCGTGATGGCGGTGCGGCTGGTGCCGAACCTGGAGACGCACTCGCACACCTTCGATCTGCCCGGTGTCGCGCTCAGCGGCGCGGGCATGTTCCTGCTGGTGTTCGGCATCCAGGAGGGCAATTCCTACGACTGGTCCGCGAAGGTGTGGGGCTGCATCGCGGCCGGTGTGGTCCTGCTCGTGGTGTTCGTTCTGTACCAGGGGCGGATGCGCGGTGAGCCGCTCGTGCCCCTCGAGCTGTTCCGCGACCGCAACTTCTCGCTCGCGAACATCGGGATCGTGGCGATCGGTTTCACCGTCACCGCGATGACGCTGCCGCTGATGTTCTACGCACAGGCGGTGCGCGGCCTCAGCCCGACCGGTTCGGCGCTGCTGATGGTGCCGATGGCGGTGTTCACCGGCATCCTCGCACCGTTCGTCGGCCGCCTCGTCGACCGGGTGCATCCGCGCTACATCGCGGGAACCGGGTTCGCGTTGCTGGCGATCTCGCTGGTCTGGCTGTCGGCGGTGATGACACCGGATTCGCCGACGTGGTCGCTGCTGCTGCCGTCGGCGCTGATGGGTGTCGCCATGACCGGGATCTGGTCGCCGCTGTCGGCGACCGCGACGAACCACCTGGCGCCGCAGCAGGCCGGTGCCGGTTCCGGTGTGTACAACACCGACCGGCAGATCGGTGCGGTGCTCGGCAGCGCCGCGATGGGTGCGCTCATGACCTCCCGGCTCGCCGCGGAGGGACTCGGGGGAGGCGGCAGCTCCGAGATGAACACGGGCGTGATGCCCGAGCAGTTGCACGAGCCGTTCTCGACGGCCATGGCCCAGTCGATGTGGCTGCCGGCAGCGGTGCTCCTCGTCGGACTCGTCGCGTCGCTGTTCTTCGCGCGGCCGCACACTCAGGTGAAGCAGCCGGTGGTCCCCGAATCGGACACTGTGGACGCCACACACAGTTGAGGCGACCGAACCCACCCCGAAATGTGATGCACGCCATATAGTGCGAGGCACGCAGACGATCGGAGGTGGCGATGTCGCCGGCGTTGGTCAGATTTTCCGGTGGTGCCGCATGGCTGCGCGACGAACGCGTCACCCGGCACGCGGGGGTCTTCCGATACGAGGGGCTCGAGCCGTGCCTGGCCGAACTCCTCGACCGCAGCGCCTTGCGGTTCGCGCAGCGCACCGCCGCCGTCGACCGGGCCGGTCGCGGCATCACCTACCGCGAACTGTGGGCTGCCGCCGCCCGCGTCGCCGGCGGCCTGCTGGACCAGGGTGTCGGCCCGGCGGACCGCGTCGTCGTGCACTACCGGAACGGATTCGACTGGCTCCACGCGTTTCTCGGCGTCGTCCTGGCCGGTGGTGTCCCGGTCCTGCCGGATCCGACGTGCAGCGACGCCGAACTCGAGTGGATCGTCGCCGACAGCGGCGCGATCGTCATGCTCGACGGGAAGGTGCCCGACGGGGTCGCCTTCCTCGACGGCGGTGCCTCGCCCGAGGAGCTGGCCCTGCTCTACTACGTGCGCAAGTGCGGCGGGGGGCTGCACGGTGTCGAATTGACCAACGAGAACATCCTGTCCACCATCGAAGCGGTCGTCCACGCGATGGATCTCGGCGTCGGTGGCGTGCGGACCGTGATCACCGCGCCGCTGTCCACCGCCGTCGGATGCGGTGTGCAACTGCTGCCCACCCTGTCGGTCGGTGGCACCGTCGTCGCGGCCGGGGCGCGCGGCATCCGGGTGCCGTGGCGCCACCTGCGCGCCTCGTTCCCGACGGCCCGCTGCGTGCGCGGCTGGGGGGTCGCGGAGACCGGCGGGATCGGACTGGTGCTGCCGATCGAGGCTCGGCAGCGGCATCCCCGCAGCATCGGGATTCCGTTCGGCGGAATGGAGGTCGCGTTGCTCGGCCCCGATGCCGAACGCGGCGTGGGTGAACTGCTGTGCCGCGGCCCGAGTGTGGCCCGCCGGTACTGGAACGATCCGCAGGGCACCGCCGAGACGTTCGGCGACGGCTGGTTCCGCACCGGCGACCAGGTCGAGATCGACGAAGACGGGTTCGTCACCCAGCTAGCGGTACGGGTCTCGTGATGTGACGCGGACTCGGGTATACACCTGATGTGCCGCGACCCACACCCGGGTCGGCGCATCCGATCCGCTCAGTGGAGGTATACGCACATGTCCGATGTGGTCTTGTCCGAGCGTCGTGGTCGAGTACTGGTCATCACCATCAACCGGCCCGACGCCCGCAACGCCGTCAACGCCGCCGTGAGCCACGGACTGGCCGAAGCGATCGACGAACTCGACGGCGACGACGACCTCTCGGTCGGTGTCCTCACCGGTGCCGGCGGAAACTTCTGCGCCGGCATGGATCTCAAGGCGTTCGTGGCCGGCGAGAACGTCGTGGTCCCGGGCCGGGGAATGGGTTTCACCGAGCAGCCGCCGCGCAAGCCGCTGATCTCCGCGGTCGAGGGCTACGCGCTCGCGGGCGGCACCGAACTGGTGCTGGCGACCGACCTGGTCGTCGCGGCCCGGGACGCCAAGTTCGGCATCCCCGAGGTCAAGCGCGGACTCGTCGCCGCCGGTGGCGGTCTGCTGCGCCTGCCGAAGCGCATCCCGTACCAGAAGGCACTCGAACTCGCCCTGACCGGCGACAGCTTCACCGCCGAGGAAGCGTACGGTTTCGGGTTCGTCAACACGCTCACCGAGCCGGGTGGCGCGCTCGACGGTGCGCTCGCACTCGCCGGGCGCATCACCGCCAACGGCCCGCTCGCGGTCGCGGTGACCAAGCAGATCGTCGCGGCCGCCGCGGACTGGTCGTCCGACGAGGCGTTCGCGAAGCAGATGGAGATCGCCGGTCCGGTGTTCGTGTCGGAGGACGCCCGCGAGGGTGCGACGGCGTTCGCCGAGAAGCGCGCCCCCGTCTGGAAGGGGCGCTGACCTCACCGCGGTGCCCGTCCGGTGACGGGCGGGCACCGCGGTACCGGGAGTCCGGGAGGAGCCGAACGCATGAGCGCCGAACTGCACGTGCACATCGAGGGCACGCTCGAACCCGAGCTGATCTTCGCGCTGGCCGAGCGCAACGAGGTGTCCCTGCCGTATCGCGATATCGCCGATCTACGTTCGCGGTACGAGTTCACCGATCTCGGTTCGTTCCTGGAGTTGTACTACGCCAACATGCAGGTGCTGCGCACGGCGCAGGACTTCGCCGATCTCACCCGCGCGTACCTGGCGCGCGCGGCGGACGCGGGCGTGACCCGCGCCGAGTTCTTCTTCGACCCGCAGGCCCACACCAGCCGCGGCGTGCCGCTGCGTGAGGTCGTCGACGGGCTCGCCGACGCCGTCGCCGGCAGCGGCCGCGAGTTCGGGGTCGATGCCGCGATGATCGCGTCGATCGTGCGGGACCGTCCCGTGCAGGAGGCCGGTGAGGTGTTCGGTGAGCTGCTGCGGCTGCACGCCCCGATCATCGGTCTCGGTCTCGACTCCGCCGAGGTCGGCCATCCACCCTCGTTGTTCGAGGACGTGTTCGCCCGTGCCCGCGCCGAAGGTCTGCACGTCGTCGCGCACGCCGGTGAGGAGGGACCGCCGGACTATGTCCGTCAGGCGCTGGATCTGCTCGGCGCCGAACGCATCGACCACGGCATCCGGTCACTCGAAGATCCCGAACTGGTGGCGCGGCTCGTCGACGAGCAGGTGCCGCTCACCGTCTGCCCGCTGTCGAATGTGCGCCTGGGCGTGGTGGATTCGATCGAGGAGCACCCGTTGCGCCGCATGCTCGACGCGGGCCTGCTGGTCACCGTCAACTCCGACGACCCCGCCTATTTCGGCGGCTACGTCGACGACAACTTCGCGGCACTGCACACCGGGCTGGGCCTGACCTACGCCGAACACGACACGCTGGTGCGCAATTCGCTCGAGGCCGCCTTCACCTGAGGGCGTTCGCCTCGATGCCGAACACCCGCTCGAGGTACGGGTTGGCGAACCTGCCGTCCGGGTCGACGCGTTGCCGCACGGCGAGGAAGTCGTCGAACTTCGGGTACGCGGGCCGCAGATCGTCGGCGGTCCGCTCGTGGAGCTTGCCCCAGTGCGGCCGGCCGTCGACGTCGCGCACGATCTTCTCGACGGTCGCGAAGTAGTCGCGGTGGTCGCGCCGGTGGAACTCGTGCACCGCGACATAGGCGGTGTCGCGACCGTACGCGGTGGACAGCCACACATCGTCGGCGGCGGCGAAGCGCACCTCGATCGGAAATGCGACCTGCCGGCCGGTGCGTTCGAGGCCGCGGGCGATGTCGGCGAGCACGCCGGGGAGTGCGTCCACCGGGATCGCGTACTCCATCTCCCGGAACCGCACGCGCCGCGGGGAGGCGAACACCGCGTAGCTGCGGTCGGTGAACTCGCGGGGTGACAGGGCCCGGCCGGCCAGGTTGTTGATGCGGGGAATCAGTCCCGGCGCCTGCGCCCCGACGTACTGCAGCGCGCCGAACAGGCCGTTGGAGAGCAGTTCGTCGTCCACGAGACCGCGGATCCGGCCGATCGGCGCGGTCGGTTCGGTTCCCTCGAGCCGGATGTTGCGCTTGGTCAGGACACGGTCGGTGTGCGGGAACCAGTAGAACTCGAAATGGTCCACGCCGAGCCGGTCCTCGTCGAGGGTCGCGAGCGTTTCGGTGAGGGTCGCGGGCCCCTCCGCCGCGTGCAACCGGTACGCGGGCACGCAGTCGAGCGTCAGGGAGGTGAGGATGCCGATGGAACCGACACCGAGGCGCGCCGCCTCGAACAGTTCCGGCTCGGTGGTGGGGGAGCAGTGCACGACGCGTCCGTCCGCGAGCACGATGGTCGCCGCGCGCACCTGGGTGGCCAGGCCGCCGAATCCCGCTCCGGTGCCGTGGGTTCCGGTGGAGACGGCACCGGCGATCGACTGCACGTCGATGTCGCCGAGGTTCGCCAGCGCCAGGCCGTGCGACCACAGCAGGAGGTTGAGATCGTGCAGGCGGGTGCCGGCGCCGACGGTGACGAGCGCACCGGTCGCGGTCGGTTCGACCCGCTCGATCCCGGCGATCCGGTCGAGCGAGACGAGGACGCCGTCGGTGACCGCCGCGCCGGTGAACGAATGCCCGGCGCCGACCGCCTTGACCCGCTCGCCGCGTTCGGTGGCGCGGGTGACGAGGGCCGCGACCTCCTCGGCGCCGGCAGGAGTCTCGAATGCGCGAGGTGTCGCGCGCTCGGTGCGCGCCCAGTTGCGCCAGGTAGCCATGACCCACATCGTCCTCTTGGACGACCGTCCAGGTCAAGGGTTGTGGGCTGGTCGCGTTCGCCCCGGAGCCGGCCCCGAGCCTCTACGATCGGGGAATGCTGAACCGGATGCCCGCAGACGAGCGTCGCGCCCAGCTGATCGAATCCGCACTCGATCTCGCGGAGCGCGGGGGAGTCGGCGCGGTCACGGTGCGGGCGGTCGCGGAGAACGCCGGTGTGTCCCTCGGCGTGGTGCACTACTGCTTCGAGAGCAAGGAAGCGCTCGTCGTCGCGATGGGAGAAACCCTCATCCGCCAGCTCAGCGAGACTCTGCACGTCGCGTTCGATCTGCCGCACGACGGCCCGGATCCGCAGGGGATACGCGGGCTCCGGCAACTCCTGTACGCGGGGCTCAACGCGATGTGGCCGATGATCGAGGCGACCGCGAACCGCCAGATCCTCACCTACGAGATCACCACCTATTCGCTGCGGCAGCGGGCCTCGGACTCCGAGCCCGGCGGCCGGATCGCCGCCGAGCAGTACCGGATCATGGACGTCGAGGCGTGCCGGTTCCTCTCCGACTGCGCCGAACGCACCGGGACGACGTGGACCGAACCGATCGAGGACATCGCCCGGATGGCGCTGGCGATGATCGACGGCCTGGTGCTGCGCTGGCTCGTCGATCGCAACGGCGAGTTCATCGTCGCCGAACTCGACGACATGGCCGGGATCATCGCCTCCCGTGCGACCGAGAAGTCCTGAACGAACACCGCTCGGGATGAACGCCCCGTCCGGCGAGCAAGGAACTGGACAAGCGTCCATTCCGGTGTTCGACTTGTTCCCCGACGCTTGCCCGTCCCTGCCTCGACGATTGGACCCGCCGTGACTTCGCCCCTCGACCGGCTCGACACCGCGACCGCCGACCTCGATCCGCCCTTCGCCGCCGCCGACCTGGGCACCGTGCGCCGCAACGCAGCCGACCTGATCCGGCGCGCAGGCGGTACGCCTGTGCGGGTTGCGAGCAAATCGGTCCGCTGCCGCGCGATTCTCGAGGAGGTCCTGGGTGCCGACCTGACCGGCTCGAACGGCGCCTTCCGGGGCATCATGGCGTATTCGCTGCGCGAAGCGCTGTGGCTGGTCGAGCGCGGTGCACGCGACGTACTGCTCGGCTATCCGACGGTCGATCGCGGTGCGCTCGCCGAACTGGCCTCGCGACCCGAGGCGCTCGACGCGATCACCCTGATGATCGACTCCACCGCCCAGCTCGGGCTCGCGCGCGACGCGTTCGGCAGCGGCCGGGTGCGCCCGCGGGTGTGCCTCGACATCGACGCGTCGCTGCGCATCGGCCCCGTGCACCTGGGGGTGCGCCGCTCCCCGCTGCGCGGTCCGGACGACGCCGCGCAACTCGCCCGGTGCGCGACCACCGCCGGATTCTCCGTCGTCGGGGTCATGTTCTACGAGGCCCAGATCGCCGGCCTGCCCGATTCGTCGCTGCCCGTGCGGCTGGTCAAGCGGGCGTCGGCGCAGGAACTCGCGACCCGCCGTCGCATCGTCGTCGACGCCCTCCGGGCCACGGTCGGCGACCTCGAGATCGTCAACAGCGGCGGCACCGGCTCGCTCGAAGTGAGTTCCGCGGATCCGGTTGTCACCGAGGTGACCGCCGGATCCGGGTTGTACGTGCCGACCCTGTTCGACCGCTACCGTGCCTTCACGCCGCATCCCGCGCTGTTCTTCGCGCTCCCCGCGGTGCGCAAGCCGGCCCCGGCCGTCACCACCCTGTTCGGCGGCGGCTACATCGCGTCCGGGCCCGCCGGGGCGTCGCGCGTGCCGAAGCCGGTGCATCCGGCGGGCCTGCGGCTGCTGCGCAACGAGGGGGCGGGGGAGGTGCAGACGCCGGTCACCGGGCGCGCCGCGTCGGACATCCCGATCGGCGGTCGCGTCTGGCTCCGGCACGCCAAGGCGGGCGAGCTGTGCGAACGGTTCACACACCTGCACCTCGTCGACGAGGACGGCTCACGCCACACCGTCCCGACCTACCGCGGTGAGGGCCACTGCTGGTGACCTCTCGTGCCCGTGCGCGTTTCCGGTAGCGGGGGCTACCGAAAACACGCACGAGGGGCAGGACCGAGAATGAGGCAATGCCGTTCATCGCCGGGGCCACGGGCCGACTCCACTACCGATCCTGGAACACCGACGCGGCCGACGCCGCCGTCGTCTTCGCGCACGGGATGGGTCAGCACAGCGGTCACTACCACCGGTTCGCCGCCGGTCTGGCCGCCGACCGCATCGGGCTGTGGGGCCTCGACCTGGCCGGCCACGGACTGTCGGAGGGACAGCCGGGGGAGCCGGGGGACGTCGCCGCGCACGCGGCCGATCTCGCCGAGATCACCGGTCTCGCCGAGCAGGACGAACTGCCGCTGGTGGTGATGGGACATTCGCTGGGTGCCGCGACGGTCCTGGCGCTGTTGCGCACCGAGGCGCCCCGGTTCCGCGGTGTGGTGCTGTGCGGGACGCCGCGCACCGCGACCGTTCCCGCGACCGCGGAGGTCCTGAGGTCCGCGGGCCTGCCGACGCTGGCGGTGCACGGCGTCGACGATCGGCTCGCTCCGATCGACCCGGTCCGCGACTGGGCCGCCACCGTGCCGGGGCTCGAGCTGCGCGAGTACCCGGACGCCGGGCACGACCTGCTGCACGAGCCGGTGCACCGCACGGTGACACGCGACGTCGCGGAGTTCGTGCTCGCGGTGACGGGCCCGGAACGCCGATGAGCGGATGTGCCTCCCGTGGAGGGGAAGCACATCCGCTCAGGACCGGACGAGGGCGATCAGCCGTAGATCGCGGCGATCTCGGCGCCGTGCACCTCGTGGATGATGTTGCGCTTGAGCTTGAGCGTCGGGGTCAGCTCACCGGATTCGACGCTGAAGTCCACGTCGAGGATGCGGTACTTCTTGATCGCCTCGGCCTTGGAGACCTTCTTGTTGGTCTCGGCGACCGCGGCGTCGATCTCGGCGATCAGATCCGGGTTCTTGATCAGGTCGGCCACGGTGGCGTCGGCCGGAACGTTGTTGCGTTCCTTCCAGCCGGGGAGCGCCTCGGGGTCGAGGGTGATGAGCGCGCCGATGAACGGCTTGCCGTCGCCGACGACGATGACCTGGCTGATCAGCGGGTGTGCCCGCAGCGAGTCCTCGAGGACGGCCGGGGCGACGTTCTTGCCGCCCGCGGTGACGATGAGTTCCTTCTTGCGGCCGGTGATCGAGATGAAGCCGTCGGCGTCGAGGGTGCCGATGTCGCCGGTGTGGAACCAGCCGTCGCGGATGGCTTCCTCGGTGGCCTTGTCGTTCTGCCAGTAGCCCTCGAACACGACGGGGCCCTTGAGCAGCAGCTCGCCGTCCTCGGCGATCTTCGCGGCGTGGCCGTTGAACGGGCGGCCGACCGTGCCCACCTTCTGGTTGCCCGGCGTGTTCATGATGATGCCGCCGGTGGTCTCGGTCAGGCCGTAGCCTTCGAGGACGTTGATGCCGACGCCGCGGAAGAAGTGGCCGAGGCGGGCACCGAGCGCGGCACCACCGGACACCGCGGACGTGGCCTGGCCGCCGAGCGCGGCGCGCAGCTTGCCGTAGACGAGCTTGTCGAACAGGGCGTGCTTGAGCTTGAGTCCGAGACCCGGACCGCCGGTCTCGAGCGCCTGGCTGTATTCGATGGCGGTGTCGGAGGCCTTCTCGAAGATCTTGCCCTTGCCGCCGTCGTAGGCCTTCTGCTTCGCGGAGTTGTACACCTTCTCGAACACGCGGGGCACGGAGAGGATGAAGTTCGGCTTGAACACGGCGAACTGGTCGAGCAGCGTGGTCAGGTCCGAGGTGTGCGCGACGGTGACCTTGCTGTCGAACGCCGCGAACGAGATGAGCCGGGCGAACACGTGCGCGAGCGGCAGGAACAGCAGGGTGCGGTTGCCCGGCACCATCGCATCCGGCAGCTGGATCGCCGCGGCGGCCGACTCGGCGTACAGGTTGCGGTGCTTGAGCTGCACGCCCTTCGGGCGGCCCGTGGTGCCGGAGGTGTAGATGAGCGTGGCCGCGGACTCGGCGGTGACCGACTTGCGGCGCTCCTCGACCTGTTCGTCGGTGATCGCGGTGCCGCGGGCGATCAGTTCCTCGACCGCACCCTTGGCGCCGTCGCCGGGGGCGATGCGCAGGACCTCGCGGACGGTCGGCGCCCCCTCGGCGACCTCCTTGACGACCGCGGCGAGCTCGTCGTTCTCGACGATGAGCAGCGACGTCCCGGAGTCCTCGAGGATCCACTGGGACTGGTCGGCGGACGAGGTCTCGTAGATCGCGACGGTGGCCCCCCCGGCCGTCCAGATCGCGTAGTCGAGGAGAACCCACTCGTAGCGGGTCGACGACAGGATTGCGACGCGGTCGCCGAGCTCGATACCGGAGGCGATCAGGCCCTTGGCGACGGCGCGGACCTGCGCGGCGAACTCCTTCGCGGTGACCTTGGTCCACGTGCCGTCGACCAGGCGCTCGAACGGCACGAAGTCGGGCGACTCCTTTTCGTGCCGGAAGACGGAATCCGCCATCGATGCGTCCTCGGGAATCGAGAACGACTGCGGCACGGAAATCTCACTCACTGCTGACCCCTCCATCGTTTTACCTTGGGATGTGCATTGCATCACAGGTTAGGGCGTTTTGCACCTGTCGAGCTGCCCGTTATGCACTGTTTTCGCGGGTCGTGGAGGAGTGATTTGTGTTACTTCGGGTACCGGGGGTTACTCGCCGGTAGTCAATGACGCAGGTCACTGGGGTTTCAGCAGCTCGGTCGCTTCCGAATCGGTCAATTGGTGAAAATCTTCGTAGGCCGCACCGACACTGTCCTGATCGGTCGGCTGCTCCGGGCAGACCACCTCGTCCGCGACCGTCCGTATCCGTCGAACCGCCTCCGGAGAGGCGACGGGAATCGCCACGACGACCCGCTCGGCACCTTCGGCGCGGGCGGCCAGGCATGCCGCTGCAGCCGTTGCTCCGGTGGCCAGGCCGTCGTCGACGAGCACGACCGTGCGGCCCGCGATCGGGATGCGGGCGCGGTCGCCGCGCAACAGGCGGGCCCGCCGCTCCAGTTCGGCGCGTTCGCGGTATTCCACCCGGGCCAGGGAGTCCTCGCCGATCCGGCCGCGCCGCAGGACTTCCTCGTTGAGGATGCGGGCGCCGCCCTCGGCGATCGCGCCCATCGCGAGTTCGGGTTGCCAGGGCACGCCGAGTTTCCGGACGACGAGCACGTCGAGCGGGGCGTCGAGTTCCCGGGCCACCTCCCGCGCGACGGGGATCCCGCCGCGCGGCAGGGCCAGGATCACCGGTTTCGCGTCGCGCAGGTGCCCGACCGAGCGGGCGAGTCGCCGCCCGGCTTCCTCGCGGCTGGCATAGCGCACGACTCCAGTATGACCCGGTCGACGGCCCTGTCGTCCCCATCCACGGACCCGAAAGACAGCCGCGCGCAACCGGCATCGCGCGGCCGTCTTCCTCGTCTGCGGCAGTAGCGGACCCGCCTTCTAGACCAGTTCGCCCGACAGGTACGAGTGGTAAGCGGGCAGGTCGAGCTGTCCGTGCCCGGACAGTCCGATCACGATGACCTCGGGTTCGGTCAGGCCCTTCGCGTACTCGGCGGCCGCGGCGATCGCGTGCGCCGACTCGGGTGCCGGCACGATGCCCTCGGTGCGCGCGAACTGCACCGCCGCGGCGAACGCCTCGGTCTGGGGGACGGCCTTGCCCTCGACGTACCCGAGCTCGACGGTGTGGCTGAGCAGCGGCGCCATGCCGTGGTAGCGCAGGCCGCCGGCGTGGATCGGATCGGGGATGAAGTCCTGACCGAGGGTGTGCATCTTCAGTAGCGGCGTCAGGCCCGCGATGTCGCCGTGGTCGTAGCGGTACTCGCCCTGCGTGATGGACGGGCACGCGGCCGGTTCGACGGCCACGATCCGCGTCGAGGCGCGCTCGTGCAGCACCTCGCGGATGAACGGGAACGCCAGACCGGCGAGGTTCGAGCCACCGCCCGCGCAACCGAACACGACGTCGGCGTTCTCCTCACCGGCCGCGCGGAGCTGCGCGACGGCCTCGAGGCCGATCACCGTCTGGTGCAGCACGACGTGGTTGAGCACGCTGCCGAGGGTGTAGCGGGCAGCCGGGTCCTTCACCGCGACCTCGACGGCCTCCGACACGGCGATGCCGAGGGATCCCGGGGTGTCCGGGTGGTCGGCCAGGACCTGACGCCCGGCGTCGGTGAGCTCGGACGGGCTCGCGTGCACGGTGCCGCCGTAGGTCTCGATGAGGAACCGGCGGTACGGCTTGGAGTCGTACGACGCGCGCACCTGCCAGACCTCGAGGCCGATGCCGAACTTCGCGCACGCGAAGGACAGGGCCGAACCCCACTGGCCGGCGCCGGTCTCGGTGGTGAGCCGGGTGACGCCGTCGATCGAGTTGTAGTACGCCTGCGCGACCGCGGAGTTGACCTTGTGGCTGCCGACCGGGCTCACGCCCTCGTACTTGACGTAGATGTGGGCCGGGGTGCCGAGAGCCTTCTCGAACGCGTGCGCCCTGATCAGCGGGGTGGTGCGGTAGTTGCGGTACACCTCGCGGACCGGTTCGGGGATCTCGATGTCCGTCTCGGTGGACAGTTCCTGCTCGATCAGGCCCTTCGCGAACAGCGGGGCGAGGTCGTCCGCGGTGATCGGTTCCTTGGTGCCGGGGTGCAGGTGCGGCGGCGGAGCGACGGGCAGGTCACCGACGATGTTGTACCAATGGGTGGGGATGTTGACGGGCTCCGACACCGGGGTCGTCCTTTCGGTTACGCAACGAGAACCCGTCCAGTGTGCCAACGCACATACCGGGAGTACGCAGGCGGTGGGACCCAGGTCACCGGGGCATCTGTGGCACCGACGATGCGGGCTCATCCACGCTCATCCGATAAACTGCAGGTCAAATGAGTGATATTGTGCAAGACCCCGACGCCGAAAACGCCACCCCCACGTTCGCCGATCTCGACATCGATGCCCGTGTGCTGCAAGCGCTTTCGGACGTGGGCTACGAGTCCCCGTCGCCGATCCAGGCGGCGACCATCCCACCACTGCTGGAGGGACGGGACGTCGTCGGTCTCGCTCAGACCGGCACCGGCAAGACCGCCGCGTTCGCGGTGCCGATCCTCTCCCGCATCGACACCGCGAAGAAGCGGCCCCAGGCGCTGATCCTGGCGCCCACCCGTGAGCTTGCGCTGCAGGTCGCAGAGGCTTTCGGCAAGTATTCGGCGCACATCCCCGGGCTGCACGTGCTGCCCATCTACGGTGGCCAGGCGTACGGCGTGCAGCTGTCCGGACTGCGTCGCGGCGCCCAGGTCATCGTCGGCACCCCCGGACGTGTGATCGATCACCTTTCCAAGGGCACCCTCGACATCTCGGAGCTGGAATTCCTCGTCCTCGACGAGGCCGACGAGATGCTCACGATGGGCTTCCAGGAGGACGTCGAGCGCATCCTCGCCGACACCCCCGACACCAAGCAGGTCGCCTTGTTCTCGGCGACCATGCCCGGCGCGATCCGCCGGCTGTCGAAGCAGTACCTCAACGACCCTGAAGAGATCACGGTCAAGTCGAAGACCACGACCTCCTCCAACATCTCCCAGCGCTGGGTGCTGGTGTCGCACCAGCGCAAGCTCGACGCACTGACCCGCATCCTCGAGGTCGAGTCGTTCGAGGCGATGATCATCTTCGTCCGGACCAAGCAGGCCACCGAGGACCTCGCCGAGCGGCTGCGTGCCCGCGGCTTCTCCGCCGCCGCGATCAACGGCGACATCGTGCAGGCCCAGCGTGAGCGCACGATCGGCCAGCTCAAGAGCGGTGCCCTCGACATCCTCGTCGCGACCGACGTCGCCGCGCGCGGCCTCGACGTCGACCGCATCAGCCACGTCGTGAACTACGACATCCCGCACGACACCGAGTCGTACGTGCACCGGATCGGCCGCACCGGCCGCGCCGGCCGCAGCGGCGACGCGCTGCTGTTCGTCGCTCCCCGCGAGCGGCACCTGCTCAAGGCCATCGAGCGGGCCACGCGTCAGCCGCTCGCCGAGATCCAGCTGCCCACCGTCGAGGACGTGAACGCGCAGCGGGTCGCCAAGTTCAACGACGGCATCACCGAGGCGCTCGCGTCGGACCACCTGCAGTTGTTCCGCACGTTCATCGAGGACTACGAGCGGGAGCACGACGTTCCGCTCGCCGACATCGCGGCTGCTCTCGCCGTGCTCTCGCGCGACGGCGAGTCCTTCCTCATGGAGTCCGAGCCCGAGCCGATCGCCCCGCAGCGCCGCGAGCGCGAACCGCGTCCGCCGCGCCGGTTCGACGACGACGGAGCCTCCCGCGTCGGCCGTGACGGCCAGGAACTGATCACCTACCGGATCGCCGTCGGCAAGCGGCACCGGGTGCAGCCCGGCGCGATCGTCGGTGCCATCGCCAACGAGGGCGGCCTGCGTCGCAGCGACTTCGGGCACATCAGCATCCGGGCCGATCACAGTCTCGTCGAGCTGCCCAAGGACCTGTCGGCGCAGACCCTCGAGGCGCTGCGTGCGACCCGGATCTCCGGGGTGCTCATCCAGTTGCAGCCCGATACGGGCGCCCCGTCGGGACGGCCGGGCTCGTACCGGGCCCGGGACGACCGCGGTGACCGCCGCGGCGGTGAGCGCCGCGAGTACGGCGGCAAGAAGGACTGGGGCGAGCGCGGCGGCCGCAAGGACTACGGCGACAAGCCCCGTGGCTACAAGGACCGCGGCGACTTCAAGGACCGTGACTTCAAGGACCGCGACAAGGATCGCGGCGGCTTCTCGCACCGCGGCGACCGTGGCGGTCACGGCCACGGCAGCCGCGGCGGCGGATTCCGCGGTCGCGACTGACCGATCCGGTCGAGTTGTGACGGTCCGGTCCGGTCACATCCTTCCGTAGCGCGCCAGGACGAAGCAGTAGGCACCGTAGACGACGATGCCCAGTCCGGCCGCCCACAGAAGGACCTGTCCGAACGGGGCGGTGCCCAGCGTCTTCAGGGCACCGTCCAGCCCGGTCGCCTTGGCCGGGTCGGACGTGAAGGTCGCGATGACGACCAGGATTCCCGCGCCTGCGATCGCCAGTCCCTTCGCGGTGTAACCGACGACGCCGAGCACCGTCGCGACGCCCGGCACCGGACGGTGCAGGTCGTCGAGGAAGTTCCGGCTCATGCCCTTGTACACGTGGTATCCGCCGATCCCCACGGCAATGAGCCCGGCGACGACGAGCACCGTCTTGCCGGCGCCGGATTGCATCAATCGTGCGCTCAGCCCGACGCTCTGCTCGCTGCTGGACCGTCCGCTGCCCAGCGCGAACTGCAGCGCGGTGTACGCGAGCGCCGCATACGCGATCGCGACGCCCGCGGACTTGAGCCGGTCCAGCGTCGACGGTTCGCGAGCCTCGGACCGTTTGCCCATCAACGCTTCGGTCAGCCGCCACAGTGCGAGGGCCGCGAGCGTCACCGCGGTGACCCACAGGACGGCGGTGCCTCCGGGCGCCGCGGCCATCGTGGCCAGCGCACCGGACTGGTCGGCGGCACCGGACTCGCCCATGGCGAGTCGCACGACGATGTATCCGATCAGCGCGTGGACGACGCCGCTGGTCGCCTGACCCACCCGGGCCACTCGTTCGAGAGGCGTGTTCTGCGCGGCGCCGGCCGCATCGATTTTCATGTCCCTACCAGGCGTGACCGGCGAGGACGTCGGCCGTGGCACCGTCGATCGACTCGCGGATGATGTCGGCGTGGCCTGCGTGCCGCGCCCACTCCTCGATCTGGTGCAGCAGCAGGAACCGCACCGTGAACGGCACCCCCTGGTCCAGGTAGCGGGCCACGTCGTCGGGAATGTCGACGACGCGGTCGAGATCCGGTTCGTCGCGGACCAGCTGGGCGAGCCGGGCCGCGGCCGCGTCGAGCTTCGCGATCTGGTCGGCGACGGTCTCGTCGTCGCCGACGAGCCAGCCCGACGTCCATGCCTCGACCGGGTCGTCGGGGCGGCTGTTGGTTCCGGCGATACGGTCGGCGGCGGCGACCTCGCCGTCGACGACGTGCGCGAGCAGCGACGCCAGGCTCATCGACGACGCGCTCGGCACCGAGCGTGCCTGTTCCTCGGTGAGCCCGGAGACCGCGTTGCGGAACGCGTCGTGCTGGTTGCCGAGGATCTCGAGCAGCAGCTCGGATTCGGTGGGGATGCTCATGCTTCGAGTATCGGGGCGAACGCGGACGAATACTTTCCGGAATCGGCAAACTGGGTGCGATACAGCTGCTCGTAACGGCCGCCGGCCGCGAGCAGCTCGGTGTGCGTACCCCGTTCGACGATGCGCCCGCCCTCCACGACCAGGATCTGATCGGCGGCCCGGATCGTCGACAGCCGGTGCGCGATGACCACCGAGGTCCGGCCGGCCAGTGCTTCGGTCAGCGCCTCCTGCACCGCGGCCTCCGAGGTCGAATCCAGGTGCGCGGTGGCCTCGTCGAGGATCACGACGCGCGGGTGTGCGAGCAACAGCCGCGCGATCGTCAGCCGCTGGCGTTCACCGCCGGAGAGCCGGTAGCCGCGTTCGCCGACGACGGTGTCCAGTCCGTCCGGCAACGAGGCGATCAGATCGTGCAGGCGGGCTCGGCGCAGCGCGTCCCACAGCTCGTCCTCGGTGGCCGTCGGCCGGGCCAGCAGCAGATTCTGCCGCACCGACTCGTGGAACAGGTGCCCGTCCTGGGTGACCAGGCCGACCGTGGCACGGATCGACGAGGCCGTCAGCTCCCGCACGTCGATGCCGTTCAGTAGCACCTGTCCGGAATCCACGTCGTACAGACGCGGAATCAGCTGCGCCACGGTGGATTTTCCGGCACCGGACGAGCCGACCAGCGCCACCATCTGTCCCGGTTCGACCCGGAAATCGATGTCGTGCAGCACGGTTTCGCCGCCGCGGGTGTCCAGGACCGCGACCTCCTCGAGCGACGCCAGCGACACCTTGTCGGCGGAGGGGTAGGCGAAGCTCACGTTGCGCAGTTCCACCGACACCGGTCCCGGCGGCACGTCGCGCGCGCCGGGGGCCTCGACGATCAACGGCTTCAGGTCGAGCACCTCGAAGACCCGCTCGAAGCTGACCATCGCGCTCATGACATCCATCCGGGCGCTGGCCAGGGCTGTGAGCGGCGAGTACAGGCGGGTGAGCAGCATCGCCATCGCCACCACCGAGCCGGCGTCGAGCTGGCCGCGCAGAGCGTAGAAGCCGCCGAGGCCGTAGACGAGCGCGAGCGCCAGAGCCGAGACGAGGGTTAGTGCGGTGACGAAGACGGACTGCAGCATCGCCGTGCGGACTCCGATGTCGCGGACGCGTCGAGCCCGGATCGCGAACTCGGCGGATTCGTGGTCCGGCCGGCCGAACAGCTTGACGAGCGTGGCGCCAGGGGCGGAGAACCGTTCGGTCATCTGGGTGCTCATCACCGAATTGTGGTTCGCGGCTTCACGACTCAATCGGGCGAGGCGAGTTCCCATGTGCCGCGCGGGAATCACGAAGATCGGCAACAACAGCAGTGCGAGAAGCGTGATCTGCCACGAGATTCCGATCATCACGACGAGCGTGATGACGAGTGTGACGATGTTGCCGACGACACCGGAGAGGGTGTCGCTGAAGGCGCGCTGCGCGCCGATGACGTCGTTGTTCAGCCGACTGACCAGCGCACCGGTGCGGGTGCGGGTGAAGAACGCGATGGGCATGCGCTGGACGTGATCGAACACGGTGGTGCGCAGATCCAGGATCAGGTCCTCGCCGATGCTCGCCGACAACCAGCGATTCGCGATCGCGAGCCCGGCCTCGACGATCGCGATGCCGGCGATGAGCACCGCCAACCCGAGGACCACGGACAGTGCGGCGTGATCGACGATGGCGTTGACCACCCGGCCTGCCAGCACCGGTGTCGCCACACCGAGCGCCGCGATCACGACGCTGAGCACCAGGTAGAACAAGATGTTGCGGCGATGCGGACGGGCGAACGCGCCGATCCGGCGCAGGCTTTCACGTGAGAACGGCCGACGGTCGTTGTGTGCGTGCATCGCGTTGTACATCGCGTTCCACGCGGTGATTTCCATGCTCATCTCGCGGAGCCTCCCTCTCTCGTAGCCCCGACCGTAGAACCTCGAGCAGGCTCGAGGTCAAGGGTAGTCGGCGACACACCTGCCCCACAGCGTGTCGCTTGCGCGCCTCGTGACGGTGATACTCTCACCCGGCCGGAGGGGGAGCCGGAAGGACGCGAGCGCGTCGTCCACTGAGCGGGGGGAATTCCGAAACGTGACCAGTGCTGTCCCGAGCGAGTCTGCTGTATTCGTCGACGACTACATGGAAGCGATGCTCGGCGAGTCGGGGGACTCGTCTCCGGGCACGGTCGACCCGGGGCCCCCGAGTGCAGTCGACCTCTTCCGGGTGAATCCCGAAGAGCTCCGGCGATTGTCCGGATTGCTCGATTCGGCGACGGAAGCGATCGAGGAGCTTTCGGAGGGCCTCGGGCGTGGGGACTCGGTTGTGCGATTCCCCGGAAGTCGTACCGCGCAGGTCAGCGTCGCGGTAGTTCAGGCGCTGAATGCCGCGACCGTTGCCGCGGCAGACCGGATCGCGTACATGTCGGGTCTCGCGAGAGGATCGGCCGGGGATTACCAGGTCGCCGAGGGCGTATTCGCGGCGCAACTCGCTACCATGGGGGACCTCCCGTGACCCCGAGCCGGTCTCAGATCGAGCTGTGGAAATCGTCGGACCTGACCGTGACGGCCTCGAACCTGGACGGGATTTGCCGATCGATCGTCGACGTGGCCGGAACCATGCGCAACGACGTTCGTGGAATGGCTCCGGAATGGACCGGAATCGCCTTCGATGCGGCAGCGCACCGAGCAGACGACGAGTACGACGAGGTTCGACGCCTTGCGGGAACGGTGCAGGCGATCGTCGACGCCTACGACGGAAGTGCCCGTGAACTCGAATCGATGCTGGAGTTCCTGCGAGCAGTGGTGGCTGAGGCGGAGGAACTGTTCATCGTCGGTGAAGATTGGGCGCTGACCCCGAGGCCTGCGGCCGACGATGAACTCAGGGCTCGCCAGGACGAACTCGCAGACTACTTCGCAGAACGGATTCGGAATGCCGTCGAAGGGATCCGGGCGATCGACGGAAGTCTTGCGGCTGCGTTGGAGGCGCTCGCCGGTGAACTGTCGTCGAACAGCCCGCAGGGCGTGCCCCCGGAGTTGCGGGAGTCTGCTGTCTCGACTCCGGGACGATTGACCGCTGCCTCGATCGCATTCGACACGATGTTCGGACGACGCCCGGCGACCGCGGTCGATTGGCGTACCGCGATGGCTCTCGACACCACAAGTTATCTGGACAAGAACCAGGGCGTGCGCGCCGAAGTGGTGGTCGGCCGTATCGAACCGGTCCCGGGGCAGGGGATCGTCCGAATGGGTCTCTTTATTCCGGCTGGTGAAGTTGTCAACTTCATTCACAACGATCTCGGTGATGATCGAGACGAGGATCCGACGTTCGATCCGGAACGAACGAGGGTTTCGCTGTACGTGGACTACGAGAACGGCGTCGTGATTGCGCGTCAGAATCCGTCCGTCGGGGTGACAGGCGAAGTGGAAGTCGGTGCTCCTGCGGTGAACGTACAGCAGCTCTCGGACGGGTCGGTACGACTTGTGTACGAGGCGACGAATGCACTGCCGCCTCTCGATTCGGAGGCACTGACGACATTTCATTCCGTGAAAGGGGACATAGTTCTCGCTCCTGGTCCGGAGAGGGTCGGTGTTGCCGCGCAGATCGGGAACTATCCGTCTTTGGAGATCTATCAGGATTCAGTATCCGGCAGTACGCAACAGATCTATATCGACCCGGCTGACAGCGGCTCGAAGTGGGGCCCGCTCGGCAACCTACCGTTCGATCACACTCTGGGCGACTACTCCTCGGCCACAGAACGTTTCGATGGCGTGCAGCCCATGGCGCTCCAAGAAGTGAACCTCGCGTGGGCGCACGGAGGACGGTCGTGAGGCAGCTGAATGTGACTGGACAGGAACTGAAGCCCCGCGTGGCTACCGACGGGCTGTTCTGGGGATCAGCGACTGTGATGGTACCGATCTCGCTCGCGTTCACGTTCGCGATTGCCATATTCGTTTTCGAGGCGTTCGGGATGGACGACACGAATGAGCCCCAACTACTTGTGGCGTTGGTGGTTCTCGCGGCGATTCTGACACCGCTCGCCTCGGCGGTGCTGCTGCGGACCACGTCGCGGATCCGCGCCGGGGTCGCGCTGGGGGTCGCGGTGGGATCGCTGGTTGCGATCTACGGCGGTGTGATTCTGGTGGTGCGGTAGTGGTAGCCGACGAGACCCGGATTGCGCCCGGACGAGTGTTCGGCCCGGCGAGTCTGATCGGTGTGGTTGCCGGGATCGTGGTCCAGGCGACCGTACCGTTCTGGGTCCCACGTGAATTCGGCTGGACCGCCCTGGCGTTGCCATTCGTGTCCGGCCTCGTCTGTTGTCTCTTCTCTGGCCGTGTGCGCCATCTCGGTGCGGGGTTGGTCGTGTCGATGGCGACGCTCCCGCTGGCGATTCTCGCGATGTGGACCGCCGGCGCGATCCTGCACGTGATGCGGTATTGACCGAGGTCGACGCTGTCTGGAACGCCCGTTCGGGATGAGTGCCCTACGGGCGCGCCACGTCGATCACGAGGCGGGTCGGGCCGGTCAGGGAGTACACCGAGAACGGCGTGTCGGGATCCTTGATCCCGATGAACGACTGGGTGACGCCCTCGAACACACCTGCGCCGTTGACCTCGACGACCGAGCCGCCGGGCGCCGCGAGCACCGGTTGCGGGCCGGCGTACTGCTCCACGCCGCTGTCGAACGGGTAGGCGGAACCGTCGATGAGAACCTGCAGGATCGCTCCGCCCGCGACCGCGACCTCGTTTCCGCTGCCGTCCTGCACGGCACGGTCGACGTAAGCGACGCGCCAGCCCGGTGTGCCGCTGCCGCCGAGTTCGTAGACCACGCGATCGAAGCCGTCGTGGGTGCCGGTGCGGATGTCGGTGACCGTCAGCTTCGAACCGGGCGCTGCCGGCGCCGACTTGGCGGCCGCGTCGACGGGGAGGTTCTTCGCCGCCGCGGGTGCGGTGGTGGTGGGGATCGTGCCGGCCGACGCCGGCGGCGCGGGGCTCTGCGAATCGGCGCACCCGGCCAGGGTCAGGGCCGCGACAGCGGCAACGGCGACGACGGCGACGCGGCGGTGGTTCATGGGATCGATGTTACGGCTGTGATCCATGGGAATCGGTGATTGGCGAGGCCGCAGCCCGTGCGTCGTACTGCTCACGATTGGTGAGCACTTCGTCCATGTTCGCTTCCGCCCACGCCTTCACCTGCTTCATCAGCGCGTGGAGCGACAGGCCGAGAGCGGTCGGTTCGTACGTGACGGTCACCGGCACGGTGGGTGTGACGGTGCGCGTGACCAGACCGTCGCGCTCGAGGTTGCGCAACGTCTGCGTGAGCATCTTCTGGCTGACTCCCGCGAGGTGCCGGGACAGTTCCGAATACCGCAGCGAACGGGGTGCGCCGGTCTCGTCCCCGAGGGCCGCGAGCACCAGGGCGACCCACTTGTCGGAGATCCGATCGAGCAGTCGGCGGCTGGGGCACGCGGCCAGGTACGCGTCGTATTCGAGCTTGGCGTGTGCCCGTTTGTCGGCCGCGGTCGTCGTTGCCATCGCCGGCTCCTCCCCGTAAGCGAAGGAAGTTACGCACTCTCGAGTGCCTACTTACCAATAGAGAGTAGCTCTACGAAAGTGGTGTGTGCCAGACGAAAGCGAACTCTCCGACGAGGAGGTAGCCATGAGCGCCACCGAACTCCGCACCACCACGTACCGCGCCGCCGTCGTCCGCACGCCCGGCGCGCCCGACGCCGTCGAGGTCGTCGAGGTCCCGCTCCCCGAACCCGGCCCCGGCGAGGCCCGCGTCCGGGTTGCCGCGGCCTCCGTCAACCCCGTCGACCTCACGACCGCGTCCGGATGGTTCCACGAACGGGGACTGATCGATCAACCCGAACACACCGGCATCGGCTGGGATTTCGCCGGAACCGTCGCCGCCACCGGCCCCGATGTCGACCTGGCCGTCGGCACCCGGGTTGCCGGATTGGTGACCGGTTTCGACCGGGCCGTCGGGACGCACGCCGAGTACGTCCTCGTGCCCGCAGTGGACCTCGCCTTGGTGCCCGACGGCCTGGGCCTCGTCGAGGCATCGACAGTGCCGCTCAACGGCCTCGCCGCCGCACAGATCGTCGACCTGCTCGGCGATGCGCCGGCCGGTGGGAGGTTGCTGGTGACCGGCGCGGCCGGCGCGGTCGGCGGATACGTCACGTCGCTCGCCCGGTATCGCGGCTGGCACGTGACCGGCCTGGCCAGAACGTCGGACGAGGAGTACGTCCGCGGCCTCGGCGCCGAATTCACGACCGCCGCCGAACCCGGCTGGGACGCGGTGGCCGACTGCGCGGGACTGCAGGACGAAGGTCTCGGCCTGGTTCGGGACGGCGGGCGCTACGTCGGCGTGCGGCCGGGAGGGGAGCCTGCCGCCGAACGCGGAATCTCCGTCGCCGCCGTATCGGTGCAGGCCGAGGGGGCTCGTCTCGCCGAGCTGCTCGCCCGGACGGCGACCGGCGAACTGCCCGCCTGCGTGCACGCCGTCGTGCCGCTCGACCGGGCCGCCGATGCCTACCGGTCGGCGGGCGAGAGCGGGGTGCGCGGTCGCTGGGTGCTGACGCCCTGACCGGAGCGGCGGGGGTTGACGGCGCGGGTGAGCGGGCGGACAATTCAACAGACGATGATTTCATCGATCGATGAATTGAGAATCCCATGGATACCTCGACTCCTGCCGTCGACATCCGCAATCTGAACGTCCGTCGCGGCCCGCACCGGGCACTCGAGGACGTGACCGTCACGATTCCCCGCGGCTCGGTCACCGGACTTCTCGGCCCCTCCGGGTGCGGCAAGACCACCCTGATGAGGTGCATCGTGGGCACCCAGATCATCGAGTCCGGCACGGTCACCGTGCTGGACCGGCCCGCGGGGGAGGCGAGCCTGCGCCGGCGTGTCGGATACGTGACCCAGGACCCCAGCGTCTACCCCGATCTGACCGTCGCCAAGAACGTCGCCTACTTCGCCGCCCTCTACGGACGGTCCGGCGCAGTGGTCGACGAGACGATCGCGGCCGTCGGGCTGAGCAGCCATTCCAAGCAGCTCGCCGGGAATCTGTCCGGCGGACAGCTCGGCAGAGTGTCGCTGGCGTGCGCGTTGGTCGGCGACCCGGAACTGCTCGTGCTCGACGAACCGACCGTCGGGCTCGATCCGGTGCTGCGCGTCGAGCTGTGGGACCACTTCCACATGCTCGCCGATCGCGGTGTGACCCTGCTGATTTCGAGTCACGTGATGGACGAGGCCGACCGCTGCGCGCAGTTGCTGCTGCTGCGCGAGGGGCGGTTGCTCGGCAAGCTCACTCCCGGTGATCTCCGGGAGCAGACCGGCGAATCGCGGCTCGAGGACGCCTTTCTGCGGCTGATCAGGACTCGGGAAGGAGCGCAGTCGTGAATGTCACCATCTACGCCGCCACGACGACGCGGATCCTGCGGCAGTTGCGGGCCGACCATCGCACCGTCGCGATGCTCGTGCTCGTTCCGAGCCTGCTGATGACGCTGCTGTACTTCATTTACCGGAACGTGCCCGCCCCGCCGGTGGGTCCCTCCCTGTTCGACCGGATCGCGATCACGATGCTCGGGATCCTGCCGTTCGTGGTGATGTTCCTCGTCACGTCCATCGCGATGCAACGCGAGCGCTCGTCGGGCACCCTCGAGCGGTTGCTCACCACGCCGCTCGCGAAATTCGACCTGCTCGCCGGGTACGGCAGCGCGTTCTCCCTCGCGGCCGCCGTGCAGGCCGGGCTCGCGTGCCTGATCACGTTCGGGTTTCTCGGCCTGACCGCGGCGGGCAGCGTCGCGTGGGTCATCTTCATCGCGGTGCTCGACGCCGTGCTCGGGGTCTCCCTGGGGTTGCTGTGCAGTGCGTTCGCCCGCACCGAATTCCAGGCCGTGCAGTTCATGCCGGTGCTCGTCATTCCCCAGTTGCTGCTGTGCGGGCTGCTGGTGCCGCGGGATCAACTGCCCGTGGTTCTGCAGTGGATCAGCAACGTGCTTCCGTTGAGCTACGCCGTCGAGGCCCTGCAGCAGGTCGCCGCTCATCCCGGGGTGACCGCGGTGATGGCGCGCGATCTGATCGTGGTCGCAGGATTCGTCTTTGTCGGATTGTGGCTGGCCGCGGCCACCCTGCGCCGCCGGACGCCGTGACCGCAACGCGGCCGGGCCGGCGTCCCGGCAACTCCGGCAGCCGGGACCGCATCCTCGAATCGGCGCGAGAGTTGTTTGCGGACAACGGTTTCGGAAAGACGACCATCCGGGCGATCGCGGCCCGCGCCGAAGTGGACGCCGCGCTGGTGCACCACTACTTCGGCAACAAACACGCGCTGTTCGTCGCGGCGATCGCGCTGCCCGTCGACCCCGACGACGTCCTCGCGCCCGTGCGCGCGGCGCCCGTCGACGAGATCGGCCCGCGGTTGGCGACGGCGCTGCTCGGCGTGTGGGACTCCCCGCACCGCGACGCGATCATCGCCGTCTTCCGCACCGTGATCGGTGGTGGTGGCGATGTGGGTCTGCTGCGAACCTTCCTGTTGGACATCGTCTTCGATGAAATCGTGCCCCGCGTGGACCACCCGGCGGGCACCGGTCCGCTGCGCGTCGAACTGGTCGCCTCGCAGATGGCCGGGCTCATGGTGATGCGGTACATCCTGCGGATCGAACCGCTCGCGTCGCTGCCCGCCGACCGTGTCGTCGAGATCATCGGGCCGACCCTGCAGCGCTATCTCACCGGTGACGTGGGCTGACGCCCCGGTGTGCCTTTGTGGCGCCCCCAACCGCCACAAAGGCACACGGGGCGTCAGCCCAGTTTCTCCCTCAGAAAGGCGATGTCCTCGGCCATTCCGTCCTCGGGTGTTTCCAGGATGATGGGGGCGCCGGCCGCGGTGGCGACCTCGACGAGCAGCGCGGGGTCGATCTGCCCGTCCGCGAGGTTCGCGTGCCGGTCGCGGGCCGAATCGAATTCGTCGCGCGAATTGTTCAGGTGCACAAGATCGATACGTCCGGTGACGGCGCGCACCCGCTCGACGACGTCGACGAGATCCTCACCGGCCGCCCACGCGTGGCAGGTGTCGAGGCAGAACCCGGCGCCGTAGTCGCCGATGGCATCCCACAACCGGCCGATCGCGTCGACGTAGCGGGCCATCGCGAAGTCCCCGCCCGCGGTGTTCTCCACGAGGATCGGCACCCCGAAGCCGCCCTTGTCCTCCTGGCGTTCGAACAGTTTCCGCCAGTTCTCCACCCCGGCCGCGACGTTCTCGCCCTCGCGGACGTGCCCGCCGTGCACGACGAGGCCGAACGCGCCGATCGCGGCGGCGGCCGCGGCATGCTCGGCGACCGCCTTGCGCGACGGCATCCGCAGCCGGTTGTTCAGGCTCGCGACATTGATGACGTACGGCGAGTGCACGACCACGTCGATGTCGGACGCGAGGATCTGCTCGGCACGCGGATGCGGTCCGGGCGTGTCCCATTTCTGCGGGTCGGTGAGGAAGACCTGCACCAGGTCCGCGCCGAGACGTTCACCCTGACCGGTCGGATCGTCGTCCCGACGGACGTGTGCGCCTATCCGCATGGGCTCCAGCGTAACGCCGGAGCCTGCCTACGCTTCGGGTTCTCCGACCGGGATGGTTGCACCGAGTTCGTTGTCGTGGCCGCACGCGCATCCTTCGCCGCAGCCGCCGCCACCGCATCCACCGGCGTAGGAGTCGTCGTCGGCGTCGCAGTCGAGGACGCCGCCGAACCGGGCCGCGAAGTCGTCGTCGACCTCGTGGGTGAGTTCGTGGATCTCGCCGATGAGGTTCACCAGGTGCTGGGGCGCGAACGGGTCGGCGTCGAGGATCGTCGACACCAGCAGGTGGCCCTGCTGGAAGCTGAAGCGCAGACGCGGCCACTCTTCGGACAGCTCGGCGACCAGCGCGGCCGTGTTGCCCCCGCTGTCGATGTCGCTCAGCAGCGACGACCACACGTGCAGCTCCGGGGAGTCCTCGGCCACCGTGACGTACACGCCGAACCCGTGGACCGGGATCGCGATGTCGCCGTCCTCGTCGGTCTCGGGCGCGCTGCCGAGCAGTTCCGCCAGGGCACGGATGCTCAGGTCGATCAGTTGTTGCCGTTCCTCGGTGGCCACGGCGAGGTCGCCGTCGAGGCGGATCGGGCCGTCGTGCGTGTCGTGCTCGGTCATCGTTTCCTCCCGGTGGGCGCCGACGCGGGTGGTACGGCCTCGGTGCACGAGCCTAGGCGATGGCCGCGGACGGGAGCGGTGCAGGTCCGGCCCGGTTACCGATCACCGGGACAACCCGGCCCGCAGGCGGCAGGATCTGTTTGCATACCCGACGGCACGCAACAACACCGCTGCGCGAAAGCGCGACAACACCACTGCGCGAGAGCACGGAAAGGTCGTCCATGGGCACACTCGAGGGCAAGGTCGCGTTCATCACCGGAGCCGGGCAGGGCGTCGGACAGGGGGTGGCGTTCGCGCTGGCCCGGGAGGGCGCCTCGATCGCCGTGACCGGTCGCACCGAGTCCAAGCTCGTCGACACCGTCGAGCAGATCCGCGCGTTCGGCGGCGTCGCCGAGCCGATCGTGTGCGACATCGCGGACACCGCCCGGATCACCGCCGCGATCGAGCGGACCGTCGAGTTGCTCGGCGGCGTCGACGTCCTCGTCAACAACGCGAGCCTCAACCCGCTCGGCCCGCTGCTCGACCTCACGCCCGGGCTGATGGCGAAGGCCTACGCGTCCGGCCCGATCGCCGCGTTGCACGCGATGCAGACCGTGTATCCGATCATGAAGGAACGCGGCGGCGGCAACATCGTCAACATGGTCACCTCCGCCGCGGTGCGGTGGGACACCAGCGGCTACGGCGGATACGCGTCCGTCAAGGAAGCCCTGCGGTCGCTCACCCGCACCGCCGCCTCCGAGTGGGGGCCGGACAACATCCGGGTCAACGCGATCGCCCCCCACGCCCTGTCGCCCGGATTGAAGTGGTGGACCGAGAACCGGCCGGAGGAAGCCGCCGAGTTCGTCGCGAGCATTCCGCTGCGCCGGATCGGCGACTGCGAGGACGACATCGGGCGCGCGGTCGCGTGGATCGTGAGCGACGATGCCCGCTACCTCACCGGCGCGACGATCCCGCTCGACGGTGGTCAGGCACGCTGGGGCTGACCACCCCGGGCACCCCCGAGGGCCAGGATCAGGGTGGTCCCCGATGGTGCCCGAACCGGACACCCGGGAAGATGGAGCGCATGTCATCTCACAGCGCCGCAGCCGCTCGCGCCATCAACCTGAAGAAGATCTATGGAACCGGGGAGACCGCCGTCCACGCGCTCGCCGGTGTGACCGCCGATTTCGCGGCGGGGGAGTTCACCGCCATCATGGGCCCGTCCGGCTCGGGCAAGTCGACGCTCATGCACTGCCTCGCCGGTCTCGACAGCGCCACCTCGGGGTCGGTGCTCATCGGCGACACCGACCTGACCTCGCTGTCCGACAAGCAGATGACCCAGCTGCGACGCGACCGCATCGGGTTCGTGTTCCAGGCGTTCAACCTGGTGCCGACCCTGACCGCACTCGAGAACATCACGCTGCCGCTCGACATCGCCGGCCGCAAGGTCGACCGCGACTGGCTCGACACCGTCGTGTCCCGGCTCGGGCTCGGCGAGCGCCTGGATCACCGCCCGGGCGAGCTGTCCGGTGGTCAGCAGCAGCGCGTGGCCTGCGCCCGCGCTCTCGCCGGCCGGCCCGACATCATCTTCGGTGACGAGCCGACCGGCAACCTGGACTCGCGGTCGTCGGGGGAGGTCCTGTCGATCCTGCGCGCGTCCGTCGACGAGTTCGGCCAGACGGTCGTCATCGTCACCCACGACCCCACCGCGGCGAGCTACGCGGACCGCGTGGTGTTCCTCGCCGACGGCAGCATCGTCGACGAACTGCGCGATCCGACCGCCGACGCCGTGCTCGACCGCATGAAGCGCTTCGACACCACCACCACGGTGTCCGCGGCCGAATACGCGGCGGAATAGAGGACACGTCACACATGTCGAATCCCATCACCAAAGTTGCCTTGCGCAACATCGCCGCGCACAAGGTGCGGCTGCTGCTGACGGTGCTGTCCGTGGTGCTCGGCACCGCGTTCGTCACCGGGTCGTTCGTGTTCACCGACACCCTGCAGCGCACGTTCGACAGCATCTTCGCCGACGTCGCCAAGGGCGTCGACGTGCGTGTCGGCACCGAACAGTCGGGCGCCAGCGGTGTCCCGGTCCAGGACATCGACGTGATCGCGGCCCTTCCGGGCGTCAAGACCGTGGTGCCCGCGTACAGCGGTGGCGTCATCGTCCTCGACTCGGAGGGCGCCGCGATCCAGACCGGTGGAGCCCCCGCGGAGGGTTCCGCCTACCTGCCGCCGGACCGCACGCTCGGCGACCCCGAGACGTTCGTCGCCGGCGGCCCGCCGGTCGCCGCCGGGCAGATCGCCCTGAACGCGAGCGCCGCCACCCGCGGCGATCTCGCGGTCGGGGACACGACGAAGGTGCTCACCGCCTCGCACGGCATCCTGCCCGTCACCGTGAGCGGCATCTACGACATCGAGACCGACACCGGCGGCTACGTGGGCGCGCTGTTCACCGAGCAACAGGCCCGCGACCTGTTCACCGACGGCCGTCACGTGCAGTACGTCGACGTCGCCTCCGACGGCAGTGTGTCACCGGACGAGCTGCGCGACGAGGTCGCCGCGGCCCTGCCCGATCTGAAGGTGCAGACCGGCGCCGAGGTCACCGAGGACGTCAAGTCCGACGTCGAGCAGGCGCTGAGCTTCCTCAACTACTTCCTGCTCGCGTTCGGCGCGATCGCCCTGCTGGTCGGCACGTTCATCATCTACAACACCTTCTCGATGATCGTCGCGCAGCGGCTGCGCGAACTGGCGCTGCTGCGCGCCATCGGCGCCAGCCGTCAGCAGGTTGGGCGCTCGGTGACCCTCGAGGCCCTCGTCGTCGGGTTGGTCGGCAGCGCCCTGGGCATCGCCGCCGGCGTCGCCCTGGCCTACGGGCTGCGCGCCGCCCTCAACGCCGCGGACATCGGGCTGCCGTCGGGGCCGCTGCAGCTGGCGCCGCGCACGGTGATCATCGCGCTGCTGATCGGTGTCGTCGTCACCGTCGTCAGCGCGTACGCCCCGGCCCGCCGGGCCACGAAGGTCCCGCCGGTCGCTGCCATGCGTGAGGAGTCGACGGCCACCGTCGAGTCGCTGCGGCTGCGCACGATCGTCGGCGCGGTCGCGGCCGTCGCCGGTGTCGTCGGCGTCGTGATCGGTGCGCAGGGGACCGGCGGCGGCGCCGCCGCGACCGTCGGCGTCGGCGCCCTCGCGCTGATCCTCGCGGTTCTGCTCGCCGCCCCGGCGCTGTCGAAGCCGATCGTCGGAGCGCTCGGCGCCGTGTTCGCCCGCCCGTTCGGCGCGATCGGCCGCCTGGCACGCACCAATGCCGCGCGGAACCCGCGGCGGACCGCCGCGACGGCGTTCGCGCTGACGCTCGGCCTGATGCTGGTGTCGGTCATCGCCGTGTTCGGTGCGTCCGCCAAGTCCAGTGTGAACACCCTCGTCGACACCGGCGTCAAGTCCGAGTTCATGCTCACAGGCCCGCAGATGATGGGCGTGCCGGCGGGCGCGGAGGCCGCGGCCGCGGGTGTTCCCGGGGTGACCGAAGCCGTCGGCGTGTACGGGGTGCAGGCGAAGGTCGGCGACGACGACGAGTTCGGCGCGGCCATGTCCGGCCCGGTCGACAATGTCCTGTCCCTGGACATGACCGCCGGCACCGAGCGAATCGCGGGCGACGAGATGCTGGTCTCGGCGGACACCGCGGACAAGCACGGCCTGCAGGTGGGGTCGACGGTGCCGATGACCAACCGGGACGGTGACACCGTCGAGACGACGGTCGCCGGCATCTACGAGGACAACCAGGTCGTCGGGCTGTGGGTCCTGTCGCCGGAGATGCTCGACCGGTTCGTCCCGGCCGCCGCGCGTGCCCCCATGGTGGTGCTGCTCAACACCGCCGACGGCAGCGATCCGGAGACGATCCGCACCGGGCTCGAGGACGCGACCAAGCAGTTCGTCGTGGTGCAGGTCCTCGACCGCGAACAGTTCAAGGGTCAGCAGGCGGCGCAGATCGACACGCTGCTCGCCGTCCTCTACGGGCTGCTGGCCCTGGCGGTGGTCATCGCGATCCTCGGCATCGTCAACACCCTGGCGCTGTCGGTGGTGGAACGGCGACGGGAGATCGGGATGCTGCGCGCGGTCGGCATGCAGCGCGCCCAGGTGCGCCGCACCATCTACCTCGAGTCGTTGCTCATTGCCGTGTTCGGCGCCGTGATCGGTCTGGTGCTCGGCCTGGTGTTCGGGTGGGGCTTCGTTCGCACCCTGGCCGACCAGGGCCTCGGTGAGATCACCGTTCCGTGGATCCAGGTGCTGGCCATGCTGATCGGATCCGGTGTCGTCGGTGTCCTGGCCGCGCTGTGGCCGGGTGCCCGAGCCGCGAAGACGCCTCCGCTGGAGGCCATCGCCGACGTGTAATCGTCCGGCAAGGACGGTTTTCCACAACCGCACGATTCATCCACAGGCACCCGGCCCGCGACGCTCGTCGCGGGCCGGGTGTCGTTGCCCTCCTCTACTGTGCGCTTCGGGGGGTGAGAGCGGATGGACATCCGGCAACTGCAGCAATGGAATCCGGACGCGCTCGAGAAGTTCGGCGGCACACTCGGGGCGTTCGCCGGGCGGATCGAGAACGTCGGTGTCGACGTCGGCGCGGCCGGTGACTTCGGCGAGGTGTGGATCGGAGCAGCCTCCGACACCGCCGCCGGGAACATCGCGCGGACCGGTAAACGCATTGCCGACCACGCGGATTCGTATCGGAAGGTGGGACGGTGCGCCTCGGACTGCGCGCCGAGGCTCCGGCTGCTGCGCGGCAGGCTCGACGAAACCGCGAGCCGGGCAGCGGAGCTCGGGCTGGCGATCGGACCGGACGGCACCGTCATGCCCGCCGATTCCGCCGACGCCGACGACATCCGCGCGCAGATCGCCGCGATCCTCGAGTCCGCCGCGGCCCTCGACCGCGAGGCCGCGGCCGCGCTCGCCGAGGTCGCGGTCGATCTCGACGTCGGCGGGACACCGTTCGGCAGGATCCACACCCAGGGCCCGGCGATCGTCCCGGTTCCCGGGCCGGGCACCGATCCGCGCGAGGTGATGCGCTGGTGGGACATGCTCGGCGCGCAGGCCCGCGAGCATCTGCTCACCACCCGGCCGGGCGAGATCGGCGGGCTCGAAGGGATTCCTGCCGCCGACCGTGACCGCGCGAATCGCGCACTGCTCGAGACCGAGCGCGTCCGGCTCGAACGCGTCGCCGAGCGGCTGGCCACCGAACTCGACGGCAACATCTTCGGGGGCCTGTTCAGCAACGCCGACGCCGGCCTCGAACAGACCCGCAGGAAACTCGCCGCGCTCGACGCTGTCGCGGACGTGCTCGAGCGCGGCGACCGGCAGCTGCTGGCGCTCGACCTGTCCGGGCGCGAGGCGATGGCCGCGGTCGCGGTGGGGGATGTCGACACCGCCGACCACGTCGCGGTGTTCACCCCGGGCGCCGGCTCGACGGTGCAAGGCAATCTCGCCGGCTACGACGAACAGATCGCGGCGGTCCGGTCCCAGGCCGAACGCGGGCTGGAATCGTCCGGTCGCCCGGACCGTTCGGTCGCGGCGGTGACCTGGCTGAATTATCAAGCTCCGCAATGGGGTTGGGGTCTCGCAATAACGGAGCAGAGCCCGGTGTCCGATCTCGCGGCGACCCGCGCGGCACCCGGCCTGGCCCGGTTCCTGACGAGTCTCGATGCGCGCGAGGACAATCCGAACGTGACGGCGATCGGGCACTCCTACGGTGCGCTCGTCACCGGCATGGCACTGGCACAGGGCGCCCCCGCCGATGCCGCGGTGTTCCTCGGCGCGCCGGGTATCGGCACCGACGACATCCACGACCTGGGGCTGGCGCCGGGCTCGGCGTTCCTCGTCGAGGCCGACCGTGACCCGGTCGCCGATGTCGGTACGTTCGGCGGCGATCCCAGCTTCCTCGACGGCCTGACCCGGCTGTCGTCGGATCCGGGCGTCGGCGCGACCGGTGAGGCGTACCGCGGCTCGATCGGGCACAGCGCCTACCTGACCCCCGGGACGACGAGTTCCTACAACGTCGCACTGGTCGTCGCGGGCCTGGCCGGGCAGGCGGTGCGATGAGCGCCCGGCGGCTTCTCCCGGTGGCGCTGCTGCTCGCGGCGACCACCGGATGCGCGTCCGATCCGGAATTCCACGCCGTCCCGGAACCGGTCGCGACCACCATCGACGGGGCCGTCGACCACTACCTGCGGGTGCACCACGAGATCGCCGACGCGCTGTCGGCGGAATTTCCGGAACTGGTCTTCGGCACCGACCACTCGCGCCTGAACGCGGGGTGCGAGATGACGGACGGCAGCACCGGCTGGGTCGCGCACCTGCCGCTGCTCGTGTCCGACCACAGCGTGCCCCACGACGTGGACCGTGCCGTGGCGGTGTTCGACCGGGCCGCTGCCCGCGCCGGATTCCATCAGCGGGTGGCGGTGCCGCGGTTGGCCCGGCGATTCGACGAACGACGGGTCGCCTCCGACGGCTCGGCGGTCACGTTCGGTGCCGGGGTGTCGACGGTGCTCGGACTCGAGGTCGGCTGCTACCCGCGGTGAGGGCAGCCGTCGGTTACGCTCGGTTGTCCGTCCAGGTGAGTCCGTGCCGGCGAGGGGGATGTCATGCGTGCGGTGCTCGGTGTCGCGGTCGACGACGGGGAGATCAGCGCGGTACTCGTCGACGCCGATGTACCGGCGCTCGGCCCGTTCGATTCGCAGCGCTGGGCCGCGTCCGACGCCGACGACACGACCGCCGCGGCGGTCGGTGCCGTCGCCGCCATGACCGAACGTGCCGAACGCGCGGGGCTGGCCATCGGCCGCATCGGGTTGGTCGCCGATCCCGCCGTCGTCGACGCCGTCCGCGAGGCCGCGACCGTGGAAGTGACCCCGGCCGACGTGGACGCGACCCGGCTCGCGTACCTGGCCAACGCCCCCGAACTGGCCGAGACTCCGGTGCTGGCCGTGCACACCCGCAGCGGGGGAGCGGAGACCGTGTCGGTCGTGGACGTCCCCGCCGGCAGCGTGCTGGCGGCCGTGACCCCGGAGGGCGACGAACTCGTCGGCTACGCCGACCTGCTGCCGGACGCGATGGACGAGGCGGTCGCCCGCGCCGGCCGATCCCCGCAGGCCCTGGTGTTCCTGGATCTGCGTCCCGGCGACGCCGGTCCCGCCCGCGAACTGGCCACCGTGCTCGGGGTCCCGTTCGTGACCCCGCACGGGGTGCCGTGGCACCGCGCGACGGGTGCGGCATTGGTCGCGGCACGGCAGGACGCGCCGCCGCCGGTGCCCGGGGGAGGCAACAACCGAGGCCGGATCGCCGCCCTGGTGGGAGTGCTGGTCGTGCTGCTCGCGATCCTCGGAGCCGGGCTCGCGGTCGCGATCGGCGGTGCCGGCGAATCGAGGGAGAACGAACCCGCCGTCGTGTTCGACGAACGGCCGGTCCCGACGTCCGCGCCGCCCGCGTCGGCCGGCACCGCAACTCCGGAAGCGGCGCCGTGTGCATCGGAGGAACCCGACGCACCGCAGATCCGTCCCGCGTCCTGGCCCGCCCGCGCCTCGGATCCGGACACGGGCCCCGCGCCGACTCCCACCCCCGCACCGACAGCGCCCTGCCCGTAGGGGATTCGGAAGGTCAGCGGCTCAGCCGGGCTCCTGCCGCGCGCATCGCGTCCGCATCCGACGCGACGATCACATCGGCGAACCGGTCGCGGTAGTCGCCGAGGTCGTCACCGACCGACCCGACGACCGCGACCACCGGTACCGACCCGGTCCGGGCGAGGATCGCAGAGACGATCTTCCCGGCGCGGCTCTGCCCGTCGAGACGCCCCTCGCCGACGACCACGAGGTCGGCGGTCGCGAGATGCCGGTCGAATGCGAGGGCGTCGAGCACGAATTCGGCACCGGAGCGCAGTTCGGCGCAGTACCGGGCCCACATGCCGCCGGAGAAGCCGCCGGCCGCGCCGGTGCCGTCGACGCACCGCGGGTCGCGCGGCAGGGCCATCGCGGTCGCGTCGAGCCGCTGGGTGAGCAGATCCACCGTGGCGGGGTCGGCGCCCTTCTGCGGACCGAACACCCGTGCCGCGTCGACGTATCGGGTGGTGACGTCGGTCAGGACCGTGACCGCCGCGCCGTGCAGGCCGCCGGACGAGTCGATCGCGGCGATGGCGCCGAGGCCGCCGTCGGTGGTCGCCGAACCACCGGCCGCGACGACGATGCGCTCCGCGCCGCATCGCGCCGCCTCCGCCATCAGCAAGCCCGTACCGTAGGTGTCCGCGGTGACCGGATCGCGGAAACCGTTGTGCGGGGTCGTGATTCCGCTCGCGGTCGCGAGTTCGACGACGGCGGTTCCGTCCGGTGCCAGTCCGAACGTCCCCGCGCACGACACCCGCCACGGGTTGACCGTCTCGACCTCGATGCGGTCGAGCAGCATCGGCCCGGTCAGGACTTCGAGGGTGCCCTCGCCGCCGTCGGCGACCGGGAGCCGGATCGTCTCGTGCCCCGACGTTTCGGCGCCGGCCGCGACGGAGTCCGCGACCTCGGCCGCACGGTAGGTGCCCTTGAAACTGTCCGGGGCGATCAGGATCCGCACGCTGGTGATCCTGTCACGAACGCAGCACCCATTCGAACGCTGCGGCTTCCGAACGGGCGCCCTGCGTCGCCCGTGCCCGGTTCGGTTCGTCCAGTTCGGCCACGAGGTCCTCGCCGAGCCGCACCAGATCGGCGAACACGTCCGGCGACAGCCACTGCGGGCGGGTTGCGAACAGCAGGTCCTCGGTGGCGGTGTTACCGCTCGCACCGGGCGCGAACGGGCAGCCGCCGAGCCCGGCGAGGGCCCCGTCGACGACGCTCGCACCGGCCGACACCGCGGCCAGGCTGTTCGCGACACCGAGTCCCCACGTGTCGTGGCCGTGGTAGACGATCCGGCGCGCGGGGGATTCGGTGCGGACCCGCGCGATCAGCTCGGCGACCTGGCCGGGCACGGCCTGCCCGAGGGTGTCGGCGAGGACGATGTCGGCGGCGCCGTCGGTCCGCGGATCGCACGCGATCTCCAGGACCCGGTCCGGGTCGACGGGGCCGTCGAACGGGCAGGTGAACGACGTGGCGAGGCACAGCTGGATGCTGCCGCCGGCGGCGTGGGCCAGTTCGACGGCGGCGGGCATCGCGGCGACGCTCGTCTCGGTGTCGCGGCCGATGTTC